>Ga0075418_10008325_pt1 | contig 11630 bp, 15 predicted proteins | sample SoiMetdeltSBSDD2_FD_81776 | JGI IMG/M metagenome (GOLD analysis project Ga0075418, IMG submission 81776) | Bulk soil microbial communities from a Populus tree surrounding site in Tennessee, USA - Soil MetaG P. deltoides SBSDD2 | ecosystem: Environmental > Terrestrial > Soil > Tree plantation...
CTAGTTGCGCACGGTCTTCTCGCTGACCCCCAGCTGCCGGGCGATACGCGCGTTGCAGTCGCCGCAGACCAGCGGGCAAGGATGTCCCGTTCCCGCGGGTCAGCCGATCGAACGGTGCGGGCAGTTCCGTAGGCCCCCGGGGCAGAGTGGACAAGACCGACGGCCCAACCTTGGCTGTCCTTCGATCGCACCCGAAGGTTCGCAAGGTGTCTGCCTCAATGTCTCCGTTCAGCTGTCGGTTGGCCGGAGGTAGCAGAGTGACTGGATCTCACGTTGATGTTGCGACGTTCACCTACGTCGTGCCTAGGAGGCTGGCCAAGCCGGCCTCACTGCCGCGCTGTGGGAAGCCGAAAAGTCTTGCCCTGCTTGGAACAACTCCACCACCTTGGTGCAGGTCTTGTACGACCACTTGGTGGCAAATGGCTGGCAGCGATGCCCTGCCGGTTCGGCCGCCGGTCGATGTCAGAACTCCCATCCGGCCGGTGCGCGAGGGTCGGGAAGGTAGACGCAGTAGGTGCCGGTGCGGATGGTACGGCTGAGATGTTGGTCGAGCTTGGGATGGTGCTTACCGATTCGGGCTATCGCCTGGCGGACGGCGCGGGTCACCGCTGATCGAGCGCGTTCGGAGGCGGAGGCGGCTCGTCGACCACGACCGCTGAGGCCAAACGCGTGGGCGAGCTCGCGGATGAGGAAGCCGCGTTCGATGTCGGCCTGGGCGGCCCGATCGGTGTCCCCAGTGGCGTGTGCTTGTTCGATGTCGTCGTCGATCTCGGTGAGGCGTCGGCGGTAGGCGTCTTTGGCTCGCGCGTCGAGGATTTCGCCGGCGTCGCCCAGTGCCGAGCGGGGCAGGTTGGCAGCGTGGCCGCTGCCGGCCTGTATGCCGTGGCCGGTTTCGGCGGCGACGAGATCTAGCACGTGGTACTCGCGGCCCGGGTCGGCGAGGAGAATTGCGAGATATCGCATGCCTTTGAGGTCGCGCACGTGGACGGTGTGCCCATCGAATATCACCGACCAGTAGTCCCCGTCGCGGCGAAAGACGTTGACGCTCGCGGCCGGTTGCTCCTCGGGTGTGTCGCGGTGCTCGACGGGTGCGGGTGTGGCAGTTGGCGGCGCGGTTTGGATCCCTTCGAGGATGGTGCGGGCCGCTTGACGCTCCAGGACGGCCCGGTGCTCGCTGCCGGCGGCGGTATGGGCCTCGGCCAGGCTCATGCGGGCCAGTGCCGCCTCGTAGGGGGCGTCGACCTCGTTCCACAGTCGCACCGCTTCGGACAGGGACTGTTTCGCGCCGGCCGCATCGCCGTCGGCGAGCCGGACACGTCCGCGGGCGTGGGCGGCGCCGGCGACAAACGCTTTGCTCTGGAATCGGGCGGCCACGAGCTCCAACTCGTCGGCGGCCGATCGGGCCCGGCCGATGGCGCCGGCCGCGATCTCGATTTGGACCTGTGCCTCAAGCAATGGTGCGCGTTGCAGGTCGGTGTTGGGCGGTCGCTCCTTGGAGGGCACCCACGAGGGGCGTTCGAGGGCGTCTCGGATGGAGGCGGCCGCGGTTGCCGCGTCGCCTTGGGCCAGACGCACCAGCGCCAGACCCGGTTGGGGATCCCACCCGGCGCGATGAGCGGCCAGCAACGCTTCCTCCGCGCCTGCGATGTTCGCCTTGTGAAGGCGTATCCGTCCGAGCTCGTTGAGCGGCCACCCGAGCTCGCGTCGCAGGTGGGGGCGCAGTTCCTCGCAGGCCATGAGTACCTGACGCTCCGCCTCGTGGCACGACCCGCGCAGCCTGAGGATCTCGGCGCGGTGGACCCGGCAGCGCCCGCGCAGGCTGCCGATGGCGTTCGTCTCGCACCACCGCTCCATCACCTCGGTCCACTGCTCGGCCACGTCATACTGGGCCAGGCCCTGTAGGGCGCACACGAGCTCGCAGTAGACGACCCCTGTCGAGAGCGGATCGAGGTCTCCGGCGACGGTGGCCACCCCGGCCTGGTCCAGTAGCGCGAGACCTTGCTGGACATCGCCGTCAAGGATGAGCAGCCGGGCTTGTGCCACCTGCCCGATGGCCGACGCCGCCGGGTCGCACTTGGCACCCACCTCGATGGCTTGCCGCGCCCATTGCCCAGCGCCGGGCAGATCGCCAGTCAGCATCCGCTCGTAGGCGCGCACGGCCGCAAACCACGCGTGCGTCGGCGTCTGACCCCGACCTTCCAGAAGCCGCTCCGCTCGCGCCAGCCAGCCACGCACCGGTGCCATGAGGGCGGTGTCGAAAAGCAGATGCAACGCCACGCGAACGGCTGCCCCGGCGGCCGCGACCTGGTCACCGGCCTGCATGCCCGCGGCGTGAGCGCGTTCCCACGCCTCGATGGTCACATCGAGATGGCCGGCCGGATAGGCGACCTCACCAAGCAACGGTAGATCGGTGCCGGCCAGCAGGCCGTCCGCGTCGGCCTGCATCAGCAGGTCGAATGCCTGCTGCCAGCCGCCCCGGGCGGCCGCGGAACGTGCACGCTCGACCAGGCCAAGACCAGCATCATCGTCCATTCGCACGCCTGCCCATCTGAGGCCGATCGGAGCCCCGGGGTCATCTCGAAACCGAGCGTAACCATTAGGGCTACCGCCGTAACAGTGATGCTCACGCATCTCGGGTGGGACCGCGAGTCCCAAGGCCAACAAGGCGGGAGGTTCCGCCGACCGGTCAAGGAAGGTCATCATGCCACTGATCAATGTGAAGGTCATCGAGGGTGTCTTTACCCCCGACCAGAAACAGCAGATCGTTCGCCGGCTCACCGACACGATGGTGGAGATCGAGGGCGAGAACATGCGCCCGGTCACCTGGTGCATCGTCGAAGAGGTCGCCTCCGGCGACTGGACGATCGCCGGCAACCCGCTGCACACCGCCGATGTCAAGGCCCTGGCGGCGGGTACCCATGTCAACTGAAGCGACGGGGGCAACCCCGAAACGAGGACTCATGAAGATCGCAAAGGTCAACGGCGTCGAGCTGGAATACGAGGTAGTCGGATCGGGCGAGCCGGTGCTGCTCATCAGCCCCGTCCTGGCCGACGGGTTCCTACCATTGCTGTCACAACCGGCGCTGGCCAACCACTACCGGCTGATCCGGTACCACCAGAGGGGTTGGGTCGGCAGCACCCACACGCCGCCTCCGGTCAGCGTTGAGACCCACGCCGCCGACGCCGCGGATCTCCTCACCCATCTAGGAGTGCGGCGTGCCCACATCGCAGGCCACGGCAACGGCGCGGCGGTGGCCGCCCAACTGACACTCGACCATCCCGGCAGGGTGCACACACTTCTCCTGCTGGAGCTCGCACTGCTCTCAGTGCCCAGCGGCGCAGCCTTCTTCCAACAGGCCGCACCAGCGTTCGAGGCGTACGGAAATGGCGACCACGAGGGCGCGTTCGCCCTCTTCATGAGCCTCGTCAGTGGCCTGGACCAGGCAACGTGCCTAGCCGTGCTCGAGGCGAGTATGCCCGGCTCGGTGGCGCGGGCGATCAAGGACGCAGACACCTTCTTCGGCATCGCGCTGCCTTCCCTAGGCGAATGGGCGTTCGGCCGTGAACAGGCGGCCGCCATCCATTGCCCCGTGCTGTCCGTGCGCGGCGCAAACACCCTGCCGCTGTTCGTGGAGGTCGCTAGCTTCCTCCGCTCGACACTCCCGCACCTAAAGGAGTGCACGATCGACGACGTCGGCCACCTCCTGCACATCCAAAATCCCCGGCCCGTCGCCAAAGCGATGGCCAAGTTCCTCAAGAACAACCCCATACCCGGCAACTGACCGGACCCAACACTTCGGGCCAGCGCACCCCCGGGGATCCCCGGTGAACGCCGCACCGGCACAGCAACTGGGGTGTGGCAAATCAGCTGGGTTCGCGGACGACAGATCTACTCGCTACGCGGCAATCGCGTAGCGAGCTACCTCACCCGCCCATCACCGAAAAGCATCGCGACTGCGCCGCGTCGTTCGCTCCTGGACAATGCGCAGCGTTCGTCACGGTCATGTCCAGCATGATCGTCAGCTACCTGCATGTCGCCCCGCCTGGAACAGGCCATCGTCGTCGACTCGCCGACGAGCGCTCGACCGCTGGAGGAAGTTCCAGGTCGCAGCCTTGCGCAATGATCCTTCGGTTCGCATGCTGTAACCTCCACTCCACAAGGTGGGGCATCCGAACCGCTCCATCGATCAAGCATCTGAGCTGGGCTTTTGCAGCTCGTTGTTTCGGCTCGGACCGCTGGATGTCGGCCAAAGTTCGGCCGCGATTTGCTGCGGCATGGCGTGCGCGGCGGTGAGCTGGGCCGATGTGGTTCGGATTCTGCCACCTGCCTGGGCGCGAGACTTAAGACGACGAACAGCCCATACGCCAATTCCCGCAGCTGTAGCGACGGCTTACCTTCCGGCAACCAGGATCATCGGTCAAGAATCGGCATGGCGGTGAGCTGTGAGCCATCGCGATTGCGCCTGACACCTTGACGGGCGATGAGAACGCTTTGGCAACCGAAGACTTCACTGGGGCGGGTGGCCGCCGTCTCCGTCGATGATGGTGTCCATCGTGCCGTCCTGGGTCAGGTCCACCATGGTGACGTCGATCTGCCCGTCACCGTCGGTGTCAGACTGGAACAGGTCGGCTTTGCCATCGCCGTCTGTGTCGATGGCCCATAGGTCGGGCTTGCCGTCACCGGTGGTGTCCATCGCCAGGATCTCGTCATGACCATCACCGCGGGTTCGTACAGACTCATCCATCAGGTGTTCCCTTTCTTAGCAGGTTGATTCAGGGCATACCCGATAATTGGACGGAGCTAACGGCCGCACGCCAGGGCACGCGGGCGTTGGTCCGCGACGGGTGCATGGTGATGCTGGACGTACCCAATATCGGGCGTGCTGGGTGTTTCGCTGCTCGGGCATCCATAAAGGACGGATATGGTCTTAGTCCTACGACGTAGAGGCTGGCCAGCGTGCCAACTTCAGGCGGTCCCAGATGGACACCGGCATGAGATGGACGATATGGCGACCCATGAGGCGTTCGCCCGGTACGCGTCAGCGCAGGCCGCGTTCGGGCTGTACCTGCTGCGAACTCACCGCCGTGAGGCATCCGGTTCCTGCCGCGAGTGCGCGCTTCTTCATCCCTGTGCGCAGCGCCGCCACGGAGCCGAACTGATCATCCACTTTGGGCACTGGAACTCCCGGCAGCTGCATCCCGAAACGGTTGCCAGCACACCCGGCACGTCGCAGCGCGTATACAAGCATGTCACCAGCGCTGCGGCCTGACCAAGCATGCGTGGCGGGGATGTTGCGCCTCATCTGTGGCGATATTGGTATGCGTGCCTGGTTAGGTCGCGGCGCAGGTGTGTCATGTCGGCGGTGATCCGCTTTACCCTCTCCCCATGGTGATCGTCCCAGGCGCAACACGAACCCGGATAGCACTGGCCGGATGCGTGGCGCTGCTTGGCCTGACCGCCTTCCTGGTGGACTCGGCGATCTCCGCCTGGGCGTATCCGCTGTTCAACACCGTCGCCGCGGCGGCGCTGATCGCCGTGGCGCTGACCGCTGGCGCCACGCGGGTGGCGATCGGTCTCACGCTTGGCCGGCGGACGATCATCGCCGCCGCGATCGGCCTGACATCAGTCACCGCCGTCCTGGCCGTCGGCTGGATGCTGCCCTACACCCGCGACGTGTTCACCTCCAGCCCGGCGGCGAGCATCACCTCGGCCGACCTGCTCTGGGCGGTGCTCATCCGCGTGCCATTCGGCACCGTGCTGTTGGAGGAAGTGGCATTCCGGGGCGTGCTCCCGGCGCTGTTGGGCGCCGACGGGCGGCGGTGGATGTGGCGGCCGGTTCTCGGCGCTAGTTTCCTGTTCGGGGTGTTCCACCTCTTCTCGGCCCTGCGCCTGGCCCAATGCGACGGGCTGGCAGTGCACAGCCTGTTCTGTCCCGCCGGGCCGATCCTCGGCCCGGCGGCACTGATGACAGTCGCGATGGCACTGGGCGTCTTGTTGTGCGCGGTGCGCCACATCGGCGGCGGACTGCTTGCACCGTTCACCGTGCACACCGCCGCCAACTCGGCCGGATACGTGCTGGCCTGGATGACATCCGCATGACCCGTCCCAGACGGTTGTCAACGGGAGCGAGCGCACCATGGTGAACACGTACGGCCGAGTACCGCGGATGTTCGGCCCAGCAGATGATGCTCTCGGCGAGCAGCGGCAAAGGCCGCACAGTCGCCAGAGCGTAGGACGCGGCGGATATCCCAGCCTGGGTGGCAAAAGAAGGTGCTATCTGGCGAGACCGGCTAATGCTTGGGGACGGACGTGACCCGGCGATTCCCATACGTTGCCGCAGTTACGTTGGGTAGGGCTCGTGGACGTCCCGGCACGTCTGTTAGGACTTTCTGCCGCAGGATACCTCATGGGCATGGAAGTTTTGGCTTGGATCCTGACTCTGGGGCTCGTCTTTTCTGGCAACGTCCTGGCGGTCCGGCATCGCATGTTCTGGGGGATCGGCTTCATCTTGACGGGCATGATCACGGGTGTCTGCGCCACCAGCCTCGCGAACTGAAGATGGCACATCAGCCGGCCAACCGGCGGCGGCCTGCCCAGCTTCCCGGCAGCCCCAGTGGCGAGGATCGTTTAGATGCTCTCGCCATGGGGCATGCCCTTGAAGCGTGACGACCTACCTACCCCCGTTGCCTGTCATAGCGGGCGAGAACGAGACGTATCAGTATGTACCGCCAGGTCGCAGCATCATCAGTGTTCTCACCGACGACCACGCCGAACTGGCGGCTATGGCTGCGGGGCTGGCAACGGCGGAGATGCATGCACGTGAGGATGCTGACCGGCTTACGGCCGCCACCACCCGGCATCTTTCCGCTGAGCGCCAGTATCTGTATCCGGTGCTGGAAAAGTTGCTCCCTGAACAGGGCAGTGGCATCGCGAACCGGCAGATCGATCGTGATGAGACACTCCTGAAGGATCTGACAGCCCTGCACACGGTGGCGCCCGGCAGCCGGGCGTTCCGCCAATCGGTGCAAGCGATCGTTACGGAGTTGCAACGCCACAGCGGCGGCTGCGATGTGGACATCTTCCCTGAATTACTTGCGGCAGTGAGCAAGGCGGATCTTATCCGGCTGGGAAACCGGGTGGAGGTGGCACGTGAAGCGGCGCCAAGCCGCCCTCATCGTGGAGCACCGGCGCGCCCGCCGTGGAACAAGCTTACCGACGCGCTGCTTGGTGCAGCCGACAAAATCCGAGATCTCGCGACCGGGCGCAAAACCTACCCGACATGACAGCAACATTCAGCCTCACGCCCGTTCGGGCGCATCCTCGCCGCGGCTCGTGCCTTCTCACCCTGCGCCAGAACCATAAGGCCTACAGCGACGGACGCCGCCCTTTCCGTGGGGTCACCGGGGTGCGGCCAGCCTATTGCGGCGACCAGGCCCAGCCTGTCCGCCGGCCCGAGGTCACGGGCGCGACGCACCCCGCCGGCGCCGGTTTCATGCTCCCGGGGTCTGGGGTAACACACAGCTCGTCACCGGCAAAACCCCCAAATCTCCTGAGGAGAACTCGTGTTCGCCATCATCGCCGCCATCTTGTTCGGGCTCGCGCTGTTGCTTGAGCTGACAAGTGTGGACTTCGGTACCGTCGTCACCGCCGTCACCCTGACCACCGCCGGCCTGCTGTGTGTGGCGCTGCACCTTGCTGGCGTTGCGACCGCACTGCCACGCTACCGCCGCCGGTAGCCACCCGCCCGATGCCGGCATCCAGATGAACTGCTGGCAGATAACCGCAAAAGGCAAGAAGCATCACGGAAAGACCCAGACTGCCATCGACACAGATCACTAGCCTCGTCGGTGATCCGTCCCTTCGTGGGCGGTGCGAAGATCCATCCTTCACGAAGATCCATCCGTACGAGGACGGCGAACCCCATTGAAACGGACGATCGTGCGCCATCGGCTGCTATGGCAGCGCTACGCGGGACCGCAGCCGGGCATTTAGCACTAAGCAGCAAGCATGCGAGTTGGAGCAGTCGTCGTCGTTATCTGGCTGATCATCGGGCTGATCGCGGCCAGGCAGCGCGGTTACTTCGGTGGATCGGACAAGAGCTGCAGCGATGTCGGAAACACGAGGCTGACGGTCGTCGCTGGGCCGTTGAACTATGTGGGCATCAATCCCAAGATCACCTGTGCAGCGCCGCAACCGTCGCCATAAGGGCGGTGAAAACTGTTGCACCGCATGGACCCAGGCGCACCGGCATGCGGCACAGAGCATCACCGCCGCTCCAGACCCTAGCGGCGCAATTCTGATTTGATCACGATGATGTCCGGGAGGCACGATGCGCGCTGTTGACGCCGGCACCCGCGTGGACATGTCGCGCCGTTTGCCGACACGCACCCGCACCGCCCACCATGGCACCCTCATGCTCCTGCAACGGTGTAGCACCCAGGCCACGCGGTGCTGCGACGGCGAGCCCGGTTCCATTTTCCATCTCTGGCGGATCGCGGCCACCGTTGTGCTGGTAGCGGGAAGTGTGCTGGTAGCGGGAAGCTGGCAGGGGTAGGACTTGAAGTCGCCGTTCAGCGGCCACGCCCAGCGCCGGCTCGCGATTCTGCATGGCCACGCCCTGCCACCACTACCGTGCGGCATCGCTATGGGGTGGTGAGATCAGTGATGCTGGCCGGATCGTTGCTGATGGTTTGCGCGAAGTCGCCCAGGCGCAGGTTGTAGCGGCGCGCATACGCGGCCTGCCATGGCATGAGGCCTCAGGCAGCCTCGGAGGGTCAGCAGTCAGTCAGGGGGTGGGTCCCGTCGATCACAGCCCCAAGGCGAGCTGGCGCAGGTTGACGAATACGAAATCGGGTATCTGTGTCATTGAATGGAGGTGCTCGATGTCATCAACACAGTTGGTCGTGATGGCGATCGTGCTCATAATCCTGGTGGCGTGCGCGTTAGGAGCCTGGACTGTGCTGCGGCGCCGTTCGCTTCGGCACCAGTTCGGTTCTGAATATGATCGCGTTATCAAGGAATCTGACGGCCGGCTCGCCGGCGAACACGAGCTGCGCGACCGGCAACGACGGCACAGCGCTCTGCACCTGCGTGAGCTGTCACCACAGTCCCGCGCACAGTATGCGGCGAAATGGTGGGAACTTCAGGCCCAGTTCATTGACTCACCCCAGGACGCGGTAAACGAAGCCGACGACCTCGTGACGCGACTGATCGAAGAGCTTGGTTATTCCCCTGGCAACTACGCCGAACAGGTCGCCCAGCTGTCGGTGGATCATGCGGACACACTGAAGTCCTATCGCGAGGCTCACGAGATCAGCCTGAGTAACCGCCGCGGTGAGGCGACCACCGAACAACTACGTCTGGCTGTGGTGCATTTCCGGGCGCTGGTCGCGAAATTGCTGGGCGAAGAACCCGCAGCATCGCCGCCAGACGAGCCGCACCAGGATTCGCCCCCAGAAACCCTGCAACCACGGACAGGACAAGTGCACGTATGAGCTATGCCCTGAACACTCGCACGAACTCCGACACGCGACCGGCGACCGCCCCCGACGACAAGGAAATCATCGACAAGGAAATCTTCGACGACAAGGAAGTCATCGACGAGATTCAGCGTGGCGATCCGGATGCAACGTTCGGCGAGGCTGAGAGCCGCATCGGTGACCAGGCGCCATCGGATCAGACGTCCGCGGAGGTTCCCACCGATCAGACGCCGGCGGCGGGAGAGGAGCCTGCCGAGCCCGCTGCGATGACCGGCCAGTCGCAGGAGCAGGTGTATCAAGAACGGTTGCCCAGCGACATGACGCCGCCGCCGATGACCAGCATTTGGCCCGAAGAAACAGTCAACCAGATGCGCACGCGCTGGCAGGCAGTGCAGTTGCGTTTCGTCGACGATCCCGCCGCAGTGACCGGCGAAATGCAGACGCTGGTGGGTGAGGCCGTCCAAGCATTGTCCGCGGCGTTAGCCGAGCGGCAGCGCGAGCTGGATTCCTGGAGCCACAGCGGCCACGACACCGAACAGCTGCGGCTTGCTGTGCAACGCTATCGGGACTTCCACGAAATCCTGCTCGGCCACCACCACCCGGATTCAGCCGAGTAGGCCCAGCGAACTTGGGAAGAATCGCCCCGACGGTGGTCTCCGGGGCGATTCTGGATTGGTGTGTGGTTGCAGGGCGGAGTCATTTGACTGATCAGGTGAACAGGCTCACCCCGCCCTGTCCCGCGAGCAGAGCGACGATGATGAGCACGATCTCCCGATAACCTTGATCCCCGGAAGATCGAGACGATCCCGGAGACGGCAAGTACCACAGCCAGAATCCAAACGATCACGCGGATGCGGCCGGCGCGGGCGGAGCAGCGCCGCCACACCGGCGCAGACAGCCCGCCGTAACGGCAGGTCTGACAGCTGCGTTGATGCTCGAGACTGTCGTGTTGGGCGGTCGCTGTCACCGTCCGCCGAGCGCGGTCCGGCCGGAGCCCTCCACTATCTGGGGCTGACGCGGCGGCTGGTCGGCGACTATCCCGCCGCCGACAACCTGCTCCACCAAGCCCTGACCGTATGCACCAAGATCGGCACCCGGCACGGCCAAGCCCTCACACGAGTCCAACTCGCGGCAGTGCGGTACCTCACCGGCGACCACACCCAAGCCGAAGACCTGCTCCAGCAAGCACTCGCCGCACTGCAGGACATGGGCGCCCACGACGACGAAGCAGAAGCCCTCAACCACCTCGGCACCCTGCGCCGGCTCACCGCACACCCCGACCAGGCCCACACCTACCACACCGAGGCACTCACCCTCGCCCGCCGCATCCACCAAGCCCACGCCCTCGAAGGCATCGGCCGCGCCGCCCACGACCTGGGCGACCCCACCACGGCCGCCATCCACCTACGCCAAGCCCTCCACCTGTACCAGCAACTTGGCGTACCCGAAGCAGACAACGTTGCTGCCACGCTCGCCGACCTCCACCCCTATGGTCTGCTGATCCGAGCGTCCAGGGTTGCCGCTGGTGGCGGCTACTCACCGTGGATGGCACATGGCGCCGCCGAACCGTCGGTTCACGATTGTCGATCGTGCTCATCTACGGTGGGGTGTGGTCGGGGTGGTGGAGTTTGACGCGGACAGCGTCGGCGTTGGGGTGGCCGAGCTGGTCGAGGATGGTCAGGGCCTGTTGCCAGGCGTCGCGGGCCGCCTGCCGGTTACCGGCGATGTAGTGGGTGTCGCCGAGGTGGGTGAAGGTGGTCGCTTCGAGGTAGCGGTCGCCGAGGTCCCGCAACAGGTCGATGGCGTGCTGGTAGCAGGTGAGGGCCTGGTCGAGGTGGCCGAGGTGATGGTGGGCGTAGCCGAGGCTGTCCCAGACGTCTGCCTGCCCGAGGCGGTCGTCGAGCTCCTGGAGCAGGGTGAGGGCCTGCTGACAGTAGGTGAGGGCCTGCTGGTGGTCGCCGAGCAGGGCGTGGTACCAGCCGACCGCGTTGAGGGCGTGGGCCTGCCCGCGCCGGTGGCTGGCGGCCCGGAACAAGTCGAGGGCCTGTTGGTTGTGGTGCAGGGCCTCGGCGGGGCGGCCCCGCCGCTCCCACAGGTAGCCCAGGCCGAGGTGGGTGCGGGCCTGCCCGACCAGGTCACCGGCCTGGGCA
>Ga0075418_10008328_pt1 | contig 11629 bp, 10 predicted proteins | sample SoiMetdeltSBSDD2_FD_81776 | JGI IMG/M metagenome (GOLD analysis project Ga0075418, IMG submission 81776) | Bulk soil microbial communities from a Populus tree surrounding site in Tennessee, USA - Soil MetaG P. deltoides SBSDD2 | ecosystem: Environmental > Terrestrial > Soil > Tree plantation...
GTCGTGCCGTTCTCCTCGACGATCAGCGCGGGGCCGACGAGCCGCACGCCGATGGGCATGCTCGCGCGCGTGTAGACGGGCGCGTTGCGCCAGCCGTCGCCGCACCAGACGTTGCGGCGTGCAATCGGCTTCACGCGCTCGCCCGACGAGGGCGGGGGCGCCGCGGCCGCAATGTCGTCGGGCCCCGGGACGACGGCTTCGAGCTCGAGCGATTCGACGACGAGCGCTGCACGCTCGTCGACGCGGAACCCGAAGTGGCGTTCGTGGGCGGCGCGAAACGCGGCGGCGAGCTCGGCCGCTTGGGCGCCGACGTCCGGCTGCCATGTGACGGGCAGCGCCGTGTCGGCGCCGGCGACTTTCACGAGCACGCGCCGTTCGAGGCGAGCAGGAATTCGCTCCTGCAATTCCCGCACGCCGCCATCCATGGCGGCGATTTGCGCCGCGTCCGCGCCTTGCTCGCGCAGCGCCGACAACGCGGCAACCGCGAGCGGCTCGAAGCGCTCCGCCAGCGTCTCCGCGAGCGCGCTGTCGAGCTTCGCTTCGACGCTGCCCTGGCGCAGCACGCGCACATCCGCCGTACCGAGCCCGTAGGCCGATAGCACCCCGGCGAGCGGGTGAATGATGACGCGCTGAATGCCGAGCGTTTCGGCGACTTGCGCCGCGTGCTGGCCGCCGGCGCCGCCGAAGCAACACAGTGCGAAGCGCGTAATGTCGTGGCCGCGTTGAACGGAGATCTGCTTGATGGCGTTCGCCATGCGTTCGACGGCGATCCTCAAGAATCCCGCGGCGATTTGCTCGGGCCGCGGCTCAGCGCCCGTGGCGGCCCCGATCTCGCGTGCGAGCACCGCGAACGCGTCGGTCGTGGCGGCGGCGTCGAGCGGCTCGTCGGCGTTGCGGCCGAACACGCGCGGAAAGAACTCGGGCTGGATCCGGCCGAGCAGCAGGTTCGCATCCGTCACCGTCAACGGGCCGCCATGCCGGTAGCACGCTGGGCCGGGGTGCGCGCCGGCCGACTCCGGGCCGACCTTGAGGCTTCCAAAGCCGAACGACAGGATCGAGCCGCCGCCGGCCGCGACGGTCTCGATGCGCAGCATCGGCGCGCTCACGCGAACCTGCGCGATCACGGCGTCCGTCGTGCGCTCGAGCGCGCCGGCATAGAGCGCGACGTCGGTCGACGTGCCGCCCATGTCGAAGCCGATGACCTCGGCGCACCCGACGGCGCGCGCGGCGCGCACCATTCCGACGACGCCGCCGGCCGGTCCCGATAGCAGACTGTCCTTACCGCGGAATTGCTCCGCGGCCGTGAGGCCGCCGTGGCTTTGCATGAAGTAGAGCCGCGGCCCTCCAAGAGCGTCGAGCCCGCGGCGCACGCTGGCGACGTAGCGGTCGAGGACCGGAGACAAATACGCGTCGGCGAGCGTCGTATCGCCGCGTACGACGAGCTTCGGCAGCGGCAGCACGCGATGCGAGACGGATACCTGCTTGAACGAAAGCGAGCGCGCGATCTCGGCGGCCGCGATCTCGTGCTGCGGAAAGCGATAGCCGTGCAGCAACACGATCGCGACGCTCTCAATCCCGGCCGTACGCGCGGCCTTGAGATCGTGCTCGAGTTTCGTCGTGTCGAGCGGCGTAAGCACTCGGCCGTGCGCGTCGACGCGCTCGCTGGCTCCGACGACGCGCGCGTACAGCATCTCCGGCAGACGAATATCGAGCGCGAAGATTTCGGGCCGTTGCTGACCGCCGATCCGAATCGCGTCCTCGAGCCCGGCCGTGATGACGAGCAGCGTCGGCTCGCCGCGCCGCTCGAGCAGCGCGTTCGTCGCGACGGTGGTACCCATCTTGACGGCGCCGATGCGGCGCTCGCCGTCCGGCGCGCCGGCGAGCAGCCGCTCGATGCCGGCGACGGCGGCGTCCTCGTACCGCGCCGGATCGGCCGACAACAACTTGAGCGTCTTGAGCTCGCCGGAAGGCGTGCGCGCGACGATGTCGGTGAACGTGCCACCGCGATCGATCCAGAACTCCCAGGCCTGCGTCATGAAGGGCGAGATTACAAAACGTCTGAGAGCGTCGTCACGGCCGGGCGCGGGCGCATGTGGCGCCGATCACAGCCCCAGTCGGCATCTTCTCGTAGAGTCGCCCCATATTCATTTGCCCGCACTGAGCCGGGGGAGCCGCAGTGAACAGGTTGATTCGGGGTGGGTTTTCGCTGATCGAGCTCGTCGTCGTCATTACGATACTCGGCATTCTCGCGGCGTTTGCCGTGCCCCGATTCGCATCTCTCGAAGGCCAGGCGCGCCTCGCGGCGACGCAGGCCCTGGCGGGCAGCGTCCGCTCGGGCGCCGCGCTCGCGCACGCGCTGTGGCTCGCCCAGGGGGACGCGGCCAGTACGAGCGTCACGATGGAAGGGCAGCCGATCGCGATGGCCTTCGGCTACCCGGATGCGACCACGATCGAAGGGACTCTCGTCGAGTACAGCGGCTTCGAGCTCAAGACCGCGGGCGACACGGCCGTGTTCTCGAAGGAATCGCAGTCCGGCGAACTCATCGCCAACTGCTTCGTGACCTACACGCCGGCGCCCGCCGCGAACCAAGCCCCAAAGGTCGTCGCGACGACGGGCGGCTGCTAGGCGCGTGCCCGGCGAGTCCGACCGCGATTTCATAGGATTGCTCAAGCCGTCGCACTGACGGGTGCGTCGCATTATGCTCGCGGCATACCCCCGCACACGGAAGATCCGTCGTTAGCGACCTGACTGCGCGCCTGCTCAACATCAAGCGCGGCGAGTTGCCGCTCGCGCTCTTATCGGCGCTGTTTTTCTTCTGCGTGCTCTGCGGGTATTTCTGCCTGCGCCCCGTGCGCGAAGCTCTCGGTGTTTCGCGCGGCATGGACGATCTGCGCTGGCTGTTCGTCGGTAGCTCGATCGGCTCGCTCGTCGCGGTGCTCGCTTTCGGCGGCATCGTGAACCGTTTCGATCGGCGGCGTTTCGTTCCGATCGCCTATTTGTTCGTGATCGCGTGCCTTGTCGTGTTCGCGTCGCTGCTGATCGCCGACGCTTGGCGTGGCGGTGGGCTCGTCGGCACCGATACCGGCACCGGTTTCGCGCTGGCCGTGGGCTACACCTTCTTTGTCTGGTTGAGCGTGGTGAACCTGTTCGTCAATAGCGTGTTCTGGGCGTTCATGGTCGATCTCTACGACTTGGACCAGGGCAAGCGAATGTTCGCGTTCATCGGCGTTGGCGGCACGCTCGGTGCGATATCGGGCAGCACAATCGCGGAAGCCGTTGCCGGGATGACGGATTCGGCGTATCTCCCGGCCGGTCTCATGCTCGGCGGCGCGGCGCTTTTCGGCTGTGCGATCGTGAGCATGCTCGTGCTCGACCGCATGGCCGGCGCCTCGGCGCATTCGCGTCTCGGCAAGCATGATGAGCGCCTCGCACATTCGCACGCGGCGCCCGCAAGCCAGCCTCAACCCCGTTTCTGGGATGGCGTGACGGCCTTGGCTTCGTCGCCGTATCTGCTCGGCGTCGCCTTGTTCATCATGCTTCTCACGGTATCGAACACGTTGCTCTATTTCACGCAGGCCCACGTGGTTCTCGAAAGAGCTGACACGTTCAGCGAGCGCCTCGCGAGCTTCGCGCAGCTCAACATGCTGACGCAGACGATGGCGTTGCTCACGCAAGTCTTCATCACGACACACTTGATCAAGCGGCTCGGTGTGGGCTGGACGCTGTCGCTGATGCCGCTGATGCTCGTCGCGGGTTTTGCCGTGCTTGCGATCTGGCCGATCTTCGCCGTGTTCGCGATGTTTCAGGCCCTGTTCCGCGCCGCCGAATATGCGACCACGCGTCCCGCGCGTGAAACGCTGTTCAGCGTCATTCCGGTCGCGCAGAAGTACAAGGCCAAGCCGCTGATCGACGTCTTCATCTACCGCTTCGGCGACTTGGCGGGTGCGGGCATCGACCGCGCGCTCGCTGCGCTCGGGGCGGGGCTCGCCGTGGTGGCGGTCTCGGCCGTGCCGCTCGCAGCCGTATGGGCCGCGCTCGCACTCGCGCTCGGGCGCGCTCAGCAACGGCTCGATCGCGGCGAAATCGTGGCACGCTAGAATGTAGTCGAAGACGAATCAGGGGGACTGCGTGACGGCCATTCTGCAGCGCTTTTTCAACGTCCGCGCCGGTGAGGTCGCGCCGATCCTGACCGCGGGGCTCTACTTCTTCTGCGTCCTCACCTCGTTGCAGGTGCTGCGGCCGGCGCGCGATGCCATCGGCATGGAGGGCGGGCTCGACAGCATCCGCTGGCTCTTCATCGGCACCGCGCTCGTCACGCTGGCAGTCAACCCGGCCTTCGGCTGGCTCGTGAGCCGCTTCCGCCGGCTCGTCTTCATCACGGCGACCTACGCGTTCTTCGCGCTGAGCCTGGTCGGTTTCTACGCACTGATCGCGCTCGCACCCGATGCCGTGGGCAACGTGAGCGGCCGCGTGTTCTACGTTTGGTTCAGCGTGTTCAACTTGTTCAGCACGATGGTCTTCTGGGCGCTCATGGCCGACCGCTTCAGTCTCGAGCAGAGCAAGCGCATCTTCGGCATCATCGCCGTTGGCGGGACGCTCGGCGCGATCTTCGGTCCTTGGCTCGCCAGTCAACTCGCCGGGCCGCTCGGCACGGCGGCCATGCTGCTCGTGGCGGCCGTGTTTTTGGGTCTCGCGGTCGTCGCGGCCTGGGCCGTCGCGTGGCTGCAGCCCGAGGTGGCCAAGGGTAACCCGGCGTCCGTCGACCGCGTGGTCATCGGCGGCGGCGCTTGGGGCGGCATCGGTGCGGTGTTCCGCTCGCCGTATTTGCTCGGTATCTCGTCGTACGTGTTGTTGATGACGGTCATCGGCACGTTCCTGTACTTCACTCGCCTCGCCATGGTTGCGGCCGCCGCGGACGAAACGGACGCGCGAACCGCGATCTTCGCGAACATCGATCTGCTCACGCAGACGGTGACGCTCGTGCTCCAGACGATCGTGACCGGCCACATCATGAAGCGCTTCGGCGTGTCGGTGGCCCTGATCCTGTTGCCGATCGTCGTGTCGTTCGGCTTCATCGGGCTCGCGATGGCCGCCTCGTTCGCGGTGCTCATCTTGTTCGAGGCGAGCTTCCGCGCGGTCCAGCGCGCCATCACGCGTCCGGCGCGCGAGACGCTGTTCACCGTCGTGACCCGCGAGGAGAAATACAAGTCGAAGGCCTTCACCGATACGTTCGTGTATCGCGGCGGCGATGTCGTCGGTGCATGGACCGAGGGGGGGCTCCGGGCGCTGGGGCTCGGGCTCGTCGGTCTTGCCTCGGTGGCGATCCCACTGGCAGTCGTCTGGGCGGGATTGGGTCTGTGGCTCGGCCGCCAGCAGACGCGGCTCACGCAGAGTCGCGCCCGCGCGGCCGAGCGGAGCGAGCCTGGCACCGCAGCAGCCGCGCCGCAGTCCGAGCCTGCAAGCTAAAGTCATCGAGCCGAGGTGCCCCAGGTCTCGGTTTTTCCAAAGGTGCGGTGCTAGGTTACGAGCACGGTGCCCCCAGGAGGGCTTGCTCCATGCCACGAAAAGCCTACGTGCTCGCGGTCGCCCTCGTCGTCGCGGGATGCGGTGCCTCGGACGAACCCGCGCAGCCCGAACAGCCGGCCCCGCGCGAAACGGTGTTCGATCCTTTGACGAGCACGATCGACCGCGCAGAGGGCGTGCAGCAAACCGTCGACGAGCAGGCGGCCGCGCAGCGTCGCCAGATCGAAGAAGCCTCGCGCTAGCGGTAACCGAGCAGGTAGCGCAAGCCGCGGAACGCCGGCAGCTGCGCGGTGATCACGAACGTCGGAACCGCCGCGAGGTACTGGCCATAGCGACCCTTAGCTTCGAAACGTTGGCGAAATTCCGACTTGCCGATTTGCTCGACGAGCCGCGGCACGATGCCGCCCGCGATGTAGACGCCGCCGCGCGCACCCGTCATCAACGCGACGTTGCTCGCGACTGTGCCGAGCATCGCGAAGAACATCGCGAGCGTCTTGCGGGCGAGCGGGTCTCCTTGCTTCGCGAGATTCGTTACGTCTTCGGGCGCAATGGCCGGAGGACGGCTGCGGCCCGCGAGCTCTGCCAAGGTGCCGTAGAGGTTGACGAGACCGGGGCCCGATAGCACGCGCTCCGCGGAGCAATGTCCGTCGAAGCGGGTGCGCAGCGTAGCAACGACGTCCTGCTCCTCGTGCGTGACGGCCGGCATCGAGATATGGCCGCCTTCGCCGGCCATCGCGGCCCAGCCTTCCCCTGCGGGGATGAGCGCGGAAACGCCGAGCCCGGAGCCGGGGCCAAGTGCCGCGAGCGTCGAGCGCCACACGCTTTCTCCGCCGCCGATCTGCACGACGTCCGAGGGCGTCAACAGCGGCAATGCCCATGCGACTGCGGCGAAATCGTTGACGATCTGTAGGCGTTTGAGGCCGAACTCGCGTCGCAGCGCCTCCTGCGAGAAGCGCCAGCCGATGTTGACCATGTGGACGTCGTCGCCGGTGATTGGAGCCGCGACGGCCAATGCCGCTCGCGTCGGAGGCCGGTCGCTGGCACGGCGATGCTCGAGATAGACGCGCAACACGCCGGCAATGCTGTTGAAGTCGGCGTTCTCGAAAATTTCGGGGGCGAGCTCTTGGCCTTTGTCGTCTACCAGGGCGCAGCGCGAGGTCGTCGCGCCGATATCGGCCATCAAGTCCACCGGGGCACCTGTCAGGCGTTCAAGTCCGGAATCCTGGCGCTCTCGAGCTGCGTGATCATGTCCTTCAGCATGAGCTTGCGTTTCTTGAGCCGTTTTAGCATGAGCTGGTCCACATTGGGATCAGTGACGAGCCGGGCAATGACCTGGTCCAAGTCCCGGTGCTCCACGCGCAGTTGCTTGAGCCGCTCCACGTTCCTAAAAATCTCGGTTTCGATCTTGTCGGTCACTTGTGCTTTGGATAGGTGCCAACCAGTCCCGCAGCTGGTCTCCAAAGGCCAGGAAGTGTGGATTTAACAAGTCGTCTTTCGAGTTGTACCGTAACGGCTGACCGCCCAGGTCGATCATACGCCCGCCCGCACTTTCGAGGATAGCCTGCGCCGCGGCCGTGTCCCATTCGGACGTCGGCCCGAGCCGCGGGTAGACGTCTGCGGCCCCTTCGGCGACTAGACATATTTTGAGCGAGCTGCCCATGTCCGTGATCTCGTGCGGCGGCAGCCGCGCAAGATATGCGGCGAGCTCCGGCGACGGATGGCTGCGGCTGCCGACGACTTTGAGCGGTGAGCTGGCACCGCGCACGGCAATCGACTTCGGCGCCGCCGCGCCATCGGATCGCCACGCACCGAACATAACGTGGCCAAAGTACATGCGGTCGAGCACGGGTGCATGGACGGCGCCGAGCACGGCGCGGTGCTCATCGACCAGCGCGATGTTGACCGTGAACTCGCCGTTGCGCTTCAGAAACTCCTTCGTGCCGTCGAGCGGATCGACGAGCCAGTAGCGTGTCCATTTGCGCCGCGTCGCGTGATCCGTCGGCGCCGATTCCTCGGAAAGGACCGGCAGCGCCGGGTCGAGCTTCGCGAGCGCGCGGCTGATGATGCCGTGGGCGACCCGATCCGCTTCGGTCAGCGGAGAGTTGTCGCTCTTGCGCGTGACGGCGAAGTCTGCGCGTCCGTATACATCGAGTATCGCGCGCCCCGCCTCACGAGCGATCTCGCAAGTTGCGTCGAGCAGGCGGCGGATTGCGAGCGAGTCGGTCATGGATCGTCTTGTATCATAGAGACATGACGCCGGCAGCTTCATCCATCGTCGATTGGGCCGCGATCGATACGGTTCTCGTGGACATGGACGGCACGCTGCTCGACCTCAATTTCGACACGTTCTTCTGGCGCGAGCTCGTGCCGCAGCGCTACGCGGTGCGGAATGGACTGACCGTGCTCGAGGCGCGAGCGAAGCTCGAGCCGCGCTTCGACGCGAAGATGGGGACGCTCGAGTGGTATTGCCTCGACCACTGGGCGCGCGATCTCGAGCTCGATTTGAAGACGTTGAAGCGCGAGCATCGCGAGCGCATCCGGTTCCTGCCGGGAGCGCAAGAGTTTCTCGCGAGCGTGCGCGCCCGCGGCAAGCGATTGTCGATCGTCACCAACGCGCATCGCGATACGTTCGCCGTGAAGGCCGAGCACACGGGTTTAGACCGGCTCGTCGACTCCGTCGTCTGCTCGCACGACTTTGCGGCGCCGAAGGAGAGCGCGGCGTTCTGGCAAGCGCTCGAAGCCCACGAGCCGTTCGATCGACGGCGCACTTTGCTCATCGAGGACAGCTTGAGCGTTCTCGCCGCTGCACGCGACTACGGGATTCGGCACATGCTTGCGATTCGCCGCCCGGACTCGCAATTGCCGCCGCGTTCTACGCCCCATTTCTTGGCCGTAGACGGAGTCTTCGAGCTCGTCTAGATCTCCGCTCGCGCCTCGTCAGCGACGCTGCGCATTGCGCGGGCGCCCGCGCCGCGGGGGTCCGCCGCGGCGTTGCCCGCCCTCATGAGGCCGAGACCGACGGTGCGGCGCGCCGGCCTGCGCGCTGACGAGCGAGCCGTGGTCGAACGTGGCGACCGGAATCTTGCGGCCGATGAACGTTTCGATGTCGGGCAGCGAGATCGCATAGGTCTCGCAGCCGAAGCTGATCGCGTCGCCCGTGGCGCCTGCGCGCGCCGTGCGGCCGATGCGATGCACGTAGTCCTCGGGATCTTGCGGCAAGTCGTAGTTGAACACGTGGCTCACGCCCGGCACGTGCAGGCCGCGAGATGCGACGTCGGTGCCGATCAGCACCGCGAGATCGCCGGCCTGGAAGTCCTTGAGCATGCGCAAGCGCTTGCGTTGCGGCACGTCGCCCGAGAGCGCTTCGGCCACGATGCCGTTGTGAACGAGCGCGTCGCGCAAGCGATCGGCTTCGCGGCGCGTATTGACGAAGATCATCGTGCGATGAGGGTCGCGATCGCGCAGCAACGTGAGAAGCAGCGGCAGCTTCTCTTCCATCGACGGGAAATAGATCGACTGCGTCACGCGATCGACCGTCATCTTGTCCGGCTCGATGCGCACGAGCTCCGGATCGTTCATGTGCTCATAGGCGAGCTCGAGCACTCGATGCGAGAGCGTCGCCGAGAACAGCATGTTCAAGCGACGGTGATGCTCCGGCAGCCGCCGCAGCACGTAGCGGATGTCCTTGATGAAACCGAGATCGAACATGCGATCGGCTTCGTCGAGAACGAGCACCTGAACGCCGCGCAAACCGAACACGCGCTGTTTGTAGAAATCGATGAGACGCCCCGGCGTTCCGATCAGGACGTCGACGCCGGCGGCAAGCACTTCGCGCTGTTTGTCGTAATCCGTGCCGCCGAACGCAAGACCTAGCTTGAACGGCAGGTGCTTGCCGAGCACAGTTGCGTCGGCGTGCACTTGCACCGCGAGCTCGCGAGTCGGCGCCATGATCAGCGCGCGCGGCGCCGGCGGACCCGCCTCCGTCGTCAGAGGCGGTGTGTGCTCGAGCCTATGAAACAACGCAAGCAGGAATGCAGCTGTCTTTCCCGTTCCCGTCTGGGCTTGGCCCGCGACGTCCTGGCCTTCGAGCGCCAGCGGCAGAGTTTTGCTCTGAATCGGCGTGCACTGAGCGAAGCCGGCTTCGGCAATTCCTTTCTGCAATCCGGCCGACAAAGGGAGGTCGGCGAAGCGGAGATCGGTGAGATGGTGGCTCTGTGACGGAGTTTCGATATCGGACCTCGATACTTGCAAATTCGCTTCTCGGCAGTTAAAAATACGGTACGCCCTCCTAAATACCCACTGTATTCCTGCGAGCCCCGAGGGGAAGCACCTGCCGCAAATTGTGCCTGACCCGCCAGGCGGCGTCACTTTTCGGCTTAGCTCGTTTTGGGTGTTATCGACTTTCGCCTATCCGCCCCAGGGGGCTTCGGGGGCGGCCAAGAAATCTAGAGGATTCAGCATTGTGAGTGGTGAGATCGTACATACGACGGACGCGGCTTTCGAACAGGATGTAGTAAAGTCGGCGCAGCCGGTGCTCCTCGACTTTTGGGCCGAATGGTGCGGCCCTTGCAAGATGATCGCGCCGATCCTCGACACGATCGCCACGGACTACAAAGACAAGCTTCGCGTAGTGAAGCTCAACATCGACGAGAACCCGAAAACCCCTCCGAAATTCAATATTCGCGGAATTCCCACCTTGCTCCTGTTCCGCAACGGCACCGTTGCCGCGCAACAGGTCGGCGCAGTCTCCAAAGCACAACTCGAGTCGTTTCTCGAGAAACATCTAAATGGTCAACACACTCAAGCCAACAGAACCGCTTAACCGCAACACAACTTTTAGGATGCAGTCGTGAGGGGATATCTAGGCAATTCCGCGCGTGCGCGGATGAAAGACGGCGGCCCGCATCAAGGCGGTGACGGCAACGGCAAGCGCAATCGCCGCAATCGCGGTGGTGGCGGTGGCGGTGGCGGCGGTCCGATGCGAGAGGAGTTCCCGGACGACGAAGAGTTCGACGTCATTCCGGCAGCGGAGCTCGAATCGACCAAGAATGCGATGAATCTGTCCGAGCTGAAGACGAGGCCGGCTGCGGCACTCGTGCAGCTCGCCGAGACGATGGGGCTCGAAAACCTCGCCCGGTCTCGCAAGCAAGACATCATCTTCTCGATCCTCAAGGCCCACGCGAAGAACGGCGAGAACATCTTCGGCGAGGGGGTGCTCGAGATCCTGCAGGACGGCTTCGGCTTCCTGCGCTCGTCTGACGGCTCCTATCTCGCGGGCCCCGACGACATCTACGTCAGCCCCAGCCAAATTCGCCGCTTCAACCTGCGAACGGGCGACACCGTTTCCGGATTGATCCGACCGCCGAAGGACGGCGAGCGCTACTTCGCGCTGCTGAAGGTCGGCGAGATCAATCATGACGCGCCCGAGAACGCGAAGAGCAAGGTGCTCTTCGAGAACCTGACGCCGCTGTTCCCGAAAAAGCGCCTGAAGCTCGAGCAGGGCAACGGCAGCACCGAGGACCTGACGGCGCGCATCATCGACATGGTCGCGCCTATAGGCAAAGGCCAACGCGGTCTTATTGTTTCTCCGCCGAAGGCCGGTAAGACGATGCTGCTGCAGAACATCGCAGCGTCGATCGCCTCGAATCACCCGGACGTGCAGCTCATCGTGCTGCTCATCGACGAGCGGCCTGAAGAGGTCACGGAGATGGAGCGCACCGTGCGCGGCGAGGTCGTGTCGAGCACGTTCGACGAGCCCGCCACGCGCCACGTGCAAGTCGCCGAGATGGTCATCGAGAAGGCCAAGCGGCTCACGGAGCACAAGCAAGACGTCGTGATCCTGCTCGACTCGATCACGCGCCTCGCGCGCGCCTACAACACGGTCGTGCCGTCGTCGGGCAAGGTGCTCACGGGCGGCGTCGACGCGAACGCGCTACAGCGGCCGAAGCGTTTCTTCGGCGCGGCGCGCAACATCGAGGAAGGCGGCAGCCTCACGATCATCGCGACGGCCCTCATCGACACCGGCTCGAAGATGGACGACGTCATCTACGAGGAATTCAAGGGCACCGGCAACATGGAGATCCACCTGGATCGCCGTATCGCCGA
>Ga0075418_10008329_pt1 | contig 11628 bp, 10 predicted proteins | sample SoiMetdeltSBSDD2_FD_81776 | JGI IMG/M metagenome (GOLD analysis project Ga0075418, IMG submission 81776) | Bulk soil microbial communities from a Populus tree surrounding site in Tennessee, USA - Soil MetaG P. deltoides SBSDD2 | ecosystem: Environmental > Terrestrial > Soil > Tree plantation...
CCGGGATGATCCGCTCGGACATCTCGATGACTGTCCTGTTCTCTTCTTCGGTAAAGAATTTTAGAGGCCCGCTCTTCGCGGCAGCCGTAGCTTGCGCCGAGTGATGGCTGTGATCGTGCGACGCAACCTCTTGAGCTCCCGCTCGGTTTCCGAGCACCGGTAAAGTTGCAATCACCCCAACGCCAACACCAATCGTCTTGATAGCATCACGCCTGGATAGTTGTTCTTTGTCGTCTGCCATCACAAAGTCTCCAAGATCATTTCAAGTTGGCCACGTTGTAACGAATCTATTCGTTCGTTTGCGCTAGACTTAACGAATGAATTCGTTACGATATGGGCTCACTCTATCCGCCGCGGCATCAGCGAACTCATCCATTCTCGTCGCCGCGGGTTTTCCGGAGCTCGTACGATCGTACAAAAAGTTTCTCTGCCTACGCCCTCGAGATCGCCGAGCCAATTGCCGGGCGCGAAGAAGCGGCCGGCTCCGTCTGAGGCAAGCTTGCGATCGGGAAACTGATACTCCCACTCGACGTGGAAAGCACGCTCCCAAAAATCGTCCTTACCCATTATCTCTATTCGAATGCGCTGCTCCACGAACTTCCTCGTTGCGGACCAAAAGCTATATCAGTGGTGGGGGATTGTCAAACAAACCGATTGCCTTCAATTCAGGGGAAGAAGATGAATTTCCGCCTCGCTCGACCGAAGGCTGTAGTAAAGCCGTCGGTTATCTCGCGAAAGGGAAAAAACCCCAATGTTAGTTGAACCTCCTGAGTGTAGGATTCGGGAGGGGCGGCCCTTGTCATACAAATAGAGTGAGCCCAATCTGGCGTACATCAATCGTTTGCTGTCATTCAGCCAAATCGGGTTTGTGCCGCGATCGGCCAATTCAACATAGCGTTGATCGGCAAATGAATAAACCATCAAATAGTAATCCGGAGCTTTAGGGTCCAACCGCCAACCGGCGACCAGCTTATCGTCTGGTGACCACGACCACGCAGTAAAACTGGGCAGCGGCTGGCCCGGCAAAGGCTGACCTGCGGAGACAGAAGCGCCCAGCTCGGTGACGAATGTACCGACATTGCGCACCTTGTATAACAGTCGCCGCCCGTCAGGAGACCACACCGGGCTGAACACGTCCGCGGTGGGCACCTCTGTCAGTTGCGCGAGTCCACTCCCATCCTCGTTCACCTTCCAGATTTCGTATTTACCGCTACGGTCAGACAGGATAGCGATCTGTTGGCCATCCGGCGACCAGCGAGGAGAACGATCCAGCGCGGAATCGTTGGTCAGTTGTTTTATACCGCCACCATCGCGTTTGATGGTGAAAATGTCTTCCTGAGCTTCGCCGACGGACGCAAAGACCAGCGACTTTTCATCCGACGAAACTTCCGCACTGGCATATCGCCTGGAACCATCTGTAATCGCGGTCGGCTGGCCGACAACTCTTCCGGCCACGGGATCGAAAGCGACCTCCCAGGTGTTTTCACGCCGGTTCATTTCCACGTAGACAAGACTGTGGCCGTCAGCGGAAAAACTGAGGTGCTGGCTGTGTGCCGAAGGCAATGTTGCCGGTTCAATTGCACCGGTCAGTGTGCCAGATATCTCGTCAATTGGAGCGCGCCACAAATTCATGCTACCGCCGCGGTTGCTAAGGAAGTAAAGATACTTGCTGTCACGCGACCACACCGGATTCCAATCGACCGCCTCATCGTCGGTTACCGCGACGGGTTTTCCACCCGAGGACGGAACCGTCCAGATGTCTTTCTGGCCACCCTTATGAGTGCCCCAATAAGCGATCCGGTGGCCTTTCGCCGACCAGTTTGGCTGGACTGCGTCGCTATCGGTAATCTGCCGTCGCTCACCTGTTTCCGCATTGACGGCAAACAAACGGCTCGGATGAAAGTTGCGGCCTTCGTAATCAAACACTCTGTCTTCGGCAACGACGATTTCACGTCCGTCTGGCGACCAGGCCGGGTTGTGACCGTCGCCGGTCAACCGGGTAATGTTCTTTCCATCGATGTCCATCAGAAAGATGCCCATGCCGTCTCGCGATGATCGGAATGCTATCCGCGCCCCGTCTGGAGAAAGCGCAGGTTCCAGGTCGAGGTGGTTAGAGTCGCGTGTCAGGTTTACCGCCTTTGGCTCAGCGATCCCCTTTAGATAAATATCCCAGTTGCCCGAGGAGCGGCTCGCGTAGACGACAAACTGCCCATCGGGTGAAAGGCTGGGAAATATTTCTTCACCCGGCATGTCCGTGATCTTTTTGAAGGGACCGGTTGAGAACGACAGGGTTTCAGATTTGCCTCCCTCACGGCGCATGGCGATTGCCATTAGCGCTACAAGAATCACGGCCGCGCTCACGCCAAGAGCTGTTCTGGTCCGCCATCGTAGAGGCGGGCGCGGTCGGCCATCATTCGTGTCTCGAATGACCTGCTGCAGATCGTCACGCATCTCGGCGGCGCTTTGGTAGCGAGCTTCGCGATCCTTCTCCAACGCTCGGCGGATCACGCGTTTCAGTCTCTCTGGAAGATCCGTGCCGGCGACTCCAGGATCGTCGCGGAGAATCGCCTCCAGGATGGCAGTCGCGCTGTTGCCGTTAAACGGCCGCGTACCATTGATCATTTCATAAAGCACGACGCCCAGACTGAAGACATCAGTGCGCTGGTCGACCGCCTCGCGTCGCACCTGCTCTGGCGACAAATAGGTGATCGTTCCCATCAATACGTGAGGGTCTGTCCGCAAGCTCACCGATGTCGAAAGATGACTGCTTTCAATCCCCCGTTCAACGGGCATTGCAAGTCCGAAGTCGAGGACTTTGACAAGCCCGTCGGGACGAATCATCACATTCTCCGGCTTAATGTCGCGATGGACTATGCCGGCTCCGTGTGCTGCGCTCAGGGCATCGGCGATTTGATGGGCTATGTGTACCGCTTCTGCCAGGTTCACCTTCCTGCCTGCGATCTTCTCCCTCAGGGTCTGCCCGGCTACAAACTCGGTAGCGATGAAATGCACATCCTCAACCCGCCCGACCTCGTGAATGGTAATGATATTGGGATGATTGAGTGCGGAAGCGGCGCGAGCCTCCCGTTCAAAACGCTGCACCTGATCGTCGTCCTGGGTAAACCTAGGCGGCAGGATCTTGACGGCGATGCGACGTTCGAGCATCAGGTCGTACGCGAGGTAAACTTCACCCATTCCGCCCGCGCCCAACAAAGATTGAATTTCATAATGACCGAGACGGCGTCCAATGAGCGCGCTATTGTTATCGGTTCTCTGAACCCCTTTTTCGGCAGAGTCCTCAACCGCTGACGATATTGCGCCGGCCAGCGGGGCCTGTTCGATAAAGTCGCCGGCTTCTTCGAGCGATGAAAGCAATGCCCCGACCTCGTTCTGTAGCTCCTCATCGCCCGCACAGGCTTCACCGAGAAATGAAGCCTGCTTATCGGGCTCGCGGAGTAAAGCGGCGTGAAACAATTCTTCAATTTTTCGCCAACGCTCAGAGGTCATATTGAGTCTTCGCTCTTCATTTCCTGATAGAGCCATGCCTTCGCCAGCTTCCAGTCGCGCATCACGGTCTGTGGCGAAACGTCCAGCACCTCAGCCGTTTCTTCGACGCTGAGACCTCCGAAGAAACGTAATTCAACAACGCGGCTCTTTCTCGGATCTATCTTCGCCAGGCTTTCCAACGTTGTATCGAGCGCCACCAGATCAGCTGCTCGCCCTTTCGACACGTCGATCACCTCATCGATTGACAATGTCCTGACAGGCCCTCCGCGCTTGTCCCGCTTTTTTGTTCTGGCGTGATCGACCAGAATTCGGCGCATCATCTGCGCGGCTACGCCGAAGAAATGCGCGCGGTTCTGCCAGTTCACCTGTGTTTGGTCGATCAATCGGAAATAAGCTTCGTGCACGAGGGCTGTGGGTTGTAACGTGTGCCCTGGATTCTCGAGGCGCAAGTAGTGGTCCGCCATGCGGCGCAGCTCCTGATATACCGCGTTGATCACGTCATCAAGGGCGGTCGCATCTCCGCTATTCCAGGCAATTAGCCGCCCGGTGATCTCGTGCTGCACCTCATCGATCGTCTGATGTGGAGACGGCTCTTCCATACGATTCACGTCGTGAGGTAAGGATGGCTTGCGTTGAGCCGGCTTTACTCCCGTCCAAGAAATTCTGCTTGGTGGTTGTATTTTCTACTCTGATTTGTCGCGTTAATCAATGCAAGGAACAGCCGGGCACGACCCTCAATGAGCTCGGCGTACGCGAACGTGGCCGGAAGCATAACGCTGACTGCCGATTTACGCGACGATCGGACCGATGTCCGCTGGAACCGTGAAGTGACAGGCGCTCGTGTGATTCATAAATCCATGGCTCGGGTGCACTCAACACTGCCCGCGCCCAGGACCGAATGGAGCAAGTAAATGATCAACGCAAACAGCCGGATTCGAGTCTTATTTTGTATTGTCGTTAGCGCGCTGGGTCTGCTGCCAGTCGTGCCAATGCCAGCAACGGCGCAAGACGCGAGTGACTACGTGCTCTGGCGCAAATATCTGATGATGGATGGAGTTAGCGCTTGTAGCCAGAACGAAGAGATACGCCTCAATCTGGCTTTAAGCGACGGTCTCGTTCGAGCCGAGTCCGGCACTCCGCCCGCGACTGTGAATGCCTTCGCTCGGATCTTGGATATATATGGGCAAGTCCTGTTTACCGGCAGCAATGAAACCATCACCGTTAATGGCATGCGCACAGAGAATGTCAACCGAAGCGAGCTTGACGTCCCGCAAACGGGCCCGCTGACCGTTGTAGTTGAATGGGTGATTAGAGCGCGGGGAGATTTTGGCACCGATCTGCCAGCCTCGGCGGAGGTTGTGGATGGTTGCACCGGCCGCGTCAAGTTCCATACTGGTCAGGGACTGACGGTGCAACACGACCCTGTTGCCAGGAGCCATCAATTTGCCGTGTGGGTAACCGTTGGTTTCCAGCCGGTCAGTCTGGCTAATGGACAAACTTTGCGACTGAATATCGCGCAGCAGTGGCCGCTCGTCATACCGCCGCCTACCGCCGCCACCAGCGACTATTTTCTCAAGATGGAAATTGAAGGAGAGACCAGGACGGTGCATGAGCGCCACCTCAATTTCGTGCCGGGCGAAACGCTCGTTATTGATTTCAACCGCGATCTGATCAGAGAGCCCGGCGACTCCGTCACTGGAGGGCTGACGGTGTGGTTGGTAGCCGAGTACCGCGCTCAGGTGAGCCGAGAACAGCTCGCGCAAATGGCGAGACAGGCTACCGCCTCGCCATTCCCGGCGTCGTTGCATCTGGTGGATAACAACAATCCGGATGTGCCTCCGTGGCCGTTGCCCGCCGTGCAAAAAGTGCGCGGGGATTGGCCCAGACTGTTCCATTAAACGAACCGCAGGAGGGGCCTGAGGTTTTGGGATGGCAAGCTGTTGCCAGTGAACTCTGGATAACACTCACGTCGATGAGTGTGGGCATAGGCAACGGGATCGCGACCTTCAGCGTGCCAACTAATCCGAGTACGCGTGGACGAAGCGGCGCGATTGTCATTGCTGGTAAAGCATTCGCGGTCAAACAAAAAAGCGGTTGACTGAGCATGAAGCCGACCCAAACTTTGTGCTAACATCCGACTATGCTGCTCACCCGGATCGAGGCCTCAGGGTTTCGCAACCTCGAAGGCTTCGCCGAACTCGGGCCCGGTCTCAACATCTTCTACGGCGACAATGCTCAGGGCAAAACCAACTGGCTCGAAGCCATCTACATCCTGGGCAACACCAAATCGTTCCGGACCAGTCAGCTTCGCGAGTGCATCGCGTTCAACAGCCCGCAAGCTTTGCTCAGAGGAGAAACGCAACACGGTTCGGTCACCAAACAGATTCAACTCCAGATAACCGAAGACTCCAAACAGCTATTCCTCAACGGCAAGCGCGAAGCGCTCGCCCGCTATCTCGGCAATCTCGCCGTCTTTGTGTTCTCACTTGAGGAAATGGATGTTATCCGCGGCGACCCGGGTCAGCGCCGCCGGTTCATCGATAGGGGCGCAGTCACCAGCAGTCCGAGGTTTCTGAATACTCTCTCGCGCTACAACCAGGTAATAAAACAGAAGAACCGCTTGCTCGGCGAGGCGAGCCAGAGCGATAACCCCGGTCAGTTTATCAGCCAGGTCGAAGCCTGGAATGAACAGTTGATAGAGCTTGGCGCTTCGATTCACAACCAACGCACCGACTACGTCAATCGATTGAATTCTGTGCTCGATCAGAACGATCACGGGCGTGCGATTTTCGGAGCTGAGCGAATCAACGTGCGCTACCGATCCCAGCTCGAAGGTAAAGGTGATTTGGACCACTTCGATGCCCTTTTTCGTGAGAGACTCGCGCTCAGGCTGACCGCCGAAATTGCAGCTGGGCACTCGTTGATCGGGCCCCATCGCGACGATCTCGAGATACTCTCGGACGGCCACGAAGTGGCCCGTTTTGGAAGCGCCGGACAGCAGCGAAGTGCCTTACTTTTGCTTGATTTAGCACAGGTTTCCATTTACAATTCCATTTACGAAGAAAGCCCCGTTTTGCTGATCGATGATATCGACGCAGAGCTCGACCGAGGACGGATAGAAGCGCTGCTTTCGGAGCTTGAAGGGCGCACTCAAACGGTCGTCAGCACGTCACGAAGGGCAATTGCCAATCGCTATCGCGATCGTGCTTCAGTCTATTACGTGGAGCGCGGGCAGGCGGTCAGCGAAAGCGGCTCCGAGGCCGGAATCTTCGAGGAATTGTCCGACAAACTTTAGTTTGTCGACAGGGGCATTTGGGTAGGAAACAACGACAAACCTAGTTTGTCGACTCGCTTGAGTGTCTGGGTCTTAGTAACAGCGACAAACTAAGGTTTGTCGGACATCAATTCACAGGAGAGCGCGTGACAACAAATCAGCAAGAGTACGGTGCGGCTTCGATTACGGTTCTCGAAGGTCGAGAGGCGGTTCGAAAGCGGCCGGCTATGTACATCGGCTCGACCAGCGAGTTGGGCCTTCATCATCTGGTCTACGAAGTCGTTGATAACTCAATTGACGAAGCACTGGCAGGATACTGTGATCGCGTAGAAGTCTTTATTCATATCGACAATTCAATCACCGTGATCGATAACGGCCGCGGCATACCGGTTGACATTCACAAGCAGGAAAAAATATCCGCGGCCGAGGTTGTCCTGACCAAGCTTCACGCCGGCGGCAAATTCGACTCAAACGCTTACAAAGTTTCGGGCGGACTCCACGGCGTGGGCGTATCGGTCGTGAACTTCCTGTCCGAATGGCTGCGTCTCGAGATATGGCGCGACGGCGCTACCTACGAACAGGAATACGTTCGTGGGATTGCCGCTGAGCGGCTCCAGCCCACCGGCAAAACCAAGAGGCGAGGGACCAAGGTTGCCTTCAAACCAGATTCGGAGATCTTCGAAGTAACCGAATTCAATTTCGACACTCTCTCGCAACGATTGCGCGAGAAAGCGTTCCTGAACTCCGGCGTTCGGATCAGCATCAACGATGAGCGTACCGAGAAGTCTCACGAATTCTTTTACAAAGGCGGAATCGCAGAGTTTGTAAAACACTTGAACAAAAACAAGAGCGTTCTGCACACCCACCCGATTCACCTCGATCGTGAAGCGACCATCGCAGATCCGCTGGCCATCGAAGTAGCGATCCAGTACAACGACGGGTACAACGAGATCGTCCACTCGTTTGCCAACAACATAAACACCGTCGACGGTGGAACGCACATGACCGGGTTTCGAGCGGCCCTCACGCGGACGATTAACAACTATGCAAAATCATCCGGTCTCTTCAAGAAAGATGACGAGAAGCTTGCGCCCGAAGACGTGCGCGAAGGGCTGGTCGCCGTCATCAGCGTCAAACTGCCGCAGCCGCAGTTCGAAGGCCAGACCAAAGGCAAGCTCAATTCGGACGTGAAGGGCCAGGTCGAAGCTTTTATCAACGAAGGTCTTGGACACCACTTCGAGGAGAACCCAACCGTCGCTCGCAAGATCATAGCGAAAGCGATCGACGCGGCTCGCGCTCGCGAAGCGGCGCGTAAGGCTCGCGATCTCACGCGGCGCAAGGGGGCACTCGATTCTGCATCGCTTCCAGGCAAGCTTGCCGATTGCTCCGAGAAAGACCCCGCGCTGTGCGAGATATTCCTCGTCGAGGGCGATTCCGCAGGTGGCTCCGCAAAGCAGGGACGCGATCGGCGCACGCAGGCGATCCTTCCATTGAAAGGAAAAATCCTGAACGTCGAGAAAGCGCGCTACGACAAGATGCTCGGGCACTCCGAAATTCGCACGATGATAACCGCGTTTGGCACGGGCATCGGAACAAACGACTTCGATGTATCCAAGCTCCGTTATCACCGAATCATCCTGCTGTGCGACGCTGACGTCGACGGCTCGCATATTCGGACCCTTCTTCTAACGTTCTTCTATCGGCAGATGCCCGAGCTGATCGATCGCGGCCACATATACATCGCGCAACCGCCACTGTTCAAGATCAAGAAAGGCAAAAACGAGCAGTACATGAACGATGAGAAGGACATTTATAAGTTCCATATGACGGAGGCCACCGAGAACGTTACCGTTAAGGTGAATGCAACCGGCGGCGAGTTTAAGGGCGCTGAGTTGCGGAAGATGCTCGAGAAGTTGGCCGAGATGGATAACTATCTTGACAAGCTCGAACGCCGGCTGCATGACCGCAAGATAGTCGAGACGGTCATCGATGCGTTCGCCGGACCAAACGGGCTGTTGACCACCAAAGCGGCGGCGAAGCTGCACGAGGTCTTTGAGAAGGAGAAGTTACTTCAGAAGGTGACGGCTGCGCTCGAGGAAGCCAACTACGAAACGGAGATTGAAGCCGACGAAGAACACGGCACGTCGTCGATCGTGATCTCACGCGCGCGAGGCAACGGACGCGTAATGATCAACTGGGAGCTTGCGACGCACGTTGAGTTTCAAAAGGCCGTGCAGCTCTACGGGGAGCTTCAAGATTTGAGCCGCCCGCCGTTCGTGATCACGGAGAACGACACCAACACGATTGTCGAATCGCGCCAGGCCTTGCTGGATCACATAATGGCCTCGGCAAAGAATGGCCTGACCATTCAGCGCTACAAAGGGCTGGGTGAGATGAACCCCGATCAGCTCTGGCAGACGACGCTCAATCCGGAGACGCGAACGATTCTCAACGTGCAGGTGAACGACGCCGTCGAAACGGACGAAATGTTCACGGTGTTGATGGGAGACGCGGTCGAGCCTCGAAGGAAGTTTATTGAAGACAATGCACTGGATGTGAAGAATTTGGATATTTGACTTCGGTCGACACTGGTAGCATTGACTGCTGAGATCCCTAGACTGCTCGGCCTTTTATCCCCAGTCGGCGATAGTCTATTCTGGCGAGACCTCCAGGAAAAAGAACTCATTCAAAGCTGCAACAGGCGGTTGAAATGATCAAAGTCGAGGAAGTTCATTTCAATTTTGACAATCGCTCTTCAAATTGTAGCGCCTTTAATATCTGTCAAAACAAGGCCGGGCATCTAATCAATGCGCCGGAATGGCAGGAAGCTCAGACCTCCCGCCCGGTCGCCTTTGCGAGAGATGCGATTGTGGGCGCGGTGACAATTAAGGCGAAGTTTGTGAGAAGTTGATCTGCGCCCTTTACAATAATCATTTGCCACGTTTACCGATCGGGCCCAGCGATCTGGGGGATGTGTCCTTTGTACATCCTGATCACGAGCCGCCAGCCATTCTTATGGTCCGTGGCAACATTGCTTTGAACCTATATAGCTTTGGAGAAGAGTCGGTCGAATTAAATCCTTATGCTTATCAACTCGACACTCGCGTAACGGAGAAACCGACCACCGAGAGTTCTACCCATGAACTTTCATTGAGCGCGGATTGGACAGCAGAAAGAAGGGTATGGAGAATCAAGTATTCTGAACCGTCGGAATTAGTCGGCGAGTGCTACTATAAATTCCTCGCCACCGGGGGCGAATTATCGCTTACGTCAGAAGGCTTATGTTTTAAGCCGCGAGAAGAGGCGGGTGACACCGTTGAAGGCTTTGCCATAGCGCCGGGTCGCGTCCCTTATTGGGGAGAATTAATGCTTCCCGGGGATGCGCCCGACTCTAAAAGAAATAACTGAAAAGACAACTTTTAAGCCTACCCAACCCGGAATGTTACCAGGCACCTACCGGCAGGCACTGGAAAGACCTGGTTCACTACGCCCGGTATGGAGACTCTTATTTCAAATATTTCGGCCCCACTTGATTTTGTATGGTCATTTCCATCTCCACCTTGTGGGTAGTCGTGATGCTCATACCTTATGTTAATGGGACTGCCACCCTTGATGATAATGGGAGGTAGCTGGCTTTGTGGACGTACTGTTCCCTTCTTTGTTGCCCCTTTTTTTCGTGCGCTCTTTTTGGTTGCGGATTTCTTTGCAGTTGCCATTAGGCTTTCTCCTTTCAAACTTGAGGTGAATTCATCGGTTCAAGTTGAGCACTTGATCTAGCTGCCTACGATAGCCTTTTATGTCAGGTCGAGCCAGGTATTTGGCATAGTTCATCGCCCCGAATCTCCGCTCGAGCTCTGCGAGAATCAGGACCGCACGCGAGGCATAATCACGCGCCTCTGCTTCATTGACACGTGAGCAAGCCCGGGACGCTAATAAGTATGCGCGCCATTCCGAGTCTTTCTGCCCGGAGCGAGCGAAGCTTTCCTGGGCTTGCAAAGCGGTTGTAAGCGCATCTTGCGAGCGTTGCGCCTCAAGCAGCGACTCGGCTAGCGCCAGGCGAGCGGCGGAGATAAAACGAGGGTCGCCGATACTAAGGGCCGAATGCTCCGCGTCTTTACATAGTTCAATGCCGACCTGCGGCATACCAGACAGGGCTTGCGTCAATCCAAGAGTATACTTTGCTCTAAGAGCCGTTTCTTTATATTTCTTTTCGGAGAGCAACAGTGATTGTTGGCTCTTCGCCTTGGCTTCCTTGAGCAAGCGTTTGCTTAGTGCCATCCTTGCATCAAAGAGAGAAACCAAAGCCAGAAGTTGGTTATAGCTGCCGCCCGGCTGCTTTGCAGATGCAAATACTTGATTGAATGCTGCGTTCGTTTCTTCATAGCGTCCGAGTTGCCACAACATATGCCCGATGTTCATTAGCGAATGGGCGATGTTTAATGGAACCTTCAGTGATTGATATGCCGCTTTGCTTTGCTCATAATAGTCAAGCGCTTCCGGGTACCGTTCTTGATGGTCTCGAACATTTCCCAACGCCATATATGCGTAGGCTGATTGCGATTGATCGCTCGCTTGTTTTGCAATCTGAAGCTGCTGGTTAAACGCATCGAACGCCGCATCATAATAGCCCTTTTGATCGTTCGTTCGGGCGAGGAGAATGAGCGCTTGTGACGTCTGCGTGCTATAACCTCCCTGTTGATAAAAACCCAGTGCTTGCTGAATGTATTGTATGCCTGAATCGTGGTTGCCTTGCTGTATTTCCAAGCTACCTAGGGACAATTGAGCTCGAGCTTCGCTTCGGGTTCCTTTATGCGTTTTCGCAAACTCCAACGCTTGTTTGAAATAGG
>Ga0075418_10008330_pt1 | contig 11628 bp, 14 predicted proteins | sample SoiMetdeltSBSDD2_FD_81776 | JGI IMG/M metagenome (GOLD analysis project Ga0075418, IMG submission 81776) | Bulk soil microbial communities from a Populus tree surrounding site in Tennessee, USA - Soil MetaG P. deltoides SBSDD2 | ecosystem: Environmental > Terrestrial > Soil > Tree plantation...
ACACCAAATTCTCAGGGCAATCTGTTGTGCCATCGTCCCAGTTGGCATGAAAACCGCCGCTTCTTTGCCAAACGTTTCTGCCAGCTCTGCTTCAAAGTCGGCGATGTAGGAACCCGAGCCATAAAAATCTGGAGCTTCATCCCCCACCAGGGAGTCCGCTAATCGTTGAAACTGCGCCTTCATCGTTGGCCCCGGACGGCCGTGCAGGATGTTCGTACACTGCTTGAGAATTTCTTCGACTTCTTCGGTCATGATATTTCTCTGCTCCAGTGTGGATGGCTTATTTTTCGCTGAATGCCAGCTTAACGGCAAACCCGGCCAGGATCACCGCAAACATTTGTTGGATTCGTTTCATTGCTTTCGAAGATGAATTTGTCAAATAGGTACTGATTCCGCTGGCCAGTATCCCGTACAGCGCAAACACGATCAATGTTATGCTCATGAACACGGTACTGAGCATGATCATTTCCGCTGTAGGAGAGGCTGAGTCTTTAGAGAGGAAAAGCGGCAAAAACGCAAAGAAGAAGATGGTCAATTTGGGATTTAGTAAATTTATTGCAATCGCTTTTATTATTATTTTTGCGGTGCTGTTTTTTTCACCTTTTTTATGGATTTCCAGCGTTCCGGCTTCACGCCACATATTCCATGCGAGATAAAGTAAATAGGTAGCTCCGGCCAGCCGCAACACAGAAAATACCTGTGCGCTCATATTAAGCAGTGCTGACAACCCCAATATGCTTGCCAGAATATGAGGGACAATTCCAAGCGTACACCCAAGCGCGGCGGCCAGGCTGGCTCGCCATTTGAGTGTAAGCCCGGTCGTGATCGTGTAAAGGACCCCGGTTCCTGGAATCAGCACAACAATCAGCGAAGCGAGAAGAAAATCCGGTTTAAGCATGTTTTGTCTCCATCGTATTTATACCATCTGATGGTTTGCATAAGCAGGTGTGGACGAGATTTGCTTGCACCCTGCCGCAGGCACAGGTGAAAGCAGATAAAATTCGAAGCGTGCCGCAGAATCCCACACGCCCCGATGGTTTCATGGGCTCCAGTGGCACACTGTGTTGCGCGGCAACCCGATTGCCTATGTCTCTGTGCGTGCGAAGGCATGGAGTTGCGTCAGGGCTTCCAGTGTCAAATGACCACGCCACTCCAGTTCGGCTTTTGCCCACACGTCTGCATAAGTTCCCTCCCACGACCAAACGGGATCCCAGGTTCCCTCCGGGCTCTGCCGTGTGATCTGGTAGTCCAGATGACCCTGCAATTCATCATGGATAAGGTCTGCTCCCAAGGACTGAGGCGAGGCAACAATCCTCAATGGCGTTATACAATAGGAATCCCACTGGGTGGAATCGCGCACAACCACGGATGGAATAGCTTCTCGAATACGGGCTTCCAGCCGTTTTGCAAAGTGTCCTGGAAGGTTCCTGGCTTCTGCCAGACGGATAGCATATTGCAGGTCGCTCCCACCCCCCTCGCCTAACAACTCGACCCTCTCAATATACCGGACCGTCTCTTCCGTCACCTCCTCCAGCCAACTCGGCGGCACCAGCGTCGAGAAGTGATGCAGCGAGCCCACGATCAGGGCGCGTGGTATGATCCGAAACCCATCAAACAGTTTCTCAAGGTTCCCGGCCTCGTCATGCCACCACGGCGCGTGAGGAAACGAGTTTGTGTCGAGTGATACCGCCCGCCATACCTGGACTTCCTCTTCATACGTTGTCCTCAGATATGCCACGGCTTTGCGAACCATCGGATGGTCTGCCGGACAGTCCAGTTCTCTCAACATCTGCAAGCCGATACCGCTTGCCAGTGCGGATGAGCTTGGTGTTCGCAGGTCTGGTTCAAGAGCCCGACCAAACCCGCCATCTGCATTCTGAAAACGCGCCAATTCATCCAGCACGGCCTCCACGACGGCCCCTTCGAACCGATGCTCAAACAACGCACGTTCCAACGGCCTGCCTTGCGTCAGGAGAAACCGACGCGCACTTGCAAACGCTTCACGACTAAGCTGTTTCATTCGATCTCCTACTTCAGGTTCGATGGCGAACGGTCGCCGTTTAATATTCATATCGGCATTTTGGGCGGCAAAAGATTTAAAAAAACAGTATATCAAAATTGCCCCAAAACCCATGTCGATTCTGTCTCCTCCTGTTCGACGTATTAATAGAGCGAAAAATTCCGAACAGCGTAAGGTGCTGTGAAGCTCGCTCGAATATCGAATAAATAGGAGCAAGAATGACAAGCTTAACTTCCACAAATGACGCAAAAATGACAAAAACACTACTGGCCTGCGGCATCCTCGCTGGGCCGCTCTACATCCTCCTGGGACTGCTTCAAATGGCCATTCGCCCGGGCTTCGATATCACCCGACACGCGCTCAGCTTACTGGCCAATGGCGACCTGGGCTGGATTCAGACTCTCAACTTCCTCGTTACCGGTCTGTTGCTGATCGCGGGCGCAGTCGGTGTGAAGCGGGCGTTAGGGTCTGGCCCGGGCAGCCAATGGGCGCCGCGCATGCTGGGTCTTTATGGTTTAGGCTTGATCGGCGCCAGCATCTTCCGCGCCGACCCGGCACTGGGCTTCCCTCCCGGAACGCCGCTGGAGAACAACCCCATCAGCTGGCATGGGTTGCTGCACTTCGTCGTGGGTACGCTCGGTTTTATCGGGTTTATTGCTGCCTGCTTCACCTTTGCCCGCCGATTTAGGTCTCTCCAGAAGCCGGGTTGGGCGTGGTACTCGCTGATTACCGGTATACTCTTCCTTGCTTCCTTCGTCGGCATTGCCTCGGGCTCCAAAGGGCCTGTCAGCCTCCTCTTCGCCATCGCAGTCGCGCTCGGCTTTACATGGATCTCGGCCCTGCTCTCTGGCCTTAAGGCAGGGCTCACAGAATGAGGTTAAATATGGATAGCAAGCTCCAAAACGACACTACAATCACTCTTCACCCCTGTGAAAGATAAATTCAGAATACAAGGAAAACTAAAATGAGATACATGCTAATGACCCGGAACGACCCGAATCACCCAATTTCGCCTCCCACTCCCGAAATGTACGCTGCCATGGGCAAACTGATCGAAGAGATGTCCAAAGCAGGCGTCCTGCTGGCAACGGGTGGGCTCGAAGCCAACCCTACGCACGTCATTTCCTCCGCAGGTAAGTTCTCCGTCACCGATGGTCCATTTACAGAGGCCAAAGAGGCGGTTGTAGGCTTTGCGCTGATCGAAGCCAAATCGAAGGAAGAAGCAATCGAATTCTCGCGGCGCTTCTGGCAGGTGGCCGGCGATGGCGCAGGCGATATCTACGAAGTCTTTGGTGGATAACGCGCAAAAGGTTCACCGCCAGGAGCGCAACACCTGCCTGGTTTTTGAATTGCCAAGCAATTCATAGCAAACCATACGGCTTAAGCCGCACGGTGCCACGGAGGGCGCGAAGGTTTTTAAAAAGAAATTCTTTGCGTGCTTCGTGCTCGTAGCGGTTCAAAAGGATTATGACCCTTCCTGATATCCATCGCACGATCGACGCAGTCTGGCGGATCGAATCTGCCAGGCTGATCGCGTCCCTTACACGCCTCGTTCAGGATGTGGGTCTCGCCGAGGATCTCGCGCAGGGCGCGTTGGTCGCGGCGCTGGAACAGTGGCCTCAAACTGGTATTCCGGATAAACCCGGCGCCTGGCTCATGGCAACTGCCAAACATCATGCGATCGATCAGATTCGCCGCAACGTACGCCTCGAACGTAAGACGGAGGAAATGGGTCGTGACCTTGAACTGGAACAACCCTTGGGCGTTCCCGAAGACGCGTACGCGGACGCGGATGACGATATGGGCGACGACCTCCTGCGACTCATCTTCATCGCCTGTCATCCGATTCTCTCGAAGGACGCCCGCCTCGCTCTCACCCTGCGCCTGCTCGGTGGACTAACGACCGATGAGATCGCCCGAGCCTTTCTCGTCCCCGAGCCGACCATTGCCCAACGTATCGTCCGCGCTAAACGGACTCTCGCCGAAGCCCAAGTCCCCTTTGAAGTTCCAACCGGAAGCGACCGCGCCGCGCGATTATCCTCTGTGCTGGAAGTCATTTACCTGATCTTCAACGAAGGATATTCAGCCACTTCCGGCGATGACTGGGTTCGGCCTGCGCTGTGCGACGACGCGCTTCGCCTCGGACGTGTCCTTGCTGAATTGATTCCCAACGAGCCCGAGGTGCACGGACTCGTCGCGTTGATGGAAATCCAGGCTTCCCGTCTCCGTGCACGGGTCGGTCCTTCTGGCGAAGCGATTCCACTGCTGGAACAAAACCGCGGCCGCTGGGACCAGCTCCTCATCCAGCGTGGATTCGCCGCGCTTCTTCGAGCAGAAGCAGTCGGCGGCGCGTTGGGTCCCTATCGCTTACAGGCCGCCATAGCCGCCTGTCACGCGCAGGCACGCAATCCCGAAGATACCAATTGGGAACGTATCGCCGCGCTCTATGACGCGCTTGCACAACTGACGCCGTCACCTATCGTGGAGCTGAATCGTGCGGTCGCAGTGGGGATGGCATTCGGTCCAGCCGCAGGACTCGAAATTGTTGATACACTTACTTCAGAACCATCGCTCAAGACCTACCACCTCCTGCCAAGCGTACGCGGCGATTTGCTGGCAAAACTCGGTCGTTTGACCGAAGCCTGCGAAGAATTCAAACGGGCAGCGGAGCTTACTAGAAACACGCGCGAGCGCGAAATCCTCCTCGAACGCGCCGCCACAACACGGAAAGGAAAATGACATGAAGAAAGAATCTACGACAAAAAACAAGAAGGCTGATTTGACCGCCTCCGAACATATTGACAAGGCGATCCACGACCTGGCCGATTGGCGCGGCGAACTGATTGCCCGCGTTCGCAGGTTGATTCAGGATGCCGTACCTGAAATTACGGAAGAATGGAAGTGGGATACCCCGGTATGGTCTTTCAAAGGGAATGTCGTTGCGGCCGGCGCTTTCAAGGATCATGTCAAACTCAACTTCTTCAAGGGTGCTTCTCTCGCTGACCCGAAAGGTCTCTTCAACGCGGGGAAGGATGCCAAAGCCACGCGCGCGATTGACTTCAGCGAAGGTGACACAATTGACGAAGTGGCGCTAAAAGATCTCGTCCGCACGGCGGTGGCTCATAATGCTTCAGGCAGTAAGAAGAAATAATCTGGCCCATCGAACAGGCAGGAGCGCTTCCTTATCCATATGGACAATCCCAAATCTGTAGATGTTGGCAACGTCTGGTGGTTCTGGTTCACAACCAACGCCTTTGCGGTGGATAAACGCCTGCGCCGCATCATGCGCGCGCTGCCACACGACCCACGCTGCAAATTCTGTAACGCGCCATTTCAAGGCTTGGGTGGGCTGCTGATGCGGATTCTGTTCAGTAAACAGCGCTCCGCTTTGAATCCACGTTACTGTAATTTATGTGAGATCGCTTCAAAAGAATTTCCAGGGGGAGCCGAAGTTCCCATGTCGATGCTGTTCATCGATATCCGCGGATCCACCGCCACCTCCGAGAAAATGAGCCCTACGGAGTTCAGTCAGCTGATCAGTCGTTTTTATGCCGCGGCAACGAAGGTGATCATCGAAGAGGATGGGTTGGTAGAAAAGCTGGCGGGAGATGAGGTGGCCGCTTTTTGGGGCGCGGGATTCGCGGGTCCCGAATATGTGCAGCGAACGATCAATGTCGCACTAAAATTATTGCGCGTCATGGAAAAACAGAAGATTCCAGTAGGCATTGGCGTCCATGCTGGGATTGCTTATTTTGGGGCTATGGGTACTGCAGAGGGCATGACAGAAATCTCCGCCAAGGGCGAGGAGGTCAATACCGCAGCGCGTTTGGCATCCAAGGCGGGAGTAGGCGAGATCATCGTCAGTGAACGGGCTATTCAGGCGGCTGGCATTGACGACAGCAAGCTGGAGCCTCGCAGCCTGGATCTAAAGGGAATCAGTGAATCGGTTTCGGTGCGCGTGATGCATGGCTCATAAGTGAATCATCAATCGAATTTGTACGGATGGAGACAAGATGAATTACACGATTCTCAACCGCGAGGATCTGCCGCGCGATGGAAACACCTATGAGTTCGAAGGATTTCAGTACCAGGATACTGAAGTCTCGTTCATTTGGGTGGATCTGCCGCCCGGAGGCACAATCCGTTTACATAAACATCCCTATAAAGAGATTTTCATCATTCAGGAAGGTGTCTCTACTTTCACCGTTGGCTCAGAAACTTTGGAAGCTCACACGGGTCAAGTCATCATTGTTCCAGCAGATACCCCGCACAAGTTTGCGAACTTGAGTAATGCGTTACTGAAACAGATCGATATTCATGTAAATAAAGAATTCGTCACGGATTGGCTCGAAGATTAGATGCTTCTAAACTTGTACACAGATTTTTGTTCCTTGAGGTGGGTATAATTTGGGTAGGATGCAGCCAGATGAAATTCGATTTTGACACACGCTCCTCTGATTCTCCATTGGTCGAAGCCGTTTGGCGGATTGAAACTGTGGCGAATGGCGATTCGTTTATATCCACGGCGGAGAGTCGTTGGGAGATGGTGATCACGAAGCAAATGGGGAAGTTCACGCTGAGCATCCGCGGACCGGAAACCAAGGCTACGCCCACACCCATCCCTGAGGGGCATGCGGAGTATTTGGGAATCATTTTCAAGCGCGGCGTGTTTATGCCGCATTTCCCAAAGCAAAAATTGGTAAATGATGCCGTGCATTTACCGCAATCTACAAGAAATGCTTTTACGGTGATGGGTGGTGTGTTTGAAATTCCGACCTTCGAAAATGCAGATTCGTTCATCCTGCGTTTGATGAAGAATGAATTGTTGACTCACGATCAGGTGGTGGATGACGTGCTGCGCGGCAGGACTCAGGATCTGTCTGTTCGCTCCTTACAGAGACGTTTTCTGCATGTGACAGGGTTGACGTATAAAACGATCCAGCAGATCGAGCGGGCACGTCAGGCAATGACCCTGTTGCAGAAGGGCAAACCAATTGTCGACGTGGTATATGAAGCAGGATATTTCGATCAACCTCATCTGACACGCTCGATGAAATTATTCATGGGGCAAACCCCCAGTGAAGTTGCCAAATCAGGTTAGACGAAATAGAGTCATGTAGAATCGTCTGGGTTGCTTACCCAGACGATTTTGCCGCTTGTCTGCGGCACTTTGTATTTCAGAAGGATGGTATCTACGATGATTACACTCACGCCTGCTACGCTCGAAGGTCGCGGGATCCGACTCGAACCTCTACACCCTGCACACGAAGATGGATTAACTGCCGCGGCCTCTGATGGTCAGCTCTGGAATCTTTGGTACACCTTTATTCCCAGGCCGGATGAAACGAAAGGTTATATTGCCGATGGGCTGGCCGGGCAGCAAGCGGGTCATATGTTGCCGTGGGCAGTCCGTGAGTTAACCACCGGGAAGATCGTCGGCAGCACGCGCTATCATGATATTGTGCCCGATATCGATCGCGTAGAGATCGGCTACACCTGGTATGCCTCCAGTTGGCAGCGGAGTCACGTCAACACCACCTGTAAATTGTTATTGCTGACTCATGCCTTTGAAGCCATCAAATGCAAAGTCGTTGGCCTGCGGACGGATAATTTCAACTTTGCTTCGCAGCGTGCCATCGAAGCTTTGGGTGCCAAAAAGGATGGGGTGATTCGCCATCATCGCATCCGTCGCGATGGCTCGGTCCGCGATAGTGTGATGTATAGCATTCTTCTCAGCGAGTGGCCCGATGTGAAGAAGCATCTCGAGTTTCGATTAGCGCGTCACAGTAATGCCTGATTGCTAATTTAACTCATTCAGCAAGTGTCGTTTTTTTACAAGACACCCTTTTTGCGCGGGGGTAAGATACGGGCATCGATCAAACAAAAGGAGCCGTGAAATGAGAAAATTAATCGTGTCCACCCAGGTCAGCATGGACAGTGTGATTGAGAACCCGCAAAATTGGGTATTTGATTATGTCAATGATGAGTTTTTCAAATACGCGAGCGACCAACTCTTTGCAGCCGACATGCTGATCATGGGGCGTGTGACGTATGAAGGTTTCGCAGAAGCCTGGCCTGCCCGCGCGGGTGCAGATGCTTTTGCAGATAGAATGAACAGCCTGCCCAAGTACGTCGCTTCCCGTACATGGAAGGGACCGCTCACATGGAATGCAAATTTGATTCAAGAGGATGTTGTGAAGGAAGTCGCCATGTTGAAGGATGGGTCGGGTGGCAGTATTTTGCAATACGGGAGTGGCGAATTAACCCGCACGCTGCTCCAGCATGGACTGATCGATGAATTCAGGATGATGGTGTATCCCGTGGCGGTGGGAATGGGTTTGCGTATTTTTGAAAATATCGAACAGACGCCGATGAAACTACTGGAGACGAAGACATTCCGTACCGGCGTCGTGATTCTGCACTATCAACCCGCGAATAAATAATGTGGTAGGTCATGCTGAAAAGCGTCGTTTTTTTACAAGACGGGTTTAGCACGCCCGAGTAAGATAAGAGTATCAATCAAACAGAAGGAGCCTTAACATGAGAAAAATAATTGTTCATGAATTCATTTCCCTGGATGGCGTGATTCAAGCACCGGGTAGCCCGACCGAAGATACCGATGGCGGTTTTGCCCATGGCGGCTGGACGCTTCCATACTGGCACGATGAGATTGGTGCCCACTTCGGTCAAATATTTGCTGATGCGGATGCATTGTTGTTGGGACGAAAGACCTGGCAGGGACATGCCGCGGCCTTTGAGCCCAACCCTGAAGGAGATCCGTTCAATGGGTTTAAAAAGTTTGTAGTTTCCACTACCTTGCAGTCTGCGGATGGATGGAGAGACTCAACTCTCATTAGCAGTAATGTAGTGGAAGAAGTGCGCAAGCTGAAGAGCCAGCCCGGCAAAAGCATCGTTATGGATGGCAGCAGTATTCTGTTGCATACATTGATCGAGAACGATCTGGTGGATGAATATGCCTTGCATGTCTACCCGCTGGTGTTGGGTGATGGCAAGCGCTTGTTCCCCGATGGAAAACGCGTCAACCTCAAACTGACCGAATCAGCAGTTCTTCCTACAGGTGTGCTGTATCAGCGCTACGAGCCGGAGAGGAAGTAAATTGTAAACTCTGTAGGGCGGGATACCATCCCCGCCCTACTTGTTTAAGGGATTTGACTCACATCATACGGTGTGACCTGATACACGTAGTAATTCAACCAGTTTGAATAGAGCAAGTTCGCGTGTCCCCGCCAGCGCACAGTGGGTGGTTGTGTTGGGTCATCGTGGGGATAATAATTCTTGGGTACATGAATGGGCAAGCCCTTGTTCACATCCCGGTCGTATTCGCCTTTGAGCGTGAGCGGATCATATTCCGAGTGACCGGTGATGAAGAGATGGCGTCCGTCGTTTGAGCCCACGATGTACACACCCGCCTCCTCTGACTCGGCCAGGATTTGCACATCGTTGACCATTTCAATATCGGCGCGCCGGATTTCGGTGTGACGGGAGTGAGGGGCGAGGAAAATGTCGTCAAATCCGCGCAGCAGGCTCTCGGTCGGAGCAAGGACGCGGTGCTCAAAGACGCCAAACATCTTGTGAGGCAGGTCATATTTCGGTATGCCGTATCTATGATAAAGCGCGGCTTGCGCTCCCCAGCAAATATTAAACGTGGACTCGACATTCGTCTCCGCCCAGTCCATGATGTGAGTCAGTTCATCCCAGTATTCGACTTCTTCGAACGACATCTGCTCCACGGGCGCGCCGGTAATGATGAAGCCATCGAACTTTTCTTTTTCGATATCTTTGAACGTGACATAATGCTGGAGTAGATGTTCCGCATCCGTATTCTTGGATTCATACGTGGCGGTGTGCAGCAGTGTGACTTCCACTTGTAAGGCAGAGTTGGAAAGTAAGCGCAGGAGCTGCGTTTCGGTCGCGATCTTGGTGGGCATGAGGTTGAGGATCGCAACGCGCAAGGCGCGGATATCCTGATGAATGGCGCGCTCTTCGTCCATGACGAAGATATTTTCATGTTCGAGCGTCGCGCGGGCGGGAAGGGTATTAGGAATTTTAACAGGCATGGTTTTCTTTCTATTCACATTCGGTGGTTGAGTCAAGTCGAGCAGAGTGAGACCCGTATCGAGACCACTTGTAAGCAAAGCAATTTCTGTTACATAGTGGTTTCTGTACATACTGGTCTCGATCTGGCGGACGAACGCCGCCTACTCGACCAGCGGAACACTTTATGAATTTAATGCCTGATCCAAATCCCAGAGAATATCTTCGATATCCTCCAACCCAACGGACAGACGGATAAAATCCGGGCTGACACCCGCGGCGCGTTGTTCTTCCTCTGTCAGTTGGGAATGAGTCGTGCTCGCAGGATGGATGGCAAGCGACTTGGCATCGCCGAGATTGGCAACGTGACTGAACAGCTTCAAACTGTCAATAAACTTTGCACCGGCTTCACGTCCGCCTTTGGCGCCGAAGCCGAGCACCGCGCCCGGACCTTTCGGCAAAAGCTTCCTGGCGCGTTCATGATCGGGATGACTCTCCAGACCAGGGAAAATCACCCAGCCCACCTTCGGGTGATCCTCCAAATACTCAGCCACCGCCTGCGCGTTCTTCACGTGACGTTCCATTCGCAGGGACAGAGTTTCCAGCCCCTGAATGAACAGCCACGAGTTGAACGGCGATTGGTTGGGACCCAGGTCACGTAGAATGCCAGCACGCGCTTTCGAGATAAAAGCCAGCGCGCCGAAATCTTCCGAATAAATGACATCATGGTAAGCGGGATCGGGTGAGTTGAAATTTTTGTGCCGTTCGCTTTTGCCCCAATTGAATTTGCCACTATCCACGATCACGCCACCCATGGACGTGCCATGCCCGCCGATGAATTTGGTCGTGGAATGTGTGACGATATCCGCGCCCCATTCGAAGGGACGACAAAGATAGGGTGTGGCGAAGGTGTTATCGATCATCAATGGAATGCCATGCTCGTGTGCGATCTGCGCCACTTCCTCCAGCGGGAACACGTTCACGCGTGGGTTGGCGATCGTCTCACCGTAAATGAGTTTTGTGTTCGGTTGAATCGCCCGCCGAAAATTCTCGGGGTCAGATGGGTCTACCAGGGTCACATTGATTCCCAAACGCGGGAAGGTGTATTTGAATTGACTGACTGTCCCGCCGAATAATGTGGACGCTGAAACGATATGGTCGCCCGCCTCGCAAATTGCAAAGATGGCAGTCATCTGGGCTGCCAGCCCTGAACTTACTTCGATGGCACCAACGCCGCCTTCGAGGGCGGCGATGCGTTGTTCGAACACGCTGGTGGTGGGGTTGGAGATACGCGTATAAATATGTCCCTGCTCCTGCAGGGCAAACAAACGTGCCGCGCGGTCTGTGCTTTGCAGGTCATACGCGCTGGTCTGGTAGATCGGCACAGCGCGGCTGCCCGTTGTAGGTTCGGGATCATAGCCCGCATGGAGCTGGCGAGTCGTAAAGCCAAATTTTCGTTCTGTTGTGAGCATAAGACTCTCCTTTTGATTTACCCGCCCATCAGAAGAGTAATAAATTACCTCTTCTGAAAGTACAAGAAGAGGCATATGAGC
>Ga0075418_10008337_pt1 | contig 11625 bp, 10 predicted proteins | sample SoiMetdeltSBSDD2_FD_81776 | JGI IMG/M metagenome (GOLD analysis project Ga0075418, IMG submission 81776) | Bulk soil microbial communities from a Populus tree surrounding site in Tennessee, USA - Soil MetaG P. deltoides SBSDD2 | ecosystem: Environmental > Terrestrial > Soil > Tree plantation...
CGTTCACGGGGCCATTCGACGACTCACCCTCGTTTTCACCCGATGGCAAGTCGATCGTTTTCGCGCGGGGCCGGATCGTCACAGAACGCGACCGCGTCACGGTGATGAACGCCGACGGAAATGAGTCGGGACTGACATGGGGATCGACGGGCGGTTTCGATTTCTTTCCGACGCATCCCGTGTTTTCGCCGGACGGAACCAAGATCGCGTTCGCGGCGGAGGAGCGAGGCGAAACGGATCAGAGCATCCACATCATGAATGCGGATGGCAGCAGCGAGGTGCAGATCACGCACAACGAAGGCATTCACGACAATCAGCCGAGCTGGCAGCGCACCGCGCCCGCGGACACGACCGGCGTGTATGTTCCTTCGACCGGCAAGTGGCTGCTTCGCAACTCGAATACTTCAGGAGATCCCGACTTCGTCGTTCCCTTCGGCGGCCAGCCGGGCGATCTGCCCGTTGCCGGCGATTGGGACGGCGACGGGCGAACGGACCTCGCCGTCTTTCGCGATGGAGTCTTCGTTCGCGCGCTTCTCGATTCGCTGTCCTGCATCCCATGCCAGCCGTTCGTGTTCGCCGATGCGTTCGACGAAATTGCATTTGGCGAACCGGGCGATCTTCCCGTCGCAGGAGACTGGGACGGCGATGGACGCGACGACGTCGGCGTGTTCCGGCCGGGAAAGCAGGGAACGTTTTTGCTTCGCGTGCCGGAGACGATTCCCTTCTGTCCGCTTTGTCAGTCGCGCGGATTCACTACGCAAACCGTCATCTTCGGCGGGTTGGGAACTCTACCCGTTGCGGGCGATTGGAACGGTGATGGGAAGGACGAGATTGGCTTTTACGATCCGGAAATCGCGACGTTTACTCTGACGGAAGATTTCGTGGAGCCGACCTTCGTCTTCGCATTCGGCCAGCCAGGCCGCGATCTCCCGCTCGCGGGCGATTGGACCGGCAGCTTCCGCGACGGAGTGGGCGTCTTTCATGGGTTCCCTCATCCTCCACTCCTCCCGACCATGTCTCTCGGAGTGGATTTCAACACGCAGCCTGAATTCGAGTTCGAGTTCGGCCTGAAGGAAGGGTTGCCGGTGGCAGGTCACTGGACGAAACCTTAGTTACGGCCTAACGCGCAGCACCAGCGGCATCGGCCTGTCCGGTGCCGCGGTTGCGATCTCGCGGCTGAAGCGCAGCGTCGTTCCGTCGAACGTCCACGCGCCGTCGCTGCAGCGCGAGCGGGTTTCGATCGACTTTCCCTCGCGCACGCGCATCGCGTTCGCGGTCGCTTCGCGCTCGGCGCGGTAGCGGAACGCGCGGCGCCACACGAAGGTCAGGTCCGTTCCCAGCTCATTCGCGCGCGCGTTCACATCGCACCGCGTTTCCTTGAACAAGTCTTCCGCGATTCGGCGATCGTTTTCGACCGAGCCAGCGAGCATCGTCGTCGGAAAGATCCGCAAACCGTCTTCCGCGTACGACGCCGATTGACGATGAAACGCTTCGAGCAGCGGCCTGACATTGTCGCGCTGCTGCAGCTCGCCGAGCCACGCCGGCGCAGGCAGCGGCATTTTCCAGGCGACCGCGTTGATCATCCGCGCCATCGAGAACGCGGCCGTCTGCTCCATCATCTGCCACTGCCCGTCGAGCGAGCGGGCGAGCTTCCACACGGCGTGCAGGTCCTCCCATGCCGCGGGATCGTTCGCGCGCGCTTTCGTCAGCGCGCTCGCGACGAGCGCCCTCGCCACCGTCATCTGCACCGCGCGCATCGCCGTCGTACGCGCGTCGCCAATCTCGTCGTGACGCTCCCAGACGATCGGCTCGCGCAGCAGCAGCTCGCGCATCGCGGAGACATCGGGAAGCGCAGGCGCACCGCCGATCGTCAGCTCGCCGCGGACGATCTCGCGCGTCACGAAATTCTCGACGACTTCGTCCTTCGGCAACGCGTTCGCGAGCGCCGTCAATTTGCGGGACGCATCGTTCGCCTGCTGCGGCGGCAATCGATCGGCGCCGGTATCGAGCGCTCCCATTCCTCCCGGCCATGGCTTTGCGGCCGAGGTGAGCACGGCGTCTTCGTTCCGGAACCACGAAAGGATCCAGACGATGAGCGCGATCGCGGTGATCCCAACCAATAGTTTTTTCATCGTTCCTTCAGGTTAGCGCACGTCTCTGGTCCGGAAGCAGCATTGCACGCCCGCTCATGCGCACTCTGCCGATCGACAAGTACTTAGCCGATCCACTCACGAATTCGGCGTCCGCTGCGCCATGAAGATTCCCGAGACAATGCGCGCCGTCGCGATCGACCGCTACGGCGGACCGTCCGTTTTGTCGATGCACGAATTGCCGGTCCCTCCAACCGGAGCGAATGAAGTATTGATCGCCGTGCATACGGCCGGCGTCGGCGGATGGGACGCATCGATGCGCGAGGGACCTACGGAATCCGAGCATACGCGCTTCCCAAAAATCCTCGGCACGGACGGATCGGGAACGATCGTTGCCGGATACGACCTCACCCGAAGCGGGCGCCGCGACCGTCACCAGCCTAACAGCGCTGCAGGGAATCGACGACGCGGCGGACGCGTCGCGTACCCGAACGGAATCGCACCGGCACCGAGACCGCGTCGAGGAATCACGTTCAAGGCCTATGACGCCGAACCTGGGACTCGCGAGCTCGAGCACCTCGATCGGGCGTGGAGAGAAACCCGTCTTCAGATCCCGATCGCCAAGACCTACACACTGGCGAACGCCATACGCGCGCATCAGCGTCTTGCCAAGGGTCACATCCTCGGCAAGATCGTTCTGCGCGTCGCAGAAAAGTGAGGTGGTGAATCGTGGCTCGAAAGAACATCCGCTACGCCGTCGTCGGACTCGGCCACATTGCGCAAGTCGCGATCCTGCCCGCCTTCCAACACGCGAGCGCGAACTCCGAGCTCGTCGCGCTGGTCTCGAGCGACGACACGAAGCTTCGCCGCCTCGGCAAACGTTATGGCGTGACTCGGCTCTATGACTACGAGCATTATGACGAGCTGCTCGCCAGTGGCGACGTCGACGCCGCCTATATCGCCCTGCCGAATCATCAGCATGCCGAGTTCACCGTGCGGACCGCCAAACACGGCGTCCACGTCTTATGTGAAAAACCGCTGGCCGTCACGGAGCGCGAATGTTTGTTGTCGATGATCCGCGCCGCGGAAACGAATGGCGTAAAGCTGATGACCGCGTATCGATTGCATTTCGAGCGCGCGAACCTCGAAGCCATCGAGACCGTGCGCGCGGGGAAAATTGGAGAGCCGCGTCTTTTCAACTCTCTTTTTTGCATGGACGTCAAAGAGGGCGACATCCGTCTGCGCAAAGAGACCGGAGGCGGCACGCTTTACGACATCGGCGTCTATTGCATCAACGCAGCGCGCTATCTATTTCGCGACGAACCGACGGAAGTCCTGGCCATGCGCGCCAATAATGATCAGAAACGCTTCGCGGAAACAGAAGAGATGATGGGTGGCCTTCTCCGCTTTCCCGGCGACCGCCTCGCAACCTTCATTTGCAATTTCGGCACATCCTTCGTCGCGCGATACCAGATCGTCGGAACCAAAGGCAACCTCGCCCTCGACCCCGCCTATGAATACGCACTGGAACTGAAGCGACACCTCACCATCGGAGAACGCGAAAACCTCAAGACCTACGCCCAACGCGACCAATTCGCACCCGAGCTCCTCTACTTCTCCGACTGCATCCTCCACAACCGCGACCCCGAGCCCTCGGGATGGGAAGGCCTCGCCGACGTCCGCATCGTGACCGCCCTCTACCGCTCCGCAAAGAGCGGAAAGGCCGTGTCGATCGAACCCATCGAGAAGACCGCCCGCCCAACTATGAAACAGGAGATCCACCGCCCCGCCGTGCGTAAACCGAAGCTGGTGAAGGCGACGTCGCCGTCGAAGTGAGGCTTCGATTGTCGGACGAGCCACACGCATCCACGCGTCGCTAAAATGCTGCTTCCAATTCAAAAAGAAAGGGCTTGCGACGAAACAGCCCGCGAGCTACGACCGCGCCGTCGGTCTGCTCATCGATCTACGGCGCGCAAACCGTCACTTATCGTGAACAAACAGATTCGCCAGTGGCGCATCGACTCCGTCACGAATCAGTCTGCGCACGCTGGCGGCGTAGTCGTGCTTCCAACCCGGATCAGCAGGGAGCGGCACGACGGCAGGCCAACCGGGAACCGCAGCAGAACCAAAAACTGCCACGACGTGCGCTTCTATACGAGCTCCAGGTCGGTTTTCCGGAAGTTTTCGCCGCGACAGAGAAGAGGCTGCCGGGCCAGAGCCGCCGTCGCATAGGTCATGCAATCACCGAAGTTCAAGGCGGCAGGATGGCGACCCTTGCCGAATCGCGCGTACGCGTCGATTGCACGCTGCCAATGAAGATTGGTAAACGGCACGATCTCGATCCCGGTCTCCTGGAAAAAGCGAAGCAGCGATCCCGTGGCGTTATGGTTCAGGCGCCCCGTCAAAACCAAACCAGTTTCGGCAGCCGTCGGTGAGCCAATTCCGGCGAAGTCCGCGTCCAGGATTGCCGAGCTGTCGATGATCACACTCCACCTTTTCCGTATCCGAGAATCCGCTCGCGCTCTCTCCTGGTAACACGACGCCCCAGAAGTTTTCGCGGAATGTTAGGCCAGGTTTCTCTCTCAAGGAAATCCAGTGCCTGCGCTAACCGAGGCTTTCCTGACGGTCCCAGGGCGATTCGTTCCCTGCGCTCTTCCAGAGCACGGAGGATCGCTGCAGTCTTGGTCTCGCCCGTCATGTGCGCGAGCTCCTCGGCCAATCGCTCCACCTTGTCATTCTTGATATTCATAGGCTTGGTGGAAAGATTCTACCAAAGCACCATGGAGGCGAGCCTTATCGATGAATTCGAAGTCGTCTATGCCGTGGTAAGTGCTTTATCTATTGGAGCGGGCGACGGGATTCGAACCCGCGACCAAGAGCTTGGGAAGCACATGATGCTATGGTTTCCCATCGTACGGCCCGAATCGCGCGCGGATCTGGCGGACGTCGAGCCCAGCCGCTGTGATCTGTTCGTCGGTCAGGGAGCGCATCAGCCGCCGCAGGATGCGCCCTTGGCGGAACCTCAGCCAGAGGACCGCCATCAGAGCCAGCGAGGAAACGATCGCGACAAGCGAGTAGGTTTCGTCGGACATACCAACGAGTGTAGCTCGATCACGAATGCCGAGCCGTGCCCCGCACCGACAGCCCCGCACCGACAGGCCTCATGAGAGGCGAGCGGGCGACGGGATTCGAACCGCGACCTGATGCGTCAGACGAGACGAACCCGCTGAACGTCAGTCTGCGCGAAGTCCTTCCCTTTGAAGCAGAGCGGTTCACCAGAGGTCTTACTGAGCGCGTAAGAGAAGCAGTCACCAAAGTTCAGGCCAGCGGGATGCCTGCCCTTCCCCCACGCACGATACGCGAGACGCGCCTGGCTGGCCTGTTCGCGATCGAAAGCGACAACCTCGATCGCACCGCGCGAGAGCAGCAAGTCGAGCTCGCGGCCCCCGTGATCGCCAAAACGTGTCTCGATGACCATCGCGGTCTCGAGCAAAGATGCCGCGGAGAGAAGCCTCGTGGCATCGGCCTCGATTGCATTCCGGATGGCCTCCGACTCCGGTTCGTCGAGCAGAATCGCCAGAAGGGCCGAAGTGTCGAGAACCATCAGCGTGGCAGTCCGCGTTTGTCGTAGCCCAGGATCTGGTCGGGCGTGCGAGCATCGATCACCGGCAGCGACGCGCATCGACGGCCAATCTCGCCGAGCTCCTCGGCCAACCCTCGCCGGCGTGTTCTCTTCTTCTCCCGGTCGAGCCGCTCCCGCAGCGACGTGACGATCGCTTCCGTCAATGTCTCCCCGGTTCTCGCGGCCAATTCACGTGCCAGACGATCGGCGTTAGGATCTTTGATGCTCAGAGCCATGGCGTGAGTATATACGAGGCTGCTTGTGTATATATTTCAGCGGCAAAAACCACCGAAGCAATGTCGTTTGGAGCGGGCGACGGGATTCGTCTTTCTACGGCCCCTCTAGCCTCTGTAAGTTACAGAAAACACTAGGCTCCACAACCGCACCAAACGCCTCAAATAGTCCATCGGAAGTACATATTAGGTACACGGGGCCGCGGCACACGAGCCGTGATGAGCGGCGTGACGAGGCCGCGAGCTTGTGTGGTGATCGGAAGAACGCCGGCGACCCCGACACTTCTATTTGACGTGGTGCTTCCCGCGCGGACGGCGCGGGCGACGTGGACGGCGGGTGTGCGGAGTCAAGAGTCGCGAGGGCTTGCGATCCAGCAGCTCCGTCGCGGCTTTCGCTTCACGAAGATTCGCATCGAGTAACTTCTCAAACAGATCGAGACCGACTTCGGCGAATGCCGGCATTCGATGCAATGTCAATGCGATGCTGGTGATCACCTCGGGCACGTTGCCGCGGTGAATCGGGCCGAGCGAGCCCTCGACCTGCTCTATTGGTGCCGCGACGAAGGCTCGAGCAATGTCCGCAACAAACGCCGGTTCCTGTACCGTTCGCGGTTCGATTTCTTCGCCGAGCTCGGGAAAGATGTCGAGAAGAACTGCTTGGCTCGACGCCGCCGTCCGGAGAACTTTCTGCGTGGGCTCGTCTAGTTCGAATTCGTCGCGATTAACGAAAATCAATGAACTCAAGGTCTTCGCAGCATCTTCCGGCCACCGCTCGATCTCGGCAGTGAATACCTCCAGACCGAGTGCTCGCGTTGAGACGTTCGCCCAGAGATACGCTGCGGCGTAGGCAAATCCGCGGACGACATACCGCGAATAGGGCAGATATGACTGCACACGCTCGCGGCTCTCGGGATGCCGCATCACGTAAAGATAGAGAAGCTCGCCAAAAGCCTGTTGTGATCGGGGATCTTCGAAGGCGGCGAGAAGATCGAGCCAGCACAAAACAGTGTCATTCGGCGTGAAGCCGCGCATCCAATGTGCGACTAGAAGCCACGTGACGGGTTCCCGCAGAACCGCGGGATGTCGTTCAAAGATGCCGGTAAAGAGCTCCGTGCCGAGTGCCGGGTCGTGCTTCATCACATCCTGTAAGTGACGGAGCGCCATGACCCAAACGCCGGGATGTTGCTCTACATCGAGCTGCGCGCGTACAACCTCCACCCACTTTGCGACGTCAGGCGGATTGCGATCCAAGTACCCCGATGCGATCGCCTCGATGACAGGACCTCTGCCGTGTGGCTCGACAAAAAAACCACCTGGTCCGAACACGACCGGATGGTCAGAAGGTGTGTCATTTGCTTCGCGGGCATCAGCTAAAGACGGTGCCTCCAACTCACGCAGCCAGCGAAGGAGAAGATCCATGACCGGGTCCGTCAAACCGAAAAGCTTGCCAGAAAGCTTCTGGAGTGCCCGCGCGGCTGACGTGATGAAGTCTTCCGAGCTGAATCCTTTTGCGCCGAGATCGAGGATCAATGCGACTTGCTGCTGCGGATCGTAATCCGTTTTTGCGAGACCGGCGATCGCCTCCGCAGTCGGCAGCTCCTGATCGTGAGGGCGAAAGCGCTGCGCGAGTCGAAACACCCGATCCGGATCGGTCTCCGCCAGTTCGGCGACAACCCGCGACTGTTGAACTGCACCGCCGACCAGCCGATCACCATCTAACCACCGTCGCGGATGATCCCAACCGGTGTCGTCGGTCAGCTCATCAAAGACGGCCACGATCTCGTCATCGCTTTGCTTCTCCAACTCGGCACGGTTGTATCGTGCTTGGACCCAACCTCCCTTGATCTCGCCAAACACACTTTCATCAAGGCCGGGGAACTCTGCTTCGAGTTGCCTTTTCGCCTGCAGCCCTTCCTCGGATAGAGATGAATCTGGAAAGCTCTGCAACAAGAACAGCCGGTGCTCGCGATTCCAAGGCGCCTTTCGCATCCGCTGTTCTTCGGACAAATCCTCATCTGCCGCGATGTAATAGTCGTAAGCCAGCACCGCCGACTCGAGAGATCTCACAGGCTCTTGAGCGGCGTGCGGCAGCACGGCTTCAATAAGGAGTTTGGAAAACCGATGAGCGCGTGCCCAGTCTCCAATCGCTAGTCGTCGAGAATCGCCAAGAAGATACTCGGCTACGGCAATTGGTCGCACGCCAGCGATGCCGCGCAAGACGAGAGAGGCCAACGCGTGGACACCCATGCTTTCGCTCTCGAGGTGCGGGGTTATCGCTACCAAAACAGCGTCCGGGTCGGCCGCGATCTGTTCAAAAGCGCCGATCATTGCGTCAAGCAGTGATGTTACCGGCTTCATACCGACTGCCGTGAGGTTGATAGGGGTATGTCGATACTGTTGGAATCGTTCCCTCTCGCCCGCTGTCACTTCGAGTATATGAACGATCCACGGCAGGAGCGAAGCGATCAAAGCCTCGGGGCAGTTTTCGCCGAGGTCGGCGAAGACACCCGTATGGTCATCTTCTTCGAGCAGACGTTCGACAGCACGCTCCAGTTCGTACCCGCTGCTGCCACTGCCGATGATCTCGTCGAGACGCCGGTCTAGCTCGGCCCGTAGTAACCGTGCGGCGAATTGAGGATTGCTCTCGATCATCTGCAGCGCGAGGTCGTAGACTCCAGCGTGCGCAGATCGTCGAACAACGTGAAGAAGGACCTCTAGGGCACGTTCGGACCACGGCGTGAGGTTGTACAGTACTGAGAACGAAAGCCGATCGTAGTCCGGCGTGCCGAGCCACTCTCGTTCGAGCACGTCGAGAACGTCTTCCGGTGATCGCGAGGCGTGTCGCGCAAGTAACCCGGTGACGTGAATGGCTTCAGTCGGGGGTCGACGCAGCCACGCTACGAACGCGGCAGTAGGTCGCAGAATGGGAAACCAAGCGCCATACGGAGCGATGGCACCGAGGGCGCGCGGGCCTGCTCGATCGTCTCCGAGCATCTGAGTAACAATGGCGATTTCAGTCGGCAAAGGACTGTTCTGTCCAGCGATGAAGTCCAAGATGAGAGCGCGTAGGTGTGCGCGAGGGTGCGCGTCCCACAGTGTTCGCAGTTCGGCTGCGTACCGCGACGGCACGGTTCCGCGAATGTACGCGAGCCCAGCGAGAGCCACTGGTCGAATGAACAGACCTTGCGAGCGTTCAAGAACGTAGGCAGCGAAGCTCTCGCCGCCCGCTGCAAAGCGTCTGACAAGTGCGAATTCGAAAAAGCTCTGGTGGCGAAACGCCAAACGGATCTGCGACTCGTCAAGCTGGATGATGTCTCGGTCGAGAAGGTACTGACGTGCGGCTTCATGGGCCGCCGCAACCGCACGAGGCACCCACAGAACCTCTTCTTTGCTCATCATTGTGACCATGGCAGTCACGAGCTCGCGGGTACCGGCCGGCGCGTCAGACGCGTCGACCGTAACTGCCCAGACTTGCTCCAACAGAGCGAATAGCGAATCGAAGTTCAGTTCCTTGGGCCTCAGACGAAGAAATTCATTCAGCGTCCAGGGGTTGCGGAGTAGCTCGCGAACAGCTTTGGCAATCGACGCAGCGGCGTACCCATTCTTAGCGAGGACAGGCGCCACTGCCGTCCACGGAGGAAGCTCGAGGTCGAGACGCTCTGCATCCATGGATCGCAGGCGAACGTCGTGATGGTACTCGAACGGTCGTGAAGAGACGACGAGATGCACATTGCGCACATTGCTGACCGAACGGATCGCGTTCAGCAAAATGTTCAGCCGCTCCGTGCGTCGGTCGAGAACATCCGCGAGGGCGTCGAGTTGATCGACGAGCACAGCCACTGGCCGCTGCGTCGCCACTAGCTGAACCGAAGCCGCAAAGCCAAGCGGCAGATGCAAGGCACGATCGAGCGCGACCTCATCGCGCACATCCGTCCCGAGCATGTCCGCTTTGATCGAAAGCACGGCGATGTCTTTGGCCCGCAACTCCGCTTCGAGCGCTGCAAAAAGTGCGGACTTGCCCGACCCGCGTTCGCCGAGGACAACTGTGGCAGATGATTCGCTGTTCTGGATTCTCTCCAGCAACGTCTGGAGCTCCGGTCGCGGCAGTTCCTCCCCGCCGGGAAGAGATCTTGGATATGTTGCGACGGAGAACGGCGACGCCGCGAAAGAGCCGACTGCGTCGGCACTCACGACCTCCGGTTTAAGGTTTTTTTTTGACGCGTGGTCGGTCAGGAGGACGGTCAGCTTGTACCGCAGCTTCGATTCAAAGTCGGCGAGGTCGTCGAAGACGGTGTAGTAGGCGACGTACGCCTTTTCGACCGCCGTTCGAAAGTCGCTCACGCGAGGATCTGTCGGTGTGCCGGCGCGGAAGTAGAGTCCGATATCGAACTCGGGGTGAGTCGAGAGGGTGTCGATTGCGTTCCGCCACTCTTCCTCTGTGCCGGTCCAGCCGAGACCCGCGTCGCTACCGAACGAGTCTTTGAACACGAAAATCGAGAGATCGGGATCCATCTCGGCGATGTAACGGTTGATCCGCTCTTGCGGTCGCCCAGGCCCGGAGGTGACGTCATCGCCGCTGCAGGACTGCAGAATGAGGTCGAACCGGTTAGCGATCACGCGTAGAGACGGATCTTCCGCGATCAGTCGGCGCAGGCGACTTTTTTCATCGCTGCAGTCCGAAGGACCGAAGATGCCGACCGTGAGGCGCTCGACCGTCTTCCCCATCGTGGCAACATCGTAGCGTCGGCTGGCCCTACGATGCGAGTAGTTGGCAGGGTCGCCGTCGAGTTCCTATGTCGGGCCCTTTGCCGATACACATGGAGTTACCAGGCAACCGTGATCGCGTCCAAGTGATGGAGGCAGCAATTCTCGATCCTTTCGCGTCTCACCCGCGACGACGCCAGCATATGCTGGATGTCAACAATTTTATTGCGGAATGCATGCGAAAAGTACATACAGAGTACGCGGGAACGCTACATCGCTGGAACGCTATGATAGTAAACGAGTTATCTTGGAGCGGGCGACGGGATTCGAACCCGCGACCAAGAGCTTGGGAAGCTCCTACTCTACCAACTGAGCTACGCCCGCTCAGGTGAGGTGGGGATTGTAACGCAACGGCGCGGCGTCGAGACGCCGCCGGCCCAGCCGGCGAGGACGCCGGCGGTCCACAGCATCACCACCTCCGCCGCAGTTCGTGCGCGTGGAACGCGTGTGCGAGTGCGAGCAGCGCGAGCGTGATCGCAAAGTACGTCGCGAGCACGGTCGGGGTCGCGGCGCCGAACCAGCCTCCAAAGTCGAAGGCGGGAGTGCGGCCTTTGGCGCTGAGGGCGATGTACCAGAGGGTGAGAAAGGCGACGATGAAGGTCTTGGGGTTGGCGCTGACGACGCCGAGGAATGTCGCGGCGGCGGCGGTGAAGAGGGCGCCGAGGAGAAGGGACGGTGTGGCGGACGGACGTTGGAGAATCGCGCGCGTGATCGGGATGGCGAGGAACGACGCGGTGACGAAGAGGGTCGAGAGGAGTTTCCAGGCGACGAAGCGGGTGCGCAGCGACGGTACTGTGAAGACGAGCGCAGTAGTGCCGGCGCGCTTCTCGCGGCAGGCGATGTCGGAGATGGCGATGGCGCACGCGGCGTAGGCGGCCGGAAGCGCGTCGGCGCTCGCAAGCGAAGCGATCGCGAA
>Ga0075418_10008340_pt1 | contig 11622 bp, 8 predicted proteins | sample SoiMetdeltSBSDD2_FD_81776 | JGI IMG/M metagenome (GOLD analysis project Ga0075418, IMG submission 81776) | Bulk soil microbial communities from a Populus tree surrounding site in Tennessee, USA - Soil MetaG P. deltoides SBSDD2 | ecosystem: Environmental > Terrestrial > Soil > Tree plantation...
AGGCAAGGAGGCCCATCAGCGTCACCACGGCGCCGACGATGCCGGTGGCGGTAGCGAAGATGGCGCAGGTCACGATGGTGGCTACAGCGAGCGAACCCGGCACGCGCGTCAGAGCAAGGTGCAGGCTCTTGAACAGGCGCTCGATCAGCGCCGCGCGCTCAACCAGGTAGCCCATGAACACGAAGAGCGGCACCGCGATCAGCACGTCATTCGACATCACCGCGTACGCGCGCTGCACCATGAGATCGAGCGTCTGCCGCACGGCGAGATCGGGATTGGCACTGCGGTACGCGAACCAGGCGAACATCACGCCCATGCCCATGAGCGTGAAAGCGGTCGGGAAGCCGAGCATGATGGCGACCACGACGAGCGCCAGCATGAGCAGTCCGAGAACTCCCAGATCGGCGCGCGTCAGATTCGCATCGAAGAGATGGCTCCAGGGCGTAAGGACCAGCACCGGGGTCACGATCAGCGCCATGATCGTGAAGCCGAACCACAGCTCCTTGCGCATTTTCATGCCGCGCCGTGCTTCTTCGAGGCGCCGCTACCCGCCGGAATCGAGCGGATGTCCTCGTCCTTGACGTGCACCATCTCTTTCAGCTTGTCGACGTCGACTTCCTCGACGTCCTGCTCGCGCGAGGGCCAGTGGCCCTCTTTGAGGCAGATGATGCAGCGAATGATTTCGACGATGCCCTGGACGAGCAGAAAGCCGCCGGCCACCGGAATGATGGTCTTGAACGGATAGACCGGCGGGCCTTCGGCCGTGACGTTGGAATGCTCGTTGATGCGCCAGGACTCCTCGGCGTAGTAATAGCCGGCGTAGGTAAGCGCGATTACGCCGGGGATGAAGAAGACGACATAGAGGATGAGGTCGATCGTCGCCTGCGTGCGCGGCGCAAAGTATCCGTACAGCACGTCGCCGCGCACGTGGCCGTTCTTCGCAAGGGTATAGGCGCCCGCCATCATGAAGAGCGTGCCGTAGAACATGATCATCACGTCAAACGCCCACGAGTGCGGACGGTCGAGCGCGTAACGCGAAAACACCTCCCACGACACCTGCAGGGTCAGCGCGACGATAAACCAGGAGAAGGCGTGGCCCACCCAGGTGCTGATCTTGTCGACGAGAAGGAGGGTCTTCTGCATGCGCAAGAAAAAAGCCACCCGGCTCTCGCCGGATGGCTTTGTCTTTAGAGGCTCAGAAGCTTACGCCTTCTTGCCTGCAGGCTTGGCCGCGGCCTTGGCAAAGTAGTGGGTATACGCCATGCGGCGGTTGACGTTGGTGTCGAGGTCCCAGCGCACCGCGCGCGCGGCGAACTCGCGTTGCGACTTCTCGATCTCGACCCAGATCGCGTTGTCGGCGCGCTTCTTCGCGGCCGCATCGTAGGCGGTGAGCTGCTGTTGCAGGATGGAGTCGGGCGTCTTGTAGAAACGCACCTTGTCCTTCGTCTGCAGCTCGATGTAGTCCTTCGAGTAGCGATCGACTGCCTTCCAAGACATATCGGCCGAAGCCGCCTCGACGGCGTTCTCGATTACGGCCTTCATCCGCGCGGGCAGCGCGTCGAACTTGGCCTTGTTGAACAGGATCTCGAACTGCTCCGCGTTCTGGTGGTAGCTCTGCAGCATGCACACCTTGGACACGTCGGCGAAGCCGAGGATGCGGTCGGAGGTCGCATTGTTGAACTCCGCCGCGTCGAGAAGACCACGGTCCATGGCCGGCACGATCTCGCCACCCGGCAGCGCGTTCACCGCGAGACCCATGGCGGTAAACACGTCAATGGACAGACCCACGGTGCGGAACTTGAGCCCTTTCAGCTCCTCGGCCTTGGTGACCGGCTTCTTGAACCAGCCGAGCGGCTGCGTCGGCATCGGCCCGTACGGGAAGGACACGACGTTGGCGCCGATCGAGGAATAGAGCTTTGTGAGAAGCTCCTTGCCGCCGCCGTACTTGTGCCAGGCGAGAAGCTGGTTCGCGTCCATGCCGAACGCCGGACCTGAGCCCCACAGCGCGAGCGCGTTTTGCTTGCCGTAGTGGTACACGAGCACGCCGTGGCCGCCGTCGAGCGTGCCTTTGGTGACCGCGTCGAGCAGGCCGAAGGCCGGCACCACGGCGCCAGCCGGCAGCACCTCGATGCGCAAGTCGCCACCGGTCATGTCGTTCACCTTCTTGGCGAAGTCGTTCGCGTACTCGTGGAAGATATCCTTCGCCGGCCAGGTGGACTGCCAGCGCATCGAGATGGGCCCCTGCGCCTTGACGATCATCGGAAAGCCGAGCGTGGCGGCGCCCGCGCTGGCAGCGGCGGCACCGCGAAGGAATTTACGGCGTGAAGCGCTCATCGCGAATCCTCCTCCTTGTGTAATCGATGGAATGCGGGTTAGCCGGCGATTCTAGAACAGTCGGCCCTCAGGGTGTATTCCGCGTTGCAAGACGCGGCGAGCAACTTGCCGCGCTTGTCCGTGGGATGCCAGCCCATGATCGCAAGCATGACGAGGAAGCCTGCGACGTAGGCGAGCGCCACATGCCAACCGTGGGCGAGCCAGCGACCCACCGACTTCGCTTCGGGATAGGCGTTCGAGATGGCGACGCCCGCAGAGGAGCCGAACCAGATCATGGAACCGCCGAAACCGACCGCGTACGCGAGCATGCCCCAGTCGTATCCCCCTTGCTTGAGCGCGAGCGCCGTAAGGGGGATGTTGTCGAACACGGCGGACACGAAGCCCAGGCCGAACGCCGTCTGCCAGGAGGCGGCCGGCAGCTTCTCCACCGGCATCATCGATGCGCAGGTGACCAGCGCAAGCAGGAAGATCGAGCCCTTGAACGCCTCCGGCAGCAGGCGCCATTCGGGCTTGCGCAACGGTACACACACGAGGATCGCCACCCAGACCGCGGCGCCGATCACCGGGAAGCGGTCGAGCACCGCGGGAAAACGCAGATTGGCGATGACGTTTGCGGCGATCGCCGCGACGAGGATAAAGGCCACGATGCCGACCCGCGGCCAGTCGACCGTAATGCCGGCCGGCGCGTCCTTGACGATAGGCGCATAGGCGTGCTGCTGCCGCGCCGCCACCAGGCCGGTCACGACGAGCGCAACGGACGCGGCGACGTACGCGTCGAGCACCGCGAGCGGGCTTACGCCGTCGATCCACATCATGGTGGTGGTGGTGTCGCCCACGACGCTGCCGGCGCCGCCGGCGTTCGACGCCGCGACGATCGCCGCGAGGTAGCCGATGTGCACGCGCTTGCGGAACACCACGCCGGCCATCGCGCCGCCGATGAGCGCGGCGGCGATGTTGTCGAGGAACGAGGACAGCACGAAAACCATCACGAGAAGGACAAACGCGCCCTTCCAGTCGTCGGGCAGGAAGCGCGGCAGCACCTCGGGCACGCGGCTGTCCTCGAAGTGCCGCGAGAGGAGCGCAAAGCCCAGAAGCAGCCCGAGCAGGTTTGCGAGGATCACCCATTCGTGCGCCATGTGCGCGGCGAAGCCCGCGATGCCCGGACCGGTCCTAAAACCGGTGAACGCGAGCTTGTAGAGCGCGATCACGGCGAGGCCGGTAAGCGCGACCGCGAGAGTGTGTCGATGGAAAAGCGCGACGCCGAGCAGCGTCAGGCCAAACAGGATGAAGTCGACCGGGACCCCGGCGAGAGTCACGTCTTCAGCGCGGCGTGCACTTCTTCCAGCATCTTTTTCGCATCGCCGAACAGCATGCGATTGTTGTCCTTGTAGAACAGGGGATTGTCCACTCCGGCGTAACCCGAAGCCATGCTGCGCTTCATCACCACGGAGCTCTTCGCCTTCCAGACCTCGAGCACGGGCATCCCGGCGATCGGGCTCGACGGATCTTCCTGCGCCGCCGGATTCACGATGTCGTTCGCGCCGATCACCATGGCGACGTCGGTGTCCGGGAAATCGCCGTTGATCTCGTCCATCTCCTGCACGATGTCGTAGGGTACTTTCGCCTCGGCGAGCAGCACGTTCATGTGCCCGGGCATGCGCCCGGCCACTGGATGGATGCCGAAGCGCACGTTCACGCCCTTCTCACGCAGGAACTTGGTGATCTCGTAGACGGTGTGCTGCGCCTGCGCGACCGCCATGCCGTAGCCGGGCACGATGATCACGTTCTTCGCGTTGCGCAAGAGCTCAGCCGTATCGGCGGCCGAAACGGGCTGAACGTCTCCAGCGGGCTCGCCGCCGGCCGCCGCCGGTTTGCCGCCCTCGGTGCCGAAGCCGCCGGCGATGACGCTCACGAAGTTGCGGTTCATCGCGCGGCACATGATGTAGGAGAGGATCGCGCCGCTCGAGCCGACGAGCGCGCCGGTGACGATGAGAAGGTCGTTCGACAGCATGAACCCCGTCGCGGCGGCGGCCCATCCCGAATAGCTGTTCAACATCGACACGACTACGGGCATGTCGGCGCCGCCGATCGCCATCACCATGTGGATGCCGAAAAGAAGCGCGATCACCGTCATGATGACGAGCGGCTCCATGCTGTGGCTGTTGATGAACCAGCCGCCGCAATAGATGACGGCGACGAGCCCGGCCAAGTTGATCCAGTGCCGCGCCGGCAGCAGCATGGGCTTGCCGGTGATCTTCGCCGAGAGCTTGCCGAACGCGATGATCGAGCCGGAGAAGGTTACCGCGCCGATCAGCACGCCGATGTAGATCTCTACTTCGTGGATCGTCTTCTCCGCCCCCTGGAAATTCGCGCTCGCCGTCGGATCGATGTAAGTTGCGAATCCGACCAGCACCGCCGCGAGACCGACCAGGCTGTGCATGAGCGCGACCAGCTCGGGCATCTGCGTCATCTTCACGACGCGCGCCGCGTAGAGGCCGATCACCGCGCCGATCAGCATGGCGCCGATGATCCACGGATACGCCGCCTTGCTCACCTGCGGGCCGAGAGCGGTGGCGAGCACGGCGATCGCCATGCCGATCATGCCGTACAAGTTTCCGCGCCGCGAACTCTCCGGGTTGGACAGCCCGCCCAGGCTCAGAATGAACAGGATCGCGGCGCCGAGGTAGGAGACGGTCAGCAGCGTGGGGGACACGGCGCGCCGCCTGCTCTACTTGCGGAACATCTGCAGCATGCGCTGCGTAACGGCAAAGCCGCCGAACATGTTGATGGCAACGAGGGCGATGCTCAGCACCGCGAGGCCGATGATCCAGCCGGTCGGCCGGCCGGGCGGCTCAACCTCGAACGGCGCCACTTGCACCAGCGCGCCGATCGCGATGATGCTCGAGATGGCATTCGTGACGCTCATGAGCGGCGTGTGCAGCGCCGGGGTCACGTTCCAGATCACCATGTAGCCGACGAAGCAAGCGAGCACGAACACGGTGAAGTGGCCGATAAAAGCCGGCGGCGCGTAGGCGCCAATGAGCCAGAAAAGGATTGCCCCGATCAGAAACACGACGGCGGTGCCTCGCGCCGATGCCGGCGGCGCCGCTTCACCATGGGGCTTGGGCGCAGCGGCCTTTGGCGGCGCCGCTTTCGGCGGGGGCGCGGCCGAGAGTTTCGGCGGCGGCGGTGGCCAGGTGATGCTTCCGTCCTTGACGACGGTGGTGCCGCGAATCACTTCGTCGTCCATGTTGACGACGATGCGCCCGTCCTTGGCCTTGCAGAGCTCTTCGGTGAGACGCAGGAGATTCGTGGCGTAAAGCGTGCTCGACTGCTTCGCGAGGCGGCTCGGCAGGTCGGCGTAGCCAATGATCGTGACGCCGTGCTTCACCACCGCCTGCCCGGGCTCGGTGAGCTCGCAGTTGCCCCCCTGCTCGGCGGCGAGGTCGACGATCACGCTGCCGGGCCGCATGGAGCGCACCATGTCGGCCGTGATGAGACGCGGCGCGGGCTTGCCGGGGATGAGAGCCGTGGTAATGATGACGTCGACTTCCTTCGCCATGCGCGCGAACACCGCGGCCTGCGCCTTCTGGAAGCCCTCGCTCATCACCTTGGCGTAGCCGCCAACCCCGCTGCCTTCTTCAACGTAGTCGACCGGCACGTATTCTCCGCCGAGCGATTTGATCTGGTCCGCGACCTCGGGCCGCGTGTCGTTCGCGAGCACGATCGCGCCCAGGCCGGACGCCGCGCCGATCGCGGCGAGGCCGGCGACGCCGGCGCCGATGACGAAGACCTTGGCGGGGGGCACTTTGCCGGCGGCCGTGATCTGCCCGGTGAAGAAGCGGCCGAAGGCATGCGCCGCCTCGATGACCGCGCGGTACCCGGCAATATTGGCCATCGAGGAGAGCGCGTCCAGTTTCTGCGCGCGCGAGATACGCGGCACGCTGTCCATGGCGAGCACGGTGGCGTTTCTCGCGGCAAGCGCTTGCATGAGCTCGCGGTTCTGCGCCGGCCAGATGAAGCTGACGAGCGTCGTCCCGGCGCGCATGCGCTGCACCTCGGCCATGCTCGGCGCTCGCACCTTGAAAACGATGTCGGCGCTCGCCCAGATGTCCTCGACGATCTCCGCGCCCGCCGCGCGGTAGGCATCATCGGGGAAGTTCGCGGCCGCACCGGCGCCGGACTGGACCGCGACGCGGAAGCCGAGCTTGACGAGCTTCTCGACGACCTCGGGAACCGTGGCGACCCGCTTCTCGTCCGGCGCGGTTTCGCGCGGCACTGCGATCAACTGCGGCATGGATTCTTTTTTCTGAGGGGTGGCCGGATTCTAGCGCGGCTCTCGACGAACGAGGGCAAGCTCGGCCAGCTCGAAGGCGGCGTGCACCAAAAGCGCGAGCACGGCCGCGGGCAGCGCGCCGGCGAGCAGCACGGCGTGGTCGTTGAGCGCGAGCCCCTGAACGATGCGCTCGCCCAAGCCGCCGGCCCCGATGAACGCAGCGATGGTGGCCGTGCCGACGCTGACGACCGCGGCGGTCTTCACGCCGGCCAAGATCACTGGAAGGGCGAGCGGCAGCTCGATCTTCGAGAGTACGTGCGCCGGGGAAAGCCCCAATGCGGTGGCCGCCTGCAGCAGGCCGCGCGGCACCTCGAGCAGGCCGGCGTGCGTATTGCGTGTGATCGGCAGCAGCGCATAAAGGAAAAGCGCGATGAGGGCAGGCCACAGGCCAATCGTCCCGGTCAGTGGGATGAGCAGCGCAAGCAAGGCGAGAGACGGAATCGTCTGCAGGAGCCCCACGGCGACAAGCAGCGGCTGCGCGAGCCATGCCTGCTTCGCCGCGACGAGACCGAGCGGAACGCCCACGAGCGCCGCGATCGCGAGCGAACCGAACACGAGGCCCAAATGCTCGGCGAGCAGTCGCCCGAAGTCCGGCGCGAACAGAGCCGCGGCGAAGCCTGCGCGGCTCTGCGCCTGGGCGCCGAGAAATTCGCGGGCGACGTCGGCGAAAGGCATCTTGTCGAGCTCCGCGCGGGCATTGAGGCGGATCATCGCTTGCGCGTCGATGCGGCCCTCCAGCATTTTCAGACTCTCGATCTCGCGGGCAAAGCGCTTCGGAACATCGGCCCGGTACAGCAGCACCGCGTCATACGCGGGGAAGAAGGCGCGGTCGTCGTCGAGGGCGACGATGCCGAAGCGCTCGATCTTGGCGTCGGTGGTATAGAGATCCATGACGTCGATCTCGCCCGCCGCGAGCGCCTCGTAGGCGATGCCGTGGTCGAGGCCGCGCGGCTTCTGCGGCAGACGATAGGCGGCCTGCAGCCCGGGCCAGCCGTCTCGGCGGCCGAGAAACTCGTGCGACAGGCCGAAGCGAAGCGCCGCATGCTTCGCGAGGTCGGACACTTTGCGCACGCCGAGACGCTCGGCGTCCTTGCGCCGCATGCCGAGCGCATAGCTATTGCTGAAACCCAGCGGGATCCCCGCCGCCAGTCCGAGCGGCTGGAGGCGCTGGTTCAGCGCGGCGAGACCGAGACGCTCTTCGGACTTGAGGATCTCGCGCGCGATCGTGCCGGTGTACTCCGGATAGAGATCGATCGAACCCGACTTGAGCGCCTCGAGCAGGATCGCGGTGTTGCCGAGCCCGGGCTTGTGGGTCGCGCCGACGCTCTGCGCGAGGATCTCGCCGAGGATGAAGGACTCGGTGAAGCGCTTGGAGCCTACGGTCAGGTTCTGCGCGCTAGCCGGAAGGCAGGCCCACAGCGCGCAGAGCGCGATGATCCTTTTCATCCCGTCCTCCCAGAAACTGCAGGCGTGCCAGGCTGGCGTAAAGGCCGCCCTGGCGCATGAGCTCGGCATGCGTTCCCTGCGCAACGATTTCGCCGCGTTCGAGCACCACGATGCGCTCGGCGTTCTGCACCGTCGCTAGCCGATGCGCGATGACGAGCGTGGTGCGGCCCTGCTCCAGCGTTTGGAGGCCCTGCTGCACCAGCTGCTCGGCCGCGGCGTCGAGCGAGCTGGTTGCCTCGTCCAAAAGCAGAATCGGCCGGTCGGCCACCAGCGCGCGGGCGATCGACAGGCGCTGTTTCTGCCCGCCCGAAAGCGTGATGCCCCGCTCGCCGAGTTCGGTGTCGAGGCCCTGCGGCAGGCGCTCGATGAACTCCGTGGCGCAGGCCTGCTCGCACGCGCGCGCGACGGTCTCGCGGCTCGCATCGGGCCTGCCATAACGCACATTTTCGAGCACGCTCGCGGCAAAGAGGACCGGCTCCTGCGGCACCACCGCGACCAGGCCGCGCGCCTCGCGGGGATCCATGGCCGGCAGCTCGACGCCGCCGATGCGCACCGCGCCTTCCTGCGGGTCGTAAAAGCGCAGAAGCAGCGCGAATACCGTCGACTTGCCCGCGCCCGACGGACCGACGAGCGCGACCCGCTCGCCCGGGGCGATGGTCAGGCTGAAGTGCTCGAGCGCCGCGGCCGCCGGCCGCGCCGGATAGCAAAAGCGCACGCGATCGAATTCGATCTCGAGCGCGCGGCTCGCCGGCGGCGCAAGCGGCGCGCTGCGAGCGCCGATGCGCGGTTCGGTGTTCAAGAGCTCCACCAGGCGCTCCGTCGCGCCGGCCGCACGCTGCAGCTCGCCCCAAACCTCGGCCACCGTACCGGCGCCCATCGCGACCGCTGCGGCGTAGAACACGAAAGCCGCGAGCTCACCGTGCGTGAGGCGGCCGGCAAGCACGTCGTGGCCACCGACCCAGAGAATGACGCCGACCGCACTGAAGGCGATGAGCATCACCGCGGCGATCAGGAAAGCCTTGTGCGAGATGCGCTGCAGCGCGACGTCGTACGCCGCTTCCACCCGGCGCGCGAAGCTCGCGCGATCGACGTCCTCGTGCGCGTAGGCCTGCACCGTGCGAATTTCGTGCACCGCCTCGTCGACGTACGCGGAGACGTCGGCGACGCGGTCCTGACTCGCCCGCGACAGACCCCGAACGCGCCGGCCGAGGACAAGGATCGGTAGGAGCGTGGCCGGCGCGCCGACGAGGACCAGCAGGGCGAGCTTCCAGCTCGTGACGAAAAGCATCACCGCGGCGCCGACCATCATGAGGGCGTTGCGCACGAACATCGAGAGTCCGTATCCGATGACCTGCTGCACGAGCGTGGCGTCGTTCGTGAGGCGCGACACCACGTCGCCGGTACGCTCGCGTTCGAAAAAGGCCGGCTCCAGGCCGAGGATGTGGTCGAACACCGCGCGGCGCAGGTCAGTGACCACGCGCTCGCCGGTGCTCATCATGGTGTAGAAGCGCACCCAGGTGGCCGAGGCGTAGAGCACGACCACGCCGATCATTGCGGCGAGCGCGTGATCGAGGAGGGCCGGCTCGCCACTGCCGAAACCGCGGTCGATGACGAGCTGAACGCCGCGGCCGAGTGCGAGCACGCATCCTACGGCGACGAGCAGCGCGGCAGCCGCGACGGCGATGCGGCCGCGGTACGGCCACAAAAAACGCGCGATGCTCAACGTTCTTTCGCGCGCAGGAGCGCCGCTTCCGCGTTGCGCAGCAGCGTTTCACTGTCGGCGCCTTCGGCCGGAAACGTCGCCATGCCCACACGCACGCGCAAATCCGGTGCGAGCGCCTGCATCACCTTTTCGCGCACCACTTGGCAATCGGCCGTGTCCTTCAAATCGCACGCGACGATGACGAACTGGTCGTTCGCCGCGCGCGCGAGCGTGTCGGCCTTGCGCACGCACGCGCCGAGCCGCGCGGCAATCCCGCCGAGCATCGCGTGGTCGACCTCGCGCACGTCCTCGAGCTGGACGAGAAGTGCCGCGACCATGCGGTCGCGCCGCTGCGCGAGGCGGATCGCCTGACGCAGGCGGTCGTCGAGCATGCGCCGGTTCGGCAGGCCCGTGAGCGGGTCGTGGTAGGCGGCGAAGCGCGCGGCGTGCTCGGCGCGCCGCAGCTCGGTCATGTCGGCGAGAAACTCGACCCTGCCCCCGCCCGGGAGAGCGCGCACCGCGCGCCGCAGCGAGCGTCCATCGCGCGTTTCGAATTCCATCTCGGTGCGCGCCGGGCCGAGGCCGGCGTACGGCGCGCTACAGGCGATCAGCTGCCCGTCGGCACTCCAGACTGCGATGGCCTCGGGGAAGCTGCGGATGGCGTCGCGCAGGAGCTCGAGCTCATCGGCGTCGGTCACACCCGCTCGACTTCTACGCGGCAGTCGTAGAACGTCGCACCGCCGCCGAGGTCGGCCGTGCGCTGCGACGTCAGGTTATTGGCGTTGCCGCGGTCAGGCGAGTACTTTTTCCACCACACCGACGGCGCGACCACAACGCCGGGCCGCGGCTTGGCGTTGACGCGCGCGCGCAGGCGATGGCTGCCGCGGTCGTTAAAGACCCGCACCATGTCGCCGTCGGCGATGCCGCGCGCCCGAGCGTCGAGCGGATGCATGTCCAGATGGGGCTCGCGCTCGAACTCGCGAAAGCGCGCGAGGTTGGCGAAGCTCGAATTCAGGAAATGGCGCGCCGGCGGCGAGAGGAAACCGAGCGGGTACTTTGCGGCGTTTTCGGCGGGCGGGTTGTAGAAAGGAAGCGGGTCGATGCCCTGCTGTTCCAGCCACGCGCTATGGAACTCGCATTTGCCAGACGGCGTCGGGAAGCCGCCGTGCGCGAACGGCGCGAAGCGCTCGGGCACTTCGAGCTTGCGCCAGCCGTCGCGCTTCAGGCCTTCCCACGACACGCCGTTCAGCGCCGTGCGGCACAAATCCTCGTCGGAATCGCGAAAGCACGGCTCCTCGAAACCGAGGCGCGCCGCGAGGCGCCGGAACACCTCGGAGTTCGGCAGCGCTTCCCCGACCGGCGCAATCGCCGGATTGTTTGCCAGCATGTACAGGTGCCCGTACGACTTGTGCACGTCGTAGTGCTCGAGCTGCGTCGTCGCCGGCAGGACGATGTCCGCGTAATCGGCCGTGTCGGTCTGGAAATGATCCATCACCACGGTGAAGAGGTCCTCGCGCGAGAAGCCGGCGATGACCTTGGCCGAGTCCGGACACACGGCCACGGGGTTATTGTTGTAGACGATCGTCATGCGTACCGGCGGCTCGGCGCCGGTGAGCGCATCGCCGAGCTGCGAATGGTTGATGACGCGAGGCCGGCGTCCGGCGAGGAGGTCGGGTCGCTCGAGCGCCGCATGGTCGAAGCGGTAGAAATCCGCGGTGGTGAGCACGATGCCGCCGGCCGGATCGCGCCACGCACCCGTGAGCGCCGGCAGGCAGGCGATGGTCCGCGCCGCGATGCCGCCGCC
>Ga0075418_10008341_pt1 | contig 11621 bp, 9 predicted proteins | sample SoiMetdeltSBSDD2_FD_81776 | JGI IMG/M metagenome (GOLD analysis project Ga0075418, IMG submission 81776) | Bulk soil microbial communities from a Populus tree surrounding site in Tennessee, USA - Soil MetaG P. deltoides SBSDD2 | ecosystem: Environmental > Terrestrial > Soil > Tree plantation...
CCGGCCGAAGCTGCTCTTGCCGTTGGAAGGCAAGCCGCTGGTCTGGCACGCCCTGGCAGCGTGGCGCGCCAGCAGCGTGGCCTCGATCACAGCCGTCGTGCGCCGCGATGACACGGAATTGGCGGCAGCGCTAGCGGAATCTGGAGCCGATGTTGTGCTTCCGTCACTACCGCCGGCGGACATGAAGGCCTCCGTTCAGGCAGCTCTTTCACATATCACAAGTCGCCACGCGCCCTCCGTTGACGACGCCTTCCTGGTCGCGCCGGCCGACATTCCGCGGCTCTCGCCAGCGATCGTTGATGCTCTCATTTCGAGGCACGACGAGCAGCCCGGTTCGATTCTCGTGCCGACGCTGGCTGGCCGTCGTGGACATCCTGTGCTCTTCCCCTGGCTGCTGTCGGAACATGTATTCAGATTGCAAGAAGACGAAGGGCTGAACTCGCTCGCGAGCCGGTTTCCGCCGGTCGAAGTTCCGTGCGACGGGCTCGTGCCTGCCGGCAGCCGGCCGTTCGCCGACATCGACACTCCGGAGCAATATCAAGCGTTAGGCGGCGAATACCGGGATGAATAACCCAGCGCCCGAAGTGGCGAGAGCCCAGGGATTCCTTGGTACTTTCGCACTTTGTGCATTTGGTTCTTCCGCCGCGCCTCGCTGCTCCGTACACTAAACAGACCGATTGTCTATTCCGCTCCAGGGCTGCTTGGCCCTGAGAGCATTAGGATGCGGAACTGAGGGAACGAGGAACTTCGCGATGGCACTGCGCAGCACGCCGCCAGAAATACGGCGCGATCCTGCCGCGGCCCGCCTGCCGCTTTCGGTTGTGCTGCTGGTTGCGCTCGCCCTGAGCTTCGTGGCCTTGCCGGGCTGCGGCGGCTGCTGGGGCGGAGGCGGCGCGAATTCGGCGGCCGCCAAGAAAAAGAAGGAAGAGGAAGAGAAGAAAAAGAAAGAGAGCAAGAAAAAGAAGCTCGAAAAGCCCAAGGACGACTTCGAGCCGATCGCCATCCGCATGCTGCCCAGCAGCGATCCGACGCAGAACGTCAAGAACCCGGCGATCTTTGCGAAGCCCGGCCACTGGATCGCGCTAAGCGAAACGCTCAAGGCCAACAACTTCGACTTCCCCGGCGAGCTGGCGACGTTCGCCGAAACGCCGGCCGACAATCGGCCGCTCGTCGTCGAAGACACGACACAGCGATTGTCGATCTGGTCCCCCGCCATCCTGCCCAAAGGGCAGGCCAAGCGAATCGAGTCGCTGATTTATTTGCCAAGGCGCTCTGGTCCGAACCTCAACCGCACCTACAGCCTGCGCAGCGAGCTGCACGGCGTCCGCGGCGGCCGCACCGAGGTCTTTGCCAACAGCCGCAACGATGCCCTCAAGGATTATCAATTCCTGATCGTGGTCCTGTCGAGTAACCCCGCGGCCTACTCGCAGTTCGCAAAGCTGAATTCGATTTACATGGGCACGGTGGCCACGCCCGACACGAACGAGCTTGGCCAGGACACCCTGCGGCACTACCACATCCTGGCGCCGAACTCCGACCGCACCGTCCCGCTGCCGAGCCATCCGCTGGCCCTGACGACGACTTCGCACATCTTCTGGGACGACATCAACCCCGCAATCCTCACCGCCCTGCAGCAGGAGGCTTTGCTCGACTGGGTGCATTGGGGCGGGCAGCTCGTGATCAGCGGCCCTGGCTCGCTCGACAAGCTCCGCGGCTCGTTCCTGGCTCCCTACCTGCCCGCGGATTCCTCCCAGACGGTCAAGCTCGAACAATCCGCGTTCGACGAGCTGAACTCTAACTACTCGCTGCAACGCGATCCCGCGCGGGCCGGGCAATCACCGCCGCCGCCGAAGGGAGAACCGCTGCGGCGGATCAACGTCCTGCCCGAGCGTCCGATGCTCGGCGTCGAGCTCAAGCTGCACCCGGCCGCTCAGCCGATCCCCGGCACCGGCGGCCTGGTGGTCGAGCGCCGCGTGGGCGGCGGCCGGATCGCCGTCACGAGCTTTCCGCTGACCGACGTGCGGATCAAGAACTGGAAGAACTTTGACGGCTTCTTCAACAACGTGCTGCTGCGCCGCCCGCCGCGAAAATTCTCGCACAACATGGGCGGCAGCATCCAGGCTCTGAACGTGACCTGGAGCGAGCCGGGGCTGGCGACGATGCTGTACGAGGCCCGAATCGGTTCGACGCTCCGCTATTTCACCCGCGACATCGGCAAGCCGAACGCCGACGGTACGACGCCGGTGAACGCGTCCGGCGTCACGGGCGCTGAAGATGTTGCGACTACGCCAGCTGCACCTCCCTACGATCCGCGGGCGATGATGCGACGCGGGTTCGCCGGATACGAGGAAGCCATTCCTCAGCGGATCGATACGTCGCACAGCCACCCCGATCTCGACGACTGGCATTTTGCCGGCTACCACTCGACCAGCGATTCCGGCGTGGCAGCCTGGAACGACAAGGGCGCGGCCTCGGAAGCAGCCCGCGCCGCCCTGACCGAAGCGGCCGGCATCGAGATTCCCAAGGCCGAGTTCGTGATGAAAGTGCTCGGCGTTTACCTGCTGGTGCTGGTGCCGCTCAACTGGCTGCTCTTCTGGCTGATTGGGCGCGTCGAATGGGCCTGGGTTGCCGCCCCGATCATCGCCATCGTCGGCGCCGGCGCGGTCATTCGCCTGGCCCAACTGGACATCGGCTTTGCCCGCAATCGCACGGAGATCGCCGTGCTCGAAATGCAGGGGGGCTACGAGCGGGCCCATCTCACGCGCTACACCGCCCTCTACACTTCGCTGACCAGCAACTACACGGCCGCATTCGCCGAGCCAACGGCCCTCGCGCTTCCGTTCCCCGGCGGTCCGCGCAAGGAGTCGCTGCTCTCGATCGCCAACTACACCGACGTCATATTCCGCCGCGACAAGGAGACCTCGCTCAGCGGACTGCTGGTCTATTCGAACGAGACGGGTATGCTCCACAGCGAGCAGATGCTCACGCTGGGCAAGAATCCCAAGGTGACCGAGTCGCTCGTCCTGGCCGGCGATGAGCAAAAGGGCTATTCCATCCGCAACACCACCGACATCACGATCCGCGACGTGGGGATCGTCCGTCGCGTCGATCCGCCCGGCGGGAACCAGCCCCCGCGGATCGAGACGGCTTACGTCGCGAAGCTCGAGCCGGCCACCAGCGCCCCGCTGCGGTTCAGCCCGCTCCGCGAAGACCTCGTCTGGCTCCCCGAGTGGAATCAGTCGTCGTCCGCCTTCGCTCCCCCCGCCGGCGAGGTGGAGCGGGGCCGCGTGCGGCTGACACAGTTGGCCCGCCTGGCGGCACAGCGGCTGCGGCTCTTGCCCGGCGACGTCCGCCTGGTCGGCTGGACTTCGGACCTGCTGCCCGGCATGGAGCTGCGCCCCGCCGCTCCGCAGAATTCGACCTATACGCTCGTCCTGTCGCACCTCGTCCGTGGGCCGCTCCCGCCGGTCCGCGCCGACTCGAACGTGTTCGAAGACTACCTCGACCCCACGTTCGACCTGGAACCCGCTACCGAAGGCGACATGCCGGAAACGACTCCCTGACCCCGACACCCGACTCCCGACTCCTGGCCCATGATTGAACTGATCGATTTCGGCAAAGACTACGGCGACTTTCGCGCAGTCGAGGCGCTGAACCTCAAGATCGACGCGGGCGAGATGTTCGGCTTCATCGGCCCCAACGGCGCCGGAAAGAGCACGACGATCCGGTTCCTGGCGACGCTGCTCAAGGCCAGCCGCGGCGAGGGGATCGTCAACGGCCACAGCGTGACGCAGAACCCGATGGCCGTACGCCAGAGCGTGGGCTACATGCCCGACAACTTCGGCGTCTACGACGGCATGAAGGTCTGGGAGTTCCTCGACTTCTTCGCGGTGGCCTACAAGATCGGCAAGGGGAAACGGAAGCAGGTCATCAACGACGTGCTGGAGCTGCTCGACTTGGCCCACAAACGCGACGACTACGTCAACGGCCTGTCGCGCGGCATGAAGCAGCGCCTCTGCATGGCCAAAACGCTGGTCCACGACCCGCCGGTGCTGATCCTCGACGAACCGACCAGCGGCCTGGACCCGCGGGCCCGCATCGAGGTCAAGGCCCTGTTCAAAGAGCTCAAGCGGATGGGCAAGACGATCCTGATCAGCAGCCACATCCTGTCGGAGCTGGCCGACTGCTGCACATCGATCGGGATCATCGAGCGCGGGCAGCTGCTGATGCACGGGCCGATCGACGAGGTCTATCGCCGCATCCGCGGCAACCGCACGGTCGAAGTCCGTTTCGTCAACGGGATGGACGTCGGCCTCTCGGTCATCCGCTCCAGCCCCTACGTCCGCAACGTCGCGGTCGATGTCTCCAGCTGCGTCCTGGAACTGGAAGCCAACGACGAGCAGGTGAACGAGCTGCTCCAGCAGTTGATCTTCAACAAGTGCGGCGTCCGCAGCTTCTCCGAGAAAGACCCGTCGCTCGAAGACGTCTTCATGATGGTCACTAAGGGCCTGGTGACTTGAAGCTCAGCTAGCGCGGCGAAGAGAGTTGCGGCTGGCGGACCGGAGCGAAGAACTCCCGCGGCAAGAACGCGGCGCTGGCCAGCAGCATCGCCAGACCGAACAGCAGATATCCGGTCGCGACGACGAGCGAGGCCCACACGATCAGGCCTAGCGCCAGCATCAGCGGCCGGGCCCAGCGGTTCCAGATCAGCACCGCAAACGCCAGCTCGTAATACACAATGGCGTGCGTCCAGAAGTTGATGAGCAGTGCTCCGCTGCGCCCCCAGCCGCGGAGCCAGGAGAAATCCACCGGCCGCGAGTGCGTGCGGGCCACCAGATACCAGATGGCGTTGCCGTCCCACCAGGCGTCGCCGTAGAGCTTCGTCAGAGCCATCATGGCGTAGAACATCGCCAGGTGGACCTGGATCAATCGCAGGCCGACGTTCGCCGCGATGCTGGTTGATGGCAATTCGCCGCCCGGCTGCTGCCTGCGACCAAACAGCCGGCGGTCGAGCGAAAGCCGTGCACCGGAGTTTGCGACGACGAGATATAGAACGAGAAAGACGAGGACAGGCTCCAGGTGCCCTGCCACCTGCGGCACGCGGTGCACATAGGCCAGCAGCGCCGCCGCAGTGAGCGCGCCGGAAATCGGCGTGACCAGCCCCAGCGTGAAGGCCGCGGCTGCGGCGATCGCCGCCCAGTGCACGTACCGGATATCAGCGTCGGTGAAATTGCCGAGATAGGAATAGTGGTAGTTCGCCGTCTCGCCGCCCTCGGCGAGCAGCTTTTTGACCGCGTCGGGCGAGAGCAGGGCCTCGCGGCTGTACCAGCGGCCCAGGTCCTGGCTCAGGCTGACGAGGTGCACGATCGCGAGCAATCCGATAGCGATCCTCAGCAGCGCGGCCTGGAGCGGATCGGCCGGCGTGAACCAGAACCTGTTCCAGCCGCGGCCGACGGCGGCGGTCACGTCGCTGAAATAGCCGTCGGAGGTCGTGGTCATGGCTGAGCCGAGTTCGTTCCTGGAGCGGCAGTCCCGCTCGTACGCTGCGTGTTTTGCCGAGGCGCGACTTCGGCGGCCGAGGACCGCCGCTGGACCTGCGCCCCGTCTTCGTCGAGCCAGACGTCGGCTTCATAGATGACTGTGTCGTAGGCCCGATCGGTCGGCGCGTCTTCCGGGAAGCCGGCGGCCAGCGGGACCGTCGGCGGAGGCTGAGTATCGCGGCGGACGACCCGCAGCACGGCCCGGCCGCTAGCCGACTCGCGCATGATCCGTGCACCAACGGAGCGGGCGATTTCGCTCGTGATGTCGTCGTTCTCATTCTCAGGGTCGGCGTACAGGGCCAGCAGCCGGGCCAGCTGAAAGTACCGCTGGCGGTCGCCGAACCAGTTCGAGCCGCCTGCGGGCAGGCGAACGGTCTTGACCAGCGGCTGACCGGCCGCCGGCTCCTCCCCCTTGGCGTAGAGATCGAGGACGAAGACCGCGTCGTCGTCGATCGGCCGTCCGAACGTGTAGAAGTAAGGCGTTTGCTGCGGATCGAAGTCGAGCAGCTGGGTATATGGAGCGAAGATCCGCACGAGCTCGTTTTGCAGCAGCGACCTGCGGAAGTTCGACGCCAATACGACGCCGACACAAAAGAGGTGCAGCACCAGCAATAGCGAAACGACGCTCCTCAGCGTCGGGTCCAGAGGCGGGTCTTTCGTTGGATCGGAGGAGGACGACATGACCGGGCCCGAAGTGCGGAAGCCTTCGCTGTCATCGGCCGGCGAAGCTCGCCTGAGCCAGCAGCATCCGGCGGGCCAACGCAAGCCGTCAAGTCGTCACAAGCGGCTTTGCCGCAGTTCCGGCCAAGAAACGACGAAAGATCGGACTCTGGGGAGAGCCCGATCTTTCGGTGAATCGCTTCCGCTTGCCGGCGCCAACAGGGGGAGCGGCCGGCGGGCAGCGGGACTGGCGATGTTACTTCGCCTGCACAGGAGCCTGAACGGCACCCGGGGCCTGGACGGCGCCCTTCACAACCACGCCACCGCAGCAGCCGCCGTCGCAGCCGTTGCAACCATGGCAACGGCCATGGCAACGATGACGACCGCCGTGGCAGCCGTGGCAGCTCGAAGCGCAGCAGCCGCCACCATGGCAGCGGCCGTGGCAGCGATGATGGCCGCCGTGGCAGCCGTTGCAGCCGCCGCAGCTATAGCCGCCACCACCTCGGAACAACAAGCCGAAGGCCGAAGCCTTGTTTTCACCGCCCACGAGGGCGATACCAACCAGCGCGAAAAAGATCGCAACACCGAGCACTACAATGCGGTTCATCCTCGATTCCTCCAGTTACTTACAGGTACCGGTAAGCGGGAACACAAAGTTGCCGTCATCACTGAGCCTCATCTCGCTGCCCGACGGCCGAAACGTTGAGATGCGGCCTGACCTGCGAATAACTGCTCCCCCAAAAGCCGCCACTCCCTGTTGTGAAAGTCTGCGGGTTACGAAGGATATAGAGATCTCACAGGCTAGGTCGTAGGGTAGTCGAGCCCCACCCCATGTCAAGCGGTGGGAGTTAAAATGCACAGTTTGGGTGCATCCGGTGCTTGGCGTAAGAAATGCCAAGCACGGGAAAATTTACGACGCGCTTTGCGCCTGTCCAGTAGAACTGGCAAAAAAGATCGGGCCGGGAACTTCCGTCCGGCCCAGCGCGACGTGACCTAAGTCATTTACCGAAACTAAGTTGCATCTATGGTGTAAAACTGTGCCAAGCCTGCGAACTATGCCGTACTTAGCGTTCAACCCTTGGCGCTGGCTGCTGGAGCGGGTTAACCGGCGGCTGCTGCGCCGTCTGAATCGCGGGAGCTTCAACCGGAGAAGTGGCGCCCGCTTGTGCTAGCGGCGGCTGCATGGCTGACAGGGCTTCGTCGCGCTTTTTCATCATGTCCTCCGGGTCCTCGAAGTCGAGGTACGGCCGGAGCCCCGGCACCAGCTCCACCTGCATGCCGGCCACGCGCCAGCCTTCGGTCTGTCGCCGCAAGCCCCACACGATGGCGTATTTCTCTTCCGCGGGCCGGCCCTGCTCGTTCTCGAACTTTTCCGTCCAGAGACTGTTGACGTGTGCGATAGTCGGTTGATTCGGCACCAGCGTCGCCTTCTCCACCTGGTACACCGCGTTCGGCGCTGCCTGCACATCGACGCTCATCTGGTGCTTGCCCAGTTCTGTGCGGGCCTTGGTCGTCAGCAGCGACTCGGTTGTCGGCGAATCGCCCGACCGCAGCGCTTGCAGGAAAACCGTGACGACCTGCTCCGGAGTCGCATTCGCCGGGACCTCAACCGGTTTGCTGGCGGCGGGCGTGGCCTTCACCGGCTGAACATTGGCAGCCGCCTTCGCCGGGGTGCCTCCCGACTTCGAGCAGCCGCAGACTGCGATTCCACCGGCCAGAGTCAGGGCCAAGATCACTAGACGCATCGCCGAGCTCCTTCTCGCTGGTTCGCGCTCCCCGTCCTTGCGGGCGGGAAATGTCGCAGGAACCCCGAGGGCGGTCAAGGCGAATACCGGCTGCTAGCGTCACTCGATCGGCGGCAGCGGTTGCGTCCCGTAAGCGCCCCACTGTGTGCCGCGCGAGGCCATCGCGGGCTCTTCGTCGCTCAGGTGATAGCCCTGAGCCCCTGCCCGTGGCCCGGACGGCACCTCGACAGCAGGCGCGCCGTACGAATTCGCGGCCAGGGCCGGCAATTGAGCCGTGTCGTACCGCGGCTGGGTGGCATAGGGCCCGGCTTGCGGCATGGGCTGCGTGCCGCCGGCGCCGGCCAGCTGGGCGAGCATGTCGCGGGCCTGGGTCAGCGCCGGATCGATCGCCAGGGCCTGCTGAAAATACTGGGCGGCTTCGTTCGTCTGGCCGCGCTGGGCGAGCAGGTAACCCACGTTGTAGTGCGCGACCGCCGGCGACGAACCGGCCGACAGCGTCTGCAGGGCTTCGGCGACACGGCCCGTCTCAACCAACACCGTCGCCAGGTTGTTGCGGTATTTCGGATTCTCCGGGTTGTTCTGGACTGCTCGTTTCAGCGCGCCCAGCGCCGGATCGAATTGCTTCTGCCGCGCCAGGCACAAGCCCAGGTCGTTGAGCACCAGGCCGCTCTGCGGATGGGCCTTCAGGGCCCGGTCGTAAGTCTCCAGCGCCGCCCGCGAGTGCCCCTGCCGATCGTGCAGCCGGGCCAGCCCGACGAGCGCGCCCAGGTTATTCGGCGACTGCTTCAGCGCTTTCTGATAATGCTCTTCCGCCTCGGGGAACTTCCCTTGATTCTCCATCAGTTGGGCCGCGCCCATGTGGACTTCCGGCCCGAGCTTCTTCGTCGGCTGATCGAGCCGCAGTGGATCGCTCGCTTCCGTGGTGCTGGGCTTCGCGGCGAACGCGCCGGCAACGGCGCCTGTCGTTTTCTTCCACGAGGCCATCAAGAAGTTGTCGGGCGCCGGCTTCTGCGCTCCCAAGGCCGTCGCGCCGCCCGTCGATTGGCTTCCAAACTCCTTGGCCAGGCCTTGATAGCGCTGCGCGCCGACGTCGGGAGTGGCCGACGCCAGCGAGCTATTGCTGTCTTTCTTCCAGAACGCGAGGCCGCCTTGAGAGGGCGACTGGCAGCCGCACAGGCCGACCCCCGCTCCCAAGAGCATCGTGACCGCGAGCTTGCGCTGGATTTTCACTGTGACCTCCGTGTTCCGCGGGCCGTCCATCCGTGACGGCTGACATTCCCTAGCGGAGCTTGCGAAGCGCGGCCTGCGGCGCTTCGCGCGGCTCCCTCTCAACACATCGTCTGGGGCTGGCTTTAACCTCCAGCCCAATTTTCGCGTGGCGCAACCCCGGCGGACCATTCCGCCGGGGCAAGTCCTGCGGGCAACCGGCCTTTGGCCGGCGTGCTAGCTCGGCTACGGGCTGGATCCGCCGGACCCGCCGCCGTTGCCGCCACCGCCGCCGTTGCCGCCGCCACCGCCGCCACTACCACCGCCGCCGCCACCGCCGCCGCCGCCTGGCAAGCGCGGCGAAGGAATTGACGAGTTGAACTGCTGGGTGATGCTGTCGATGTATGACGCCGGCCAGCCTTCGGGCTCGACCGTGGTCAGCATAACCGGGCACACCGGGCCTTGAGCGTAGCGGGCGACGGCAGCGTTGACCGAATCGACGCGGGCCCGCGTGATGTCGGCGTTGTCGCCCTTCACCACGAACACGGCCCGGCGGTGGACTGGAGCCTGCGTTACGATCCATTTCACCAGCAGGTCGCCGGCCTGGTTCAGCTGCTGCGTCTCCGGGTTGAAGAGCAGCGAGCCGACCGTGTTCTGCATCTTCCAACCGTTATCGACCTGGATGCAGAACGCCTCGCGGGCCAAGTTCCGGTCCGCGGTGCGGAACGGCTCCGGCCAGGTGTTATTGCGGTAGAAGTCGACGTGGAAGCGGTGGCCCCACCCGGTGCCATAGTCGGCCTGGGCAGAGTTCGCAGCGAGGACCAAACCAATCGAGGCCGAGCAGGCCCACAGCCAACGACGCATGACAGCACTCCATGCTTGGGAGGAGGCGGGAAATTCCGTTTCTCGGGCAGGCAATTCGGGTGGGAGCGCAGGATAGCCTACGCTTCACGGGTCATCGGCCTGCTATCGCGAAGCAATCGACCCGGCCTCTCGTTCGCCGCAGGTCCGTTACCATCGGCACAAGCGGAACCCCGTTGGATTAATGCCGGCCCGTCGCGCCCTTGAAAAGGAGGCCAAGTTCGCAAGTCGTTTAGCGACAATCAGTTGCATTGACGATCAGGCGCCCCTGCAGCATTAGCCTTAAAAGCATTAGAAGGTTTAGAGACATTTTGTCTTAAACCCTCATGGGTCTTTGTTGCATCTTTGACGAAAGGGCGATCTGGCATCGACCACCATCGCCGTTGCCAAAATGGCAGACGGCAGGTCATCCGGAACTTCAACGCAAATACCGTACCAATGTTCACAATTCGCATCGGCGCGGGCTCACGCAGAGACGCGGCGGCCACGGAGGTAACTTCGGTCTCTGCTCCGTGCCCCTGTGGCTCTGTGTGAGGTTTGATCGGTGGTATGTCCAATCGCATTCAAGACCTGATCGGGCAATTGGCCTCCGACGCTGTGTCTGTCCACGCGGCTGCGGCTGGCCAATTGCTGCGGAGCGGCGCCGCGGCGGCCGTAGCCCTCAGTCGGGTTTGCAACACGCCGTCGGCATTCTCGCGGCGAGCCGCAGCTACCTTAGTGGGGATCGGCCGGGTCGCCGTTGAGCCCTTGATTGCCGTTCTGAAAACAGGGGACCGCGACGCGCAAGTCCAGGCCATTACCGGCCTGCGCTTGCTTAACGAGCCATCGTCCCTACCTTCGCTTCTTGAGGCGCTGGAGAGTCCCTATTCCGAGGTTCGCAAGGCCGCAATCGGCGGATTGTGGATGCTGCGGGATCGGAAGGCGGTCGGACCCCTCATTCGGCATCTAAAGGACGATGACATCGAGGTAGCGGCCGCGGCTGCCGGCGCGCTTGGCTGGATCGAAGATCGTCAAGCCGTCGCGCCTCTCCTCTTGGCCTTGGAAAACCGCAACTGGCGACTGCGCCAAGCGGCGGCCTACGCCTTGGGCTCCATCGGCGACGACGATACGCTCGACGCCGTTCGCCGCCATCTTTTCGACCCCAAGCCGCAAGTGCGCAAAGCAGTCAAGTGTGGGCTGGCGCGGTTTCATCAGCGAAATCGCAACTTCCGTAGTCAGCGGCGGGTAGATTAGGCCTGAGCAAGTAACCCGCACCCATTTTGGTCGCCCAGCCAAGCACCAAGCATGTTTCCGTCCGCCGCCTATCTCAATCTGGCAGGCTGGTTCCATCTCGGATTCTTTGGCGCTTACCTGCCGATCATGGCGCCCGCAATCGGAAGAAGGTGTTGGGCTCCGGGGGAGCATTGCCGGATCGGTTACGCCACTTCCAGCGGACGGCGCTGGAAGTGGGGCTGTTTGCGATCTGCTCGCTGCTCGTCGCGCGGGTGCAGCGAATCGAACTGTTCCCGTTGGCTTTCCCGCCTCTGGGCGCCGTGATTGCCGGCGTGGTCGCCTATGCGGCGGCCGTCGCCTACATGCGGCCGAATTGGCGACGCGCGGTCGAGCGCCG
>Ga0075418_10008343_pt1 | contig 11620 bp, 13 predicted proteins | sample SoiMetdeltSBSDD2_FD_81776 | JGI IMG/M metagenome (GOLD analysis project Ga0075418, IMG submission 81776) | Bulk soil microbial communities from a Populus tree surrounding site in Tennessee, USA - Soil MetaG P. deltoides SBSDD2 | ecosystem: Environmental > Terrestrial > Soil > Tree plantation...
CACTGCGCTACGCCCACCCCAACGAGGAACACCAGGTGATGGCGATTCGGAAGATTGAGGAGTTCGCCATCCAAAAGCACGCGGTCGCCCCGGAGTTGATTCAATGACAACTGTGTACGAAACTGTGCGCGGCAGCCTACGACAAGTCGCGGCAAATAGCGGCCAGCCTGATACTGCAATTTCAGCTTTAGCCGCAGTTAGCCGCAGCTTGCCGCAAGCGACCATGTGCCCCCATAGAATCAACAGTTGTTTTATCCCGGTTTTTTCGCGTCCATATCTATCAGCCGTTCAGCTATTTACAGTATGCCAACCTAGCCCACACAGTGAGACTGTGTACGAAACTGTGCGCGCTCTTTCTAAGAGCGGTGTTTTTTGTGCGAAATCTTGTTTAGCTCTTGACGCAAAAAGCCGCATTTTAGTATTCTCCGAAATAGGCGGACGCAGTTTGACAAAAGCCGAAAGCACTGTCTTCTTGCCGCCGGAAGATCAAAGCCGCAGGCGTAAAAAGCTCTCCCCAAACCCTAACAAGGGTTCAGAGCTTTTTACGCCTGCGGCTTTTTCGTTTTTGTGGACTCGATTACGAAAGGAGAGTACGACTTGTTAGTAGCAGAGCAAGCTTCACCAATCGGATACACCTACAAAATGCTTGAGGCGCGCGGGCCATTTTCGGCGCGCTTCTGGCGCCGCGAAGTTAAGCTTCGCCGCATTCCGTTTGTGAAGTTCGATCAAGCCGTAATTATTTTGCACGACGACTTGGAGCAGTATTTGGCTGAACGTCGGCGTGAGAAGGGGGCGGGGAACCAGGCCGATACTTTGCAGGTTGCGACCTGATCCCACACGCCATTAGGTGAACTATGAGTAGCGCAGCAACAAGCCCACAGTTTGGCGACCTAAGCCTGTCACTGCGCCCGAACGTCAACAGAGACAATTTTGGCCGACGAAATCCGGTAAGACATTCGACGGCCAAAAAGAAAGTTAACGCGGATGGATACTAGCACAAAAACAAGTTTACAAACCAACAAAATATATCACCCGCCGAATCCGGGCCGCGCCTTCCGGCTCTCACTCTTCAAAAGAGTCGCCGACAACGCCCCGCAACCTGTGACGCGCACGTGGGAAGAGTTTTGCGCTCGCCTGTCCAAGCCGGAAGTGCGGGCAGAGAAAGATGGGCCGCTCTTTTCGCCCGCGACATTCGCCCCCGCGACCAGGGCAAACGACAACGCAGTTGAATTCTCAATGCTCGGCCTTGACTGCGACCACGGCAACACGCTTGATGGCGACTTGCCGCGATGGCGCAAACTCGGATACGCGTTCGCGGCCTACACTACCCATTCGCATAAGCGAGTCACGGACTCAAACAAGAACGCTGAAGAACGCTTCAGGGTAGCGTTGCCCCTGGCCGCGCCGATACCCGCCGTCTACTACCTGGCGCTGTGGCAATGGGCGTTTCATATTAGCGGCGAAAAGCTCGACCCGTCGGCGAAAGACCTCGCCAGGATGTTCTATACGCCTGTGAAGGCTTCAGAAAGCGCCGAGTATTATCACGAAATCTATCAAGGCCCGCTGCTCGACTGGCGCGAATTGCCGCCGGTTAAATACGTCGTCAAAGCCTTCGAGGATGAGATAAACAGACTTCTCGCCACGCAAGAGGGGCGCAACAATCAGCTATTCAAGGCAGCCGCAGCGCTCGGCGAACTAATAGCCGGTGGCTGTCTCGACGAGGACCGGGTTATCAAAGCGCTCACTGAAGCGGCTGAAAAAATCGGACTCGACGTTGATGATAACTGCGGCCCGAAGGGGATCGCGGACACCGTACAGAGCGGATTGAGAAGCGGGCGCAAGAAGCCACGGCAACCGGAGAGTTTTAACGGGAACGGAAGACCAGCGCCGAAGACTGAACCGACCGGTGAGAAGCCGAAAGACGAAGCCGAAAAAATAGACACGGTATTCGATGATGCGGAGATGCGCGCGGACTTTGGGAACTCGGCCAGATTTCTCAACACCTGGCGCGCGACAACGCGCTACGTTTACCCTGAGAAGAAATACTATTGCTTCAATGGCAAGCGATGGAGCAACGATCAGGGGCTAGTTGAAGACAGGGCAAATCGAACAGTAAGAAGCCTAAAGGCGCCCGCTGAGGATATGGCGGGCTTTAAACACTACCTAAAAAGCCAATCGCCAGAGCGCAGGAGCGCAATGCTCACGTTGGCGCGCGCGGAAATTCGGATCGACCCGGAAGAATTCGACGCAGACCCAGACCTTTTCAACGTGGGGAACGGCACTATTCACTTGCCGACCGGGGAGTTTAGAGCGCACAACCCGAAAAACTTTTGCACCAAAATATCAAAAGTCGAATTCAACAAAGACGCGCAATGCCCGCTGTGGCTTCAATTCCTTAAAGCTATCTTCAGCGGCGACCAGGCGATGATTGATTTTATCAAGCGCGCGGTCGGCTATTCGCTTTCGGGCTGGATAATCGAGCAGAAACTATTCTTGCTGTACGGGATTGGCAAAAACGGCAAGAGTACTTTTCTCAATATCCTGAAGGCGCTACTCGGCACATACACCGCGCACGCGCAAATGAGCGTGTTTACAACCCGCAAGGATGGCGCAAACGGCCACAATGAGAGCTTGGCCAATCTGGCCGGCGCTCGACTGGTAACGGCAGTCGAGACAGAAGAATCACGGCGCTTATCCGAGGGGCTTATCAAGCAAGTTACCGGCGGCGATCCGGTTACAGCGTCGCGCAAAGGTGAACACGAAATCACTTTCACACCACGTTTCAAACTCTGGCTCGCAGCCAACCACAAGCCCGTCATTCGCGGAACCGACGACGGAATATGGCGCCGTCCAATGCTCATCCCGTTCTTGCAGCAGTTCGAGACAGACCCGCAGAAAGTGACTGGCGACGTAAAACAGGGCGATCCGAAACTTGAAATGAAGCTGCTTGCCGAACTGCCGGGAATTCTGAATTGGGCGCTTGAAGGGTACAGGGAATGGGGAGAGCACGGGCTAATGCCGCCGGACGCCGTGCGGACCGCCACAGAGACATACAGGAAAGAATCAGACGTCCTCGGCACATTCATTGAAGAGGAACTTGTGCAACTGCCACAGAACAAGCGCGGCAACTCGGCGGGCGACATTTACAAGGCGTATATCAAGTGGTGTGACGAGGCCGGCGAGACGCCTTTAACGCAGACAAAATTCGGCAGGGAGCTAACCGACGTTCGTGGCTACACAAAGAAAAAAGAGGGGGGGACCGTCTGGTATTACGGACTAGGGCTACCAGTCAAACAGGACAGTCAGGACAGTCAGGACAGTAGTTCTAGGTGCAAGCCTCGTGAAGTAGCACGCTACTTTTCACCCGAAACTACTGTCCTAACTATCCCAAACTGTCCTGCGGAGTCAAAAACACAGGACTTATGGGATTCTCAAAATCACCCAGATTTTCAGGACGAGGAGGACTTTGCGTGTTAGCCGACGAAATTCTGCGAGAAATCGAAGCGCGCGGGATAGCGCTAACACCTGCGCTCAACCAGTGGTTCGCCACCGTCGATCAGAAGGGTGTCACGCGGTCGTCACGCTCTCGAAAAGTGAGGCAGATATCCGCGCAGGGTGTGACGCCGATAGTCGCAATCAGAAATCTGTGCGCGCTACTCGATCAGGCGCAGGAGAGGGCGCTATTTGAGGAGGAGGTGCCGTTTTGAGAATTAACGACCCAACACTACGCAGCTTAATCACCGCGTTGAGCGACTTCGAGAGGCGCTGTTTAGAGCGCCACTTGCGCGGCATTGGCGACTCTCAGGGAAGGCTGATTTTCTGGGAAATCAAGTGCGCGTTGAAGGCGAAGGCGAGATCGGGCGCAAGGGCGAGAAGATAAAAGTTTAGCCGGCGCGAGTTTTACGCCGTTCGCGCGTCGGCCTGGAAATGAACGGCGCTGTGTAAGCACGAGGAGTTTAACACAATGTCTGAATCAAGAGAGAAAGCAGAAATCGGAACGCTATTCGGCGAGGCGGCGCGCGCAATCCGTGAAGTTCGCAACCGTTCGCAGTACTACAGATCAATGAAAATACTTTTGCAGTACGAGCAACATTTGTCCAAGCTCGCCGCTAGTCTTCTGCCAATACGCGAATGCACCCTGTGCCAGTTGCCAGAGACGCACGGCGGGATTGAGTGGGACGACGGCGCCTATATCTGCGCAGGCTGCTGGCACGGTCTTCACGAACAATACGAACTTGCTCAACTGTCGACTAAAAGGCGAGAACGCGTGTTTATAGATCGTGACGCGCCTTGCCCGTTTTAACAAGTTTGCGCCAGCGCGTACCGCACGCGTTTGGCGCTGGGGGCTGGGGCTAAATGGATCGGGCAGCCAGCCCCCGTATAAACAAGTTTATGGCTACAAAGAAGCAAACAGATAAATCCGCTGAGAACAACGGGCGAACAACCGACGGTAAGTTCCGCAAAGGCAATGCTTACGGCTGGAAAAAGGGCCAGAGCGGCAATCCCGGCGGGCGTCCAAAGAGTAAACACTTGACCGAAGCCGCGCGCGAATGGCTGGGCGAGTCGTCAACCCAACACCCTCACCTGTCGAACGCTGAGCATATTGTCACGGCCATTGGAGAGGTTGCCAAAGGTAGCGATAGCGCGGCGTTAGAGGCTGCGAAGTGGCTGGCGGATCGCACAGAAGGCCGCGCGCCGATTACACAGGCTATTGATGTCACGCACCACAACAGAGACGAGCCGCGAATCAGGGAAGAGGCTGAGCGGATATTCAGCGAATACCTGATAGCGTGTAACGGCGACGAAGACAAGGCGCGGGAACTGTTCACACAGGACGTCCCGACATACGCGCGATTGCTGCCTGAAATCCATTACACAGGGAACGGGGCGGATCAGTCCGCGTACCGTGCGGCGAAAGGCTGGACGGAATCAACTCCGACGAAAAGCCGATAAGTTATGCTTTTTGTGCTCTTTCTAAACGGTTGAAGTGAAAAGATTTATTCGTTTTTCGATTATCCCTTTTATTCGCAACAGTATAACTCTTGAGCGCGTGGGGAACGAAATGGAAACTCAAAATCATGAGTTGGAACTTGTACGGGCAAGGGCGCGACGCATGGAAGCCGCCGCAAGGGCCAGACACCAACGGACGCCGAACATTATCCAGGCGCTTCAACGTGAGCAAGCCGTGCGTCGGCTGAACGCGCAGATACAAGCGGACGTTGCGAAAATTTGGGCGGGCGTCTTCCCGGATGAATTTGACTGGCCGGAGTCTTTAGACCTGGCTGAAACCACAAACCAAACAGAGGAATAACCAATGTCACATACACTTGAAGAACGCCGAGTAGCGTCTGATTTAGTCGCCGGGCTTTATCAAATCGAAGCCTTTTTTCCGACACTGCCCGCGACCGTTAACGAGATCACCACTCAGTTGGAGAACTTGGACCCGATCAAACAGGGCGTAATGAACGCCGAGACGAAGCAACACATTATTGACTGCTTTCGCATGGCCGAGGGCTACCACTTGCTGAGCCACGGCCACGGCTTTGAGAACATTGAGGCAATGCGCCGCGATATGGCGCGGATAGCTGGCACACGATAAGAGGGAGGTACTTATGCTCTATAAACAGATCGACGTGGCTTTTAGCCGCGCTTTGACGATCTTGGAACTGACGAAACATTGGCCACAGGGCGAATCGGTAAAACACGCGGCGCTGTTTGACGGTTTCCAGCGGGGCGAAATGAGTTTCGACGAACTTCTACAGCGTATCGAGGCCACGCGCTCTCCGTATGAGCCGTCACAGAATCCACCACCACAGGTGTGGGGCGCGCAGACGGTAGAGGCTGCCAATTTGTTCCGCTGGGAAAAGCACCAGGCCAACATCAGCGAAGCCGAGGCGCGATTGCAGAACGAGTTGAGAGAAAGCGCGATCCAGTCAAGGAAGGCCATGCAAGAGGTGTGGCCCGTATGACGCGCGTTGAACAACTCAATCGGCTCAACCTAACGCAGGCAGAGCGGCAAGTGTTCGCTAGTCTGATTCACGACTTTTTAACCGGCTACATTGTTTCGGCGGATCAGTTGACGGCGAACATTCGCCTTGCGAAGTCTTCATGGGATCAAGGCGTTGACCACACCGCCACTAAGTCGCCGTACGAAGAGGCGTTGAGCGTGCTTGGACTTGCGGGCAGTCCGTCACTCAACGAAATCAAAATCGCATATCGCCGGTTGAGCTTGCTTCATCATCCCGACCGTGGCGGCAACGCCGAGACGATGAAAAAAATCAATCTGGCATATGAACTCATTATGAGGGAGGCAGGAGAATGGAAGACTTAGGAACATCAACATCAATGGCACCCGCGCCAGATAGCTCTGTGGCCACAATACCGCCAGCGGCGGAAGCGCCTGCGCGCTGGGGCGTCGGCGGCGATGGCCAGATCACGGAGACGCCTGCGGCAAGTCCGGCGCGAGACTCGGCTTTAAGTCTCGATAAATTGGGCGCGACGGCAAACAGGTCGTTTGCGCTTGATAGGGACGGAGACATAAGCGACGAGTTTATGGCCAACCTATCCGCGCAGATGAAGGGCACACGCGAGAAGACCGAACGGGCCGTGACAGCGCCGGCAGAGTTCAAAGAGTTCGGCCTCAGCCACGACGAAATCAAAGAAACGTTACAGCTTGCGACGAATCTTTACAGCGCGCCGTCTGGCGTTGTGGACGCGTTACGTGGCGTTTTTGAGAGAGCGCCGGACATCTACGCGAAGGTTGTGGCAACCGTCGTTGGCAGCGATCCGGGCTTCGCGATTCAGCAGCTTGTGTCGTTGGGCGCATTGCCGGAGTTCAGCACAGAGCCGAAATATCACTTGCCGTCCGACTTGGCGCAACTGATACCCCAAGAACTGTGGCCGACGGCAAGAACTATTTCGACCCAAGTGTTGCTTGATTTTGCGCAAACTGGCGTGGACGGGTTAGTCCACATGCTCGACCAGGAAAAGCAGAAACTCGAAGTGTGGCGGGAGAATGAACGCCACGGGGCGCAGCAGTGGGCGCAGGCGCTTCAGCAGGCGCAATACGAAGGCCGCGCTCAGTTGCAACAGTCCCACGATTATTGGATGGGGAAACACAATGAAAACTTGGCGAAGTGGAAGCCGTTCGACGATGAACAGACAAACGACCAGGTAAGGCGCATGGCTTTCACGGGCGCGCTCGATACGCTGCTCGCGGATGAAAAGTGGCAAGCGATCTGGCAGCGCTTCAATGTGCTGCTCGATAACGCCCCGTCGTGGCGCTTGTGCGGTGAGTCTATGAAGGCCGACAGCGACGAACGCGAAGCGCGGTCGCTTATAGAGCGCTTCAACGTGAAGTTAAAGCAAGTCATGCTCGACCAAGTAAAACGGCTGGACGCGGCGCTGAAGTCGAAAGCCGTGAAGGAAGCCGAAGAAGAAAAGGCCCAAGAGAGAGAACCGGGCGAGCGTCCGCCAATGATCGGCCCGGACGGAAATATAACTGAGGAGTGGAATATTTGGTTCAATAAATACGGAAAAGCGGCCAACGCCGCGAAAGGGGGTAAGTAATGCCGTTCGATCCTAATCGCAAAATCAGAATGCGGCCTTCGCTCGCGGGGCTGCCGGACTTAAATCCGGTGACACCGCCTTTTGTTCCACCCGCGCCGGCAGGCATACCCGGAGGCGTGGCGCCGCCACCTGTGATCAATCCGCGATTGACCAGAAGCCAGGAGATTGACGAAGCGCGCGCCGCGTATGGGCAGAAAAGACCGGGCAGGTTCAAGAGCGGGCTGATGAGCGCGTTACAGGGACTTGCCACCGGACTCTCGACAGGAGGCGGACTTGGCGCAGGGTTAGGCGGCGCTATAGCCGGGGGCGCATTCGGCGCAATCAATCCGCGTGGCGCAAGAGAAATGGAGTTCAATCAGAGAATCAAGCCGCGAATGTTGGAACGGTTCGCGGATGAAGATCAGACCAGGGCGCAGCAAGCGGCAGAGGCGAACGCCCAGCAGCAAGCGCAATTCAACCAAGCGCGCATTCGCAACCTGGACGCCGAGACAGAGGCCCGCAACCGACCACCCAAGCCGTCATTCATTGAGACGCCGGCGGGCGTGTTCGATCCCGAATCGCGGTCGATCATTCCCAATACAGCGCCGCCACCGAAAGAACCCGCGAAGACGGCCCCCGCGCCTAGACTGGGCAGGAATTTGCGAACCGGGAAGATCGGCTATTACAACGCCAACGATCCGACGGAAAATTCACAGCATATCCCGTATCAAATGCCGCGTCAGCCGCGCGCTACAGGCCCAGCGAAGGCGAAGAAGGAACCGCAATACGTCAGCATCGACAAGGTGAGGCAATTCGCCGAGAAGCAAGGCATTTCCGTATCTGAGGCGAAAGCCCGCGCCAAACAGGACGGATTCACGGTAGTTCAATAGCGAGGTGAGTTATGAGTGATGGATCATTCGCCGCTTTTATGGCGGGACAGGATAAGCCGCAAGCGCCGGCGCAACCAACCACGCCGAAGCCGAAGGGCGGATCGTTCGCTGAGTTCATGGCAGGCGAGACGCAGCCACAGAAGCCAGCGCCGCGCGTAGTTCTGCCAACCGAGAGGCAGTCATTTAGCAGCCAGCCGCGTTTAGGCTTCGAGAACGTCAGAGGCATACGACCGACCGCGCCGCAAGACGCGAACAGTCTTTCTCGGAATGCATGGGAATCCGTGAAGAACGTGGGCCGGAACTATGTTGAAAGGCCGCTCAACACTTTGGGAGAGGCTATCGAATCCGCGCAGAATCGAGACTGGAAACCCCTCGGCAACATTGCCAAGTCTGCGGGGCGAGGCGCGTTGAAGGTGGTTGATTCAATATCAGCCGCGCAGACAGCAAACCCCGCAACCGCCGCGATACAAGACCCGGCTATTCAACGACTGGCTCAAGAGAGAATCGCAGGCAGTAGAAGTCTTCAAGACATACAAGGCCGAAATCTTCAGTATGAGCGATTCACTGAGCGAAACCCGTCCAGGGCGGCAAGGTTTACCCGTGGGGCTGCGGGTGTGGTGACAGCGGCTATTCCAGTAGCAGCCACGGGCGCGCTCTCAGGGGGCAGTATTCCGGCAATGACTGCCACGGCTGGCTTGATGAGCGCGGGCGAACCTAGCGAAGCGCCGCTCAATATGGCTATGGCGGCATTGCCTGCGCCAGTTATGCGGCGTGGTGGCGGTGGCGGACCTACAAGGGGAACACCGGCGGTTAGACCTACGCAACCAATGCCGCAGATATTGCAGGGGCGTGCCACAGCGAAGTTGCCGCAACCCGCATACACCGTTGAGACAGCGCCCACGGCAGGGCTATCGAACCGGCTGCCAGTCCGTGAGACTCTCGACCGACCGCCGCAACTCGTTGGTGAGGATTTCGATTTCGGAGTAAGAGAAAACCTGTCTCCACCGAGACAGTACGCTGGCGCTCGCGGCCCGCGCTTTCAAGAGGAGTTGCAACTCCAACTCTCGAAACAGCAGGCGCAGGCGGCAGCCCCGCCGGTAACGCCACCTGTTGACGTTGACGCATCCCTGGGCAAGCTGTGGCGAAAGCCACCGGAGCAGGCGTCGCTATTCAAAGGCGCGCCGTCAGAGAAAGTGGGCTGGCTCGAAAAGATTTCAACACTGCGGCGCGCTGGTTTGCTGACCTCGCCAAGCACACACGCAAGAAACGTTGTGGGAACGTGGGCGAATCAAGCGGTTGAAGAAGTCAGCCGAATTCCAAGCTCAATCGTTGACCTAACCCTATCGGCTTTCACTCGGCGACGAACTGTTACCGGGCCGTCTGCTACCGCAATGGCGCGGGCGGGAAGGGAAGCGGCCACAAAGGGACGACGTGAAGCGCTTGATGTTCTGCGGACGGGCGCGACGCCTGAGGACTTAGGACGCCTACAGCTTAGCGACGTTACTTTTAAAAATCCGATAGCGCGTGCGTACACGCAAACTGTTTTCCGATCACTCAGCGCAGCCGACCGTGTGGCGAACGCTTACGCCTACAAGCGCAGCTTGCTTGAAAGGGCGCGGGCGCAAGCGATCACTGAGGCGCGTGGCAATCGAAACATAAACGTCGCTGCTCGCGCGCAAGAGATCGCGGCGAACCCTTCAGCGGAAATGGCAGCGGGCGCTGTGAACGACGCGCTTGTGACCACGTTCAACAATGAGAATCTGGTTAATCGCTTCCTGTCGGCTGGCAAGCAAAAGATTGCGCAGTATCCAGGCGGACGGGGCGCTGGCTTCGCTGTGGATACCGTGGCGCCGTTCGTCAGGACTCCCACCAATGCGGTTGCGCGTGTGCTGGAATATTCCGGGGGCGGCTTTATCAAGGGCGGCGCTGGGATCGCTAAGGCGATTGTGCAACGCAGTATGACGCCGGCGCAGCAACGGGCTATCAGTCAAACGCTGGGACGCGCAACCACAGGAACGGCAGGGCTGATTACGCTTGGTTATATTTTGGCGTCGAATGGCTATCTAACCGGATTCAGCGAAGAAGACGAAGGGCGGCGCAACCGTGACATTGCGGCGGGGCGTCAACCTGGCTCGATATACGATCCGATCACTGGCCAATGGCGAAAGATTTCCGGCTTTGCGCCTGTGAGTTCATTGCTTCTGATTGGCGCGACGATTCACAGAGAGCGCGAGCGTTCTGGCGAACAGCAGGAAAAGAGCGCATTTGAGCGTTACGGCAAGATAGGCGCGCAGGTGGTTGGCGAAAGTCCGCTAGCCATTGGATCGAAGGACGTGGCGACGGCGCTAACTCGCCCCGGTACTCTGGGCGAAAAGGCTGGCAGTCTCGCCGGCAGTTTCATTCCGTCGGCTATATCCGGCGCAGGGGCCGCGATTGACGACAAGGCGCGTGAAGGCAAGGGATTTGTCGGCAGAATACAATCGCGAGTTCCCTACTGGCGCGAATCTTTACCCGAAGCTACCGACGTTCTTGGCCAGCCGCTCGAACCCCAGCGAACCGGCGCTATCAACCCGATTCCGGGGAGTACGGCGAAGGATAAGAGCGATCCGCTCATGGCTGAGCTTACCCGCTTGGATGTCGGCATTACCGGGCCGCAGCGCAAGACGGCTGAGGGCGAAACTGTGGAAGCGTACCGCGACCGCAAGGCTAAGGCCGGTGAGTGGTTTGTCCGGTATGCCGCAAGGCTTATGGCAAGTGATTCCTACCGCCGTGCTAGCCGTGACGAACAGAAAGCGGCTTTTGCGAGGTTACAGCGCAACATTCACGACGAGTCGGATTCTGACTATCCGAACACCGAACGTTTCAACGCGGGCGCGATTTTGGAGGCCGTGAAAGAGTCCGCGTACCGGAAGCGAGAGAAAGAACGGCTCAGGAAATGAATCTGGACGCGGTTGGAACGAGGCGGAAACGGCTCGATTTTCGACGAGAAGCGCTCAGCCTATACCGTAGGGTGGGTTTGAAATTTCAGGGGGCTTGTAGGCCTTTAAAACGCAATTGTTCACTGGTGGAGTGCCTGCCAGTTGAATGTAAACAAGTAAACTTTAGGGAGAGGATTATATGCCAACCCGGTACATTGACGAATTTCAGCGTTATACACGAGGGGATGAGGATTTTGAGCGGCG
>Ga0075418_10008344_pt1 | contig 11620 bp, 9 predicted proteins | sample SoiMetdeltSBSDD2_FD_81776 | JGI IMG/M metagenome (GOLD analysis project Ga0075418, IMG submission 81776) | Bulk soil microbial communities from a Populus tree surrounding site in Tennessee, USA - Soil MetaG P. deltoides SBSDD2 | ecosystem: Environmental > Terrestrial > Soil > Tree plantation...
GGGGATTTTCGGCGCCTCGCTCGCTCCCTACATCGCCACCTGGCTCGCCCAGAACTACGGCCTGCAGTATGTCGGCTACTACGTCGTGGCAGCTGCCGTGCTGACACTGGTCGGCCTGCTGTCCATCCGCGAAACCAAGGATCAGCGGCTGTGAGCGGTGGAGCACGCAGGTCGCTGGCGCTTCACGGTGCTCCGCGTCGCTGGGTGACGCGGGTGCATCGATGGACGGGCCTGGTCATCATGGGTTGCATGCTGGTCGCGGCCGTCACCGGTACCTGGCTGGTGTTTCGCATCGAGATGGACCGCCTGGTGAATCCTCACCTGCGTGTGGTGCAGCCGGCTTCGAGGCGGGTGACGCTCGAGTCGATCGTCGGCGCCGCCGAACGCCGTTTTCCGGATTCGATGATGCAGGCGCTCATCCTTCAGGAGCGGCCCGAGGACTCGATCGGCGTGTATCTGCAATCACGAGACGCCAACGCGTCCACGTTCGATCAAGTGTTCTTCAATCCGTACGACGGCGCCTTTCTCGGCGGACGGAGTACCAGCCGCCTGGTGTTCACGAGGGAACATCTCGATCCCCTGATCGATCGCTTGCACTACAGCCTCTGGATGAACAGTTGGGGACTCTGGCTGATGGGTATCGTCGCGGCCGCGTGGCTTGTCACCAGTGTCATCGGCCTGGTGCTGGCGTGGCCGCGGCTCTTCCTGCGCCTGGCGGGTTGGGTCCCGATTCTCTCGGCGCGAGCCGATCGAGGCTCGTATCAGACCAACTATCAGTTCCACCGCGCAGCCGCCGTGTGGTTTCTCCCCGTGCTGATCGTGCTCGCATTCACGTCGCTCTATCAGAATCTGCCGCAGTTCATCAGGCCGATCGTTCACGCATTCTCGCCGCTGGCGGAGCGACCTTCCGGCCGGCCGATCCCCTACGGCGTACCGATGATCTCTCCGGATCTGGCAGTCGACCGGCTGAAACAGCGGCTTCCCGACGCGCGGCCGAGCAGCATCGGTCGGGACTTGTATAACGGCCGCTACTCGATCCTCTTTCATCTTCCCGGCGACCTGTCACCGTCTGGCGATAGCTGGGCGTTCGTGGATCTCGGTTCTGGAGAGATAACGGGCCTCAGGCTGGTTGCGACATCGAGTGCGGGCGATCGGTTTCTGACGTGGATCTTTCCATTGCACACCGGCACCGCCTTCGGCATGCCCGGGCGAATCGTGATCGCGGTCGCCGGTGTCGTGCTTATCGGCCTGATGATCAGCGGCTTCTACGTGTGGGGCGTCAAGTGGCAAATGCGCAGGACACGGTCGGCGGGCCTGAAGGCCCGCCGCTACGTTGCCGGGTAGAGGCGGGTCTTCAGACCCGCCTTAGACGACCACACCCTCGAGCGTGATCACGTTCGCCTCGCGGACTGCATCGCGCAACTCTACATCCGATCTAAACGGCCGGTTGCGAATCTCCCTCGCTTCGATCTCGATCGGAACCCCAGTCCCGCTGAACGCACGCGGTGACACGACGACACGGGTAACAATTCGCTGGACCCTCCACTCGCCGAACCGCTGCTCGTCGGTCCAACCGGTGCAGAAGGTCAACGAGATCAAATCAGCGAGCCGGACGAACGCGTAGTCGGCGAGAAGGTCATCGCGGGGTCCACCGTCCGCACGGAGCATCCGGTCGCGCGCCTCCTCCATCTCCGCGAAGAACGGCCGCCAGGCGCTCTCGGGTGGAAACCGGTCGTAAATCGTGATCGCATGCTGCGCGACCAGCGCTGCGGCCCACGGATCGTCTGCCAGCCGGGCGATGCCACGCGGCCACACGGCCTGACGTATGCCGGCGGGCGCACTAACGAAATCGAATATCTGGCCGGTGGCGGGATCGACGCGAGGCGCGGCGTCCTCTTCGGCCCAGCCGTTATCGTGCTCGGCAACGGCGTGGAGAATCGCGTCTCGTCGTGAGCGCGTCGCCAGCGGGACGCAGTGCTCCATGACTCGTCCCGCGAGCTGGGCGTGGTCGGGTTGCGTGATCAGTTGAAGGCGGTCGTCTACGTGACGCACGATCACAGCAGTATCTACCGGAGTGACTCGGCGACGTTCCTCTGTCTACCGGAACGCCTTAACGGCATTCCTACTTGCGAACCGCCTTCGTATCCGGCACGTTGCCGCGCACGATCAGGTGCGTGACTTTGCCCTGCGCGTCCTTGACGAACTCGTAGCCGGCTGGCGTCGCCGTCGACATGAATTGCGTCTGCGATGTTGGGATCAGCGGGAGCTTCGGTTCGTTCAGTCCACGCACCCACAGCAGGTCGTCGGTCGCCGTGATAACAACCTCGCGTCCTGGTGCGATTTCGTAGGTTCCGGCGTAGCTCGCTGCGACGGCAGGGGTGATCTTCACGCTCGTATCGACGACGAAACGGGCTCGCGATAGCTCGTTCTCGCAGACGTCCTCCAACAACTCGGTGTCCGCCTGCAGCGTCCGTTGAGTCTTGATGGTGAACGGTTTCGTGAACACCTTCGGGTCATCGATGGTGATGTCCCAATCCAGGTGACCAAAGTCGCGCCGGTGATAGCGCTCGGTGATGCGCAATGACTCGGTCTGCGGATGGCCGGCGCTATCGAGCCACCCCTTATCGTTGAAGCCGGCCGTCGTCACGACAAGCGTGTCACCCTCCCATCGTCCCACCGAGTACCCCATGTAGGTGGGATTCGGGTCCTTCGGCAGATCGCGGCCATCGAGGAAGACGGTGCGATTGGGGCTGTTGGGAGACTCATGCAGGACCACCATCAACGTGGGTGTTTGCACAACTCTCGTCAGGTTGAAGAACTGGTGATATGGGAGGCTCACCGGCATGCACTTGGCGAGAGGGCTGTCCTTTCGTGACTCCCTCACGCGCTGCAGGAACAGCGCTTCCGCCCATTGCTGAACTTCGCCTGGCTGAAGGTCCTGCGCAATGTTGTAGCGGTACATCGGTCCCGCTCCGCTCCAGATGCCGTTGAGATCAGGCTTGCCATCGGCCGTCTTTGGAGCCGGCGCCGCTAAATTCGGTTTGCCGTCTGGCAAACGCGGAATCCCCGGAGTCTTGTAGCCGAGCCATTGCGCGTCGGCGATGGCCGGCAGAAATGACACCACCACAACCACGACGGCGGTACCGATCAGACGAGATCTCATGAGGACCTCCGCAGGGGCCGGATTATACGAAACTTGCACGGTCAACGTTGCCGGAGAGACCGGTCACGCGGCTTACATTCCCTCGATGTCGCCGATATCCTTCGGCCGACCAGTGGCACGTTTGTTCTGGATAAAGGCGGCTCTCCCAATGAAATCGACGTCCACGTCTCCGAACGGGCGGCGCATCCGTTCAGGCCAGACCTCCGCGAAACTCAAGCCCGTCAACTGCGTGAGAATGTCGATGCGGCCGGGCGCAACGCCGATCTGATAGGTCACGCCCTCCCGGCTGAAATCGTCAACCGAGACGTCCGCAAGCGGCGCACCAAAAGCCGCGAGCGCTTTCATGACGCGGGCAGCGTTCTGCGGTGTGGGCTCGATCCACACATCGAGATCACCAGTCGCGCGTGGGCGCCCGTGGAGCGCGAGCGCATATGCCCCCACGATGAGGAACCGGACGTCAGCGGCGATAAATGCGCGCAATAGATCGACAAAGTCCGGGTTCATCGCGCAGTTCGCCTCGTAGACGCCACAGCTCCTGACTGAGTCGCCAGACCTGAAGTACGCGTTCGTGCTCAGGAATCTGCATCCAGAACTCGATGTCGTGGCGATCGGCTTCCTGTGAAGACGAGAATCGCCGCGTCACTATCCGTGCGGCGCGATTGCCGGGCTCTCCCGCCATGGCGAGCATTATGCCCGATTCCATCAGTGCCCAACTTCCAACACCCAACTACCAACTCCCAAACAAACCCGTGGCCTTGGGCGTTGGATTCTGGGAATTGGAAGTCAATGGATTTGAACACTACGAACGTTGCAGCAGAGGCCTAAGCGCTCGAATCTCCTTGATAGTTTCGAGTCCCAACACCGAATCGATCAGCTTTTGCGCCGATGCCGTGCCGATCACCGGGGCGATCAGGTCTCTCGCTTTGTCGACGACCTCATTGCGCGACATCGGGTTGCGCACCGTCCCTCGCACCGCTTCCACGCGATCGGACAGTTGCATTCCGTCATTGAGCGTGACTTCGACCACGGCCACTCGCGCTGGCAGAAGCGTCGCCAGTGCGGCATCCGGCACGTACCTTACTTTCTTCCGTTGTCGAAGGACCGTCGCGTCCTGCATCCGTGGCTTGTCGTGTGCAGCATGGAACGACGCCGTCTTGTCGATCAGCATCACAGCGATCATGTGCTGGAGGCAGATGTCCGGGATGTCGCGGTTGTCCACGACCGAGCCGACGCTGGGAGCCAGCCGGACGACAACCTCCTTGACCTCGTCGGCCTCGAACGGCCGCTTCTTGCGAATGTTTTCGATGGCATCGAGCGGCGCCTGGATCGGCGTCCCGACCGTCCACTTCTTGATGTCGGTGTTGATGATCTCGTAGCGCTCCCCGAGATCCTCGACGAGCAGCGACGGATTGCCCTTGGGCGCGTTCACGCGAAAGAAATTGTCTTCACCCGAGAACACATCGTCGACGCCGTTCCACCCTGCGCGGACTAGCAGCGCCGCGGTGACGCCGTTGCGCGCCGGCATGCCGCCAAAGACGAACCCCTTCTCGATGTGGTCCGTGTCGCGGCCCCAGATGGCGTAGCCCCCCGCCTGTTGCGAGGCGTAGTCGAGCAGCCACCGCATCTGCTCCTGACTCAGCCCCGCAACACATCCTGCCGCTGCCGCTGATCCGAATGTGCCGGCAAAGGCATGTGTGCTGCGGCGCGTTTCGTCCCTGAACGAAGGACCGCCGAGGGCCATCGTCAGTCGCGGGCCGATGTCGTAGCCAAGTGTCACCGCACGCAGGTAATGCTGCCCGCTGATGCCTATGTCCTCGCCGAGCGCCAGCGCCGCGGGCACGATCGACGCGCCGGGATGCGACTGCGACGGCCCATGCGAGTCGTCTGTTTCATCTGAATGCGCGAGGAGTCCGTTCACGAGCGCTGCGTCAACCGGCCCTGTCAGGACGTTCGAACCGACCACCGTCGACGAGGGACGTCCGGCCTGTGCCCGCGCCAGCGCCAGCGCGGCGCGGCCGGGCGGCAATTCCGATCCCGACAGCATCGCCGCAAACGTGTCGAGGATGTGATGCTTTGCCTTGTCGATCACGTCGGGCGGCAGCGCGCGCTCTTTGGCACCAGCCATGTACCCGCTGAGCGTCGCCATGACGGGGCTGATGGCTTGCGCCCCGAGCCGGATCGACGGCAGGGCCAGGGAGCCGAGTGTCAGCGCGAACCGAGACATCACGGCACGGCGGGAAACGCGGACGTCGGGTGATTGCATCATTGTCGGGACCGGCTACTTTCGGCGAGGTGCTCGCATGCCTCCAACAACACCGCTCGCAATTCCGCAAAGGTGACGCGGGCAATCGCTTCCTTCTTGCTCAGCCACGCGAGCTGCCTGCCTTCTGTTGGTGTTTCCTCGGCGACAGACTCCATCAGGTAGTACTTGATCCTCTGTTGCTCGCCGCGAATGACTGGAGAAGACGTCATGAGAAACTCGACGATACGAGCCTTGACGCCCGCCTCCTCGAAGACCTCGCGAACGGCTGCTTGCTCAGGGGATTCACCACGCTCGATGTGCCCTTTCGGTAGAACCCAGACGGACGGATCCCGGCGAGCCGTCACCAGAAGCAGCCTGGGCTTCTCGCCTTCGAGCCGATAAACGACGCCGCCGGCGTGCGTGGCCGCGTGATCAGCTGACCCGGTGGTGGGCACGTTGAGAATCGCCTCCTGCTTCCAATCATTGACCGCCGGCCGGTCGAGGGCTACACTCCGGCCCAAACCGGGTGTGGCGCTTTCCCGGTTGGACAGTATCGCTTAGGCGCGCGTCGCGCGCCTAGGACGGCCAGGCGGTTCTCGCGGCAGGACTACGAAGTGCTCGCGTGTTGCCACACTGGCGGTTCGATCACCGCGGAGACAGCACATCATCTAGGTTTCAGGAGACAGCACATCATGAAGATTGCTCCGAAAATCGGGGTTGCCTTCGCTCTGTTGGCAGGCATCGGATTCGTCGTCTCCTTCACGGGCATGGGGACCGAAGCGCAGACCGCGCCCCGGTACTACTTCGATCCCGGCTGGCCGAGCGAGCTGCCGAACAAGTGGAAGATCGGCGGCATCACGGGGCTGGCAGTCGACCGAAACGACGATATCTGGGTGCTCAACCGTCCGAACGATCTGACGGACATCGAGCTCCACGCCGAGCTCACCCCTCCGGCCGCGGATTGCTGCGTGCGACCGCCGTCGATGATTCACATCGACAAGAATGGCAAAGTCATCGGCTCCTTCGACGCACCGCAGGGGCACGGAATGGATGTGGACAGCCAGGGCTTCGTCTACATCGGACAGGACACGGTCCGTAAATACGATCCGAAGTCGGGCAAGGTCGTAGCCGAAGTGGCACGCGTCCCGGAGACCGAAGGCGGTGGGCCTCCCGGGGGTCGCGGTGCTGAACCACGCGTTCCTGGACGCGGCGGACGAGGCCCGGTGTCGGGATTCCTCGGGCGCGGTGGTGGAAGCGCCGGAGAAGGGGCCGCACGTGGAGCGGGCGCTGCAGCCTTCCGCGCCAAGTATCCCGCGACGACTCCGATGATCGTCGGAGGAATCGAGGAGATCCGGATCGACGAGCCGAATAACGACATCTACGTCGCTGACAGTTATCTCGGCGGACGCGTGATGGTCTTCGATTTCAAGACCCTCGCGTTCAAGCGCGGATGGGGCGCCTACGGCCGTCCGTTGTCGGAGATCACGACCAATGACGCCGACCGCGCCTACACGCCCGGGGGCCCGATGCCGAAAGAATTCCGCGGGCATCTCACGATCAACGTGTCGAACGATGGTCTCGTCTACGCTGCCGACCGCAACGCGAACCGCATTCACGTCACGACGAGGGAAGGCAAGTTCCTCAAGGAGTTCAAGCTTGCCGAACACACCGGCGTCGGTGGCGCGACCGGCGGCGTCGGGTTCTCGCCCGACAAGCAGCAGCAGTTCCTTTACATCTCGGACCTGACGAACAACCACATCTACTTCCTCGACCGCCAGACCGGCAAGGAAATAGGACGCATGGGCAGCATGGGCGAAAGCGGCGGCTTCTTCTGGGGCCTGCACATGATCGCCGTCGATTCGAAGGGGAACATCTACACCGGTGAGGTCTTCGCGGGCCAGCGCATTCAACGTTTCGTGCCCGCGGACAGTCCGCGGGGCAAGGTCCTCGCACAACTCACGAAGACACCATTGAGCTGAGATTGTTCACGTCGTAGGCCGGGTCTTGCTTTTTAGACCCGGCTTCTTCCGGCGGGTCCTCAGAACAGGACCCGCCCTACGCTGTCGATGATTGCTCGCTGTTTTGTCATTTGCGTCATTCTCATCGGGTCCGCCGGCATTCTCCGCAGCCAAAGCTCAGGATCCGATTGGCCGCAGTTCCGCGGACCGAACCGTGACGGTGTCGCCGCGTCATTTTCCGAACCGAAGGCGTGGCCCGACCGCCTCACGCAGGTCTGGAAAGTCGATGTCGGCGAGGGGCATGCGTCACCGATCCTAGTCAGTGCTCGTGTCTACACGTTCACTCGACAGGGCACGAACGAGGTGATGCAAGCGCTCGATGCGGCGACGGGCAAAGCGGTCTGGCAGACACGATATCCGGCGCCGGTCAACGTGAACCCGGCAGCACAGGCTCACGGGCCTGGCCCGAAGGCGACGCCGACATATGCCGACGGACGCCTCTTCACGCTGGGCATGGGCGGGATAGTCACGGCGTTCGACGCGGCAAGCGGCAAACAGCTTTGGCAGAAGCCGGCAGGTTCAGTCCTGCCACTGTACGGCACGGCGATGTCGCCGCTCGTGGATCGCGGGTCCGTCATCGTGCACGTGGGCGGCCACGGTCAGGGTGCGCTCACCGCATTCGACGCCAGCACCGGTGCCGTCAAGTGGGCCTGGAACGGCGACGGGCCGTCGTACGCGTCGCCGGTCGCGGTGGATATCGAGGGCGTGCGCCAGATCATCACTCTCACGCAGGAGAACGTCGTGGGCCTGTCGGCGGCGGATGGCCGCCTGCTCTGGCGCCGGCCCTTCTCGACCGAGTACACGCAAAACATCATCACGCCCATCGTAATGGGAAACATCGTCATTGTCTCCGGCGTCCAGAAGCCGACCTCGGCGTTCCGTCTCGTCAGGAAGGGAGATCAGTGGAATACCGAGGACGTCTGGGAGAATCCCGGCGCATCGTTCTACATGGCCAACGAGGTGGTCGTTGGTGACGCGTTGTTTGGCCTGTCCAGTCGAAACAGCGGCCAGTACGTCCTGCTCGATATGAAGACTGGAAAGACGCTGTGGACGGGCATGCCTCGACAGGCGACGAATGCCGCGATCGTGCGGGCCGGCGCGATCGTGTTCGCGCTCGAAGACGATGCAGAGCTGATGGTCGGACGGGTGAGCGGGAATGGCGTTCAGGAGTTGAAGCGGTACAAGGTCGCCGACGCTGCCACTTGGGCAGCGCCAGTCGTCTCGGGAAATCGCGTCTTCGTGAAGGACGTGTCGTCGCTGACGCTCTTCAGCATCTCGTAACGACTACGGGACCAACATCCGTACCCACCCATCCTGCCTCGAGGTCACGAACAACTCGCCATCTTTGCTCTGACTGATATGGAGATCGGCGCGCGGAAGTTTGGTGCCCATCACCTTGGCGATCAGTTCGGGAAGCGACACGTCGGTCCGCGTGCCGCCCGCATCGCGCACGTACAACTGAACCTCTTCAACCGGCGCCACCGTCTGCGGCACCCCATCGTCTGCCTTCTTCATCGCCGCCAGATCCGACGCGAACACGCGTCCCCGCTGGACGTCGCCAAACACGAACTTGCCGCGGAGCGCCGGAATGCGGCCGTGATATGCGAAGCCGCCCGACACCGCTTGCCCTTCATCGTGATCGTAGATGGCAACCGGGTACGTGAATTCGTCCTTCTTGCGTCCGTCGAGGATCTCCGCCGGCAGCGTGAACAACTGGTCGAGCGCGCCGTCCGGCCTGATCATGCCGTTCTCGAAGAAGCCCTCGCGCTTCATCCACCCGTAGTTCTCGCCGTTGCGGACGATGTTGATCTCTTCGATGTTGTTCATGCCGATGTCCGACGCGTACATCGTGCCGTCGGTGAGATCCCAGGAAATCCGGTGCGCATTCCTGAAGCCATAGGCGTAGATCTCTCCGAGCGTCTTTGGATCGCCGTCAGCCGCGAACTTGTTGCCGGGCGGAATGGTGTAGTCGCCAAGCCCCTTCATGCCTTTTGAGACCGACGGACTTCGCGGGTCGATCCGCAGGATCGCGGTGATGACTGAATCCAGGCGTTGAGTCTGCGTTGGATTGTTCGCGTTTGGACCACCGCCGTTGCTGAACCCTGTATCGCTGCCGCTCGTGTAGAGCAATCCGTAATCTGGTGTTCCGGGCTTTGCGGTGGGATTGAACCCAACGAAGCCAAATGGATGCGTGAGGTTCATGACGACGTGCGCCACACGGAGAAGCTCGCGTCGAGTGCCGTCGAAGGTGTTGGCGGCTGGATTCTTCGCGTGCCACTCCGTGATGACGTTGTGGTAGGTCACATCCTTCTCGGTGTACCCCGGCGGGATGAAGTTCAGCTTCGCGGGATTACCCATCGCCCGCTCGCCGTGGACGGTGTAGAACAAGCCGTTCTTAGCGAACTCAGGATGAAAGTCGAAGCCGATGAACCCGCTCTCCAGCCGGTTGTAGATGGCAAACGGAAAAGCCTCGGCGACGTTCGCGTACACCGTCGGCTTATTGTTGCTGTCGAGCAGGTACAAGAACCCGCGCGAGTCGTTGACGAAGCGGCGGCCGTCCGGAAGGTCGCGGACAAACTGGACGCGCGCCCACCCCGCAGGATTGACGTCCTGACCGGCAGCAAGCATCGACCGCGTATCCGGCAGGCGCGCCAGATCGCGAATCTCGACGGCAAGGCCGCGTTTTTCAACCGGCGCCGGCAGCGGGTTTTTCGTGATCTGGGCGTGAAGACCGATAACGGTGGCGACGATAGCGAAGACGATGATGAGCGGTAATCGCATCGGGCGCATCTGCCCTCCTCTGTTTGAGGAATGAGTACTGACGGAGGACTCTAGAGGCGGGTCACTACTGGTGTCAAGGCATCGACCAGGGGATAGGCATCGCAGGGGATAGCTGTTGGGAGGGGAAAACTGCTACACCTTCACTGCGAATAACTCTAGCGCCAATGCTCGTGCAGTACCTCGTCTGGCTTTGTTGCCTTCGGTGGGACCCGGCGCCGTCGACGTCACGATCGGTGACATGGTGCGGGACGCGGCGACGGATAAAAACCGTGACGTCGATGTAACTGTCACCGTTGCGGAGGCAGACGGCACGAGGCGGGCTTTCTAGGCGTACGAGGTTAAGCGCGTAAGGCAGTCCCTCGATGTTGCCGATGTCGAGGCCCTATGCCTGAAGTTGATGGACATGCCATTGGTCAGTCACCGCGCAATCGTCTCGTCGTTCGGCTTCACAAGCGGCGCTTAGGTGACTTCCCGTCACGGCATAGAGTTGTTTGCGTTGCGTCCTTGGACCCGCCCTCTTCAAGAGCAGTTTCTATCGTTGGTATCACTTGAAGTCGAAATCTCTTGGGCCGGATGGTTCGCCCTGCGCTGACCCCACGTGCGGCCTATTGCAGCACGCTCTGGTCGTGGCTGGGCAACAACACTTTGTCGGCAAGAGGTCGAGTGCAACGCGAGGTCATGCGACAGTGAAGCGTCAAGGGAGGCTGCGCGCCCAGGCGCTATAATTCACGCCGGTCGAATGATCACGCCCGGTGCTCGCTTTGGCGCCTACGAGGTCGTCGAACCTCTCGACAGCGGAGGCATGGGCGAGGTCTACCGCGCGCGCGACTCCCGTCTGAAACGCGACGTCGCGATCAAGGTCCTGTCCGACCAGCATCGATTCGATCCCGAGCGGCGGGCGCGCTTTGAGCGCGAGGCCGTGGCGCTCGCCGCGGTCAACCATCCCAACATCGCCACCATCCACGGCATCGAGGACGCCAACGGCATCCAGGCCATCGTGATGGAGCTGGTGGAGGGGCCGACGCTCGCCGAGCGTGCGATGGTCGGTCTGCGCGTGAGCGAATCGCTCGCGTACGCGGCGCAGATCGTCGACGCGCTCGAGGCCGCGCACGAGTGCGGCCTCGTTCACCGGGATCTCAAACCGTCCAATGTCAAAGTGCAGCCGGACGGCTCGATCAAGGTGCTGGACTTCGGTCTGGCCAAAACAGTCGACTTGGCAGGCGCGCATGTGAACCTGTCCACTCCTACTGTCACGGCGGCCGACACCGTCGCTGTGATCGGAACGCCGTGTTACATGAGTCCCGAACAGGCGCGTGGCCAGCCTGTCGATCGGCGCACGGACATCTGGGCGTTCGGCTGCGTGTTGTACGAGATGTTGACTGGCCGTCGCGCGTTCGACGGTCCCACGGCCACCGA
>Ga0075418_10008345_pt1 | contig 11619 bp, 13 predicted proteins | sample SoiMetdeltSBSDD2_FD_81776 | JGI IMG/M metagenome (GOLD analysis project Ga0075418, IMG submission 81776) | Bulk soil microbial communities from a Populus tree surrounding site in Tennessee, USA - Soil MetaG P. deltoides SBSDD2 | ecosystem: Environmental > Terrestrial > Soil > Tree plantation...
CGGCCTTTACTAACCCTTGTTTGTTTAACGGCTAAAATAATGTTAGACAGCTTGCATTTCCTTTATCTTTTCCCTGATCTTGGTTTCAATTTCATTTGCAAGTTCAGGATTATCAATAAGAAGTTGTTTTACTGTGTCACGACCCTGGCCAAGCTTGTCATTATTGTAGCTGAACCAGCTTCCGCTTTTCTGTACAATGCCCAGTTCAACACTCATATCAACTATTTCCCCGCTTTTGGAAATACCCTCGCCAAAAATGATATCGAATTCTGCGGCACGGAAAGGAGGAGCCACCTTATTTTTTACCACTTTCACTTTTACACGATTACCCACCGCTTCCTCTCCATCTTTTATTTGTGACATACGGCGTATATCCAAACGAACCGAAGCATAAAACTTTAATGCATTACCACCGGTTGTTGTTTCAGGATTGCCAAACATCACCCCTATCTTTTCTCTTAATTGGTTAATGAATATGCAAATCGTATTTGTTTTTGAAATGGTTGCCGTAAGTTTTCTTAATGCCTGACTCATGAGTCTTGCATGCAAGCCCATCTTACTGTCACCCATTTCACCTTCTAATTCACTTTTAGGAACAAGGGCCGCTACCGAGTCGATGACAACAACATCCAATGCACCGGAAAGAATAAGGCGATCGGCAATTTCAAGTGCCTGCTCTCCATAATCCGGTTGTGAGATCAATAAATTATCTACATCTACTCCCAGTTTTTGGGCGTAGGCGCTGTCAAAAGCATGTTCCGCATCAATGATAGCACACATGCCGCCTTTTTTTTGGGCTTGTGCAATCACGTGGGTGGCAATGGTTGTTTTACCTGAAGATTCAGGACCATAAATTTCCACAACCCTTCCCCTCGGTAATCCACCAATACCAAGAGCTACATCGAGCCCGATGGAGCCGGTAGAGATAACTTCCATTTCATTGATCCCTTTTTCATTCATCATCATGACGCTGCCCTTGCCATAATCTTTTTCGATTTTGTCAATTGTCAGCTTCAGCGCTTTTAATTTTTCATTGTTGGTTGACATATCGGTAGTTTTTTCTTTTGCTGTTTTTGCCATGGATCAAAATTAGGTTTTCAGGGGGCAGGGTGAAAAATAGATTTGAACAGCGAAACTAAGCATTTTAGCAAATCAACACTAATTTATTTGGATATTTTTTTAAAAATTCCACTTTTGGGGTATATGGTCCGGTGCAAAATCCATTTTACTACTGGCAAATTAATTCCGATATTTGATGCCCTAAACTTTTAGAACTATGAAGAGAATTCTTTCAATACTGGTTGCCTTGTCAGCAATGGTTATTGTCAATGCACAAGATGCCGAATCAGCCAAGCCCGGTGTGATTTATGGTAAATATTCTGAAGCAGGAATGACACCGATAAATGTTAATGACCTTGAAAAAAAGATGACTGATAATAAGTTTGATGGCAAGATACAGGGTAAAGTAGTTGAAGTCTGCCAGGCAATGGGTTGCTGGGCTAAATTGAAAAAAGAAGATGGCACCACCATAATGATCAAGGTAAAAGATCATGAATTTGCAATGCCTTTGGATATTGTGGGAAGAACAGTTGTGGTCGAAGGCAAGGCAGAATTAAAAGAAACATCTGTGGCAATGCTGAAGCATTATGCTGAAGATGCCGGTAAAAGCAAAGAAGAGGTTGACAAAATAAAAGAACCCAAGAAAGAAGTGATCATGATGATCAAGGGTGTGAAAGTAGTCGAATAAAGATCTTGAATTAATCATAGTAGAAGACCTCCTTTGCCGGGAGGTTTTTTATTTTCAAAGTTTTTGAATGGCTTGTTGAATTGTGATGATGCTCATCCAGCTCATTGCAATCACCACCATCCAACCAACCACCTGCATCCATACCGGGTGTTTGTAACCTTTCATGATAGAAGATTTTGTTGCTGCAATAAGAATTACAGCCAGCGCTATTGGTAAAATGATACCATTTGCTCCGCCTGCAAACACCAATAACTTAACAGGATTACCTATGAGAACGAATATAATGGTAGAAGCAATAATGAAGAGACTGATAATTATTTTTTCATTTTTTGAAACAATCGGATGCAATGTCTTCCAAAATGAAACCGAGGTAAATGATGCGCCGACAACTGATGTAATAGCAGCGATCCAGATAACAATACCAAAAAACTTATAGCCGAGATCGCCTGCTGCGGATTGAAAAACTGATGCGGCCGGGTTACCAGATGCTAATTTTACGCCGCCCCATACAACGCCTAAGGCAGCGAGAAATAAAACATATCTCATGATTGCCGTTATTAATATTCCGCTTACCGAACTCCTTGTAACATGTTTCAAATTTTCCTTTCCTTTTATCCCGGCATCAAGCAAACGATGAGCTCCGGCAAATGAAATATAACCGCCAACAGTGCCACCAACCAGGGTCACGATTTTCATGACATCAATTTTCTCCGGCCATACAGTTCTATATAAGGCTTCGCCAACAGGAGGATCAGATACAAATGCAATGTAAACGGTAAGCCCTATCATGATTATGCCAAGCCATTTCGCAAATCCATCGATCAACCGACCTGCTTCTTTGTACCAAAAGATCCCTAATGCAATCACACAACTTATTATAGCACCGTATTCTGCTCTCATTCCTGTCAATACATTTACTCCTAAACCACAGCCCGCAATATTGCCGATATTAAATATGAGTCCGCCAAATGCGATCAGGAAAGCAAGAAAAAATCCAAGCCCCGGAAAAATTTTATTAGCAATATCCTGCGCACGGTTTTCACTAACACTTACTATCCGCCAGATATTTATTTGTGTACCGATATCAAGCAGGATCGAAATAAGAATCACGAACCCGAAACTTGTAAGTAATTGTTCAGTAAATAAAGAAGTTTGCGTAAGAAAACCCGGGCCAATTGCTGAAGTGGCCATCAGGAATGCGGCGCCAAGTATGGCTGAGTTTTTTTTCATCGAATATATTCTCACAGATTTCACTGATGAACACAGAAAAAATAATCTGTGAAAATCCCTGTCTGCCGACAGGTAGGTGCGTAATCTGTGAGAGCGTTATCTACTTTTTATTTGAATGCCCTCTTGCCGTAGAGCACTGTGGATTGCCTTGGCAAACTCAACAGCATGCTCACCATCGCCATGTATGCAAATTGTTTCAGCGACTATCGGAATTTTTTTACCATTGGTCGATGTTACAGTTCCTTCTTTCACCATTTGCAATACCTGGGCAACAGCTTTATCAGCATCTTCGATCAATGCCCCGGTTTTATTTCGCGGAGTTAACATGCCATCATCCTTATACGTGCGGTCGGCAAAGGCTTCGCTGGCAGTTTTTACACCAAGATTTTTTCCTTCTTTAATTAAATAACTACCGCTTAATCCGTATAAAATATATTTACTGTTTGTGTCTAAAATAGCAAGAGCAACAAAAGGAGCGAGCATTTTATCTCTTGCAGCCATATTGTATAATGCGCCATGTGGCTTTACATGATGAACCGGGACATCCGTTTCTTCAGCGATTTTTTCCAGGCTATTGATTTGCTTAACTATCATTTCATAGATCTCACCCGGGTGGAGCAACATATCCGTTCTTCCAAAATTTTCACGGTCAGGATAAGAAGGATGTGCGCCAACAGCTACATTGTATTTTTTGCAAATCTCAACAGTTTGTCTCATCGTATTCTCGTTGCCTGCATGATAACCGCAGGCAATATTTGCCGATGAAATATAGGGCATAATTAGTTCGTCGATTCCAATACCTTCTCCCAAATCACAGTTAATATCAATTGTTTTCATAGATGTAATTTTCCAGTCTTAATTTACAGGCTATTTGCAATTGTGTCAAGTGTTGTTGCTGTTTTACCAGCAAATTTTCAGCCGTTTGATGATCTGTAAAATTGAAACGAGTTTTATCACCCGCTTGCATTTGAGCAAGTGCTGATAAATAAGTTGAGATAACATTTCCTATCCTCGGGTAGCCACCGGTTGTTTGATGATCGGCCATTAATATGATCAGTTGGCCGTCGGGTAATAATTGAATAGTGCCAAAGCTTACCGCGGAGGAAACCAATTCTGATCTTACAATGGCTTGCAACGGTTCACTGGCAAGTCTATAACCCATCCTGTCGGAATTATGAGAAATAAAAAAAGGATTCTTCAGAAATTTTTCTTGTGAAGGTTTATCAAGCCAATCCCACTCACTTCCCGGAATTACCATTAGTTCCTCTGTGTATTGAGTTCCAAAATCTTCATTGACCCCCCATGGCAGAATTTTAAAATCATCCTGGTCAGGCAATTTATAATCGGCAAGTTCACTATTCAATTCAAGTACATCATCCTTCAATAATTTTCTTCCTGAAAATCCACCGGCCTCTGCAACAAGGTTAGTGCTATAACTATTCAACCATTTTGAAATTTTTATTCCGCCTTTTACAGCCAGGTAACAACGGCTTTTATTTTTTAATGATTGGAATTGAAGAGTCGTGTTCTTATTTACGATAACCGCATGATTCAATGGTATTGGTTTACCATTAATATTGGCAGAAAAGTCGGCTCCACTTAAAGCGATCATTGTTGGTTGTTCAAAAAAGATCGATAATGCCGGGAAATGCATTTCAATTACAGCTTCGTTGATATCGTTACCAACTAAAATATTTGCAATGGTAGCAGCATATTTATCCATGGCTCCATTTGGATTGATCCCGAATTGCTGGTAACCGAAGCGGCCAGGATCCTGTATACTGTCAAGCATTCCTGCTTTTAAGATCTTCAAATTCATTTTTTGTTATTGAATAAAATTGAATCTTATCACCGGGTTTAAATAGCACCGGGTTTATTTTCTCTTTATCAAATAATTCCACGGGTGTCCTTCCTATAATTTGCCAGCCACCCTGTGACCGGAATGGATAAATTCCTGTTTGCAGCCCGGCAATTCCGATGCTCCCGGCTTCAACAAACACCGGCTTTTGTTTACGTGATGACGATATCTTTTCATCAACCATGCCCATATAGGCAAACCCGGGAAGAAACCCAAGCATATAAACATGGTAGGTAGCCGCTGTGTGTAAATAAATTACTTCTTCAGCAGAAATATCATTTTGGGAGGCAATGAAACTGAGGTCGGATGCGTATTCATTTTCATAACAGACAGGAATTTTGATGAGTAGTTGAGGATCACCCGTCTCAATATTTTCTTTTGATATATATTTTTTCAAACCTTCAGAGACCCATTCAAAAGCGGTTGTTTGTTTATTTAGTTTGTTTCGAATAAACAATACATCATAATAAATAGTGAGCGAGCTATAGGCCGGTACGGCCTCGATCATTCCCGGAATTGGATCATTCTGCAATTGATAAAAAAGAGAATGCACCACTTTATTGATTGATTCATCAATGATATTCCCAAAATCAATGATCAATGCAGTATCCCCTAAAGATGAAATTTTATATGAAGGCAATTGATCCATACAATAAATTGTCAAATTAGAGAATTATTGCCATTGCCGCTTGTTGTTTTTTACCTTTACAGTTCGATGTCTCAATTTAATTGGAACGATAGTGTCAACCTGGTTTCTAAACTCAGTTTTCGCCGTGCCTGGAACGGCATTAAGGTATTAAGCAGCTATTATATTAGCAAATGGTTTAAAAAGCCTGTCCAGTGGGGCATGCCGATTTCTATTTCTTTTGAGCCAACAACTTCATGCAATTTGCGCTGTCCCGAATGCCCTAGCGGCTTAAGAGCTTTTACAAGGCCCACCGGAATGCTGCAACAAAATTTTTTTAAAGACACCATCGACCAGCTTCATAAGGAGCTTTTATACCTCGTGTTTTATTTCCAGGGAGAGCCGTATTTGAACCCAGATTTTTTGGATATGGTGAAATATGCTTCAAGTAAGAAAATTTATACGGCAACTTCCACCAATGCCCATTATTTAAATGATGATGCTGCAAAAAGAACAATTGAAAGTGGTTTGGACAGGTTGATCATCTCCATAGATGGGACAACACAAGATGTGTATGAGCAATATCGTGTTGGCGGCAGGCTTGATAAGGTTTTAGAAGGGACAAAGAATGTAGTGAAATGGAAGAATGAAATGAAGAGCAAAACCCCGTTCATCGTTTTTCAATTTTTGGTCGTAAAGCCAAATGAGCATCAGATCGAAGATGTCAAGAAATTAGCAAAGGAGATCGGCGTGGATGATGTTTGGTTTAAAACAGCACAGGTGTACGATTATCAGAACGATCCTAATAAGCTGATCCCGACAATTGATAAATACAGCCGTTATAAAAATACAGGCAAGGGCTATGAGTTTAAAGGCAAATTAGCCAATCATTGCTGGCGTCTCTGGCATGATCCCGTAATCACATGGGATGGATTGGTCGCTCCCTGCTGCTTTGATAAAGATGCTCAGCATAAGCTCGGTGATTTAAAACAAAGACCTTTCAAAGAAATATGGAAGAATGGAGAGTATTCAAAATTCCGTACAGCGATCTTAAAAGGAAGGAAGAATATCGACATCTGTTCTAATTGCAGTGAAGGCACCAAGGTGTGGGAGAAGGCATAAATAAAGAACTCACACTGTCCTCTTCATTAAGTAAACAGGTTCTGATTATAGTAAAAGCACCAATGTTTGGGAAAATTAATCCACACTTGGGTGCTCATTATGTGATGTATTACCAATTTTTTATTTCTTTATATAACACTGTATAAAAGGAAACAAATCCCTCTAAGAAATTACGGATAGATTCGGAAAGAATTTTCATGATGGCTGATTTAAGGTTAATCGAGCATAAAACTACAGAAAGCAAGTATTTTTTAAACAATTCATGCATACCACTTTAGTAGTATTTTTTCCACGGCTGTGAATTTAAGTTTTGCAAAAATTTATTTTGGTGAGGTTTTTGAACTTTCACCATTAATAAAATGTGTGCTATATGGGAATTGATAAAGACATAAAACAAGCGAAGTTCAGAAACACCCAAAATAAAGCGATGGTGAACATTATGTTTACTCATGCCTGGATGGTGGATCACATTAAGAACTTTGTAAAATCAGAGAACATAACTCCTCAACAATATAATATTCTTCGAATCTTGCGTGGTGCAGGTGAGCCGTTATCAACCCTCCAGCTAAGGGAAAGGATGCTCGACAAAATGAGTGACACCAGCCGGATAGTTGAACGTATGGTTTCCAAGGGTCTTGTTCAAAAAGCAATATCAGAAAAGGACAAACGAATGGTGGATGTTATTCTTACACCCCAGGGAGAGGAATTGCTTGAAAACCTCGACAGGAGAAATGAAGAATTGGACGCGGTGGTAAATCATCTTTCAGATGAGGAGCTGGAAACCTTAAATAACCTGTTGGACAAACTCCGCAATAATCATTAATGTATCTTCGCTTTGAACTGACCCAAAATTCAAAGCATGAAAATACCGAACCGCCGTACTATTCTAATAGTCTGTCTATTACTATTTACCTCAACTCTTATCGCACAAGTTAAAGCCGAATTCCGGGGTGTCTGGATCGCATCGGTTGATAATATCGATTGGCCGCCAAAAGGAATGATGAACCCTGATAGTCAACGCACAGAATTCATTCGTCAGCTGGATATGCATAAGGGGAATGGCATGAATGCAGTAATTGTGCAAGTGCGACCTGCTGCTGATGCTTTTTATCCTTCAAAACTTGAACCGTGGAGCCAATGGCTTACGGGGATACAAGGGCAACCTCCATCTCCATATTATGATCCGCTTGAGTTCATGATCAAAGAAACGCATAAGCGGGGTATGGAGTTTCACGCATGGTGCAATCCTTACCGGGCTGATTTTAGAATTGGAGCTTCTTCTATAGCACCAAACCACGTTACAAAAATTCATCCTGAGTGGTTTTTGGATTATGGCGATAAAAAATATTTTGACCCGGCCAGCAAAGAAGTACAAAAATTTGTAGTCAAGGTCATAGCTGATATTGTGCACAGGTATGATGTAGACGCCATTCATATGGATGATTATTTTTATCCCTACAGAATTGCGGGCAAAGAATTTCCGGACGATGAATCTTTCAAAAGATCAAAAAGCAAGTTGAATAAAGATGACTGGCGCAGAAGTAATGTGGATACGATCATGAAAAAACTTTCGATTGCCATTAAGAAAGAAAAGCAGTGGGTCCAGTTTGGGATCTCTCCATTTAGTGTATGGAGAAATAAAGACAAAGATCCAAGAGGCAGTGATAGCAAAGCCGGGCAAACTAACTATGATGATCTGTACGCTGACATTTTATTATGGCTGAAAGAAAAGTGGGTTGATTATGTGGCACCACAGCTTTATCTGGAAATAGGTCATGATAAAATTGACTATGTAAAAATGCTGGAGTGGTGGAGCAACAATTCTTATGGCCGTAATTTATATATAGGCATGGGCATTTATCGTTCAGGCAGCAATCCAGCATGGAAAAATCCCAATGAATTGCCCAACCAGATAAAGTTATTGAGACAATATTCCAATGTACAGGGAAGCATTTATTTCAGCAGCAAATCATTTAATAATAATCCAAACGGATGGAATGATAGTTTGCGAAATAATTATTATAGGTTGGAAGCGGCGACCCCTCAAATGGAGTGGTTACCAAAGAAACCCATCCAAAAAAATTCTACTTCTTACGTTCCAAATTATTTACATACCCGAGAGACCCCAATCGGAACCGAAAAGGCACCGAAGTAATTTTTTCTAATTGAATTTCCTTTTTGCAAAAGAAGGCAAGATGATCAGTATAAAACTGTTTATCTAAAATATTCGGTTTAAAAGGAAAGTCTTCTGTTGTCCTATAATTGAGAGAATATCTGCTTATATTCATATTTTTTAAAGAAATTTCATTGCCATAATTATTATAACAAATTCTTTTAGGTCCGAAAGAGGGGTCGACCTTTCCCCTTATTTTAAAAATTGAGGCTGAATGACTTGATGAGATTTTTTCTTGCGAAAAAATTCTTCCGGTTAACATTAACAAGACAACAAGAATAATATTTATTCGTTGCAGCACCTTAATACTATTTGTATGTAAATTTACGGCCTGATTTTTGATGTTTGGCCCGATTTTTTCAAAAAACCAATTTTAATCTGAGGAACCACAATAAGCAACCATGGCTCTGAGTCAAAGTTTACAACAAAAGCTTCTTCAAAAACTATCACCACAGCAGATTCAGCTTATGAAACTGCTTCAGGTACCTACGGCCAATCTTGAGGAAAGGATAAAAGAGGAAATGGAAGAAAATCCCGCCCTTGAACTGGAAGAAGAAAAACATGATGAATATGAAGAGGCAAAGGATGAGTTTTCAGAAAATGGCGAAGAAACCTTTGATGAACCTGATGGCAGTGAAACTGATTATGATAATATAGATATCAGCGATTATGTAAAGGACGGCGATGATGATATTGCTGACTATAAACTTCGCGACGATAACTACGGCAGCGATGATGATGACAAGAAAACAATCCCTTTTAAAACAGAGACGAGTTTTTATGAAACCCTGCTTGTTCAGCTTGGCTTATTAAAGCTGGATGAAAAAGAACACAGAATAGCCGAGCAAATTGTAGGCAGCATTGATGAAGATGGTTATTTGCGAAGAGACACGATGGCGATTGTTGATGATCTTGCTTTTCGGCAAAATATAATGACAACTGACGAGGAAGTTGAAAGCATAATAAAAAGGATCCAGCAATTTGATCCTCCCGGCGTTGCCGCGAGAAATCTGCAGGAATGTTTGCTCCTTCAGCTCAACAGGATGCAGGATGAAGGAAAAAATGTGACAACGGCTATTAAAGCTATTTCAAAATACTTTGATGAGTTTACTAAAAAGCATTACGAAAAAATTCAACGTGGTCTTGATCTTAATGATGAACAGTTGAAAGAAGTAATGCAACAGATCATCCGGCTAAATCCCAAACCTGGCGGCAATGTTGGTGAAATAAATAAGGCCGAGAGTTATGTGGTTCCTGATTTCTTTATTATAAATAATGGAGGAAAGCTCGAATTAACCCTTAACTCAAGAAATGCACCTGAGCTGCGCATTAGCGAAGGATATCGTGATATGCTGAAAGAATATGACCGTGGTACTAAGAAAGATAAGCGGCAAAAAGAAGCGGTTTTATTTATAAAGCAAAAGATCGATTCGGCAAAATGGTTTATTGATGCCATTAAACAACGCCAGCACACATTGCTTGATACGATGACGGCGATCATGAATCATCAGCATGATTTTTTCCTTACCGGCGATCAAACAACATTGCGACCGATGATCCTTAAAGATATTGCTGAAAAAACAGGGCTTGATATTTCTACTGTAAGCCGTGTGGCTAACAGCAAATTCGTACAAACTGAATTCGGAACATATCGTTTAAAATTTTTCTTTAGTGAATCATTAAGCACAGAAAGCGGCGAGGAAGTATCAACTAGAGAGGTAAAGAAAATTCTTAGTGATCTTATCGAAGCTGAGAATAAAAAGAAGCCGTTGAGCGATGAACATCTTACTGAAATGCTTCAGCAAAAAGGTTATAATATTGCACGCAGAACGGTTGCCAAGTACAGGGAGCAATTAAATATTCCCGTGGCTCGTTTGCGAAAAGAATTATAGTCATGCCCGACAGACTAGTTATAACCGAAGAAAACCAATTAAAAGAAATAAGCATACCAGAAACGCCGCAACAGCCGGCATGGATAAGGGTATTGGCAAAAATAATTTCGTACGTATTTCATCCGTTATTTATCCCGGTTTACCTGGCTTATTTTATCATGAGGGTTCATGCCTATGAATTTGCAGGTCTTGATAATTGGGGGATGACATTGAAGCTGATCCTGATCATTGTATCATGCACATTTGTACCATTGGTAAGTGTGTTATTGCTGCGGGGGTTGAACTTCATCGATTCTATTTTCTTAAAAACCCAGAAAGATCGCATCATCCCTTACGTGATCTGTATGACCTTTTATTTTTCTGTTTGGTTTTATTTCAGAAAGAATCATGAAATAAGCGGCCTTGTCAGCATGAGCCTGGCGATTTTTAATGCATCTGTGTTTGGATTCCTTGTAAACATCGTAATGAAAGTTAGCATGCATGCAATTGCGGTTGGGGTCATGTGTACTTTTGTTGCGTTGATGGCCTTTACAGACAGCGTTAGCTATTCTTTCTATTTATCGATTGCTATTTTAATTTCAGGAATTGTTTGTACTTCGCGTCTTATTGTATCTGATCACAAGCCTAAAGAAATTTATTATGGGTTTTTGATCGGCGTCTTTTCTCAAATAGCGGCACATTATTTTGTAAATTCTTAATTGGCTCACCCCACTACATTCCAAATAAACGAACAAATAGGTAACACGAAGGACGCTAAGTTTTACACAAAGGACACAAAGCGTTAAGAGCAACAACAAAAAAGCCCCCCGATAAATCGGGAAGCTTTTGTTTCATCCATCCTTATTATACGTCCAATTAGCCGTTTAATATTTTAGATCCGGACAGATAATTTTTGGTTGGATGATAAATGAAAAGACAACTTCCGTTTTTGATCGTATTGATGAGAATCTTTGATTGTTTCATTGGTACAGC
>Ga0075418_10008347_pt1 | contig 11618 bp, 6 predicted proteins | sample SoiMetdeltSBSDD2_FD_81776 | JGI IMG/M metagenome (GOLD analysis project Ga0075418, IMG submission 81776) | Bulk soil microbial communities from a Populus tree surrounding site in Tennessee, USA - Soil MetaG P. deltoides SBSDD2 | ecosystem: Environmental > Terrestrial > Soil > Tree plantation...
CTCTACGCCGTTATCTCCCGCTACGTGTTCGACCGGGAAGAGATCCGGAACGTCTACATCGACGTTTTGACCGAGCTTTACCGTGGGAAGTTGCACAGTTACCAAGGCCGTTCGGCCCTTTCCACGTGGCTGGTTCCCTTGGCCCGAAACTCGGCGATCGATCACGTTCGCAAGCGTTTGGGCCGGCAGCTCATCCCCGATGAAGTCCGGTCGTTGGGCGAGACCGCTGTCCAAATATATCAGTTGTACTTCCTCGAAGGCTTGAGCCTGGAAGCGGTTATCCACCGCATGGGTGCCTCGTCCACCCACCTGGACCACGAAACGGTCGTGGAACTGCTTTCCGATATCGAGAACCGGCTTCATCCTCGGACCCTTCGCACCTTGTCTTATCGGGCCCACGCCATGGCGTTGGGAGAAACCTCGGCCAAGCTCCTGGAGTTCCTGGATTCCATGCGGGACGAGATGGAGAACCAATCGGCCAAGGAGAGCCCCGAGTATTCAATGATGGAAGCTGAGGCACGGCAAACGGTTGCTCGCGTCCTGTCGATGGTGGAAAGGTTGTCCTCGGACGAGCGTGAAGTCCTAACGCTCCACTATCAGGAAGGCCTGACCGCCAAGGAAATTGCCGACCGGATTCATCTGGACGGACCACGCAAGGTGTACCTCATCTTGGAACGGACGGTGCGAAAGCTGCGGAAGTGGACCGAATTGTAAGCAGGTTAAAGGGAAGTTGTTTTTTGTTCGTAATATTCTATGATCTGCCGTCCAACAAAAAGGGGGTAGTTTGGAAAGGCAGATATCTTCTTCAGTGCCGCAATCCCGCCTTGTCTGCCGTCTAATTTATGTATGTCAGCCGCATCCCGGAGGCGTCACATCGACATCTCGTCTCATCTAACGTCCGACGAGCTTGCCCTTCTCGCGGAAGGAAAAGCCGGTGACACGGCGTTGCGTCTTCGCGAGCATCTGGCCCACTGCAAAAACTGCTTCCAGGCGTATCAGGACGCGGTGGAATTCCGGGCCAGGGCGCTGACTGGCCAGGAACCCCACGCGCCTCCTGAACTGGTGAAGAACGGGCGCAACGTACCTTTTCGACGGAGCCGGGGTAAAGGAGTTACGCGACCACGAAGCGGCCACGTGATACTGGTCAGTGCTTCGGCGTTGGTTGGGTTGGCCGCCCTCTGGATCTTTCTTGGGCCAGGGGGAAGCCCGAAATCCTCCCTGAGTTCGGAGGAAATGGCAGTGCTCCGAGACCTGGCGGCGCAGGCTTCAGAGCAAGGTCTGATGTTTCCCGAAGCGTCGGATGGGAAGCAGGAGCCACTTTATCGAACCGGCGAAGTAGGATCCTCTCCGGAAGTTCAGAGAATTATTGAGCAGCTGAAAGCGTTGTCCAAAGAGGCGAAGGCAAGTTCAGACGATTTGTTCTGGCTCGTCTCTGCCGAGCTCGCCACGAACGATTTAGACATGGCGCGGCTTCACTTGGAGCGGGCTAACGTTGATTCGGACGTGCGCCTTTTGAAATTAAGGGCAATCCTCGCGTATCGCGAAAGTCGTTTGACGGATGCGGAGCAGGATTTACATAAAGTTCTTGTGGACAATTCAAGGGATGACGAAGCCAAGTTCAATCTTGGTTTTCTTTTAGCTGAGTCCGGGAAAATGTCTCAGGGGATGGCGCTGCTTCACCAGGTCAGTGAAAGCAAGAATGCGGAAATTAAGAAACGCGCAGACCAAGCCCTAGATACACTGTCTGCCCCCTAAAATTGTGAATGCCTCATAGAATGACCCCTTAAACAGATCCCAAACAGAATATTTGCTTTCCGCACCCCCCAATCCTGCAGTTGATCAACAAGAGTGTTGTTAAATTCGGAAAAAAAATTACGGAACGCCCCCGCAGGATCCGTCTCATAAGTCGTTCGATCAGCGCATGACGGGGGTTGCACGATCATACGGAGATAAACCCGCGACAAGATACTAAAGACGGGGAAGTATCAAGTTAGGGAATGGTCATTCTCGACGAAGGTTTTTAAAACCCTCGTTGACAAGAGTCGTTCACCGTTGCACATCCAGCGATCCGAAGAAGGGGTGAGCAAGATGCGCCGTAATATGATTGTTAACCGTATAGCGTATGTCTTTCTAGTTACAGCCTTAGCGGCGATTTGGAGCTGCTCTGACTCACCCGACCTTAATGAGCCTCCGTTTGGTGATGCAACCGGCGACGTCGCGCCGCCGCAGCAGATCAACGATGCCAAGCTCTCTTGGAACGGACATCTCACCTTGACTTGGAGCGCGCCTTGGGACGATAGCCAGTCGGAGCCAGTTAGCCATTACGAAATCAGATTTTCCGACGCTTTCTTTGATTCCACTGGATTTTGGGAAAATGCTACCCGCATAGAAACCATCTGCCAACCGACCTGTCAAAGCCCTCCGACCCCCGGTGCGCCAGGATCGCTGGGGCAGTTCGACTTTCCAGAAATTGGGCGCAAGAAAATTAACGTAGCAATTCGCAGCCGTGATGAGTCTGGCAATCTTTCTCAGGTCAGCAACATAGGTTCATTCTCGCCCCCAGGATATACGTTTACGGGCACCTGTGTTGATGTCATGAATCCCGCCACTCATATTCAGAACCTTCAAGTCAATGCAACTGTGCTTAATCCTCCCTACCCGATGCGACAGGTCGCGCTTACCTCAGATTCCAACGGCAGCTTTGTAGTCAACGATATACCTGAGGGGGGGAGTATCGTCTTGGCCATATCCGACGGACAGTCGGGGCATAACTTTCACGACATAGCTGCTAGTTACGTGGCGACAGCAGATCAAACCAAAATATTTACCATGGTAGAAATCGATAACTCATTATCTGATCCACACCTTGCGTCAAACTACGGCAACTTGTTCAATTTAGCCTTTCAGCTTTATAAATGCTCTGGATATAAACCTCAGGGTAGTCTAATTTTGAAAAGGTGGCAATCTCTGCCTATAGACATTTACATTAAAGATTCTTTTGACCCCATAACGTACGACATTAAGGGCAATATTGAACAAGCAATTGTGTTGTGGAATAACGCCTGGCAAAGCCAATTTGGTAGCGATCTATTTCATGTTGTATATTCATCCGACATTCCAAGTACAGGGATATATTTTTCTGTTGGAGGGATAACCCCCCCTAATCGTGCGTCAGCAACTGGCGTGCTAAAAACAGCTGATGATCATTGGGTTCGCTTCAGGATAAATATCGGCACTGCCGAGGTTGTGTCGGCGCTCGATATCGCACATGAACTGGGGCACACCCTGCCATGGGGTCATTTTCCACCTAACGCGGGTTATCAGAATCATTTAATGGACCCAAATACTGGACAGTTGGCTATAGACGACATTAGGGCGGCGGCTCTCCTGTATCGAATTCCGGATGGAACGGACCTTTCCATCTATGGCGACCTTGTGCTTTCGCCTGGATGCGGCCTTTGAACAAGGAAGTTGATAGGCACCTTGAGGAGGCGATGATGTGGTACGGACAGTCTGAAAGAAGAGACCTTGTAAGGGGGATGGGGCGTTACGGAGCTCTGTGGGCGGTGGTCGTACTAGCGCTGGACCTCTTGGGAATACCCCAACCGGGCTCGGCTAGCAGCCTTGGTAGCTGGACCAGTGATGGGTCTTCTGTTGCCGTAGCCGTTGGGGATCAAGCCTATTCCAATCTTGCTTCGGATGAGTCCGGTGGTGCAATTGCGGTCTGGGAAGATGGTCGCAATGGTACCAAGAGCATCTACGCACAGCGACTCAGCTCAACTGGCGAGCCGTTATGGCATTTTGAAGGCGTGCGGCTGTGCGCTGTGCCCTCAGACCAATGGCGTCCTCAGGTCGTTTCGGATGGGGAAGGTGGTGGAATTGTTACATGGTTTGATTACCGCAATGGAAACGCGGATGTATTTGCTCAGCGAATCGATGCATCTGGGAACATTCTTTGGGATTCTCAGGGTGTTGCGGTAGCTACTGGCACACAAGGGCAATGGGCCCCCCAGATCTCCGAGGATGGAGAAGGTGGGGCAGTGATCGCTTGGGAGGAGTTGGCAATTACAACCCTAGACCTCTATGCCCAACGCGTTGATGGGAATGGCGCGTTGTTATGGACGAACCCGGTTGCGGTTTCCAACGCTTCCGCAAACCAAGAGTCGCCCAGAATAGCCCTGGTGTCCGTGGGCGCTGTCGTAATCGTCTGGCAGGACTGGCGCAGTGGAACGCAGGATGTTTACGCCCAGCGCTTAAGCCCAACAGGAAATGCGTCATGGAACCTGAACGGCAAGGCAGTGGCTCTGGGGGCTGGAAATCAGACTGCGGCCAATCTTGCGACCGACGGAAGCGGCGGGACAGTAATCGCATGGCAAAGTGATTCAGGAGGTAATTGGGACCTCTTTGCACAACGCCTAAATGATCAGGGTGCCGAGCAGTGGACAACGGGGGGAGTTGCTGTTTGTACCGCCTCGGGAAGTCAAACAGAACTGGGCCTGGTGAATGATGGGGCTGGTGGCGCCATCATGACATGGCGGGATGAGCGTGGTTCATCAGCGGATATTTACTGCCAAAGAGTAAATTCAATGGGCACGACCTTGTGGGCAAGTAACGGCGTTACCGTCTGTAATGCCACGGGAAACCAAGTTGGGCCGGTGATCAGATCGAATGGCTTGGGTGGCGCCGTGTTGGCCTGGCAAGATCTACGTGGAACCGACGAAGATGTCTATGCCCAAATCATCGATCAAGACGGGGCTAGCCTGAGATCCGCGAATGGTTTCGTGGTTTCCGATGCGCCGACCGCTCAACAGAGCTTGTCAATAGTTCCGAATGACCTTGGCGGAGCCATTATTTGTTGGACCGACAATCGTAATTCCAGTAAGGATATTTACGCTTTAAGAATCGGCCCTGTGAAAATTCAGGGCCATGTATCGGTGGATTACTTCTATTCGCCAAACCAGGACCATGTATCCATTGGCCTTGACAGAGCTTTAGTTCAAGCGATTGAGACGAGTACCAATGCCATTTCGGACCAGGTGATAACCGAAGACTTGGACGGCACCTATGAACTTACTGTCAATGAAGGCTGGACGGGGAACGTACAAGTGTCCAGTACCCCATATCCTATTTGGAATCACGTCACTCCAACCGCGCTTGCAATTAGTCAGATCCATTCTGAGAAAACACAAGACTTCATTCTCAGCCATCAGGTGAATTCCAGTTGGATCTCGAGCGGGCTTTCGATTACACAAGCCGGGGGACCAGTAACCAGCCAGACGATGGTTCCCGATGGAACAGGTGGCGTGATCGTTGCTTGGCTGGATACGCGTAACGGCAATTCAGATGTGTTCGCTCAAAAACTTTACAAGGACGGGGACACATTCTGGAGCTCGAGTGGGACCCCCGTGTGCACGGCACCTGGCGAGCAAACATCATTGCAAGTGGCGCCAAATGGTTACGAAGGATCAATTGCCTGCTGGTTGGATCGCCGAAGCGGATCCAGGTGGGATATTTACGCGCAAGCCATCAATGGCTGGGGGGACGTTGTTTGGACACAGAACGGCCAACTGGTGGCTCAGGATGTTTCAAACGCGTCTCCACCTGTGATTGCAACGGATGCTGCCGGTGCTCCAAGTATCGTTTACCAGCGCGGAACCGACCTCTTTACCCAAGTTCAATCTCTGCAATATGAGATAGCGCTTTGTACGGCCAGTGGGGAACAGACCCTTCCTAGCATTACCAGTAACCCCTCCGGACACATTGCCTTGGGGGCCATTGTGGCTTGGATGGACATGCGTAATGGCAGCGATTGGGACATTTACGCTCAGCGACTGGATTATTGGACGAATAGTGTTGCTGGAGCTCCGTGGCCCCAAAACGGTAAAGCTGTTTGCACGGCAACAGGTGCCCAGGCAGTTCCTGTCGCCATCGCAGATGACGCCGATGGTGCTTTCGTGACCTGGATAGATTTTCGATCTGGAAGTGGGGAAGAATATGCGGACATATACGCGCAGCGCATTGGAAAGGATGGACCACTTTGGTGGTCCGCAAACGGTGTGGTCGTTTGTTCAGCCTCAGCCTCACAAACCGCTCAGCAAGAGATCTCCGATGGGCAGGGAGGAATGGTGGTGGTTTGGGAAGACAAGCGAGGAGGCACCAGCGACATCTATGCCCAAAGAATAAACGGATATGGGGTTGCTCAATGGACAACGAATGGTGTCGTTGTATCGAATGCGACAGGTAACCAGAAGTCGCCACGCATTGCGCATGATGGTTCTGGTAACTTCGTCGTGACTTGGACAGACGATAGGAGCGGAACGGACCACATCTATGCCCAAAAAATAGATGCCAACGGCAGTGCGCTGGGGCAAGCGAACGGCTTTACCCTTAATAGCTGGACTCCATCTCAAACCTATCCAATAGTCGTTGGGGACATCGTTTCAGATTCCGGATCATATATTACCTGGATAGATCAAAGGTCGGGCTCGGGAAAACTGTATGCCGACCACGTCAAACCCACTCGTTCGATTTCAGGACAAGTAACAGACGTAGCCGGGGCGGGGGTACAAGGTATCACCATTGAGGCTATCCAAAGGAGTAATCTCATCTCGTTAGTCCCATCTGCAAGTGCTACAACTGACCTCGCCGGGAATTACACCTTGAGAGTGGATGATGGTTGGGAAGGGATTGTGCGGCCACAAACAACCGAGTGGTTTGCTACATTTTCACCTGCGGAAATCGGTTACGTGATTACGGGCGACATCACCGGACAGAATTTTACGGCTGTTCACACGGGCGAAGAGTGGATAAACGATTGGGCAACTGGCATTCCTATCTGCACGAATGAACAGACCCAATCAGGGCTTGTCGCGGTTGAAGATGGACTGGGCGGAGCAATCGCCGCTTGGGTTGATTTCAGAAACGAACCCACGCCCCCAAACCAAAACCCTGAAGGGGATGTCTATATTCAAAGAATTGATGGCATGGGAAATGTGCTATGGACCGTAAACGGTGGGGTTGTTGTTGTCGAGGGCGAAAGGCAATCCGCGCCGACTATTGCCGGAGACGGTGCAGGTGGGGGAATAGTGGTGTGGGAAGATAATCGCGCAGGAAATACGGATCTCTATGTCCAGCAAATCTTCGCCGGAGGTGGTGTTCGGTGGCCGGGCGGTCGAATCCTGTGTGATGCGGTTGGGGAGCAAAGCCGGCCAGCCATAGTCAAAACACAGGACGGCAGTTACGTCATTGTCTGGGAAGACTCGCGAGGCGGGCATTCCTCCGAAATCTATGCAGGCAAACTTCTTGCCAACGGAGATCTGTCGTGGCCGATCGGCGGACAGCAGATAACCCCTGAATATTACGTTAGACATAGATTTTTTGACGAGGAAGGCAATCCTTATTTTGAGGATGTCTATTACAACAAATATGCCCCAGCATTGGTTCAGCACGGAGCGGGCGGTGCCTTGTTAGTGTGGAGAACAGTGACGGATGAGGGAAACAAGGAGATGAGAGGCCTCGCCGTTGCTGACAATGGTTCCATTGAAACAGGGTGGCCTACGGGCTCTCCTGCCGGACAAGGAGTTACTATTATTTCGGGTGTGAGCGACCCCAAAATCGCACCAGACGGGGCAGGCGGCGGCTTTGTTGCCGCTCAACTTAGTGGACCCATGAAAGTACGACGGATCGACGGTGCTGGCGGACTAAGCCTTGAATTTTCTACGACGTCTTCAGCAAAATCGAACAGCGTTTTTGACATTGTATCCGATGGAGCTAATGGTGCTTTAATTGCGTTCGTAAGCTCCGGCAGTGACCCCAATATTTTGGTACAGAAATTTAACGGCAGCGGCCCAGTCTGGACTCAAGACAAGGTTGTTTGTGCGAATACGAGTGAGCAGAAATTTCCCCAGATATGTGCAGCTAGCGGTTCTATGTTTTTTGTTAGTTGGGAAGACAAGCGTAGCTCGAACCAAGGTATTTATGCTCAACAGGTAGATGCGAATAATCAAACCCCCAACGTATTATGGCAACAGGATGGCGTAGCGCTGGCTCACAGCAGCATGGCTGAAGCGCCAGAGCTGGTGCGTCTCAATGCTGATAAGGGTTGCGTATTGTTCACGGATGCTTGGAACATCTACGCGCAATTCGTCCAAAACCTAAACGTTCACGCCCGTGTATCGACGAATGTTCAACCTGCGGCATTTCTATTCACCTGTCCCAGGGCGAGCCAGGATGCTGCGGGTTCGACAGACCCCTTGCAGGTAACTGTAGATATCCAGGATGAGACCCGATTCACCTTTACCGGTAATCCCACTCTGGATTTCGTCTATCCCTCTAGTGGGCCAGTGCGCTTCTACTCGGAGGGAACTCTCAATCCGACATGGAACACGGTGGGTAGCGTTCTTCGAGCCGTCGTGAATCGCATGAACATTAGTGGTGCAGGAACCTACAACCTGCCGGTACGCATAAATGGTTCGGAAGTTGGCAGCGCTTTTGTGAGCGTTCGTAGCCCCGACATCAATGGTGACGGTACTGTGAATGGGGTGGATTTGGCCATGTTCTCAATGGGATATTCATCTCCGCCCAAACCTTATGATTCGAGATTCGACTACAACGGCGACGGCCAAGTAAGCGGCTCCGATTTTTCTAGATTTGTCAGCCACTATAACCACACAAACACTGGGGGGCCCGCATCGCCATCCCTTGAAGCTCCCCAGGGAGGGCCTCTCAGTCTGCAATTATGGCAGTCACCAGGGGAAATGGGAGTTGTGCACCTTAGAATGTGGTTGGCGGAAGTGAACCCTTTGAGCTCCATGATCGGGGCCATAACCTTCGACAAGGCGGCCCTTGAGTTCATTGACTGGAAACAGGCTGATGACAAGGGTACGAGGATGTTTACACCGGACGAACAAGAGGGCAGGTCTGTCCTATTGATCGGGGCAGTCAATGTTGCTCCCACAGATGGGAAGGGTGTTGACCTGGGCGAAGTAACATTCCGACTGAAGGACGGTCACACCCTATCTGAAGTGGGTTCCTTTGAATTGGCCCTTGGAGAGGCATCCAGGGAGAGTGGGTCCGTCGTTCGCATCAGCGGAATCCGAATTGAGGGTGGATTGGGACCTTCGATGAAGAACCTGCTGGCACAGAATTATCCCAATCCATTCAACATGGCTACGACGATTGAGTACTCATTGGCAGAGGATGCACATGTAAATCTGTCGATTTACAACGTTAGTGGTCAACTTGTCAGGACGTTAGTAAACGAGGACCTGCCAGCCAGCGCTTACGGAATTCAGTGGGATGGTCGGGACAACCAAGGAACGAGAGTGTCTCCGGGAGCCTATTTCTATCGTGTCAAGACGAAGCAGTTCACGAATACCAAGAAAATGGTCTTATGGAAATAGCCTTCAAGGCCTAAAGAGTCCAAATGGAAGAGGACGGCCCCCGATCGGGGCCGTCTTCATGTTGGATGAAAGTAGCGTCCCGGCTCTGCGGCGAACTAGATCGGCGCTTTTATATTAGGGCGATTGGCCTGCTGAGGGCTTGAGTAGTAACGGCGCGGAGCAAGAAAGTACTGACCCGTCCCGGAAACAACCCGCGTCTGCCGTCGAATACCATATGTGGCGGACGTTTCCTACTAAACAATGAGACCGACTGAAACCGGCCAGGTTTAACTTGGAGGACACCATGAAATCATTGTGCTGTGTTATTGCTTTGTTCTTAGGCGCACTCTTTGCTTGTAGCGCCTCGGCCCAAGTTTTGGATAATTGTTACGGGGTGATCACCGCCAACTCGGGCGTTTTGCCTTCGTGTCCAAAAGGTGATGGATTCACATTGGCTCAAAAAGGGTTGACAATCTCCGTCCAAGTATTGGACGGCAATCATAATCCCGTTCCTGGAATCCCGGCTAACCAGATGTGGCTAGTTGGTGCGCATGATGGTCTCTCTTTGTGTGGCGGCAGTGCAGCCACTCACGCTGACGCAGCGACAGACTCGCAGGGTAGGACAACGTTTTCCGGAGCCCTGGCGGTAGGGGGATGCGACGACGGCCTCTTAGTCGTCGTTCAGGCCTGTGTTTTGAAAGACGTGAATACTGGTAGTCCTTTTATCGTTCCTATCTCTGTTCGTTCTGTAGATCTTTACCCACAGCCAGGATCCTATACTCCTGGGGGCGATGGAGTTGTCAGTTTATCTGATTGGTCTTTGTTCATTAACTTGTACCAGAATGGGAATTATGACAAGTGTGCCGACCTTGATGGAATTGGGGGGGAGAGTATTGGTGATCTTACTTTTATGCAGGCCCATTACCCGCAAAATCAGCCGCAACACGCGTGTCCATAGTCTCGCATCAGTTGCCACCGGCTCCTTCCTCAGGGGGGGCGAATGCTCGCGCGGTGATTGAGCTAGAAGAGGATTTGTGCAGACGTGGCCATCTTAGGTGAGCCCCCGAAAAGCACCGGGCTTACGAGGAGTTTCAATAGTCGTGCCGTCCAATAGAAACGAAGTTGGGATACCAGCAACACTGCAGATTAAAATCTGTGAAGGAGGCATTTATGCGGCCGTTGTACACCGCCTTATCCATTGTGCCCCTTATGACTGGGTCGATGGCTTCCGGCCAGATAACCCAATGCGTTCCCGGGTCGGCCACGTCAAGTTCCGGAGTCCTGATGGCCTGTCCGCAAGGAGACGGACAAACGTTGGCATCGAAGGGGCTAACCATAAGTATCCAAGTCCTCGATCCAACAACTCTCCAGCCTGTTGCCGGAATTCCGGCGAACCAGATTTGGCTAGTGGGGGCGCATGACGGCCTTACGTTATGCGGAGGAAGCGCGGCCACACATGCGGATGCTGCGACCGATGCGAATGGAAGGACAACGTTTTCGGGGGCTCTGGCAGTTGGTGGATGCGACGACGGCCTGTACGTCGTCGTTCAAGGGTTGATCCTCGCCAACCCGAACGGCTGCGACCAACTCATCGTCGTACCTATTGCCGTGCATTCAGTGGATATCAATGGCAACGGGACCGTCAACGGACCTGATTTCGCGCAGTTTGGAGTTTGGTATCAAAATGGCGTCTACGACGCTTGTGCTGATTTTAATGGTGATGGACAAGACAGTGGTCCTGACTTCTCCATGTTCGCCTTCCATTATCAGAATGGAAATGGACACCATTGTCCATAGCGCCTGAACACGAAAGAGCTAATCGGCGGCCCCTGCTCTCAGGGGTCGCTTTTTTTTTGCTGCTCTCTATTGAAGAACCGTCGTGCAGAACCCGCACTTCTTCGCCCCGATCGGGATGTCGAATTTGCACTGGGGGCATTTCTCGGTTGTGGGGGCCGCAGCAGGGGCAGGAGCCTCGCGCTTAAGACGATTGATCTGCTTGATCATCAAAAAGATCGCAAACGCTACGATTAAAAAGCTCACGATTGTGTTGAAGAACACCCCGTAGCGCAGAACCACCGCGCCCGCGCCGTTTGCGGCGGCCAAATTCGGATAAGGGTGGGGTGGGGTTCCGTCCCTTAGCACTAGAAACAAATTCTGGAAGTCCACGTTGCCCAAGAGAAGCCCGATCGGCGGCATGATCACGTCGTCCACCAGGGACTTCACGATCGTCCCGAAGGC
>Ga0075418_10008349_pt1 | contig 11618 bp, 8 predicted proteins | sample SoiMetdeltSBSDD2_FD_81776 | JGI IMG/M metagenome (GOLD analysis project Ga0075418, IMG submission 81776) | Bulk soil microbial communities from a Populus tree surrounding site in Tennessee, USA - Soil MetaG P. deltoides SBSDD2 | ecosystem: Environmental > Terrestrial > Soil > Tree plantation...
CTGACCGCGACGGAGCCGCGCTACGCGACGAAGATCGAGTACGACGATCGATTCGAACGAGCGCGGCCGCCGGGCTTTCCGTCCACCAATCGGTATGAGGCCGCCGGCTGGGACGGCCAATGGACGGCTGCGCCGGCGCCGAGCCTGGACGACGCGCCCTGAAGATGAAGTATTCCTCTGGTCAGTAGGGCGCCCCGAACACGATGCGCCACGCCTCCAGGTCCGGTCCGAAACGATAGCCAATGCCGATACGCGGCAGCGGGATTCGCCAGATCCGGCGCGTTTCGGAACTCCCAAACGTAATGCCGAGCTCGTACTGCATGGTATTGCCGTGCCCCTCGGCGCTGTCGACCGGTCCGTCCGGTTGGTCGACGTAGCAGTCGTTCAGCGCGTAGAGCAGATAGTCGAGTTGCGATCCGCGGCTGAATGGCCGGCGCGCAGTGACCGCCGTTTGAAACCGCGTGAACTGATCCGAACCTCCGGCTCCGTGGAGGTCGACGCCCGCATACGTGAGGTCGTTGCGCAGCTGCCAGTCGAGTCCCTGGCCGCCGAATTCGTAAAGACTCACCAGCCCGCCCGAATAGACGGTTGCATTCGCATCCGCGTCGCGGGCTCTTGAAACTCCAGCCTCGACGTAAGGCTCGAGCTTCCAGTCGGGATTCACGTCGAAAACCAGCGTCAAGCCGGGCACGAAGCTGAGGGCGTCCACGTCGGTGGGAATGTCCCCGTCCGCGACGTCCTGCAGCTCGAAATCATAGAAGCCGAATGTTACCGGCAACGTGAGCACGGCTCCGGGGCCGGAGTCATCCGCGGATTTCAGGTCGTAACCAAACGGGAGGCGGTAAATCTGAAGCGTCCTGCCGGAAACCGAATACACGCCGGAGCCCAGCTGTGTCGCGAAGGCGAAATTGACGACGTTCTGCTCGTCGCCGGACAGCAACGATTGCGCCTGCGCCACGCGCGCCAGCGCAATCGCCAGCAAAGCGACCCAGGAGGGCCTTAGACTACGCCAGCGAAACATCAGCGGAGGATCGCATGAGTCGACCTTACAAGTATTTCGCTCTTCTGCTGAGCCTGCTCGCACCCCTGTCGGCGCAGTCGCAGGCAACGGCGAGCGCATCTTCGGCAGGGTACGCAATCGCCGATCAGGTCGTCGATGAATTCCGGCTCGATGCGCACATCCCGGGAATTGCCTACGGAATAGTCGAAGGCGGCCGCCTGGTGCATGTCGGAACGTTCGGAGTCCAGGACACCGAGTCGGGGCGCCCTGTCACCGCCGATACGCTCTTTCGCATCGCGTCGATGACCAAGGCATTTACCGCGCTGACCATCCTCAAGCTGCGCGACGAAAAACTTCTCCAGCTGGACTCGCCGGCCTCGCAGTACGTACCCGAGATGAGCACGTGGAAGTATCCGACCGATGATTCGCCGCAGATTCGCGTGCGTGATTTGTTGAATCACACGGGAGGCTTCGTCTCGGATGATCCCTGGGGAGATCGCCAGACCCCGCTCCCGGAGGCTGAGTTCACGCGACTGCTGCGCGACGGCGTTTCATTCACGAGCGTGCCGGAGACGCGATACGAGTACTCGAATCTCGGCTATGCGATCCTCGGTCGTATCATCACCAATGTCTCAAGGAAGCCCTATCCGGAGACCATCACCCGCACCCTGCTGCAACCGCTCGGCATGACGTCTTCCGGCTTCGTTGCCGACGACGCGCCGCCGGCTCAGCGCGCGCTTGGCTACCGCTGGGAGGACGACGCCTGGCGAGCCGAACCGACCCTGGGTCCGGGTGCATTCGGTGCCATGGGTGGATTGCAGACGAATGTCCACGACTATGCGAAGTGGGTGGCGTTCCTTCTCTCCGCATGGCCTCCACGAAACGGCAATGACAATGGCCCGGTGCGCCGCGCAACCGTGCGCGAGCTCGTGCAGGGCTCAAACTTTCCTCGCTTGCGCAATCGCGCCGCACGCAGCGGTACTCCTGCCAGCCGCCAGTCTGCAGCCTATGGCATGGGCTGGCAGGTCGCGATCGACGACGACCTCGGCTTTACGGCCAGTCACAACGGTGGCTATCCGGGATATGGGTCGCATGTGCTCCTTTTGCCCGACCGCGGCATCGGCATCTTTGCTTTCGCGAATCGAACCTATGCAGGTCCGTCCGTCGCGGTATGGGATGCGGCGATCGCGCTCAACAAGGTCGGATTGCTGGGCAAGGACCGGGAGCTGCCCATCGATGCGCAACTCGCAGCCGCTTATCGATGGGCTGGAGAGATGTACGAGGCTGGCGACGTCGCCGTGGCCCGCGAGCAACTTGCGATGAATTTTCTGCTCGATCGGGATGCCGAAGGATGGTCGCGGGACCTCGCAAAACTCAAGGCCCAGGTCGGCGAGTGCGACACCGCCGCATCGGTCAAGCCTACCGGCATTCAATCGGGTGAATTCACCTGGCCTTGCACCCACGGGAGAATCAAGGGATCGCTGGCTCTCTCTCCGACCCGTCCTGCCCTCATCCAGGAATGGCAACTGGAACCCATCGTCCCCTGAACGTGTCGCTTCGCCCTAAGTCACCGGCTCTTCGAGGAAGTTCAGGCGTCGCAGCATCGCCTGAAACCGGGGCTCGGCGCGCAGGGAATCGAAGCGCGGGTCCATCTTGAGATAAGTCAGGAGCGTCGAGCGCTCGTCGAACGCCTTGTCGAGGGAATCGAATGCTTTCCCCTTGTCGCCCAGGCCGGCGTACACGAGCGCGACCTGATAGGACGGGACGTATCGCTGTTTTGCCCTCGCGGCGAGTTCCCGGAGGATCTTTCGAGCCTCGTCCGGCTTTCCGCTCAACGCATAGGCATGACCCAGCGATGCCAGCACATTGGTGCCCTGTTCGGTCAGTTCCGCTGCCCGCTGGAAGGACGCGATCGCCCCGTCCATGTCGCCCATCTGCTCGCGGGCAAGTCCCATGCCCCAATGCGCCACAGGGAATTCTGGATCCGTAGCCGCGACCTGCTGGAGTTGCCGCAAGGTCTCATCGTAGTGCCGGCCGAAATAGTGAATGACGCCGACGTTCGCCTGAATGATGAGCGACAAGGGATCGAGCTCGCGAGCTCGCTGCATGTGGACCAGCGCTTCGTCGGTGCGTCCCACGCACGACAGGTAGCGGCTGTAACGGTGCTGGAGGTTCGCGTTGTTGGGGTCGCCCGCCAAGGCCAACTCAAACTCCTTGCCCGCGTCCCTCCAATCCCAGTCGTACCATGCGCGAATGTACGCGAGGGCGGCGTGTGCCTCTGGAAGCCGGCCGTCGAGCTCCAGGGCCCGGGCCACGGCCGCTTTGGCTTTCGGAAACACATCGTCGGGCCGTGAACTCGAGTAGAACGGCAGGGCACTGTAGTAATCGGCCATCGCGGCATGCGCGAGTGCGTAGTCGGGATCCAGCTCGAGCGCCCGCTCGAAATTCTGCCTCGCCTTCTCGAGGTCGGTCGGGTCTCCCTCATTCCAGTAGAAACGACCGCGCAGGTAGGCATTATAAGCCTCGAGACTCTTTGTCGAGCGACGCACCGGCAGGGTGTCATTCAATAGCGTGACTTTGAGCTGATGGACGACCGCCAGCGTGATTTCGTCCTGCAGGGCGAAGATATCCGTCATTTCACGATCGTAGGTTTCCGACCACAGTTGCGTGTCTGAGCGGCCGTCGATCAATTGCACGTCAACGCGCACCTTATTGCCGACCATTCGCACCGAGCCTTCAAGGACATGCGTGACACCGAGGCGCCTGGCGACCTCGGGTGCCTCGATGGCCTTGCCTTTGAGCGAGAAGGCGGACGATCGCGAAATCACCCGCAACTCGGGAATCTTCGCCAACGAATTGATCAACTGTTCGGATATGCCGTCGGAGAAATATTCCTGCTCGGAGTCGGCGGTCATGTTCACGAATGGCAGCACTGCAACGGATTTCTCGCTCGGCGCCTCGGCCAGGACAGCAGACTTCGTGATCGCGGCGGGAGTGTCTCCCGCACGAAGGTAGTACCAAAGGGCGCCGGCGGCCAGGATCAGCCCCAGCGCTGCCAGCGCGAGTCCGACGCCTCGTGCGCTTTGATTGCCGCGTAAGCCCGACTTTCCAATTGCATCCGCCTTTGCGTGATGCGCAGAAGCGGGTTCGCCCGCCAACAGCTGGCGGACGCGGTGGGCAAATTCTGGCGGTGTCTCGCCGTTGGGCAGCCAGGTCCACTGCGCGAGCAAAAACTCGTCCGGAACGCGTGCATCGCCCTCGCGCGTTCCGTCGATTACCACCGGCACCAGAAAAGCCGCATCTTGCGCCATGTTCATGAGCCGACGCGTGGCAAGGTTCCATTCGCCTCGGAAGTAGCCCTCGGATCGTGCATTCGTGTGGGAAGAAATCACGGGCATGAACAATGTGCAGTCGTTGATGCGCTTCTTGATCTGCGCATCCCACGCATCGCCCCCGCGCAATTCGCTCTTGTCGAGCCAGACCTTCACGCCCACTGCCTGGAGCGCTTCGCAGATGCGCGCGGCGGCCTCCGCGTCCTGGGAGGCATAGGAAAGGAATACGGAACCGGTCGGATCCGATTGTTCAGTCATGGTCCCAGCTCAGGTCGTGGTTCTTGAACGGCGTCGACCGGATGCGTTTTCCGGTCGCGAAGTAAATCGCATTGGCGACGGCCGGCGGCACGGGCGGGCCGGCCGGCTCCCCGATGCCGCCCCACTTGTGGCCACCCGAGAGCGCGAAGTGGACTTCGACCAGCGGCATCTGCGGCAGGCGCAGGAGCGGATAGCGGTCGAAGTTCGTGTTGACGAAGCGGCCTTCCTTCATTTCCAGGCCGCCGATCCAGGCGTGGGTCAGCTCCCAGCAGACGCTGCCTTCGCACTGCTCGGCGGCATTGTAGGGATTGATGACGTGGCCGCTGTCCACGACGATCCAGACCTTCTCGACGGTCAGCTCGCCTTTCGGCGTGATGCGCACTTTTGCGCAGGCGCCTGAGATCGAGCCGTGGTCCTCGACGACGGCGAGGCCCATGCCCTCGCCTTTCGGAAGGTCCGTGCGGAAGCCGGACTTTTCCTTCAAGGTATTCAATACAAGTTGCCAGTCGGGCAACCCCTTGGTCATCTCGAGCCGCCATGCGAGCGGGTCCCAGCCGCCCGCGATCGCGACTTCGTCGACGAAGCACTCGGTCATGAAGCAGTGCTGATTGGTGCCGGGCGCACGGTGCGTCGCGACAGGCACGTGCGACTTCGCGCTGACGCGCTCGTGCCGCCGGTTCGGAACCTGGTAAGGCATGTTGCTGATCGCGTAGTCGGCGGTGGCCGGACCGACGCGGTCGACGCCTTCGGGCACGAACCAGACGGAGCGCGACGTCCACGCAAAGGGCAATCCGTTTCCCTTCAGCGACGCGGTGAAGCGGGTGACGTTCGGCGGGCGCTGCTTGTCCTGCGCCATGTCTTCCTCGCGCGGCCAGATCACCTTGACCGGGCGTTTGAGGCGCTTCGAGAGCTCGGTCGCCTGCCGCGTCACCGCGGTCGCCCCGCCGCCGTTACCGCCGAAGCCGCCGCCGAGAAAGACCGTGTGGACAAATACGTTCTCCGTGCTCACGCCGGCCTGGTCAGCGGCCAGTTCCAGCGCGCTGGACTGGTCCTGCGTAGGCGACCAGACATCCACGCGATCCGCCGTCACGCTGACGGTGGCGTTGATCGGCTCCATCCGCGCATGCGTCTCGTAGGGGCGGCGGTACTCCGCAGTCAACGTCCGCGCCTCGCCCACCCATAATGATCCTTCGCTTTGCTCTGCCGCCACTTCAGCCGGTTTCTGCAGGAGCAAGCGCGCGACAGCGAGCTGGGATTCCGAGCTGACGTTCCCGGCGGGACCAGTGTCCCACTCAATCGACAGCCCTTCGAGCGCTGTCTTCGCCCGCCACCAGCTCTCGGCGACGACGGCCACGGCATCCTGCAGGTCGGAGTTTTCCGTCTTGCCGGCCACGGCCTTGAGTGCGACGACGTCGATGATGCCGGGGCGATTGCGGATGGCGGCATCGTCGAAGCGCACGAGCCGGCCCCACGGCACCGGGCAGGCCTTCACCGCCGCGTAAACCATGTTGGGCACCTGCGCATCGATCGCGTAGACCGCGCTGCCGTTCGACTTCACGTCGGCATCGAGGCGCTTGAGCGGCTTTCCGAGCAGCCACCATTGATCCGGCGTCTTGATGGCAGGCTCCTCGGGCAACGAGATTTTGGCGGCCGCTGTGGCGAATTCGGCATAGGTGCCGGTGTAGGCGCCGGACGTGAGCGTGCCGAGCTTGGCTTCAATGCTGCTCCGGTCGATGCCCCAGGCGCTTGCTGCCGCTTCCTTCAGTCGCTCTCGCGCGGAGGCGCCGGCCTGCATGATGTGCGGATGCTGGCGGCGCACGACGGCAGACCCGGCAGTATGCATCGTGACGTATTCATTGTTCTTGCGCAGGTGCCGGTTGGGATCGGCGAACACCGCGCGCACGCGGGCCCAGTCAACGTTGAGCTCCTCGGCAATCATCATCGAGACGGAGGTGAGCGCCCCCTGCCCCATCTCGGTGTGCGGGACGCGGATGGTGACGTTGCCTTCCGCGTCGATTGCAAGCCAGGCATTGATCTCGGCGCCTTCCGGCGGCGCAGTCCAGGGCTTTGCATTGACGGTTGCGGCGATCGCTTGCGGGATATGGAAGCCGATGAGCATGCCGCCGCCCGCAGCGGCGGTGACCTTGAGGAAATGACGGCGGGAGACGCGGACCGCACTCATTTCGGGGCGACCCTGCCGGCCATCAGGGCGGCGGCCTGATGAATCGCCTTGCGGATGCGGAGGTAAGTGCCGCAACGGCAGAGGTTTCCGGCCATGGCGGCGTCGATGTCGGCGTCGGTCGGGTCCGGCTTCGCGGCGAGGAGCGCGGCCGCGGACATGATCTGGCCGGACTGGCAGTAGCCGCACTGGGGCACGCCAATTTCGGCCCACGCGACCTGAACCGGATGCGGTTTCTCCTGGCTGCCGAGCCCTTCGATGGTGGTGACTTTCTTGCCGATGGCGACAGCCACGGGCGTGACGCAGGAGCGAATGGGCTTGCCGTCGAGATGAACGGTGCAGGCACCGCACTGTGCGATGCCGCAGCCGTACTTGGTGCCGGTGAGCGCGAGTTGCTCGCGCAAAGCCCAGAGCAGCGGCATGTCGGCATCGACATCCAGCTGTTGCGATGTGCCGTTGATGGAGAGTGTCACGCTCATGCGGCTATGAACGGAAATACCGCAGTCGCCCGGAAGCGTCAACCGCAATCGGCTCCAGACGAAGAAGCCCGGCGGTTGCCGGGCTTCCTGTCGCCAGAATCAGGCGAGTCCAGCTGGACTTCTCAAGGCGAGGTGTCCGGAACGAACACGAGCTGCGCATGGGCACGGCCCTGGGTGTTCCACTGCCAGAAGTAGTACTCGAGCTGCGAGTCGAACAGCGGCACCCGGACGTCGCACGCCCCGTCGAAGTTTCCGTCCGTGAACGTATCGACGCAGACGGTCAGGAGCTCTTTCGTGTAGTCCGTGAACTTGATGCCCTTGCCGCCGCTGCCGGACGACCGGAACTCGATGACGTTTTCCGTCGAGCAGAGGATCTCTTCCGCAATGCCGTCACCATCGAAGTCGGTCGCATCGATCTCCGTCGCGCAGCTTGTCACGCCGATGCCGGTGCCCGGCTGACCCACCAGCCGCACATAGACCCGGTACTTGCCGTAAACGTCGCTCGGCAGGACCAGCTCGGCGCCGTCGTTCGGCTGGCAGGCATTCCCGTCGGTGACCTGGAATTCGCCCGAGGCTGAAGGCTTCAAGAGGATCGTGTTCTGCTTGAGCAGGTCCGACTTCAGCGCTCCATTCTGGTTGCTGGCGAGGTCGCCGGAAATGACCTGGTAATTGGCCTTCACGGCGATCTGGTGCCGATTCGAGCCCGTGAAATCGCCTGCGGGACAGTTATCGTAGGCGATGACCTGAAGGTTGTAGCGCGGGCCCGGTGGCAGGCCATTGCCATTGCCCGCCCACGCGGCCGACGAGATGGCTCCCATCAGCATCGCACCGATTGCGACTGATTTCCCTGTCTTCATGACGGTCTCTCCCACGGATTCCGAGTGAGTGGTTCCGGTTGGAGCGACGGGGAGCGCCCGGCAGAATGGCCGGACGAGAGAGGACATGTTGCGCGCGCTGTCCGCACTGGCAACCCCGCTATCCTAGGCTTGGCCCTTAGACCGGTGGCTTTGCGCCCCCACCTTTCGGTGGGTTTGCCTTTTCAGCGGGAATGAATGTGCGCTTCGAGTCGGCTGCCTGCAAGCGAGTTTTGACAGAACATTCGAGATTGAATTTGAACCAGATGACTCCTACAGCGGAACCAACAGTCGATTTGGATCACGCGATGCAAGAACTGCACGGAACTGCCAGGCAGGCGCGCCGGAAATTGCCGCTCGCCGGGGTCCTCGGTGCGATTCTTCTGTCTGCTTGCAGCGACAGTGGCAGTGGCGGCTCTGTGCCGATGCCAGCGGAACCTGTCGAGCTGTCGCGAGTCATGGGCGGTCAGCTGGCAGACCTCATCGTGTCCGGGCAGCTGGCCTACGTGGCGACCGGTCGTGTCATTGCGACGTGGGACTTCCGCGACCCGAGCGCACCCGTGCAAGTCGGCGCGGTCGATGCGCCCGCGGGCGGCCTGATAACCGGCCTCGCCATTCTGGGCGACCATCTGTACGCGAGCTGGCGAACCGGCAACGATGAAAGCGGATTGACCGTTTATTCCCTGGCAGATTCCGCGGCTCCAGAGCTCCTCAACGAAATACCGATCGCCGCGGCTTTCAGCCACGTCGATGCAATCGCGGCGGCGAACGATCACCTCTACCTGTTCGACACGGAGAATGGCATCTGGGTCGGCTCGCTCGCCGAACCTGAAGCACCGGAACTCAGTACGGATGGGGTCGGCCTCGGCGGCGCATTCGACCGGACATTTGTCGAAGGCAACCTGATACGGGTTTTCGGCAAGAGTTTTACCGGCGACGCAGTGCTGACGACCTACGATGTCTCCAATCCAGAAACGCCGCAGGAGCTCCAGACTTTTTTCACGGACGGCATCGAACTTTTCGACCTGCGATTCGCTGTGCCGTTCTCCGTCGGCTTCGGCGCGAAGCTGAGCGTCTGGGATCTCTCGAATCCCAGCGTGGTGGTTCCGCGCGGCAACGCCGACACGCTCGCCATGACGGGAATCGTCAACGCGACGCATGCCTATGGTGTCGGCTTCGATGGGCTCGACGTCTGGGATATCCAGGACCCGGACACTCCGGCGCTCGTCGACCATCTTGACATCGACACCTTCGGGGCGGCGGCCACGGCCACTGTCGGGGACGGAGCGTTGATGCTCACTACGACCGATCGATTTGTTTTCCTCGACACCGCGGACCCCGCGGCGCCAGCCGTGGCCAGCGAGGCAGTAATGCCCGGCAGCATCGACGCCTACGACGCGGCGCGGGTCGGGGATACGGTGCTCTTCCTGCAGCAAAACTACGGGTTGGCGATCGCGGATGCGTCGACACTGGACGTTGTCGCGCGGTACGAGTTCGACCTGCCGGCGACGCCACAGGACCGCGTGTTCAGCGACATGCAGGTCGACGGGAACCTTGCGTATCTGGCGGCATGGGGCTTTGGCCTCATCATCGCGGACGTCTCGGATCCACGCGCCCCCGCAGAGGTCGCGCGCGTTCCGGCAGCCTTTGCGCACACCGTGGCTGTCGACGGCAGGAGCGCGTACATCGCCAGGAACACGAACGGACCGGAGTTCGGGATCATCGACATCGCCGATCCCGCCAATCCGAATTTCGTGACCAGCTACGGTTTGACGTTCTCGCCGGCCCAGCTCGCGGCACGCGACGGCATCTTGTACATCGCCGGGTATCCGAACGGCGATTTGCCTTCAGTCGGCCTTCGCATCATCGACGTCAGCAACCCGCTCAATGCGGTGGAGCTCGGATTTTACGATGAGGAATGTGCGGAAGCTTATGAGGTCAAGCTCGTCGAGGACCTCGCGTACCTGGCCTGCAGCAACGGGTTGCATATCGTCGACATTTCGGACCCCGCCGTGCCGGTTCGCGTTGGCTATGGGCAGGCGGAAGCTCTGTTCGATGTGCGCACGAGTCTGGAGGTGCGAGACGACCGTGCGTGGTTCGGAAACCCGGCGGGATTCGTCGAGCTGGACATCAGTGACCCGGCCAATCCGCAGCAGCTTGCGGTGACCGAAACAGGGTTCTACGGACCCATCAATCTGCGCGCAATCGACGATGGCAGGCTGGTGGGAATGTACGGCATCGGGGGCGTGCACGTTTTCGAATGAACCAGCTGCCAGGCCATCAGACGAAGCACCTGATCACCATGGCGACCTTGCAGACGCGTGTTGCTGCAACATTCCTAGCCGCGTCACTCAGCGACAGGCGACCGACCCTCGGTCCTGGAATGCCGGATCTCCGGGCAGCCCAACCCACCTGAAGTCATACGCGCCGGAGCGCAGCGTCATCTCGAGGACCCCGAACGCCTTGTTCTGAACTGCGAGAAGATTTGCCGGGCGAGGCTTCTTGCCAAGCGGGTACAGCGAGCGCCCGCCGGTACCGATCGTGAATTGCCGGATGCCGTTCGCGTCGCGGATGCCGTCTCCCGTCTGCGGTGCCCAACGGTGGTAGATGTGGTTGTGGCCATTGAGCTGTACGTCGACGCCCATCGCGTCCATCAGCCGCCACATTTCGAAATACATCTCGTTTTCCGAGCCGCCATTGGGTTTGTCGGTGTCGGAATCGACGAAGTGCTGCCACTGGCGCCAATCGAACGTCGGGTGGTGCTGGAAGGCCAGCGTGCAGACGGCGCTGCTGTGGGCGATCAGGTCGGCGCGCAGCCACTCATACTGAGGCGTGCCGGGCCCGCAGCCGGGATCGTCGCGGCAGATGTCGGAGTTCAGCGCCACGATGTGCCAGGTGCCAAGGTCGAACGAGTAGTAGCCCTCGGGACCGTGCGCACGCGACGCGAAGTAGTCGAAGTAGCCTTCGGCGCCGGGCGTCTCGTACTCGTGGTTACCGGGCACCGGGTAAGTGATTGGATTGAGATGCCCGAACTGCGGGTCGTACACGCGAAGGAATCCGTCGAGCCCGCCATCGTTGTATTGCAGGTCACCGAGCGCAAGAAAGGCGTCGGGGTGGAGCGAGGTGATCAGCGCGGCGACCTCGTCGGAGCGGCACGCGCCCTCGCCGTCACTCTGGCTGTACGACTGGCACGCAATGTCACCAACCGCAACGATTTTCGGCGGCGCGGCGGCCGCCACTACGGCGTAAGAGGCCAGCATGACGCCGGTCAGTGCCTCGACGCACATGACGAGCGTGGTACGTCTCTGAACTAGCGGCATGCGTTCCCCCTCGTAGTCGCACATTTTTCGAGGAGCTAAGCACGACGGACGCGCGCCTGTCCATCGCGGGGCGCGACTGGTCACCTTATGTCGCAATCAAACAAAAAGGGTTGGCACTCGCGTGCCAACCCTTGAAGAACGCACCTTACTCTACTACTGACTGGCGATGTTAGTCGGGAATACCGTCCAGGTTGGC
>Ga0075418_10008350_pt1 | contig 11617 bp, 11 predicted proteins | sample SoiMetdeltSBSDD2_FD_81776 | JGI IMG/M metagenome (GOLD analysis project Ga0075418, IMG submission 81776) | Bulk soil microbial communities from a Populus tree surrounding site in Tennessee, USA - Soil MetaG P. deltoides SBSDD2 | ecosystem: Environmental > Terrestrial > Soil > Tree plantation...
CCGTACGACGATCGATGTGAAAGCTATCGAACGCTCCCGCTTCAGCCAAGGCACAAAGAGCGCCCTCATCTAAACCGGTGCGGCGAGCAAAATCTTCCAGCGAGACAAAAGTTTTTTGCTCGCACGCTAGCGCAATCCGCTCTCCCTCTCGCTCGCTTAAACCTTTCACGTAGCGCAGTCCCATGCGCACGGCCAGGCCGCCGGCGCTCTCGACGCATCTCTCGAGCACGCAATCCCATGCGCTCACCTGCGCGTCGAGGGGCAGCACGATCACCTGATGGCGCTTGGCATCTTCGACAATCGTCGCGGGCGTGTAAAAGCCCATCGGTTGGGCGTTTAGCAATGAGCAAGCAAACTCCGCGGGATAATGACATTTGAGCCAGGCCGTCGCGTAAGCGATCAGCGCAAAGCTCGCCGCATGGCTTTCGGGAAAACCGTACTCGCCGAAGCCGCGGATCTGTTGGAAAATCCGCTCGGCGAACTCTGCGGCTATCCCCTTCGCCTGCATGCGTGTGATCAACTTCTCGTGATGGCGCTCCATTCGCCCGGAGCGATGCCACGCTGCCATGTCGCGGCGAAGTTGGTCTGCCTCTCCGGGTGTGTAATCAGCCACGACCATCGCAAGCTTCATCACCTGTTCTTGAAACAGTGGTACTCCTAAGGTTTTCTTCAATACAGTGTCCAATAACGGATGAGGCGATTTCGCTTCTTCTTTGCCTTGGCGCCGGCGTAGATACGGATGCACCATGCCGCCCGTAATCGGCCCGGGACGAACTATGCTGATCTCGATCACTAGGTCGTAAAAATTTTTCGGCTTCAACCGCGGCAGCATCGCCATCTGCGCGCGGCTCTCGATCTGAAACACGCCCACCGTGTCGCTTTTACAGATCATTTCATAAGTCGCACGGTCGTCCGGTTCAATCGTCGCCATGGAGAGATCCATGCCACGATGCTCGCGCAAGAGCTTGAAGCAAAGGTCGAGTTGAGTCAGCCCGCCGAGTCCGAGCAGATCGACTTTGAACAAGCCGAGATCTTCCACATCCTGTTTATCCCACTGAACCACCGTGCGCTCAGGCATCGTCGCGTTTTCGATCGGCACCATATCGTGTACCGGTTCATGGCCGAGCAGAAAGCCGCCCGGGTGAATCGATAAGTGACGCGGAAAATCCAGAATTTCATTGGAGAGCTGAAGTAAATGCTCGTGCAAGCCGCCCGCTGAATCGATGCCTATCTGCGCCAATGCTTCGGCGCGAACCGGTTCATAGGAAGAAAGTAACTTGGCCATACGATCGAGAGCGGTTTCGGAAAGTCCCAGAGTCTTGCCGACGTCGCGCAACGCTGAGCGCGAGCGATAGCGCACCACGTTGGCCACCATTGCCGCGCGGTCGCGGCCGTATTTTTGGTAAACATGCTGGATCACTTCTTCGCGCCGGTCATGCTCGATATCGAGATCGATATCCGGCGGCTCGGCGCGCTCTTTTGAGATAAAGCGTTCGAAAAGCAACCCAATATGCTCCGGGTCGACAGCAGTGATACCCAAACAATAACAAACCACTGAGTTTGCCGCCGAGCCGCGCCCTTGGCAGAGGATATTATTGGCCCGGCAGAACTCGACAATCTCCCACATGGTCAAGAAGTATCCGGGATAGTCGAGAGCTTCGATGATCTCGAGCTCTTTTTCTATTTGCGCGACAATCCCATCGGGAATCCCATTTTCGTAGCGCCGCTGCGCTCCGTTCAATGCTTGTCGGCGCAGCCACTGTGCCGACGTCATGCCATTAGGCAACTCTTCCGAGGGATAACGATAGCGGATTTCGTCCAGAGAAAAATTGCAGCGTTCGGCGACTTCGACCGTGCGATTGATAATAGTGGGATCGTCGTTAAAAAGATCCGCGAAAGCACGGGGTGGCTTCAGCGCGTATTCGGCATTGGGCTTCAACTTCCTGCCACAAGAAGCGACTGGAATGCCGTGGCGAATTGCCGTCAGCACATCCTGCAGCCGGCGCCGCGCCGGCGTGTGGTAAAGCACTTCGTTGGCGGCGACTAATGGAAAGCCAAAGCGCCGCGCGCGCTCGCGCACTCGCGATTCTTGAATGACTTCTTCTTCGCAACGGTGCCGCGTGAGCATGCCATAAAGGCGGCCGGCGAAAGCGCCGCAGAGCTTGCCCTCAACGTCATAGGAGTCCGCTTCGCCGACGATCAAACTGCGCGCGCCGCCCCAGAGCGCAATTAATCCCTGTGCGTGGGCGCAAACTTCATCCCAACTGACAGCGCTCTCACCTTTCTCCGAGCGCAACCGGCCTCTGGTGATCAACCGACACAGGTTGGCATAGCCGCCGCGATCCTGCGCCAACAGAACTATCGTCGAACCGTCGTCGATTGTAATCTCGGAACCAATGATGAGCTTGAGCCCGACTTCGCGCGCTCTTACGTGCGCGCGCACGACGCCGTACACACCGTCTCGATCCGTCAAGGCCAAAGCCGGCAATCCGAAGCGAAGGGCCTCCTCGACCAGCTCATCTGGATGGCTCGCGCCTTCAAGGAAAGAAAAATTACTCTTGCACCAGAGGGGTGCGTAGCTGGACATAAGGGACCGAGACAAAAATAACCGATGGTGGCCTTCAGGACGGGTTCATCGAGCTGCTGAGAAATAAGGATCGTCGCGTGGCCATGCGCAGCATGGACTCCCGCGTGCAACGATCAGTTGGGCGCAGGATCGAGACGGCTTATGCCCGTCTGCCCAGAAAGACATGGGTCGCGCGTTCGCCCGCGACATAGTTGGTGCATTCATAGCCCAAGGCATGCATATCGATGCCATTCCAGAGATGCTCGCCCGATCCGAGTAAGACAGGCCTGATGGCTATATGCAATTCATCAATCAAGGCAGCGCGCAGATACTGCCGAATAGTGGATACGCCGCCACCGAGACGAACGTCGCGGCTTCCCGCTGCTGCCTTCGCTTGCTCCAGAGCAGCGTGAATGCCTTCAGTGACAAAGTGGAACTCTGTGCCTCCCGCCATTTTGAGCGGCGCCCGCGGATGATGTGTCAGTACGAAGACAGGCGTGTGATACGGCGGCTCGTCGCCCCACCAACCTTTCCAGTTGTCGTCCGGCCATGGACCTCGTACAGGACCAAACATGTTGCGCCCAAGTATCCAGGCGCCGATTCCGGCGAAGCTTTGCTCCGCAATTTCGTTATCCACTCCCGTCTCGCCATCCTCATGGCCGTACATTTTCCGCCATACGCGGGTGTGGAAGAACCACTCCATCAACTCTGGTCCCCTGATGCCGAGCGGATTTTGGAGATCTTGGCTCGGTCCAGCGCCGTAACCATCGATGGAAATCGCGAAGCTTTGGACTCGTAGTTTCGACATTGCTTTTCTCACCAATTAGTAAGTGAACTGGTTCAATTCTTGGGATGACTAACTTTTGGGTAAGAGGCGCGGTCCGCCGCGACCGTCTCAACCCAATGGTTAGCCATTAGTTGCGAGATTGCCACCGCCGTGGGTGCCGTCGTCCATGCATGCAAGCCACCACTATGACCTGATCGTCAATAATTCGATAGAAAATGCTGTACGGAAAACGACGCAAATTTACGCGACGTGTCTCACGGTAAACAACAGGGAAGCGTTCAGGGTATGCCACCAGAGATTTAATGACGGTATTCACCACTGCAAGAAACTCATCACCAAGACCCGCGCGGTGATCCTCATACCATCGGTAGGCGTCTTCAACGTCCGCGGCGGCAGCAGGCCGGAAGATCGGTGGCTTCACTTAGATCGAGAGCGGATCTGCTGCAAGACTTGCTCCCAGGGAATACCTTCCGGTCCCGAGTGTTCGAGATCGTCAAGCCGCCGATCAAGTTCCTCACGCTGCGCGTTGGTCAGCGGAATGCTCTCTGGCTTCTCGTTGAGACTGTCCCAGAGTTCCTCGATCAGACGCAAACGTTCTTCAGGACTTAGGTCGTCTATGTTTAGCGCAGGCTTACTCATAAACCCGAATATGCCACCTTTACAGTTTCTCTGCCACTGCTCACTTTCCTCTTGATGGCTAACCGCGCCAAATGAGCCGCGCGCCGCAGCGACATGTTCGCACCGACTCGGGGGCGCGTCGGCTCTATTTGGATCTTAGCCAGCGGTGCTTCTGAGTGTAGCCGCTCGCCGTCAACCCCACACAAGCCAGTAGATGGCACCGCCAACCGCGCCGAGAATAAACCCTAACGGTCCGGTAATAAAGATACCGAGCAATGGCCCTTGATTCGCGCCCGGCATGAAGATGATGGGTCCGAAGAACCCTCCGGCGAACCCGACTCCTCCAGTGCCAAAGGCGCCGAGTACCATCGAGCTGATCAGCCCAGGCTCAAATGTCGCCGTGTGTATCCAAACATATCGGCTGACTGCGGCAGCCGCGGCGAGAGACATGACGGTCGACAGCCATAGAGGTAGATGCAACGCCAGGAGGATGGCGCCGCCGACCCAGAAAACAAAATAGAGCGCCGACACACCGCTGACGAACGTTATTAGAAGTCGAAAGAGATGTTTCATCCTTGCCCTTGTTGAGACTGGCTAACGCTGGCGGTGAGGCGCCACGAACGATGGACTTGAAGCACGGGCTGCCATTGGCGCGGTCGGCTCCAGTGCTTTGTTCGCCCGCTGTGTTTCGTTTCGCTTTCCCCAAACGCCGTTGTTTTCACGATACGCCGCGAGCTCTAAGCCACCCCCTCGCTGGGATCACAGTATCCTGAAAGCCTCAGGGCTTTTCTGGGGCAGCATGTGTCATTGAATTCTGGGTTCACTTCCGCGTTTCTCTTCTCTTGACTGTAAGAAATCCTCCACCTTCTTTGCAATGAGTTTGGCGTATAGATGATGGCCCTCAGCATTGAAATGACCGTCGAAAACGAAATAGAGAGGGACTCTTGCGTCCGCTAGACGGAATTGAGATAGAACACTGTAGTATTCCATCTGCGCCCTTGCTGCTGCCATTTCGATAGCTCTATCAGCAGTGTCTGACGTGAGCATCTCTGGGTTTAGCGAGAAGCCAAGTCTCGCTCTAGAATCGTAGTCCTTGGAACTTACGTACACCCCGTATGGGACAATAGTAACCAACGGTTTCACCTTATTATTAACGCAAACATTGTTGATGCGAGCAAGATATTGACTCATGGACTCAATCAGCGTTGCCGTATAGTGAGAGTTGAGATCCCACGTATCCAGAAAATATCGTGGATCGGTGATGGCAAGATACACAAGGCTTGGATTGAGATCTCCATCCAAAAACATACGCTTGATCGTTGGATCGTAACTATGGAAACGCTCTCTTTGCTCGGAATTCCACCTCTCAATCGTTTCTAAAGCGTCTTTCTTCCACACAGTACTGAGCAATGTGGATTGTGTATGCAACTTGCTCCGTCGATACTCCATTGTGTTCGGTATCACTTTTCTCAGCAATTGGCTCGTGCCAAGGCGGAGTAATTCCAAGTATGATAAAGTTTTAGGACCGGTATCCGGCACTGAGTTCTGGTTAGTGTGATTTTTCAGTTGAGCGAGGTCATCACCTTGGAGAATAGCTACAAGAAGGAGATCGGGGCGCACAAGCGGAATCATCTTCGACACGATACTGGCATAGTCTTCTGGGCTGGCGCCCGGCTTGCCGAGATTGAACACTGTGACTTGATGATTATGAGTTCGAAGTATCTGTTCTAGCACACGAGGCCAAGCATCATTTTCGTCTACACCCCAGCCAAAAGTAAATGAATCTCCTACTACCGCAATTCGGATGGCGTCACGATCGGCGGAAGTATTTTCCGAGAGTTCTACGTCGCGAAATCCAATGGAGTTGACATCGGCATTGTACTCAAATTCTGTTGTCTTATAGACCATGCGTGTTACTCTGGGAATACGCATGGAGTCGACAAACTGTTGCATCAGTGTACGGTCGAATCCAGCCAGACAGAGAACCGAAAAGCCTGTTGACAAGGCAAGTAGTAGCAGTTTCTTCTTCATATTGTGTCTCGTAAATGAACTTGCGGAAGAGGCCTAACGACTCAAGCTCAGCGACCCGGCCCACGGGAGGCGTGGATTGCAACCAGAGCGCGATGGCCGGTTCCTGCAGCGCATGGTTAGGCCGCTGTCGTCTGTCTCTTCTGATTGCGGTCTACAAATCAATCAGTTCATCATGCAAAGAATCTCGAGAGCTGGCTCACTGCTGGACGCGAGAGCCGGCGTCCAGTCAGTGTCTTTTACTGCTGATCCAGCCCGGTGTACTCGGTGTCGGCGTAGACAATGCGGCCGGCAACGACCGTAAGTACGGAGCGAATGTCCTTGATCGCGTTGTCCGCCACGGCGAAGTAGTCGTCGCTTAGCACGATGAGGTCGGCGTGATTACCGACGTCTAGTGACCCCAGCCTGCCCTCTTGGCCGAGGAACCAAGCGCACTCAACGGTGGCGTGGCGAAGCGCCTCTTCGCGCGTGAGCCGCTGGGCTACGGGTACTCCCGGCACACCGGGCAGAAGCGTTTGGCCGGTCGTGACATACCACAGGTTCTGGAACGGCGCATACGGCGATACGTTCATCGCATCCGAGGTAAGGCACATGTGTACGCCGCGCTCCATCGTGCTACGAAACCGCGGACCCGTTTGCCCGTCCCGCACCCCGGAGAATGTCAAGTTGTAACCGATCCCTAGCGCGGATGCGCGATCAAGCTGCGTATCGTTTGGCTGACCGTTATCGGGGTGTGCGATCATCCAGATCAACTGGGAGATTGGATACACGTCGTTTCCCGCTTCGAACCCAGTGAGAATTGCGTCCAGGTCGCCCACGTGAGTCTCGACGCTGAAACGCTTGAAGGCGGCGTAGCGCGTGAAGTCGTGGTAGTCCGCATCGGTCGCCATCGTGTCCTCGCCGGAACCCATATAGCGGAACATGTCGTCGCCGAGAGGCGCGACCCTCGTACGGGTGTCAAGCAGAACCTGCTGGAACCCTTGGTAGTTGCTCATGTCGTGGTACGCGATACGGACCGTGAACCCGCCGCTGCGATACAGGTGCATCGTGGGCTCGCGCACATTGAAACGATCGCCAATCTCAGCCGATCCGCCGCCCCATGGAGCTTGGTTGCCACCGGCATCCTTCCAAGAGGTCATTCCTCGACGGTTGACTTCCCTCATGAAGCGCGCCAGACACGCCGCCCGCTGCTCCAAGGTCAGACTGTCGAGCTGGGCGATGATCGCCTGGTTTGCCAAGGTGGTCGCCGGCGCATTCAACTGACCGGTCGGCTGACCGTTGGCATCCAGCACCACTCCTGGGTTACCCGCACTCAGCCCGAGCGCAGTGAGCGCCGCCTGATTCACCCGAGTTGCGGTCACGCCGCTGCCCTGAATCCAGACCGGATTGTTCGGCGCCGCGGCGCTGAGTTCGTTGACGGTGAAGACCACGGGGGTGTCGAGCTGGTTTAAGTTCCAGCCGCCGGATGTCGTCCAGATCCATCGGCCTGCCGAGAGCGAGGCGGCCTTCGCTGCATAAGCGGCCAGGGCCTCTGTCCGGGAGGTGACGAGGTCTAGACGGACCGTCTGTGTGAAACAATGATAGGCGTTGCGCATGCCGTGGAGGTGGCCATCGATCAGGCCGGGCAGCACTCGGCGGCCGTTGAGGTTGATTAGCCGGGTGCTCTTCGTCGCTAGCGCCCGAACCTGTCCGCTCCTGCCTCTCGCGATGATCGTCCCGTCGCGAATCGCAATCGCTTCGACGGTCGAGTTGTTCGCGTCGACCGTGAAAATCTTCCGTTGTAGAGAACAAGGTCCGGAGAGTCATCCATCTTATCAGCGGCCGGGGGAGTAACGGCTGCGGTAACAATGAACGCAGTGGCTATCAATCCCAACACCAGACGTAGCCGAAAGAGACGGCGAGAGGTAGCAAAAATCAGTTTAACCATATTCATGGGAAACCCTCATTCCTTTTTAGCCGAAAGCCTCAGTTCAACCGCGATGATAGGATTATCCGGCAGCCACTTCGTTCTTTCCCACGTGTCGGGATTCATTTTCCCATGGGTGTTTCATTATCGCAAAGTAGTGGCAAAGTAGAAGATTTCTATTGTGTCTCTTGCGGTTAGACGCGCTACGAGGATTGAAAGTCCTCTGCTCTTGTCATTCGATTGCGGGCGTTCGTCGTCGTCTGTCGTCGGAAGGTCAAGGCTGGACTCACCCAACACTGGTCAGACTTATGACGCTGCATGTCGGGGCCGGCCTAACGCTCAAGGTAACCAGCTTGCAAGCAGCATAACGAAGCGATGCTGCTTGCAAGTCCGGTTCACCGCAATGTTGGGCGTCTCACCCCTCATCGTCTGGGTCATACCAGTGACCGCAAAGTTCGCACGCTCCGCCGCGAATATCGACCGTGTACTGCTCACACTCGGAGCAGGTGGTAAGTGGGACATCACGTGCAGCTAACACTGCAGCAATTCTTTCGCCGTGTGCCCTTGCGAACTCGTAGAACTCATCCAACAGCGATCGCCATGTGTCATCTGACTTAAAGTCCTCTTCGAAGTCAGACTTCAGTTCAGTTTTCGCAAAGAAAAAGATAAAGCTTAGGACATTGCCGAGAATGACTTTGGCCTCTTTCTCGGTAATTTCGAACTCGTGATGCTCAATTGCATTGCGAGTTTGGCGGCATGCCGAAAGCGCCTTTTTGTCCTTTTCGGCTAGCGAGACCTTCGCAATATTTTCAAGCCGAGAAATGGCTTTGTCTACGGTAACAGTTCTCGCCGACAAGCCTGGATACTTGTCGATGTCCTCCCATACAAAAGCCGGATTGACTTGCCTTAACCTCTCCTTGAGCAGCAACTCCGCGCAATGGGCTACATTTAGGATCGCCTGCTTGAATCTCGCATCCGTCGATTCAATATCCCTCCACGCAAGTACAGCGACCGCCCGCCGGAGGGAATCCTTCGCGTTATTGATCAAATCGAATTTGATTGACTTTGCAGCAGCCATTTCAAGACGCCCAACGCAATGGTCGTCGTCGTGCTAACGATCGAATTAACCGGGCCCGCGCGAGCAGCATCCAAGTTTATGGCAACGAGCAATCATGAAAAGAGAGCTATCGCGGGCTCCGGTTGAATGAGTTGTCAAGCCGCTAACCGAACTGTCCGAACATCGGGCACGGCTTTAAGTTTTTGGCCCAATATTGCCCGGTCCAGTCTCTTCGTTTTGTGACACTGCCGGATCTGAGTTTGGACTGGTTGCGATCCAACCCATGAAGATTTGATACCCAAGCGCCAACAACGTCGCGCCGACAAACATTCCTAAAATTCCGCCGCTCGCCATACCGCCCAATGCGCCGAGCAGGATCACCGGCATGGGTGCGTCGACGCCGCGACCCAGCATCAGCGGTTTCAAAACGTTGTCAGCCATGCCGGTCAGCAGCAGGATGATGGTATGTGTGATCGCCGCCGCGGTGCCGTAATCACCACTCGACCAGATGTAAATGATGGCTGGAACCGTGACCAGCAAGGCTGGCACTTGGGCAATACCCAATACGAGCGCGATGGCCGACAACACGCCCGCCGCCGGTACGCCGGCGAGCAGCAGCGCCAACCCGATGAGGATTGCCTGAATGAAGGCGACGCCGATGACGCCTAGCGCGACGGCGCGGATGGTTGCCGTGGAGAGTTTGGCGAGGTCCTCGCCTCTCGCCGCGCCAGCGACACGAACGAAAATCGCCCGGCTGCCGCGCGCGCCTGATTCACCGTATGCCATCAGGATGCTGGCGACGAGGAATGAGACTAGAAACAGCAACAGGCCGCTGCCAATGCTTGCGACCATAGCAACGGCTTTCTGGGCCAATTCGCCGATCTTCGGTTGCATGCTCTGCACGAATCCGGGCAGGTCGGTATGAGCTTTCGACCAGACATCGTGGATCTGCTTGCCAACTAGCGGCCATTTCTCAACGCCCTCTCGCGGGGCGGGTATTGCCAGCGTGTTTTGTTGCACAGCGCCGATAAAATGACGAACGGAGTCGGCAAACGAATTCATCAGCAACGCCATCGGAGTGATGATCAACAAAAGGCCGACGATCACCAGAATAGTCGATGCGAGCCATTGCTTGCCGCCAACCTTGTGGGCGAGCCATTGGTGCAACGGATACAACGTGACCGCCAAGATGATTGACCAGACCATCAGCGTCAGAAATGGCGAAAAGACTTGGTAGCACAGCACCGCCAGCACGCCAATCAAACTGGCGCGAATCAACACATCCATCAGAGAGGACGACGCTCGCTGTTCCAATTCGGAATCTGCCTGTGGAAGGGGATTCATTGGTTTTATCCTCTTGCGAGGTTGAATCGGCCGCCCTCAGTGTACTACGTAAGAATGGCGGGTAAACAGTCGTATGAGTCATCGCCACCTGTTTTGCCTCAGGCGGCCTAACCGTTCAGCGTGAGCCGCCCTATTCTGTAAGGGCCGGCTAACGCACTGGTTAGGCCATGCCAAGCTTCCTGACACCTTCGGCTTGTCATCAAGACGAAGCGACGATCATCTTCACCCGCGAGCGGACTTCGGCACCTTTTTCTTTCATGAGAGGTAGGTAGGAAGAATCGATCCGATCGTCGATACCTTCCTTATAGCCGTGCTGCGTCTGAACCCGCTCGTACCATGCTGCAACGTGCGGCCGTTTGTCCCACAGAAACTGAAGTTGAAGATGAGCCAATCGCAGGATGTAAGGGGCATAGCCGATATCTGCCAGCGAAAATTGTATTCCCGTAAGCCAGGGCCCCTTTGATAACTCGATCTCCATATCCGCAAGAAGTTTATCGAAGCGCATAATAGCGTCGGGGAAGTAGCGCGATTCGACGCCTTTGGTAATGTCCTCCCAGCTGCGCTCCCGCTTTAGCGGGTCGGGTATCTTTTGGTGAAACTTTTCCAGCTCATCCATGCCGAGGGCAAGCCTCTGGTGGCGGAAAGCGATGGCAAAGCTCACCACTCTCGTCGCCGCATGGACGCCTTCGTCGAGCTGCTTGGTCCAAAGACGCATGCGCGAGCGAACGATGCTGTCGGCGGGACGAAGGCTGGGCTCGAGATAGGCATCGTCGAGGTACTCGTTAATGACTGTGGATTCGATGATGACGGTGCCGTTATCCACCAGGGTCGGAATAACAGCGTTGGGATTGAGCTTCAAGTACTCCGGCCTTAGCTGCTCGCCAGCTTGTAGGTTCACATGATGGTCTTCCCACCTGAGTTTTTTCTCGGCCAACGCAAAACGCACCTTTTGCGAGCAAACCGACATATTGGTGTGATAGAGCTCGATCACGGTAATCATCCTCCTGCAGGCAACTGGTCTCTACGCTGCAATCGGCTCCATGTTCCTTTAGGAAAGCCCTTCATTGTCCGGGGATCGATCCTAACAAGAACAGTGGTGCGAAAGGCAAACCCCGATAAGGACCGCCGATCTTCATAATAGTTTCCTCAAAACCTTCAGTGAAGGATACGGCTAACGCCGCGGATCAGGCGCGGCTATTTGCCGTTGTCTGCATCCGGATTGTTGGCTGGTTCTATTCCGAGCCATCTGAGAGCGTCGTTGAGATGGTCGAATGTCGTGACACGCATGCCCCGGTTCCGGGCGACGGCTTC
>Ga0075418_10008351_pt1 | contig 11617 bp, 8 predicted proteins | sample SoiMetdeltSBSDD2_FD_81776 | JGI IMG/M metagenome (GOLD analysis project Ga0075418, IMG submission 81776) | Bulk soil microbial communities from a Populus tree surrounding site in Tennessee, USA - Soil MetaG P. deltoides SBSDD2 | ecosystem: Environmental > Terrestrial > Soil > Tree plantation...
GCACTTCTCCAGGAACTCGCGGTCTCCAGTCCCGTTGCGTGACTTTTCAATGCTGTACACCCGCTAGACCGCCCAAGCGTGCACAGGAGGGTTGAGATCGGAAAACTCCCATTCGTAGGCGGGTATCTGCCCATTGGGATGCTGGAACTGCTCGAAGAGCATCAGCCAGAGCTGCTCTTTCGCGAACTCGGGATCGATGAGCGCGAAGGTCACCGCGTGAAACGCGAGATCCCACGCCGCGAACCACGGGTACTCCCATTTGTCGGGCATCGAAAAAATGTCGGCGCTCTCGAGGAAGAACCACTCCTTGTTGCGTGACGTCACACGCCGCTCGCAGTCGCTGGGCAGGACCTCGTCCTCCATCCATTGGCGCACGGGGTAGTAGTAGAACTGCTTGCTCCACAACATGCCGGCGAACGCCTGCCGCGCGACCAGGCGAGCGTCGTTCGAGAGGTTTGTGGGGATTACCTGCGCGTAGAACTCGTCCGCCTCGCGGAGGCGGGTGGCCAGGACATCGTCGAACGCTGGCCCAAACGCGTCTCCCGCCGACGATAGCCGTCGATCGCTCAGGCGTAGTTCGACGATGTGCCGGGCCGCTGCCGGGATCGTGATCTCGTAGTGCGCGGCGGCCTTTGTCCCAACGCTGTCAGGGTTCACGGCCTCTCGCCGGCCGTGGACGATGAAATCGTTGATGCCGTCTTTCACGTACTGCGAGCCGTTCGCGACCTTGAACACTCGCTCGGTGTTGGTTTCGTTCTCAGTGAAGAGCAACGGCACCGCGCGATCGCAATATAGGTAGCGCTCGCCGAGCTCGGGATGGAACGCGCCGAGCGTTCGTTCATCGAGGCGAGTCAGTCGAGGTTTCGTGCAGGCGACTCGAGTCCATGACCACGTGTTGCGAAACCAGAGGGTCGGCAGGAGGTGCAGCAATGCCGCCTCAGAACCGCGGTTGTGGACCGTGAGACGAATTATCAGATCTTCAGGGGTGTTCTTGGCGTACTCGACATAGACGTCGAAGTAGCGGCCGTCATCGAACACTCCCGTGTCCATCAGCTCGTACTCGAGCTCCTGACGTGTTCGACCACGATTCGTGTCTACGAGATCACTATAGGGATAGGCCGCCTGCGGGTACTTGAAGAGGTACTTCATGTACGAGTGGGTCGGCGTGCTGTCGATATAGAAGTAATACTCTTTGACGTCCTCCCCGTGATTGCCTTCGCTGTTCGTCAGCCCGAACAAGCGTTCCTTGAGGATCGGATCCTTTCCGTTCCACAGCGCCATGCCAAAGCACAGCAGCTGTCGGTCGTCGGAAATACCCGCTAATCCATCCTCGCCCCATCGATAGGCCCGAGATCGGGCCTGGTCGTGCGGAAAGTACTCCCACGCATTTCCGGACCGGCTATAGTCCTCGCGCACCGTCCCCCACTGGCGCTCGCTGAGATATGGCCCCCACTTTCTCCAGGAGACGTTGCCATCGCGCGCCTCTTGCAGCCGGCGTTCTTCTGTCGTGACCATGTGTTTTCTTGGCGTCCCACGAAATGCCGGAGCCGCAGGCCCGCGGCACGCCTGTCGTCGGCAGAGATCGTTAAGAAAAAACGCGGGTATTCAGAGAAACTGCCGAGCCGGCAGCATGAATTGCGCCAGATCCAGAATATCGAGGCTGAGACGGGGCGACGAGCGTCCGCCTACGCCAAGGCTCCGGCGAGATCTCGCCGAAGCGCTTCGCGCGAAGACGGACGCGAATGAGCCCACCGCACATCATCGACTGCCACGCTGCGATCATGTCTTCGAGACGGAAAAGGAGAAGGTTTCTCCTTTCCAGTCTCTACTGACCCGCGAGGATCAAATCAAGCCGTCGATTGCGCTCCTCGAAGGGGATGTCGCCGTTGCTCTCGATGGTCATCCAGCCGTTGTAGTTCACGGCTTCAAGCGCCTGGCGCAGCACGGGCCAACGCACACTGCCCTCCCGGATGTTCACCGACGTGCCGCGGCCGTCCGGATCCGCCGGGTTGAGCAAGTAATCCTTGACGTGAATCTTCGCGATCAGCGTGTTCAGCGTGAGAATCCATTTCTCGGGCGGAGCGAAGCGCACGTGATTGCCGATGTCGTAGTACGCCTTCACCCATGGACTCTGAAACGATTGGACGAAATGCCGGAAGATCTCTGGCATCACCCAGAGATTGTTACTGACGTTTTCGAGCGCGATCACAACCTTCGTTTTTTCCGCCAGCGGGATCAGCCGCTTGACCCATTCGACCGAGGCGTCGGTCGCATGATTGTGCGCCGCGATGTACTCGGCGTAGGGCGCGTTGTCGCCGTAAACGACCTTCGACAGATGCCCGTTCCCGGGGTTGAACTCGATCTGGAATTCCCACGGCCGTGGCATGCGCAGTGTCGGGCCCTCCGCTCGCCCTCCGCCACGTCCGCCGGGGCCGGCCCCGATCCGGCATGGCACCAACAGCACGGTCTCCGCACCGAACGCTTCGGCGGTTCGGAGTGCCGCCTCGCTTTCGGCAAACGTACGTTCGACCTCGCTCTTGTCGGGATTGTTGAACTCCGCCCAGCCGTAGAGCACCGAGTGAACGCGCATCCCGATCTTGTCGGCCACCTCGCGCATCTTCGCGGCCTGGTCGACCGGCATCACGCGCGCCTCGACCCCCTCGAAGCCCGCGTCCTTCATTCGTTTGAGTTCATCTTCCGTGGGCCGCGCGATGAGTGCTTTGTGCGGCCGGGTCTTGAACGTGAGCGACGAAGATGGCGGCGGCGCCGGCTGCGCTCCCCGCCCCGGTGCCTGCGCCTGCCTCCTTGGCGGCGCGATGCCGAGAGCTGCTGCAATGCCGGTGGAGGTCGTGATGAATTCGCGGCGATTGATTGAGTCTCCCATTCGATCCCCCACTACAACTCCTTGATTCGAATATTGCGGAACTCGACACGGGCGCCGTGGCCCAGGAAGCCAATATGCCCTTTCGTGTTGGCAATCCCCTGTGACCCTTCCGGCTTGCTGAGATCGCGATGGGTCTTGAGCATCTCCTCGTCTTTCACGTCGTCCAGGTTTGCGTCCACGATCGTTGTGCCATTGAGTTTGACCGTGATCTGCCGTCCCTTCGCCGTGATTTCCTCCGAGTTCCATTCGCCAACCGGCTTCTGAGACCCCCGCTTCGGCGCGACCATGCCATAGATCGAACCATGGTACTGATACGGCCGCAGGTTGGTATATTGCGAGCCGCTATCGTCCAGAACCTGGATTTCTATGCCGGCGTAGGCGGCGTCCCCTGCGAGTGGCGCGCGAATGCCAATGCCGTTATTGGCGTTCTCGGTGAGGCGGACGTCGAAGCGCAGAACGAAATCTGAATACTCTTTCTCCGTGTACAGGTTTCCACCGTCTTCCTTCGTGGAGTAAATGACGCCATTCTCGACCTGGTAGCCTTTACCCGACTTGTTCTCGGCAGCTCCCCGCCGCCCGTAGACCCATCCAGTCAGGTCCTTGCCGTTGAAGAGCGATGTGAATCCGGGTTCCACCTCGTGCTGCGTCACCGCCGCGGCCGGCAGGACGATGAAAGTCGCAAGGATCAGACGGAACAGCGCATGGTGTGAAGTCATTGGCGTCGCCTCTTTCAATTCGCGGATGTAGTTTAGCGTGAGTGCAGGATACACTCCTCTTCCATTCATGCGCATCACGCTGCTCGCCTCGCCTACCGAAACGACCGGTCTTCGCTTTGATTCGTCACGCATCGATCGACCGAGGGCTCGTGCCGGGCTATTGATGCTGGTGACGAGCGCGTTCCTCGCGGGATGCGGCGCACCGGCCAAGCCGGCCGCCGACGCGGCACCAGCACCCGCGACCGCCAACCAATCCACGATCACGATTCAGTGCCCCGTGCGCGGCCCGTTCGGCAACGGCCCGACGTACTACGCGCAGTACTACGAGGACTACATCCTCGGGTATGTCTTCAAGGATCACGAGAATGGCTTCTACGTCGATGTCGGCGCCAACGATCCTGACGACAGCAGCGTGACCAAATACTTCTATCTGGCCGGCTGGCGCGGGATCAACATCGAACCGATTCCGGAGCTGGTGGAGAAGCTGAACCAGTCGAGGCCCAAGGACACGAACAAAGGCGTGGCGATCTCTGACAGGCCAGGCGAGTTGCCGTTCTACAAGAGCACCAAGAACTCTGGGCTGTCGACGCTGAGTCCGAAGATCGCGGCGTCACATCGGGCGAGTGGGTACGAATTCACGAAGGTCATGATCCCCGTGACCACGCTCACCGCGGTACTCGATGAACACGCGAAGAACAAGTCGGAAATCACGTTCCTGAATGTCGATGTCGAAGGGTTCGAGAAGCAAGTGTTCTCGAGCATCGACTTTAAGCGCTATCAGCCGCGCGTCATCATGGCCGAATCCACGGCGCCGCTGACCGAAGCGCCGACGCACCAGGTGTGGGAGCCGATCCTCGTCGGCAACGGCTACATCTTTGCGATGGACGACGGGCTGAACCGCTATTACGTGCACAAGACCGAGGAAAAGCTGCTGTCGAAGTTCATCGAAGCGAACTATTGCGTGCTGCGGGACAAGTTGGAGAAGCACCTCCATCTGGACGGGTTCAAGCCGCGGTGAAGAATCGCGAATCACTGATCACTCATCGTGAATCAAAATGAGTGATCAGTGAGTAGAGACAGGAAAGGAGAAGAGAGAAGGGAGAAGAGGACCAGCTTTCTTTTCATCGAATCGTACGCCCCGACCTGCTGATGAGAACCGAATAATCTCCGTTCTCCTTTCTCCCTTCTCCTTTTCCATCTCTAAGACATGATCGCAGCGTGACAGTGGATGATGTCCGGTGGCTCATTCGACCGCTCGTTCGCCACATGTCTCGAGTCGGTTGTGAAACCACTACTAGCGATTCACGCGCAGCACGATCGGCGTCGACTCGACCGGCGGATCACACGGCGGCCGGCCTCCCGGATCTTTCTCGTAAAGAATGAGCGGCTGCTCTGGCGGCCTCGGGGTCGTCAGATCGTACAGCGCTGAGCGAGCCGGCTCGTAGAGGAAGACGGGATGATCCAATGCGGCAAGTGTCGCCTGACCGGCAAACCGTCGCCGGCATTGCTCGACGTGATTTGGATCGAGAACGGCATAGACGTGAACGCCGCGCTCGCGCAGCCATGCGACCGCGCGGTCCAGCCACTCCCCATCCAGATAGTCGTACCGGAGCGTTGTCCGCCCAGAGTAGTACCGGATCGTGCCCGACCGTTCCCACACGAGCACCACGCTGTTGTCGACCGTGTGTTTGCGCACGAGTTGACCGAGCGGCGCTTCGAGCGCGGCTGCCTCGCGCCCACCTAACACGTTGTCGCGAAGGATCGGCGAGAAGGTCCATACGCCGAGGAGCACGACGCCGAGTGCGAGTGCAGTTCGCACGACGATGCGTGGCAACCGCGCGAGCCACACCTCGCTCGCCGCGAGGAGCACGGCGGCGAGGCCGACCATGATCAGGGGCCATGACGGCAGCAGGAATCGAAGAAAGCCCCACGAGTCGTACACCTCGTAGGCGAAGTACTGGCCCCAGAGCAGCGCGACGAAGACGGCGAGGATCGGCACGATCCGGAGGTCGGCGGCCGTCGTCCACAGCCGTCTGATCGGCATCAACAGGGCGACAAGACCCGCGAGCGCGATTGGAGTTTGCGCGAACGTGAACCACGCGAGGTATCGGCGCAGGTTTGGACCGACGTGGGACCACGCGTAGAGATCGGTGAGCGTTCCGTATCCCGACGACAACGGCGAGCCGTACAGATGCTGGTTGAGGAATGCAATCAACAGGATCGCCGGCAGGACGCCAAGTACGAACAGCGCGATCGAGAGGACGCGCGCGTCGCCGTCGCGCTGACGGCGGATCATGTACCACAAGCCGAGCGGGATACTCAGCGGAACGAGGTTCGGGCGGATCAGGATCGCGATCCCTGCGGTCGCACCGACGAGCGCCGGCGATGATCGTCCGCCGGGGCGCGCGAGGAGCAGATAAATGCTCATCGTCCACACGGTCATCACCGGCAAGTCAGTCAGCGGTTCGAGCGCTATGCCGATCACGACCGGGCTGGCGGTCACCAGCCAGGCGGCGATGACCCCGCCCCAGGGGGACACCAGGCGTTTGCCAATGCCGTAGGTGACGAGAACGCCGAGGCCGGTCAGCAGCGGGACGACCGCAAAGAGCGCGCACTGCCCGCCGAGCAGTTTCGCGGCGGCGAGTAACAGCGGCAGACCAGGGGAATAGGTAGGCACGATTGCCCACTGGCCGTGAGGTTCTGCCGGCCGATACCCGAGGGGCGAGAACGACCACTCCGCGTTCGGCCACGGAACCTCCGCGATCCACGGCTGTTTGATGACGAGATCACCGGCGAGCCACAGGTCGGCCTGGCTGACGTAGCCATAGGCGTCGGCGCCACCCGCGATCCGTGTACTCGCGGCCATCGCCGTCATCGCGAGTGTGAGCGCGAGCGCGCCGGCGATGAATCCCGGCCGCCTGACCAGCGCATCGACCATTCCCGATCCGGCGTTGCCCAGCCGCCGAATCGTGTCACGCCGTATCCTGCCACCCGCAAGGAAGTAACCGGCGAGCGCGAGACCCGCGATTACGAGAGCGCGATCCGGGTTCCTCGACCTGATCGCGATGCCGAGGACCCGCGCGTTGAAACCTCCGAAGAGGACCAGCGCAGCCGACCACGCTGCCGCCGCGCACGCGGCCGCGAGCAGAACGGCGCGCATCGCCTTCGTCAAGGACCAAATCCCTCAGGATCTAGCAAGTCACAGGCCGAATGCGGCGGCCGTGAAAGACGTCCATCGGAATCCGGTGTGTCGTGTACACGCGGCCAATCAGCTCGTTCAGTTTCGGATCGTATGCCGCGAACTCTTCGGGGGTTTCGACCTTGACCTTGCCGGCGAAGCACTCGCCGTAGTTCGAGAAGAACCACCACTGCACGCCTTCCGCCCAGTACTCGTTGGCATTCGTCGTCGCGTAGTGCTTGCGCCCGTCGTCATAGACGTACTTGCCGGCCGCCATCGCGCTGTCGTACGCGGCGCGAATTTCGTCGTGCATCGCGGGATCGACGTCGCGGATGCCGGTCATCATCGCGTGCGAAAACTCGTGAACAAAAATGTGCTCGCCCCAGTAGCGGGTCCCGGGATAGCCGAGTAGGTTTTCCTCGGCGCCGGTCGTCGGGTTGCCACCCAGTCCGCGCGAACGGTTGGCGTGGTAATCGCGATCGGCCTGCATGACGGCTTCACCAGGCGGTGCGCCCGGACGCTTCATCCGCGAGTACTCCGGAATATCCATCGTCATTTCGACTTCCGCGATGACGCCGGTGCGCCAGCGCCGCGCGATCAGCGCCTTGCGGATGTCGGACCGCGCCGCGAGCATCGCGTTGACGATGTCGCGCGCGACGAGCAGCGCGGCGTCCGGCACTTTTTCCGACGCCACGACGGGAATGCCCATCGCGTCGGTGTACTTCCTGTAGAAGGAGTTGAGACCGAGCGATTCCGGCACAGGGCCGATATTGGCCTTGACGTAATCCGCCATCAGCTCAACCGGCGCGCCCGTCTTGATCCGTTGCTGCTCGCGGGAGCGGCGGTTCGTTTCCGCGCGCTCACGAGCCTCCGCTTCCGAACGCATCGGCCGCGCGGCCTGCGTCACAGCCGGCGTGTTCTGCGCGACGAGCAACGGCACAAGAATGAATGCAAGATTTTGCATGTCCGGCAGTATAGACTCACCGGGAATTATCACTCCGACGGATGACTTACAGCTGCGATCGGATCTCCCAGAGATCCGGGAAGAGCGGCCGTCCGATTGTTTCCTGCAGGTAGGCCGCGCCGGCTGAACCACCGGTGCCACGCTTGGTGCCAATCGTCCGCTCCACCATCTTCACGTGGCGGTAACGCCACTCCTGGATCCCTTCGTCGAGATCCACGAGCCGTTCGCATAGTTCTGCGTTCTTCGGATCCTGCCGGTACACGGTGAGGAGAATCCGCTGCACCTCCGGAGAAGGTTCCATCGGCTGCGCCACATCTCGTTCGAGTTGCACTGGGGGCACAACATACCCTTCGCGCGAGAGGTATCGCAGGAACGCGTCCCACAACGTCGGCTCTTGATAACGACGCTCCAGCGCAGTCCGCGCGCGACTGCTTTCCGGGAACCGACGAATCGCTCCCGGTGACTTCACACCGAGGACGAACTCGATCTGGCGGAACTGGTCAGACTGAAAACCGCTGGCCGCCTCGAGCCGCTCGCGGAATGTGAGGAACTCGAGCGGCGTCATGGTCTCGAGGATGTCGAGTTGCGCAACCATGACTTTCACGATCGAAAGGATTCGTTTCAGCGTGTGCTGCGCGCGGTGCGGCTCGTCATCTTCGAGCCACTGCCGGACACGATCGAGTTCGTGCAACAGCTCCTTGAACCAGAGCTCGTATACCTGATGGACGACGATGAAGAGCAATTCGTCGTGCTCCGGGCCGTCCGAGCGCGGCTGCTGCAGCGCCAGTAGTTCGTCGATCTTCAAGTAGCTCGCATACGTAACGGCCGCGTCGGTCACGATCTCCCTCCGGTGAACCGGAACTTCCGTACCTGAGAAGTGGGGTGCGTGAGCCGCTTTTCGCGCGCGCGGCGCGTCTCCAGATAGCAGCTCATGGCCGGAACTTCGTTCCGTCGTGGGCACACGGATTCCCAAGAGAGGCCCACATTCGTTCGACGCGTTCGTGATGGGAGATCACGCTGCCATGACCTCTAAATTCTCAGCCCACCAACGCGACTTGTTGATCGTCATTGTGACACTGACTGTGTTCGCAACGACCGGCTCCGCTCAGACAGTGTCATTCCGGCCCGCCGCCGGCTCACCTGTCGCCGTCGGCGGTCGGCTCTCGTCGATCGCAGCCGCAGACTTCAACGGCGACGGTCGGATCGATGTCGCGGTGGTCAACGCGCAGCAGAACACCGTCGCGGTACTTCTGGGAAGCGGTAGCGGAACGTTCGCTCCGGGCCCGCAGTCACCGTTCACCGTCAACGCCGGGATCCTGAGCGGCAGCGTACCCACGGCGATCGCCGTCGGTGATTTGAACGCAGATGGTCACCCGGATCTTGCGATCACGAATATCCCAATCAATCCGATCTCGGTGATCGGCGGTGCGATCACCGGGCACATTGGCGGTGCGGTTGCCGTGCTGCTAGGGAAAGCGGATGGATCCTTCAACGGCGCCGCCAACTTCAGCACGGGTGGAGATCTCCCCAGCTCGGTAGCCATTAGCGATCTGAATGGCGACGGCAAACGCGACCTTGCAATCGCCCATCTGAACAGCGGCAACGTTTCCATTCTGCTGGGAAATGGCAGCGGCTCGGTCGCGTTTGCGTCCGGCTCGCCATTCTCAGTTGGCACGCGACCGGCCTCGATCGCCGTCGGCGATTTCAATTCAGACGGCAAGATCGATCTTGCCGTCGCCACCGCCGACGACAACGCCGTCGCCATTCTCATGGGACTAGGCAACGGCACCTACACCCCTAACGTGAACTCACCTGTGGCCGTCGGCCGCCGCCCGGCCTCCGTTGCGCTCGCCGATCTGAATGCCGACGGAAAGCTGGATCTGGTAGCCGCGGATCTGACCGACGGCAAGGTCTCGGTCTCTCTCGGGGATGGCACTGGCACGTTCCCGACCGTGCAGGATTACCCGGTCGGCCGGTACCCGATCTCCGTGGCGGTCGCCGATTTGAACAGCGACGGCAAGCTGGACATCGTCGCCGGCAACAACCTCAGTTACATGGTGTCCGTGCTGGTCGGGAACGGCAATGGCACCTTCAAAGCCGCAAGACACTATTCCGTCGCCGGTGATCCGCAATCAATTGCCGTCGGAGATTTCGACGCAAACAATCAGGCAGACGTCGTCTCTGCAAACCTCACCGCCGCCAACGTCGCCGTACTTCTGAATTCCACCGACATCGTGCCGCCGACTACCACGGCCACGCTGGCGCCGCCGGCCAATAGCAACGGGTGGAACAACACGAACGCGACGCTCACGCTCGACGCCACCGACAACAGCGGCGGATCAGGAGTCAAGGAACTGACCTACCAGATCGGTGCTCAGCCGGCGATCGTCGTGCCAGGCGGATCGAAGACACTGCTGTTCAACAACGAAGGCGTTTATTCGCTGACCCTTTTCGCGGCGGACAACGCCGGTAACGTCGAGACCAGTCAGTCGTTGTTGGTGCGAGTCGACAAAACGCCGCCGACCATCGCGAGTTCGCAGATCCCTGCCGCCAATGGCGCTGGATGGAACAACAGCGATGTGACGGTGACGTTCAGCTGCGCCGACTCGCTCTCGGGGGTGGCGACGTGTACGTCTCCCGGGACACTGAGTAGCGATGGTGCCAATCAGGTCGTCACCGGCACCGCTGTCGATCGCGCCGGTAACTCGGCAACCGTGTCCCGCAGCGTCAATCTGGATGAAACGCCGCCGGTACTGACGATGCCGGTTCTGGCATCGAGCTACGTCTACAACGCGTCGCTGACGCTTACGTTCAGCAGCGGCGACACCCTCTCGGGAATCGCACTCAGTCAGGCAACGTTCAACGGAGCACCAGTCGTGAGCGGCGCGACGTTCACGCTGAATCATCCGGGGATGAACACCTTTACGCTGACGGCCACCGACGTCGCCGGCAATACGTCGACCAACACCGCGACGTTCTCGGTGCTCTACAACTTCGGCGGTTTCCTGCCGCCGGTGCCAAATGACTCCGCCGGCGTGTTCAAACTCGGAAGCGTGGTGCCGGTGAAATTCCGTCTGACGGATGCGAGCGGAGTCTCCGTTGCGACGGCGGTCGCCAGACTCGCGTTGCAGCTGTACATGGGCGGACAGCCTGTGGGCACTCCAATCGACGCAACGCCACCCGGCAACGCCGATGTCGGAGACCTGTTCCGCTACGACGGCAGTCAGTACATCTACAACCTGAGCACCAAAGCCCTGACCGTTGGTACGTGGCAACTCCAGGTGCGCCTGGACGATGGGACCGTTCACAGCGTCGCCATCGGGCTGAAGTAGGAGGTGATCTGTGGACCGCACATTACTTCGAAACGGCGCGATGCAGGCACTGAAAGTCTTCGCGTGCGCAGTGTTCCTCACAACTCTCAGCGGCTGCGAAGGACAGATCATCGGCCCGCCGCCGCCTCCAATCCCGCCAATCCCTCCGCCGCCGGCGAGAGCGTCGTGGCTGAGTTACAAGTATCCGACGCCCTGTGTTGATTGCCCGGAGCTTAGGGATAAGGTGGAGGAACAGGCTTACTACTGTTCCATCGGCGTGACTGGCGGCAGCGATGCGAACGGCATTGATCCTGCCAATTGCGCGATGAACCAGCGTCCGTTGCTCACCTTGAATGCATGGAAGCTCGCCAACGGTTTTCCAACGGGCGCGACGCCTGAAGCTCACGCCATCTACGGGAACCTTGGCGACCTGCGGATTGGTCGGGATATGAACTGCGTGAAATCGACCACTGGGAATACGGCGGGGAATATCGCCTGCTACGTCACGAACTATGGTCCTGCCCCATTCCTCGGCGATCCTGACAATCCCAGCGATCCTAATAA
>Ga0075418_10008352_pt1 | contig 11616 bp, 8 predicted proteins | sample SoiMetdeltSBSDD2_FD_81776 | JGI IMG/M metagenome (GOLD analysis project Ga0075418, IMG submission 81776) | Bulk soil microbial communities from a Populus tree surrounding site in Tennessee, USA - Soil MetaG P. deltoides SBSDD2 | ecosystem: Environmental > Terrestrial > Soil > Tree plantation...
CTCCGACATGATGGATGGCCGGGTTCGAGCGATTCGCGAGGCTTTGGACGAACAACATTTCGAAAACATTCCCATCCTGTCGTATGCCGCGAAGTACGCCTCCGGGTTTTACGGGCCCTTCCGGGAAGCGGCTGATTCAGCACCCAAGTTCGGAGATCGTCGCTCCTATCAAATGGATCCTTCCAATCAGCGCGAAGCTATTCGTGAAGTCGCGCTCGACATTGAGGAAGGTGCCGACATCGTGATGGTGAAGCCGGCCATGCCCTACCTGGACGTGATCTACAGGGTGAAGACAGAGTTCGATCTGCCGGTGGCGGCGTATCAGGTGAGCGGCGAGTACGCGGCCTTGGTGGCTGCGCACAGGAATGGCTGGCTGGACCGGGAGCGCACGATTCTCGAATCGCTGACATGCATCAAGCGTGCCGGGGCAGATATGATCATTACGTATTTTGCCAAGGATGCTGCGAAGCTGGTGGGATGAAACAAGAAGAAGCGAACCACAAAGACGCAAAAGTACGGGAAGCAATCCGGTAGGAAGGTTGGTTATGACTGCTTGCGCCAAGAGATCGAAAGAATCACGGGGCTATCTTGGCGTCTTTGCGGTTTGCCTTTTCTTGCCTTGATTGGAGGTTAGTTTGTACGAGAAATCCAATCGGCTCTTTGAACGCGCCAAGGAAATTATTCCTGGCGGAGTGAACTCGCCCGTGCGGGCTTTCAAGGCAGTTGGTGGCAATCCGTTGTTTATCGCCAAAGGTGCCGGCTCGCGATTGTTTGACGTCGACGGCAACGAATACATCGACTACGTCGGTTCCTGGGGACCTCTGATTCTGGGACATTGCCGTCCTGAAGTGATGGAGGCCCTGGCGAAGGTGCTAGAAACCGGCACCAGTTACGGTGCGCCAACAGAACGCGAGATTGAATTGGCGGAACTGATCTGCGAAGCGTTTCCTTCTATCGAGAAGGTTCGTTTAACCAACTCCGGAACTGAAAGTACCATGGCCGCGCTGCGGCTGGCCCGTGGCTTTACGGGCCGCTCGATGATCCTGAAGTTTGAAGGCTGCTACCACGGCCATGGCGACAGTCTCCTCGTAAAGGCTGGCTCCGGTGTTGCTACACTGGGGCTTCCCGACAGCCCCGGCGTGCCTTCCGATTTGGCAAAGTTGACGCTGACGTGTCCGTTCAACGATCTTGCCAGCGTGGAATCCATGTTCGCGCAATATGGAAAGCAGATCGCCGCGGTGATTCTCGAACCGGTGGTCGGAAACATGGGTTGCGTGCCTCCCGGCGCTGGATTTTTGGAAGGATTGCGCAGAGTGACGACCGCTCATGCCGCACTGCTCATCTTCGATGAAGTCATGACTGGATTTCGCGTTGCCTATGGTGGTGCGCAGGAGCGCTTTGGCGTGCGACCGGATCTCACGACATTGGGCAAAGTCATCGGTGGTGGATTGCCCGTGGGTGCCTACGGCGGTAGGCGCGACATCATGGATCACATTGCGCCCGTCGGACCCGTGTATCAGGCCGGCACGCTTTCTGGGAATCCGCTGGCAGTCACCGCCGGTATCACGACATTGAAGATTCTGAAGCAGCCGGGCACTTATGACAGGCTCGAACAAAAATCGCGCCGTTTGAATGAAGGTCTGCTCCAGACAGCGCAAGAAGCGGGCATCACGGCGACCGGAAACCGCGTGGGCTCGATGTTCACTCTCTTCTTCACGAACCAAACGGTGGTGGATTGGCCAACGGCGAAGACCTCGAGCACCGAAGCCTTCGCAGGCTTTTTCCGGGGCATGCTCGAAAACGGGGTGTACCTCGCGCCCAGTCAGTTTGAGGCAGGATTCCTTTCAACCGCTCACACAGATACCGATGTGGAAGCTACGTTGGCTGCAGCCAGAAAAGCCTTCGCCCAAACGGCGAAGCGAGGCGCTTGATGGCGGGGGCCTTCGAGAGCCAAAAGGGCATCTTGCACTGTGAGAGCTGTTCTTTGAAGCAGCTCGCCAAAGAAGTCGGGACGCCGCTGTATGTTTACAGTCGCAGCGCACTCGTTGAGAACTTCAAACAGTTCGATAGTGCGTTTGCCGACACTCCCCATCTAGTCTGCTTCGCCGTCAAAGCCAATTCCAATCTCAGCCTCCTAAAACTCTTTCGCGATCTCGGCGCTGGCTATGACATCGTTTCGGGCGGGGAATTGTTTCGCGTCCGTCAGGTGGGAGTTGATCCGCAGAAGGTCGTGTTTTCAGGCGTCGGCAAAAAGAACGCTGAAATTGACTACGCTCTGAACAGCAACATTCTCCTCTTCAATGTCGAATCCAAGGCCGAACTGGACGCCATTGAAGCGCGTGGCAAGGTTCTCAACATCGAAGCTCGCGTCTCGTTTCGGGTGAATCCGGACATCGACCCGGAGACCCATCCCCACATCTCAACGGGCCTCCAGCGACACAAGTTCGGCGTCAGCATGGACGAGGCGCTGCCCCTTTACCAGGAGGCTGTATCGCTGAGCCAAGTGGAGCCTGTGGGCATCAGCTGCCACATTGGTTCCCAGGTCACGAGCCTCAAGCCGTTCATTGAGGCTACTCAACGTATGCTGAAACTGGTGGACGAGTTGACGGCTTCAGGCATTCGCCTTCAATACATCGACCTGGGCGGCGGCTTGGGTATTCGCTACAACGATGAGGCTCCTCCCACGGTTGTCGAGTATGCCGCCGCGCTCAGCGCGCTGCTGGCAGGGCGTTCGGAGACTCTGATTCTGGAGCCGGGCCGAATTCTGTCGGCGAACGCCGCGGTCCTGCTGACCGAGGTTCTCTACTTAAAGCAGAGTCAGGGACGCCAGTTTGTCGTGGTGGATGCCGGCATGAATGACTTGATCCGCCCCGGACTGTACGGCGCATATCATGAGATCGTCCCGGTTGAAACCAGCGAGCGGGAGGACTTCGTTGCCGACATCGTTGGCCCCGTTTGCGAAACCACGGACTATCTGGCCCGCGAGCGCACGCTGCCTCAAGTGCAGCGCGGTGAGATCCTGGCGGTGAGGGACGCAGGTGCCTACGGGTTCACACTGGCGTCAAACTACAACTCTCGTCCGCGGGCGGCCGAAGTTCTCGTGGATTCACAGAGCTACCAGATTGTTCGCAAGCGCGAGAGCTACGAAGACCTGGTGCGCGGCGAAAAGGGCTTCTAGTCGAATGACGAATGACGAAGCACTAATGCCGAAAGCGGTCCGAAGACCGAATGGCGAATCGACATTAGTCATTGATTCGTCATTCGTGCTTGGTCATTCGTCATTGTGACTAATCGGTCAGGTCTTCGCAGCGAAGAGCACCAATCATGGGCTTTGCACCCCTCGACTACATCATTGTTGGCGTCTACCTAGTCGGGGTGACAGTCGCCGGCATCCGCATTGCCGGCAAACAGCAATCCTCGCGCGACTATTTCCTGGGTGGAAAGGAAATGTCCTGGTGGGCAGTTGGCTTTTCGATTGTCGCCAGCGAAACCAGCACACTCACCTTCATCAGCATTCCCGGCCTGGCATATAACAGCAACCTTCACTTTCTACAGCTAGCTATTGGCTACTTCATCGGCCGCCTGCTAGTGAGCGTCCTGTTCATTCCTGCTTACTACGCAGGCGATCTGGAGACAGCCTACGATTTCATTGGCAAGCGTTTCGGGATGCCGTTGCGCAAATTCACATCGTCCGTGTTCATCGTTACGCGCGTGCTAGCCTCCGGGGTAAGGCTGTTTGCGACCGCCATCCCAGTGCATCTCATCACCGGGCTTGATTATGCCCCGTGCATTCTGCTGATCGGCGTCTTCACACTCATCTATACCTACCTGGGCGGCTTGAAAGCAGTCGTCGCGATGGATGTCGTCCAGATGTTCATCTATCTGGGGGGAGCGGTCGCTTCAATGGTTCTCATTCTGAATCACCTGCCTAATGGATGGAGCGACGTGGTGCGATATGCCACGCAGGATGGAGTAAACAAATTCCAAATCGTCAATCCTTACTTGGGGAGCAGTTTTCTTAAGTTCCTGACAGCGCCCTACACGCTTGCGGGAGGCTTGCTCGGCGGCACGTTTCTTACCATGGCTTCACACGGCACCGATCAGCTGCTGGTCCAACGGCTACTCGGCTGCAAAACACGCTGGGACAGCCAACGTGCGCTGATGCTGGATGCGGCCTTCATCGTCCTCCAGTTTGGATTCTTTCTGGTCTTGGGACTGTGCCTGTTTGCCTTCTATGGTGGCGTCTCCTTCCTGAATTTGGGACTGAAGTCCTCAGACGAAATCTTTCCGAAGTTCATTGTGGAAAACCTGCCGACTGGTGTCGCGGGGCTGGTTGTGGCCGGCGTGTTGGCTTCAGCGATGGGAACGTTGTCTTCGTCGATCAGTTCGCTGGCATCTTCGACTTACCTGGACCTGTTCAAGATGACTGCCCGGGGCCGGTTGCTAAGCGAGGCACAGGAGGTGGTCTGGTCGAGGTTGTTTACGTTGCTCTGGGGAGTCTTGCTGATTGGCGGTGCGATGCTCTTCAGGGATACGCGCAATCCGGTCGTGGAGCTTGGGCTGAAGATCGCGTCCTTCACCTACGGCGGGCTACTGGGAACCTTCTTTCTAGGCCTTTTCTTCCGGCGAACGAATCAGGGAGATGCAGCCGTGGGTTTTGTTGCAGGGTTGGTTGCCATGATTTTGGTGTTGTCACGCACCCGCATCGACTTCACCTGGCACACGCTTATCGGATGTACTGCGACCATCCTTGTTGGAAACCTTGCTTGCCTGAGACATAGAGGAGCTGCGTAGTGTCGATCTGCAAAAACTAGCGCAGATTTGGCTTAAGAAGAGGAAGCGTGCGAAAGGAGTTGCTACTTGGGGAGCGGATAGATTAGTACAGCGCGCTCGACGTTGAATCGGCGGGCAAGCCAACATTGAAGCGAATTACCTGGTCCTGGCTGACAAAGTAGAAGCGGGTGCCGCTAGCGCCAATGCCCGATGAAACCGCAGGCTCGGCGGCCGCAGTGAATTCCATGGCGGGGTCTGTTCCAGGATCAGATTCGAAGAGGTAACCGCTCTTACTCCCGGACGCCAGCACACTATCGATCACATTTTCAGATCCAAGACCGGCCAGCGTGGTGTAAGCGCCCTGCGTATGTCGGTATGCCATCTGACCACTTGCGATCGCCCGCAGTGAGGCGACAGAAGAGGATTCGTTCGCAGCTCGTCGGGCCCGTAGGAAGTTGGGGACTGCAATCGCCGCCAAAATCAACACTACTGCCACAACGACGAGTAGTTCGATTAATGAGAAGCCTTTGGATTTATGCTCGCTTGAATTCATGGCCTCAATTTCTGATGACGCTCCGTCGCGACCAGGCTGCCGAAATCGTGCGTTCACTGCTACGTCATCGTCAATTATGGTAGTTAGCGTTAGTCTGAAGTTTCCAACGGGGTCCCGATTCCCTCCGCATCTGCTTCACTGCAAGGATATCTTGGCGCTCGGTGACCCCCAAAATGTCGGCCGCTTGCCACCCTCGTAACTTTCCTGTCATCGCCCGTAAGATCACCTCTTGCACTTTCATCATCCGCTCCACCGCCGCTTCCGAATAGTGCTTCATGCGGACCTCCTGTCCTCAGCATGAAGCTTCTTCTTCCCCGACCTGATGCGGACACTTCATTTGCTAATCCAACCGGACAAATCATGTATCAATAACACTCCTCTCAGATACCGCTTGACTCTCTTCTCCAGGGTTCGTTAGCATTTCCGCGCTTGTCAGCACCCTGCCGGGGTGCATGAAAGGAAAAGGGAAGTGGGTGCAAATCCCACACGATCGCGTCACTGTGAGCGGCGAGTTACTTTCACCAGGACGGCATGGGCCGTCGGTCACTCTCGGTTCTTGAGGGGAAGGCTTTTGGAAGCGACATTGACCCGCAAGTCAGGAAACCTGCCCCGGTAGATCATTCATCAACCTTCGCGTCAAAAGGTCGAGACATCCGCAGGGTTTTCCTCCCCGCTGCTGTACCCGCCTGACGCCACTTGGAAACCTTCCAGGAGGCATCCATGCATCAACTCATCATCCTCGTCGGGGTTGTGCTTTGCTTTGTCAATGTTGTGCGTGCCCAGAGTCTGTCCGGAACGGTCCTAGATCCGCAAGGAGGCGGTGTTCCGAATGCCCAGGTCAGGCTCTATGTTCGTGAAAATGGTCTTCAACTCAATGCCACGTCAGATCCCCACGGGAGCTATCGATTTCAGCGACTCGCACCAGGCGAATATGTCGTCGAAGCTGAGGCCGAAGGATTCGCCCGAACGGCCCCGCAATCGATTCAGTTGGAAGCGGGCCGCACATTGAATTTGGACATACCTCTCAAACTGGCTGGCGTCGCCCAGGAGATCGTCGTTACCGCGGCAGGCAGCGCCCAGCCTGGAGAGGAGACTTCTAAAGCGATCAGCACGGTTGGCTGGCAGGAGATCCAAGCGCGCGATGAATTCTCGATCGCCGAAGCGCTTCGAACGACCGCCGGACTGCGTTATCAGCAACTCGGCGGCCCCGGGGCGCTCACCTCTCTCAAAACACGCGGCCTCCGAAACGAGGACACGGCCATTCTGATTGACGGTCAACGACTCCGCGATGTGGCTGCGCCCCAAGGCGACGGGTCTGGACTGCTTGGGGATCTAATCGTTACAAACATCGACCGGCTCGAGGTGTTGCGCGGCTCGGGTTCGTCGCTCTACGGGACGAATGCTATCGGAGGGGTTGTGAACATCCTTACCGACGAAGGCGGCGGACGCACGCGCGGCAGTCTGTTGACTGAAGGAGGTTCACTGGGTCTTTTCCGGGGGCGCGCCCAGGTTGCAGGCGGCTTCAATGAAGATCGTATTGCCTACAGTCTTGGTCTCGCGCACCTGAATGTCGTGAACGGCGTCGATGGCAGCGATGCAGCGCGTAACACCAGCGGGCAGGGCCGCATTCGGTTTCAGTTGACTCCTTCGGCATCACTCTCAGCCAGAATTTATGCGACAGACAGTTTCTCGCAGACCAACGAAAGCCCAGGGGCCATTGGAGTTCTGCCACCCTCGGGCGTAGTCCAAGCGATCCCGCTCAGTTTGTCGGAGTTGCAGCGTTACGAATCCGGCGTGCCAGCGTCACAACTCAATCTTAACGGGGCCACTTTCATCCCCTCGGCCAACGATCCTGACTTCCGGCGCGAAGCGCGATTCTTTTCGAGTATCGTGACCTTCGCGCAACGTCCCACGGAGGTTTTCGGTTACTCCGTTAATTACCAGGCCTTGAAAACAGACAGAGCGTTTCGCGATGGCCCAGGCGGCGTTTCGTTCGAGCCTCTGGGGAACACCCGTACAGACTATGATGGCCGGCTCCACACTATTAGTGCTCGCACCGACGTGCGTTTGGGTCGGTCTCAACTGGTCAATGCGGGCTATGAATTCGAAAGCGAATCGTACCTAAATCGCTCCTTTCAAGTCAGCCCTGCCGACAACTCCAGTGTGGATGTCACCCAGCGCAGCCACGGTATTTTCGTCCAAGACCAGCTTAGGCTGTTGGACGGACGACTCTTTCTTTCGGCTGCGTTTCGCGCGCAGTTTTTCTCACTGGACCAGCCGGCACTCGAACCTCTGCCCTTTGCGCCCTATCAGGGAACTACGTTTGCAGCGCCGCCCGATGCCTATTCCGGAGATGGTTCCATTGCCTACTCCTTTCGGAGTTCGGGAACCAAACTGAGGGCGCACATTGGAAACGGCTACCGGGCCCCGTCGCTGTATGAGCGCTTCGGTACGTTCTATGGAAGCTTTGGCTACTCCACCTACGGCGATCCCCGACTACGCCCCGATCGATCGATTGCTTTCGATGCGGGAATCGATCAGTCTCTGCTCAACAATCGTGTGCGATTGTCGGGCACTTGGTTCTACACGCGGCTGCAAGAGGTGATCGTGTTCGACTTTTCCGGCGCAATTAGCCCAACGACCGACCCATTTGGAAGGTTCGGCGGTTATCGCAACACGAACGGGGGGTTGGCCCGCGGTTTGGAATTCAGCGTGGAGGCGTCGCCATCGCGCTCGCTTGATCTGTCCGGTAGCTACACCTACACAAACGCCGATCAACGGCTGCCGTTAGTGCCGGGCATCATCCGTTCTTTTGCGATTCCCGATCATCAGTTCTCTCTGGTCGCGACCCAGCGCCTTGGCCAGCGCATCTTCATAAATTTCGATCTCATCGCATCGAACTCTTATCTGGCGCCAATGTTCGATTCCAACACCTTTACCAGCCGGGCCTTCGAGTTCGATGGTCTGGCCAAAGCAGACCTTGGCGCCAGCTACCGATTGCCGTTGTCAGAGAACCGAGCGGTTCGATTCTTCGGCAAAGTTGAGAATCTGTTGGACCGCGAATACTACGAGAGCGGGTATCGGACGCCTGGTGCGACTGCGGTCGGCGGAGTTCAGTTTGAGTTCTAGCAAAAGAAATCTACTGCGGAGACGCTGGGACGCGGAGAAGACCTCGAGGGAGATGAACGGTGTCGTTTTGCCTCGAAGCTAATCCCCAAGCAGAGGGAAATGTTCCCTTGAGTGTAGTCTGTCTGGCCTGGCTGTCTGTTTCACCCGGTCAGTCTCCGTGCCTCGGTGGCTTGCTTTGCTCTTTACCTTCTTTGCCCTTTGCGTTTGTTGAGGAGCTGACTCATGCGGAAATTCATTGTTGGCTGCCTATTGCTCTTGCTTGTTCTCTTGGGCTACCAGCAATATCGACTCAGCCGGAAACACAGGGAAGCAAACCAAGGTAGCCAGCGCTTCATTTCTCTGTCGCCAACCCTCACGGAGATCCTCTTTGAGCTCGGCGCAGGCAAGGATCTGGTTGCGGTGACGACCTACTGCGTCTACCCAGAGGAAGCAAAAGCCAAAGAGAAGATTGGCGACTTTGTGAACCCCAACTTCGAGAAGATCGTCGGACTCAAACCCGACGTCGTCTTTGCGGAAACCTGGAGTTCCAGCAAGATTGTTTCCCGGATACGCGGCTCGGGACTCAAAGTCACAGAAGTCAAGAGCCCTCACTCCGTTGAAGAGATCTACCAGGCGATCTTTCAGGTCGGAGAAGGTCTTGGTAAGGAGAGTCAGGCGAAGGCAACTATTGAAGGCATGAAGCGCAGGATTCAAGCAATCCGATCCCGCGCTGACCAGATGAAGTCGCATCCCTCCATCTACATTGAAATTGATCTTCCCTCATGGACCGTCGGCCGGGCAAGCTACACTTCAGAGGCCGTTGAGATGTGTGGCACAAGAAACATCTTCGCTGACGTGGACAAGCCCGCACTGCAGGCTTCAAAGGAAACCATTATCGAACGTAATCCGGAGGTGATTCTAACGTTTGATTCCAATCCAGAAGAATTTCGCCGTCGGCCGGGCTGGCAGAAGATCAGCGCCATTCGAAAAGGTTGGGTAATTGGAGATGTCGGGCACAATATGTTGTCGCACGGCAATCACCGCCTGGTAGACGGAATGGAACAACTTCAGACCCGCCTGTTGGAACTCCAGTCGCAGGACGGTAAGGAATAGGAAGGTTCGTCAATAAGGGCCAAAAGCTAGCGGCAACACGTTGTCATTTATCCTTGGCTATTTCTCATCTTTCATTCAAATCGAAACAACCGAGCCAGCAGACTGGCAAATGATCACTGACAAATGACGAATGTCTCTTCACGGTTGCTGCCGTCACCGACTCAAAGCCTAATGTTTCTCTCCGTCGCAACAGCCGTGGTCGCCGCTCTGGCCTTGTTCCTCGGCCCAGTGGGATGGCCCGACCGGAACATTCTCTACAACGTTCGCCTGCCACGCATCCTCCTTGGCTTGTTTGTCGGGAGCGGATTGGCCGCCTCTGGAGCGACGTTTCAAGGCGTGTTACGAAATCCATTGGCTGATCCATTCATTCTGGGAACCTCCAGCGCGGCCACTGTTGGCGTCATTCTGGCGAATTTGCTCGGTTGGCAGAGCTACTATGGGCTTTACTTCATGGCGCTCGGAGCCGCCTTTGCCTCCATCGTGTTTGTTTACCGCATTGCCCAAACCGACGGACGAGCGCCCATTCAAACCATGGTGCTGAGCGGTGTCATCGTCAGTTTGTTTCTCAACGCGCTTGTCTTCGTGTTCTTTTCCATTTTCTTTCGCGAGTCCTTCACCATTTTGTTCTATCTGCTGGGAACGTTAACTAGCGGCGATCACTGGCTGATCGGCATTTCCGGAACCATCATCGCGGCCGGGTTTGCAGTTGTCTGGGTGCTCTCACGCGAACTGAACGCGTTAACTCAAGGAGAAGAGACCGCGTTTCATCTGGGCATTGAAGTGGAATCGATGAAGAAGATTCTTTTTGTAGCTGCCTCTTCAATGACAGCCGCTGCTGTGGCGGTGGCTGGAATGATCGGCTTTGTTGGCCTGGTGGTTCCTCATATGATGCGGCTGATCGTCGGGCCAGATCATCGCTATCTGATACCTGCGTCGGCCCTGGGCGGGGCGTCTATTCTCCTGTTGACCGACGCCGCGGCCAGGACCTTGATACCGCCTTTGGAGATTCCGGTAGGCGCTTTGACGGCTTTGCTCGGCGCCCCGTACTTCCTCTACCTGCTCAAACGCCGGAAGGATGCAGGGGAGTTTTGAAAAACACCTTTTCTCAGGTGTGCAGCGAGTGAAAAACTCCCCTCCTCAAATGAGGAGGGGAAGCGCTGGCTTGAGCCAGTGCCGGAGTGGAGTGAAGGTCGGCTTGATAAATTGGATTCACTGTGGGATCAACGTCAACCACCCCGTCGTGGCCGATGGCCACGACATCCCTCCTTAACTAAGGAGGGAAGTTCTGGCGTAGTGCTGGCTCAAGGCAATGCGTGATGGACAAAAATTCATGCCTCCTGCAATCTCTCTTCTGCAGCTCGGTTTTTCCTACGGTACTCAAGCTGTGCTGCAAGACATCAATCTCGAAATCCCACACCAGTCACTGTTAGCGCTTATTGGACCGAATGGCAGCGGCAAGACAACCCTGTTGCGCGTGATGAGCAAAGCACTCAGGCCACAACGGGGCAGAGTGGAGGTCGACGGTCAACCGCTCTCGACTTTCAACGCACGCAAGCTGGCGCAGAAACTGGCGGTCATTTCATCCGAGCAACACTTCGAGTTCCCCTTCTCGGTGGCGGACGTCGTTGCCATGGGCCGTTTTCCGCATCTCAACCGGCTGGAGCGAATGAGCGATCGGGATTGGAAGATTGTCGATGAAGCCATGGAGAGAACCTGTGTGCTTGAGTTTGGCAACCGCTCGATCTCCCAGCTTTCCAGCGGCGAGAAGCAGCGTGTCTTGATTGCTCGAGCCGTCGCCCAACAGCCTTCAATCCTCATGCTTGACGAGCCAAACGCGCACCTCGACATCAACCATCAAATCGCGATCTTCAACCTCCTGCGAACCTTGAACCGCCGGCATCAAATGACCGTCATCGTAGTGCTCCACGACCTCTCGGCCGCGGCAGCTTTTTGCGAAACGATGGTCCTCCTCCACCGAGGGCGAATTGTGCGCACCGGCAAGCCAGCCGAGGTGATTACAGCGGAGCTGATAAGGCAGACCTATGGCGCGGAAGTAGCCGTTTTCCCGA
>Ga0075418_10008355_pt1 | contig 11612 bp, 8 predicted proteins | sample SoiMetdeltSBSDD2_FD_81776 | JGI IMG/M metagenome (GOLD analysis project Ga0075418, IMG submission 81776) | Bulk soil microbial communities from a Populus tree surrounding site in Tennessee, USA - Soil MetaG P. deltoides SBSDD2 | ecosystem: Environmental > Terrestrial > Soil > Tree plantation...
GGGACACCGTTATACCACAATGGTTTCAGGCCTCTAAAGCCGCGGCCGCCAGTGACGGGCATGCCGTGCATTGTTGAGTAACGGCAGTCATATGTCAACTGTCCCGCCTTAAGCGCATACCCACCTCAGCAACACGGAAAGCTGCTGCAGCATCTTGAGCAGCATACGCTTGTAGAAGCTTTACGAGATTTTTCTGATGTTTTCTTACAAGTGTCTGAAAAAATTCATCAAGGCCAAATTCTGTCCTTATTGATGGCATATGTCTAGCACACTGATTGGCATCTCTAATAACAACATTGAACAGATATAAATCTTGCAACCATTGCTCATCCCAATTTTCTTCCGGAACATTCAAAAGTATATGTTTTTGAGACTCTACAAATTCCGGCCAACAGTTATGATCGTAAATTTTAGTTTCTAAAAAACTACGTGCTATAAGACCATCATCTGCGAGACTTACGACATCAGTCACCGCACTTTCTCGTTTAACCCTAGTGAGTAGTCCACAAGCAAAAGGTATTACTTCTTTAAGACGAGAACGTAATTGAGCATGGCTCTGAAATGATTTGTGTGTTTCAATTAATGTCAACCATCCATTTTCTTGCCCCTGTACAGCTTCAAAAGCTGCCAAGAATTCACAAAAGGTAAGATGGATAAAACGGAATGTCTCTCTTTCCTGCTCCTCACTTACTAAGCCTGTCTCTTTGGCTATCTCTCGAAATATAGATTCAGATTCGGATTTTTTACACCTAAATACTTCTCTCACAATACGTAAAGCTTCTGACCATTGTAATGAGTTAGAAGGTTGTTCACTGTCAAGCACATGTTCATAAGCTAATTTACCTAGGACACGTTCTATCTGTTCGCGTAGTTTTGCATAGGCGGGAGTTTCCCCTTTCTGCCGTAGACGTCTCTTGAATATTAGCTCGTCAGTTACTTTCTTATAAAATTCAGTTCTAGATTCAGGTGCTACTACATGCCCAGCAGTTTGATCCTCAGCAACGTACATAGATAACACAAGAGGATTACTGCACATTTCACGAAGTGTAGGACGATCAGTTAGCTCCTTATAAATCCTTGATATGTCATTCTCAGATTTATCTTTGAATGGCCATCTAGTAAGAAACTCATAAATATCACTTGGACTAAAAGGCTTTATAAAGAACGCCTGTCCAAAGTTTCCATAGAAAGTGTCTTTAATCTGCTGATGAAACTGTGTACGCATTGTAAGTATAACCGCATTATTTTCGCTAGCTCTGCTTAGCTCCTCGCTCAAACCATCTATGGCTTTACGAGTTCTGTTATAATTACCGCTGGACACTTCATCGAGCCCATCAAGCAATATTAGCAATCCGCTCTCTTCAAGATAAGCTTCAAAACAATCAGACATTTTGTAAATACTACTTTTTTCTATTTCAGAGCGTATTCTGTTCAAAAACCACTCACCAAGTCTATTTTCTTTAATACTGTTTGGTATTTCTAACTTTCTCAATTCTATCAATATTGGTAATCTTGCTTTAGAAGGTTTATCCAAAGCACTACGACAGGCATCACGAAACAGACGCTTTACTAATGATGACTTTCCTGACCCTGGGTCTCCTATTACACGTATTCTGTTTCCAGTAGATAAAATGTCAGTGTGGTTATAAGAACTTTTTTCAGTACCATGATTATCCAAATTCAAAGAAACAAAAACTGTATCAATCTCCAATTTGATATCTAAACTAGAAGGAACATATAAGAACCTGTTTTCTTCTGAAAGTTTATTGCGGCAATATCTTTTTAAAGTTAAACTACCTAATAAAGAAGGTTTTAAAACTCTTCCAAAATAATATATGAATATATCTGCGACATATCGTGTTGCGTATTTTATATGATTTTTTGTGATAGACCACAAGTACATTAATGAAGGAATAATAATAAACGAGAAAATGAGCGTTCTAATATCCAAATTAATGAGATTCGTAAATTTGTTCACCATGATATGCTCCTCCTATTTACTTTCTACCTTGCTATTACTAGGTTTAGAGGCTAAATCAGACCTCACAACAGGACAAATGTGCATAGGCGGCATGATAGACCAAGCCGCCCACAGGGGCAAGAGTTTTTTCAGGTTGGCCGACGCGGTAATTGAAGCGCATTTTCTCTTTCGTTGCACACGGGTGCTTTGACAACCCCTATATGCAGGAGCTAAAAGTTTGGGGGAGTTTTATACACCTCCCCCACTGACATACTTTTGACCGTGTGCCCGTGCTCCCTGAACCTCTCCTCGACCCGCTCGAGAATCTTTCGCTGCCTACTATTCTCTTGCGCGTAACAAAGAAAGACACCACCCTGCGGTAATGTATTGACCTTCTCTTTCAATGTTTCCGTAAGTGGCAGCATACTGGCCGGGACAATCGCGATATTGTCCAGCCGGGCCTTGAGAAGCGCCTTTGGCGGGTTTGTGAGCTGATATCGGTATCCCCTATTGTATCGGTATCTCATAAAGTCGTGTCCTGCATAATCTTTCTGGCGTTCTGTTTCCCCAGGTGGATATATATCTGTGTGGTGTTCAGATTCGCATGTCCTAACCACTGCTGGAGCTGGAACGCCGAGACTCCCTTCTCCGCTTTGTAGGTTGCAAACGTATGCCGGAGGGTATGACATGAGGCCTTCTTGGTAATCCCGGCTTCCTTGCGATACTTGACGACGAGCTTACGAATCCCCCGCTCTGAGATCGGCTCACCCTGGTAATTGAGAAAGACCCTCTCTGAGAAACTCTCACCTCGTACCGCCAGATAGCTTTTGAGAGCATGAACGCCTTTTTTCTCCAGGGCAATCTCCCGTTCCACACTCCCCTTTCCCCTCACCGTAATGGTAGGCTTGATAAAATCGATATCCTCAATTTTCAGATGTGCTAACTCCGACACCCTGATCCCAGTCTGTAAAAATACCTGTAAGATGGCGTAGTCTCTGGGGTTAGCCCCAGCCAATGAGAGCATTTTTGTGTATTCGTCGGCGCGGAGCACCTGCCGCCCGTTCCTTTCCCGTTTGGGCGTCTCAATGCCCGTGGTTGGTGACTTAGAGATCACCCCTATCCCTTCCAAAAACCGGAAGTACTCCCGGAGGGCTGACATCTTCCGCGCTCTGGCAATCCCTGTTAATTCCCGTTTGGCAAGCGCGGAGAGATACTCCACGACATCAACTTTCTCAACATCTGCTGGGGTCTGTATGGACACGTTCGTCTTGTGAAGGTAGGACAGAAACTGAGAGATATCCGTTTGATACGCCCGGATGGTAGCGGCGCTTCTATTCTTCCCGTGGAGACTATCGAGGAAGAGTGCCAATCCCTTTTCTAGTGTGATGGTGTGCATATCTGCCCCTGTGTTCGTCATATCTCCCCTACTTTCTCATACAGACCGAAAAGGGACAAGAGCAGGACACCTGGCAAAAATGGTTCCGATAACATGATGTTTTTTTCATTATATGGTACCGCTCGGTAAGCATGTCAAGGCGGAGATCGTGAGGCGTGGTTCCGGGAAGCCAGATTATCGGAACCAATGAGAGGACACAGATGTGCTATGCTAAGCGCCCAGCAAACCACACGCGAGTGACTGCTGCGACGTATCCTTACAAGGAGAACGCATTGTGGCACGGATTTTCCTCTGCCATGCCAGCGAGGATAAAACCCCGGTCCGGGAGGTCTATCACCGCCTGTGTGCTATCGACGGGTTCGAGCCATGGCTGGATGAAGAAGACTTGTTGCCGGGGCAGGAATGGGCGCGGGAGATCCCACGGGCTCTGCAAACCTCCGACTTTATTTTGATCTTCCTCTCACGTAACTCAGTGGCCAAACGCGGCTATGTCCAGCGGGAGATGAAGCTAGCGTTGGATGCCTGGCAAGAGCTGCCAGAGGGGAGTATCCACACCATACCTGTACGGATCGATGACTGTGACGTGCCCGAAGACTTCCGGCGCTATCACTGGGCCAATCTGTTCGAGCCCAACGGGTTTGACCGCATTGTCCGCGCCATCCGTGCCGAATTAGCCAAACGGTCTGGGACAACACCGCCGCCAAGCAGGCAGGTCTCCTCAAGCACAAGCCCCTCTGCAGCACCTCAGCCGACAGCCAGTGCCTTAGAACCCACCTTTACCAACAGCATCGGCATGGAGTTTGTGCTGATTCTCGCTGGGACGTTCATAATGGGATCTCCAGTCTCGGATACAGAAGCGTATAGTGACGAAAAACCCGCCCATCGTGTCACCATTACACAGCCATTTTATCTGGGGAAGTACCCGGTTACGCAGGCGCAGTGGGAAGAGTTGATGGGCAACAATCCAAGCCGATTCAGCGGTCATCCACAATATCCAGTGGAGTGTGTTTCTTGGGACGACGTGCAAGTCTTTCTGCGCAAGCTCAACGAGCGAGAAGGGAGCCGGGACTACCACATGCCGAGTGAAGCCCAATGGGAATATGCGTGCCGTGGTGGTACAGAGACCCCTCGGTACCATCCTAATGACAACGCTATCGCATGGTACGGGAGAAACAGCAACCGTCATCCGCAGCCTGTTGGTCAGAAATTGCCGAATGCGTGGGGATTATACGACATGCTGGGTAATGTGTGGGAGTGGTGCCACGATGAATGGGGGAACTATACGGCGGATGTGGCGGTTGATCCGATAGGGCCAACAGTTGCTGGAGCCGCTCGTATTATCCGGGGTGGCTGTTGGCGCGTCTCTGCGCGGCGGGTGCGGGCGGCTACCCGCTACTGGAGCGCCTCTGGCTCTCGCGATAGCGGCATTGGCTTCCGCGGCTCGAGTTCAGGCCCCAGCAAGTGACGAGCGGAGCGAGACATGCCGGAGAAGACGACGCGGAGCGGAGTCGGTGAGGCATGGCTGGCGCAGCGAGAAAGCCTCTTTAAACAGGGTCTTTTCTGTGGCTGTAAAGAGAGAGGGTCTATGTAGTACTGAGTCGGACTACAAAGAAATGAGAAGCGGCCCTGAGAATATCGCGATAATCCCCCACTATTCCAGTATCAGCTCTCGTCAATAGGCGCGCGCCCCGGAGGCTGGTAGCGATAATTCATGGTTATCGCTACTTGGAGAATGTCCAGAATCGGTGGTGAGGGAGATCGACAGGGGAATGTATTTTGAGTAGCACAAACGGCAAGATCAGTAGTGCAATTACCCTTTGCTTAACGGCCTTGCCGATTGTGCTACCAGTGAGCGAGTATAACACAACTCCAAAGCCATGCCCGACACCGGAATATGTTGATAATAGGTGGTTATCGACATATGGGAGGTATAGAATCTTCTATTCCGATTTAGCTGAAAAAACTGCACAAAATTATCTTCCGATTGACGGTCTCATTTACCCTACAAACTCAATATATCTGACCAACAAATCTTACTTTACCTTTTTGCGGAGATATTCAAGAATACACCATATGCTCAGAGCCAAGGAGAGGAGATTTATGATGTTGCGATGGATGCTCATAGGGATGTTGACGTTCTTCACGCAGGTAGCATGGGGCGCAGAACTAACACGGAGTAAGGCACTGGAATTACTCGACCAGTGGAATGCGAAGTGGTTGTCAGAGCAGTGTCGACTTGCACCTGCATTAGCGACGAAGCCGGAATTCGTTGCGCTAAAGGATCGACAGTATTGTAAAGGGAAATTCGTTGTCACTGGCATCCAGCCACAGTCTCCTACGGCGGCGAGTGTAGAGTTTCATACTGAATGGGTGATAGATAAAGCATGGCTTCAATCATGGCTAGACGCTATGCAGAAATTGCAACAGCGCCTAGCCCAGCTCCCCGTGCAACGGTCTTGTGATATTCCCTCGAAAGATGGACGAATATGTTGGAGTGGGGACATACATGGCGAGATACTTCAGATGGATATATTTATGGCAAACAACAAATATTAACAGGTGCTGTGGTTGGAACGAAAAATCCTGATATTAGACAAACAGCAGAATGGGAACAATACGAGGCATGGAAGAATATGATACGGGAGAATCTCACACGAGGCGATAATGCTACGCCCCCCGTGCAGTGGCAGTTCGAGCATTGGGATGACGGCTGGCGAATCGCGACGAAGTAGTTTAATTATTTTCCGTCATTTTCTTTACTACACTTATCATCTCTATTTCTTTTTTAGCATTAGCAATCAGCTCTTTAAAAGTAACAAATCTAATATAAGTATTGAGATAAAAGTTCCAATCGTTCATTACTTCTTGCTCGTCTTTTGTAAGATCATAATCAGCTAGTATTCTACCAATAGGTTTCTGTATTCCATATGTTCCTTTGCGCTGTAAACCACTGTTAATATCAGTCCGCCGCATGTATTCTATAAGTTCACTGAGCCCATCAGCTATGCGAGAGGTGATACTCAACCTACCACCATTTGGTTTTTGACTGAATATTTTTATATTTGGACTTTTTACCTCTATAATTCTTTGTTCCTTATAGTTCGTCTCAATATGTAAATCAATCTCTGTATCATTGTCTATATTTTTGTTTTTAGCTTTAACCTCACAATCTAATCCGAGTATCCACCGTTTTATTTTCAATTCACTTTTAACTTTCTCTTCTATATTTTCGTTGTTTGCAACAGCTTGTTTTATCAACGCTTCAAACTCTTCAAGTTCCTTGGCATATTGATTAGAGTTGTCAATAACTTCTTTTGCAAGTGCCAGTTCTTGTTGCTGTAGATTAAAGGCTTTTTTCAAGTCCCTATTTTCATCTTCCTTATCACGTAACCTATTCCTTAAAGTATCCACCTCCCTATTATTTGATTCAACGTCTGATTCTGTAATAATCTGTTTGTTCCAAAATTTGGCAAAGAATTTCTTTGTAGTTAAAACAATCCAGTTTAGAATCTCATCTACCTTTTGGTTTTTCTCAATAAATAAGCTCCGGTTTTTAAATTCGCCCTTTTCTTTGCTTTTTTTATTCACTGTACGAAATGACACACCTTCTGCTTTTGGGTATTTTATTATTGCTGCCTCAATTGCGTATTGGTCACTTTCCCATCGATCTTTTTCGTGCGTTTCGAATTTTTTGTCTTCTTTTTTGGGCTCATCTTCTTTTGTATTCTTATTAGTCATTTCATTGTTATTAATTCTCTAATTTATTATTCTAACTTATAGGCACTGCTGATAATCGCATCGAAACTGTTTATCCTATCAACCGCAGTGTGTGGTATTAACTTATATATCCATTGCTTCCCGGTTGCTTTACTGGCAACGCTGCACCACTCTTCAGCTTTTTGCGCCTTGGAAAATACGTCCGGATCATTTTTCTCAATCTTCGATTTATCTTTCACCTCAACTATATAGTAGGCTTCTTTCCTCTCAACGATAAAATCAGGATTATAGTTGCCATAGATGTATGGGATTGGCAGTTGTCCTATCCGTAAGCGGAGCCAACTCTTAACCGTTCTATCCGCATCCAGGGAATCAGCGAGTAATTTTTCCTGTGCAGAATCAAAGACATAAGCCGGATAGACACTATTGGTGTACCCCTCAATGATGTTTCGCAACACTTCCGCATTACTGACTTCCTCCTTTTGCAACGGGACGGCGGAGGCCTTTATCGCCTTTGTGTATGGCTCATAGCTGTTTTGAGACCCTACGACCGTGAATTTGATTTTGGTGTCCTCGTGCAGTTTTTGCCGAATCTGCGGCAGAATATCATTGAGAATAGTTTGCTCGTGCAGTGTCACTAATTTTGTGAGCATACCTTTATCGACTTTTATCTGGCTCAAGTAATGAGCCACGATCTTTTGGAGCACTGCTTTATGTGAGATGTCGATCTCCGGAACTTCCAGAATTATCAGACGTACAAAACGGTTAACCGGGTCAATTTCTTCTTTGGTGGTGACATTTGCGAGTTCTACACGCTGGCCGGTAACGATATCCGCTTTAATAAGTTTTGGGTCTATGTGTTTGAGTTCTTCAAGCCGTAGCTGTATGGGGAAATAATCGAGTTTATTGGATGAATACACCTTTGTTTCAACGAGAGGCAGCGCGATCCAAAGTTTTTTGTCATCTTTCGGTTTAATCTCAATCAGCTTTAATTCTTCCCGCTCAGCTGCTTTCTTTACCTGTATCCCCTCTGCGACCTCATGGGCGACCGCAACGACGCGGGCAAAATTGTCATGGGAGATAATATCTAACGAATCAAGCACTTCGATGCCCGTTAGTGTGCCAAAGGGCAACCGCAGACCTCTGCCAATGGTCTGCTCAATCAGAGTTTTGCTGATGGATGCTCGGAAGGGAATGATGGTAAAAACGTTACGGACATCCCAGCCTTCTTTAAGCTTGTCAACGTGGATGACAATCTCATTTTTGTTGATCGGCGGCGGCTCTTCCAGATGCAGAAGTTGGTGAATAGACTCCACCTCGCTTTCACTCGTCACGACAAGCGTTTTGTGCTTATAGTACCCGTTAAAAAAATCATCTGCCGTGACCATCTCTTTGACTTCATGGGCATGTTGGATTGACTTGGTGGTGATTAGCGTTATCGGAAGGATCATTTTAATTTTGGTGTTTTTGGTGTACTCCTCAAGAAGTGCCTTTTTCTCCCGGTGCAGCCGGATACCATCCTCAAGCTTTATCCGGTCGATATCTCCTTCATAGACAAAATTATCGCTTCGCGCCACAACGCCCGGTATCTTAATATAGCCGCCGGTTGCCTCTCCCCCATTTTTCAAATTCTCAAGCGCTTGCTTGGCGTCCTTAATGGCATCTGCGAGTGTATAGCTGAAAACGACATTGGTGCTCGTTGGTGTTGCGGTAAACTCAAGCCCTAATAACGGCTGTAAATGGTTGATTGCCCGCAGGGATTTTTCACCCCGATAGCGGTGGCTCTCATCCATGAGAATAACAAGATTTTTCTTCTGCAAAAGCTCCGCAAAACTGGAGCCTAGGGTCTCCTGGTACTTGTGGAATTTAAACTCAACATCCCGCCTTTCATTGAAGATTTTTTGTATGTTGAATATATAAATATTTATTGCCTCGAATAGCTTATTCCCAAAATCCGCATACGCGTAATTCTCCCCGGTCACCAGATTAAATACCGGCACATCCGTGAGGCCCGCAAAGACGTACTTTTTACTCCCCGCCGTAAAGTTATCAATGGTCTTTGTATATATGGTTTCGCCGGGGGTGAGTATAAAAAAATCTTTGAGTCCTTTTGTCGAGGAGAGATAGGCAATCATGGCCGCCATGAGCCGTGTCTTGCCAATGCCGGTCGCCAGGGCAAACGTGAAAGAGGGAAAATCCGTATCGAATTTTATATTGCCGATCATTTTTGCTTCGATGTCGCGGGGATCGTCTTTGCCAATGTGAAAGGTTGAAAGGAGCGCATCGAGTTTTGTCATCGATTGCGCCTGCGGTTTTCGCAAATCAAGCTCTTTGATAATTTTGTCGATCACTTTCATACGGTAAATTTTTTCAGGAGAATGTCCGGCATTCTCTTCACTTCTACATTATCCAGCAATTTCAGTTTACTGGAAATAGTCTTTGCATAGATAACGACAAATTTCGCTCTCTCCCCTATCTCGTTTAAAAGCGTATCGATATATTCCTGGCTTAAATATTGTTCGGTCACATGGGCAATGGTCGTGCCAGAAATGCCATGTAATGCGTTATCGGGATGGAGCAATCTAAATCCTTCTATTTTTAGGACCGCGCGGATGAGTGCGCCGTTATACATTTTGGGATTAATTACCGTTAAGCGCAGATCGCTGTCTTTGATAAAGAGGCTGTCGCCTAATTCAAAATATTTAAATCCACCGCCGCCTTTCCATTGTATATCTTCGCTAATCCCTCCTTGATCTGAACCATCCACGACACTTTTCATACGAGGAATAATATGCGTTTCTGCATTATTGCCGATCTCTACCATTATCCACTTGCGTTTCATTTTGTGCGCTACTGCTCCAGTTGTTCCTGAACCCGCAAAAGAGTCGAGCACAAAATCACCTTCGTTACTGGCAATGGTAATTATTCTTTCTAATAATCTTTCTGGTTTTGGAGTGCTGAATGGATCTTCGCCAAACAGCGCTTTGCTTTCTTTTCTTGATTCATCATTGTGTCCAACTTCATCGTGAGGCCACCATGAAGTTACAACTATTCCTGACTGCACTTCACTAAGGTACCTTTTCAATTGCGGTGCACCTTTTCCGTTTTGTCCAAAGAATACTCTTCCTTCAATGATCCATTGTGCCATAACACTTCTATTTGTTACCCAGGCTCTCCCTTTAGGAGGACGATAAGATTGACCAGTATGAGGGTTGATAATATCGTAATCATACTCCTTTGTGTAAGTCTTTACAGAGAGATTGTCAGATCTCCATTTGCCCTTTCCATCATTACTGTCATACTTATACAAAGAGTTTTGTTTTTCTGTTCTCGGAAGCAAGTTACGTACAAACTTATTTGTTTTTTGATAGACCAGGATATGATCATGATTATCAGGAATTCCTTTTGCGTCACTTGCAGCAGCATACTTCTTCTGCCACACAATGTTTCTTACAAAGTTGTTGCGTCCAAATATTTCATCGCACAGGACTTTCAAATAATGTGCTTCGTCATCGTCGATAGAAATCCATAACGAGCCATCTACGGCTAGCAGCTTATATATCGCCTCTACTCGTGTCTTCATCATGCCGAGCCACAACGAATGTTCCATGCCGTCATCATAATGCGCAAAAGCGTTTCCTGTGTTGTAAGGAGGGTCAATATATATAAGTTTAATTTGATTCTGAAAATCCTGAAGTAATGCCTTGAGTGCCAGAAGGTTGTCGCCCTTTATCAGAATATTTCCTGTTTTGTGATCACCAAACGACTCTTTTTCTATTAAAATTCTTGGTTCTGATACACGTGAATCTTTCTTATTTACCCATTCATATTGACCAGAAGTTACATCATAGTAGAGCGCTTTTCCTTTGTTTGTCCATTGCAGTTCTAATTTCTTTCCATGCATGTTTGCATGGGTATTATATCATTAAACTCAGTAGTTCTGATATAAGCTAGTCATTTCCAAATGACCCGTCCAGCTTGACAAACAGAGCCCTTAAAACTCATAATCCATTCAAGCACATGCCGACCTTTGCCAAAGACCACATCATTATTCTCCCCCACGCCGAGGATTATAGGGACAGTTATACGATCAGCCTTACTGAGGTCCTCTCGACCCTCAATGAGCCGGAACTGCATGAAGGCCTCGCCAACGAGCGCTACACCGCTGAGAAGACCATTGGGAAGCGCCGCATCTACCTCTACTACTACCAAACCGTCCCCTTGCAGGCGCGGCCCCATGAGCGCTATGCCATCATTGATTTTGTGGGCTTTGCGGACCTATGAACCACCCAAACGCCTTTCTCATCCAGAGACGCGCCCTTGCCAGATTTCGAGAGAAAATCCCGTTTCTCGCGCTCATTCCTCCCTCGATATACCAGAAGCTCTCCCCTCTTTCGTGGTACGAGCCGTTTGGAGCGAATGAATTACCCCGCAGCAAGCTGCGAGGTATCAACCCCCCGCTTGCGTACAGTCATGGCCCCGCCAGTTTGGCGGGGTGGATGCTCGTGTATCTTGTGTATGTCCTGCATGCGAACCTTA
>Ga0075418_10008356_pt1 | contig 11611 bp, 11 predicted proteins | sample SoiMetdeltSBSDD2_FD_81776 | JGI IMG/M metagenome (GOLD analysis project Ga0075418, IMG submission 81776) | Bulk soil microbial communities from a Populus tree surrounding site in Tennessee, USA - Soil MetaG P. deltoides SBSDD2 | ecosystem: Environmental > Terrestrial > Soil > Tree plantation...
CTGCCTGGTGGAGGACTCGGTCCCGGCCCTCCTCGTCGGCGATGCCGCCCGCGTCCGGCAGATCCTGGTGAACCTGCTGAGCAACGCGGTCAAGTTCACGCCCGCCGGCGAGGTCGAGGTCACCGTGTCCGCCACCCCGCTCGAGGAGCAGCGGCACGAGATCCACTTCGCCGTCCGTGACACCGGCGTCGGAATTGCCCCGGATCGGTTCGATCGCCTGTTCCAGTCCTTCAGCCAGGTGGACGCGTCGACGACCCGCCGCTACGGGGGCACCGGACTCGGCCTCGCCATCTCCAAGCGCCTCGCCGAGCTGATGGGGGGGCGCATCTGGGCCGAGAGCGAGGTCGGCAAGGGGTCCACGTTCCACTTCACGATCGCCGCCGAGTCGGCCCCGGGCGAGGGCGCCACCTTCCGCTTCACACTGCCTGACAAAGCCCTAACTTAGCCTGCGGATTCAAAGGCGTGCGGCCCGCAACATGGCTGCATGCTCCGCGCCGCCCTGGTTTCGCTCGCCCTGCTCGCTGCGCCCTGCGCGGCGCAGGGGCCGGTTTCGCTCTACTGCGCGCGCGGCGCCGGGGACTATCCCGACGCCGCGATGACGCTCAAGGCGAGCGGCAGCCACGTCGTCAACGTCGTTTTCGTCGGCTACCGCCCGTCGCGCGTGCGCGCCGACTGGAGCCTGCGCGACTGCCTCTACACCGCCTCGCGCCTCGACGGCAGCCGCGACATCGAAGCCTCGCTCTGGTACCGCGAGCGCGGCGAGCGCCTGCGCCGCGAGCCGCTCGAGCCACGCAGCGCGACCTACAAGGCCTCGACCCGCACGGTCGTGCTGCAGGGCCGCTGAGCGCATGCGCCGCTGCCTCCTCGCCGCGTTCCTTTGCCTCGCCGTCAGCGCCGCGGCAGCGGCCGAGTTCAGCGTCTCGCCTATCCGCGTCGACGTGCCGCGCGGTGCGCGCTCGGCCGCAGTGTCGGTGGCCAACGACGACGCGCAGCCGCTGCGCATGCAGCTGCGCCTGATGGAGTGGACGCAGGACGCCGAGGGCAAGGACGTACACACGGAAAGCGACGCCCTCGTCTACTACCCGCGCATGATGACCATCGCCCCCGGCGAGAAGCGCCTGGTGCGCATCGGCATCAAAACGCCCGCCGGCGCCGCCGAGCGCGCCTATCGCCTCTACATCGACGAGCTGCCCGCGCCCGCCGCCGAGCGTGCCGCCGCCTCTGGCCTCACCTTCAGCATCCGCTTCGCGCTGCCGGTGTTCGTCGCTCCCGCGGAAGCGACTCTGCGCGGCAGCATCGATTCGATCACGCTGCGCGAGGGCAAGCTGCGCGTCGCGGTCAGCAACCCGGGCAACCGCAGCTTCCGCATCACCACGGTCGGCGCGCGCGGCGGCGCTTTCGCCGCCGAGAGCGCCGGCTGGTACCTGCTCGCGGGCGCCACCCGCGTGCACCAGTTCGATGTCCCGGCCGAGGCCTGCCGGGGCCTGCGCCGGCTCGACGTCACGGTAAAGGCCGACGGGCTTTCGCTCGAGGGGGGCCTCGATGTGGACGCGGGCATGTGTACGCGCTGAGGGCTGCGCCCTCGCGCTCGTCCTCGCCGCCGCCAGCTTCACCGCGCCCGCCGCGGAGCCGCTGGCGCTCAAGCTCGCCACCACGCTCGCGCTGCCGCAGCTGCCCGCCTACCAGGCGCTGATCGTCGACATCGACGTCAACCGGCAGCGGCGCGGCGAGTTCACCGTGCAGCGGGACGCGAGCGGCGAATACTTGGTGCGCGCGGCCGACCTCGCCGCCCTCGGCCTGGCCGAGCGCGCGTCGCGCAGCGTCACCATCGAAGGCGAGCTTTGGGTGCCGGTGCGCTCGCTCGCGCCCGAGCGCGTCGCCCTCGACGAGGCGCGCCTCGTCCTCGACATCGACTTTCCGCCGCCGGCGCTGCGCAAGAGCACCTACGATCTGACGCTGCGTCGTCCCAACCCCGCGCAGGAGCCGCGCGAGCCAGGCGCCTTCGTCAACTACCGCCTGAGCGCGAGCGACGGCAGCGGCGCGGAGCCCTTCAAAGTCGGGCTGGCGACCGAGCTCGCTGCGCGCGTCAACGGCGTGCTGGTGCGCAACGAGTCCGCCCTCGTCAACAGCGAAGGCAGCACGCGCGGGCTGCGCTACGCCACGCAGCTCGTCTACGACATCCCGGCCGAGCAGCAGCGCTGGATCCTCGGCGACCACACCGCGGTGAGCGGCGAGCTCGGCTCGACGCTGCCGGTGGGGGGTGTGAGCCTCGCCAAGCTCTACCAGCTCACCCCGCACTACGTGCGCCAGCCGCTCGCCGGCTATGCCGGCGCGGTGAGCACGCCGTCGCAGGTCGAAGTGCGCATGGGCGGCATCCCGGTGTTCAGAGAGCAGGTGCCGGCCGGGCCGTTCGAGCTGCGCAACCTGCAGCAGTTCGCCGGCGCGCGCGACGTCGAGATCGTGGTGCGCGACGCCCTCGGCCGCGAGCAGCTGATCGGCTTTCCCTATTACTTCGCGGAGCAGGCGCTGCGCCAGGGGCTGCACGAGTACAGCTACAGCGCCGGCTGGCTGCGCGAGGAGCTCGGCACGAGCAGCGGCAGGTACGGGCCCGCGCTCGCTTCGGGCGTGCACCGCTACGGCCTTTCCGATCAGCTCACCGTCGGCTTGCGCGGCGAGCTGGGCGAGGACCTCGCCAATTTCGGGCCGACCGCGCTCTACCGCCATGACCGCCTCGGCGTGCTGGGGGCCGGTTTCTCCTCCAGCCGCTACCGCGGGCGCAGCGGCAACGCATCTTCGCTCGGGTACGTCTACCACGCGCGCAGCTTCGGCCTGCGCGCGAACTCGCGCCGCTATAGCGAGGAGTACCGCGTGGCGCAGGATCTGGTCGTGCCTTCAGGCGTCAAGGCCGAATACGGCGCCGGCGGCTCGCTCATGCTGGGCGCCGCGGGCTCGCTGTTCCTCGACCGCACGGTGACGCAGCGCTATCCCACGGCGCCCATCCTCCACGACAGCACGGCGACGCGCCTCGCCTACAACTACAGCCTGGGGCGGCAGGGATCGTTCTTTGCCACCCTGACGCGGCTGCACGAGGCGCGACCCGACACCCAGATCTTCGTCGGCCTGCTCGTCAACCTCGACCGCCAGAAGACGGCCCACCTGAGCGCGCGGCACGACCAGAACAGCGGCGAGACGCGCTACGCCGCGCAGTTCTCGAGCGCGGTGCCGGCCGGCGAGGGTTTCGGCTACCGCATCGGCGCCGACGGCATCGGCGCCTCTGCACGCGAGCTCACCGGCTTCGCGCAATACAACGCGCGCGCCGCGAGCCTGAGCTTCGACGGCGCCGCCGCGCGCAACGCGGGCGAGGGCGCCGAGCGCTACGAGGTGGCGCTGGCCGGCGCCGCCACCTGGACCGGCGGGCGTTTCGGCCTCACGCGCCACATCGAGGACAGCTTCGTCGCCGTGCAGCTCGCCGCACCGCTCGAGGGCGTGCGCGTCTACAGCAACAACCAGGAGGTCGGCCGCACCGACCGCGAGGGGCGGCTGCTCGTGCCCAACGTCGGCTCCTACCAGGAAACGCAGATCACCATCGATGAAACCGACGTGCCGCTCGACCATGCCATCGGCTCTCTGCGCCGCGTCGTCGCGCCCGCCTACCGCAGCGGCGCGCTGCTCGCCTTCGACGTGCGCCGCATGCGCGCGGTGGAAGGCGTGATCCTGCTCAAGGGCCGGCCGGCCGAGAACGCGCCGTTCAGCCTCGGCGGGCGCGAGTCCATCACCGGGCGCGGCGGCCGCTACTACCTCGAGGACCTGCCGCCCGGGCGCCACGAGGGGCGCCTGGGCGCCTGCCGCTTCTTCCTCGAGGTGCCGAAGTCGGTCGAGGCCGTCACGCTGCTGCCGGAGGCGGCCTGTGATTAGGCGGCTGTGCGCGCTGCTCGTCCTCCTCGCGCCCGCGCCGGTCCTGGCGCAGAGCGCCTTGTGCTCCTTCACCAGCACGCCGGGCGCGGCGTTCGGTCCCTACGACGATGCGCTGGCGACGCCGACCGACACCAGCACCTCGGTGGTCGTCAACTGCCTGCGCAACGGCGGCCCGGCCAACGTCACCGTCACGCTGCAGCTCGGCCCCAGCGCCGGCAGCGGCCAGATCGCGAACCGCGCCATGCGCGCCGGCGCGGAGAGCCTCGCCTACAACCTGTACCGCGACGCGGGGCGCAGCCTCGTCTGGGGCCAGACCGCCGGGGTCGATGCCGGCACCCTGGGGATCAACGGCATTCCGAACAACGGCTCGAAGAACGGCACCTTCGTCATCTACGGGCGCATCCCGGCGCAGCAGAGCGTCGGCGCCGGGGCCTACACCGACAGCGTGCAAATCACCGTATCCCCCTGATAGACTGCGGGCGTGCTCGCCCGTGTGGTGTTGACCGCGCTTCTTCTGGCTGTGCCTGCCACGCAGGCCGCCGAGCTCGCGATCCGTGCGGTAGTAGTGAAGAGCGCCCGCGTCTCGCCCCAGCAGGTCGTGGTCAAGGGCGGCACCGCGGAAGACGTGCGGGTGAGCATCGAATCCGCCGAGCGGCGGATCGTCATTACTCCTTAGGTTCTTTTTCCTTCTCCTCGGTGGGCACGCGGTAGGACTCGCTCGCCCATTGCCCCAGGTCGATCACGCGGCAGCGCTCGCTGCAGAACGGCCGCCACGGGTTTGCTTCCCTGGAAAACGCCGCCGCCCGCCCGCAGCGCGGGCAGGGAACCGTCTTTACAGGTTGCAAAAGGTGAGCTCGAAGCCGACGTCGAAGTCGGCGGCGCGCGGCCGGCTGTCGACGGGATCCTGCGCGCTGTCCTGCCCGATGAAGCGGATGTTGAGCACGTACTTGTTGGCGCTGATCTCCGGCACGCAGGGCAGCGAGGGGTCCAGGCGCAGGCGCAGCATCTGCGCGGTCTTGCCGCCCAGCATCTGCTGGAACACGCCCTGCGGCGCGGTGAGCGCCTGCGGGCGGCCCGACTCGCGCAGGATGCGCAGGATGATGGCCGAGCCGTCGCGCAGCGGGTGCAGCGGGCCGGTCCAGGCGGCGAGGTGGCCGGTGCGCTCCTCCGGCGGGCGGTGCAGCCAGTAGTGGTAGGAGGGCAGGTCGAACTCGCAGGCGCCGCCGGGGATGCCGGTGCGCTGCTTGATCGACATCAGCCAGTCGTTCTCGCGCAGGTACTGGCCGATCTTGCCGGTCATGGCGAACAGCGCCTGCGACGCCTGCTCGATGTCGCGCAGCACGCTGGCGAGCGCGTCCTCGGCGATCTCGGGATTGTTGCGGAAGGAGAGCAGCACCTGTTTCTGCCGCTCGAGCTCCTGCAGCAGGTCCGACTTGAGATCGGCGCGGCTCGCCACCTCGAGTACCTCGAACAGCGTGAGCAGCGCCATGTGGTGGTCCTGCGGGTCGCTGCGCGCGATGAAGTGGCGCGAACGCTCGAACAGGTCCTCGAGCCGCAGCAGCGTGCGGATGCGCTCGTTCAACGGGTATTCGTACGTGATCACGGCCGCTGCGCCGCTCGTCCCGGTAAGGAAGCTCGGCGGGTGTGGGGCAATGTGTGCTCGCTGCACGACTAGCCTTTGCGTGTCCCGGTCCTCAGCAGGTAGGCGGCGTGTAGCCGGCCGACCTGGCCCCGCAACGCATCGAGGGTCCCCGAATTGTCTATCACATCGTCGGCCGCGGCTAGCCGTTTTTCCCGGGAAACCTGGGCCGCGACGATGGCCCGCACCTGCGCCTCGGGCAGGGCACTGCGCGCGAGCACGCGCTCGACCTGCAGCGCCTCGGGGCAGTCGACCACCAGCACCCGGTCGACCCGCCGACGGTAGTCCGGCGACTCGATGAGCAGGGGCACCACGTGCACCACGTAGGGCCCCGGGGCCTGGGCGATGCGGCGGGCGGAGGCCTCCCGGATCATGGGGTGCAGGACGGCCTCGAGTCGCTTTTTGGCGACGGGGTCGCCGAACACCAGCTGGCGCATCCTCTCCCGGTCCATCGCCCCGGACGGAGCGATAAATGCCCTGCCGAACGCCCTCTCGATCGCGGGGAGGGCGGCGCCGCCCGCCGCGGTGAGCTCGTGGGCGAGGGCGTCGGTGTCGACCACCGTCGCGCCGAGCTTCGCGAACGCGTCCGCCGCTGCGCTCTTGCCGCTGCCGATGCCGCCGGTGAGCCCGACGACGAAAACGCCGTCGCCGCGCGCTAGATCCGCTGCAGCCACCATTTCACCATCGGCTCGCCCCAGAACAGCGCCACCACGCCGGCGATGGCGAGGTAGGGCCCGAAGTGGAAGCGGAAGCTGCCGTCATAGCGTCCGCGCGCGGCGAACATCTGCAGCGCGCCGAAGATCAGGCCGACCACCGACGAGAGGAGGATGACGAGCGGCAGCATCTTCCAGCCGAGCAGTGCGCCGACCGCGGCATTCATCTTGAAGTCGCCGTAACCCATGCCTTCCTTGCCGGAGAGCAGCTTGAAGCCCCAGTAGAGCAGCCACAGCACGAGGTAGCCGGCGACGGCGCCGATGACCGCGTCCCGCAATGGAACAAAAGTATTCGTGATGTTCAAAAGCAACCCTATCCATATCAGCGGCAACGTCAGGTCGTCGGGCAGCAGGCCCGTCTCCTGGTCGATGAAGGCGAGCGCGATGGTGAACCAGATGAACAGCGCCGCGCCGACGGCGGCGAGCGTCGGCCCGAAGCGCCACGCCGCATAGGCGGCGCCGATGCCGGCGAGCGCCTCGACCAGGGGGTACTTGACGCTGATCGGCGCCTTGCAGTTCGCGCACTTGCCGCGCAGGAATACCCAGCTGAGAACCGGGACATTCTGCAGCGGGGTGATCGGCTTGGCGCAGGCGGGGCAGTGCGAGCGCGGACGGAACAGGCTGAGCGGCGCGGCGGCGGGGGCCGGCTGGCCCGCCAGCTCGGCGCACTCGGCGCGCCACTCGCGCTCCAGCATCTTCGGCAGGCGGTGGATGAGGACGTTGAGGAACGAGCCGACGATGAGGCCCGCGACCAGCGCCGCCCAGGGAAAGACGGCTGGCTCGGTCAGCCAGCCGGGCGACATGCCTTCAGACGGCCTGGCCCATCTTGAAGATCGGCAGGTACATGGCGATCACCATGCCGCCGATCAGCGTGCCGAGCACCACCATGATGATCGGCTCCATCAGGGAGGACAGGGCCTCGACCGCGTCGTCGACTTCCTGCTCGAAGAAGTCGGCGACCTTGCCCAGCATGGAGTCGAGCGCGCCGGTTTCCTCGCCGATCGACACCATCTGCAGCACCATCGACGGGAACACGGCGGTGTTGGTCATGGCGACGGTGAGGCCGGTGCCCGTGGACACCTCGCCCTGGATCTGCTTGGTGGCGGCGGCGTAGACGTAGTTGCCCGAGGCGCCGCCGACCGAATCGAGCGCGTCGACCAGCGGCACGCCGGCGGCGAACATGGTGGAGAGCGTGCGCGTCCAGCGGGCGATGGTCGAGATGCGCACCAGGTGGCCGAACACCGGCAGGCGCAGCATCAGGCGGTCCATGAAGATCTGCACCGCGAGCGAGCGCTTCCAGGCCTCGAGGAAGCCGTAGATGCTGCCGCCGATCACCGGGAAGATGATGTACCAGTAGGCGACGAACCAGTCGGAGATCGCCATCACGAACAGCGTCGGTGCGGGCAGGTCGGCGCCGAAGTTGGTGAACACCTGCTTGAACGCGGGAATGACGAAAATCATGATCACCGCGGTGATGATGAAGGCGACCGCGATGATGGCGATGGGGTAGAACAGCGCCGACTTGATCTTCGACTTGATGGCGAGCGTCTTTTCCTGGTAGGTCGCCAGGCGGTCGAGCAGCGTCTCGAGAATGCCGGCCTGCTCGCCGGCCGCCACCAGGTTGCAGTAGAGGTTGTCGAAGTACAGAGGGTACTTGCGAAACGCGGAGTGCAGCGGCGAGCCGGTTTCGACGTCGGTCTTGATGGCGAGGAGCAGCGTCCCCACTGCGGGGTTGGAGGCGCCCTTGCCGACGATGTCGAAGGACTGCAGCAGCGGCACGCCGGCTTTCATCATCGTCGCCAGCTGGCGCGTGAAGAGCGCGAGGTCCTTGGAGCCGACGCTGCCGCCGCTCTTCGCCTTGACCTTCTTCACCTTGCCGACCGCGATGCCCTGCCGGCGCAGCGTGGCATTGACGGCGGCGTCGCTGACCGCGCGCAGTTCGCCGCGCACGACCTTGCCGGCTTTGTCCTTACCTTCCCAGGCCCACGTGGATTCCTTCGGTCCCTTGGCAGGGGCCGCTGCCGCGGCTGTCGCCATTCGCTCCGCTCCCTCTAGTCCGCCCGGATGATGCCTCTCGTGTGGATTTTTGTAAAGGCTGAAGTTCCTGCTCTAAGAGCCTGAGGCCTCGGCATTTTCCACCTGCGGGACAGGACGGAAGATGCGCACGGTTTTGATCGTGCGGCCCTGCGCGTGAACGATTTCCATCGGCACGTCGCCGATCTTGATCGACACGTCGGCCTCGGGGATGTCCTGCAGGTGCTCGACGATGAGCCCGCTCAGCGTCTTCGGCCCGTCGATCGGCAGCTCGAGACCGAGCGCGCGGTTGATCTCGCGCACCGGCATCGCGCCGTCGGCGGTGGCGGTGGCGTTCTTGTCCCACGACAGCGGCGCGCTGGAGGAGGGCAGGCTGGTGGTGAACTTGCCGATCATCTCCTCGAGGATGTCCTCCAGCGTCACCAGGCCGAGCACCTCGCCGTACTCGTCGACCACCAGCGCGACGCGCTCGCGGTTTTCCTGGAAATACTGCATCTGCGCCAGCACCGAGGTCGTCGCCGGCACGAAGTAGGGCTCGTCCAGCACGGCGAGCAGCGCCGCCTCGTCGATCTGCCCGATTTGCAGCGTGGAGAGGATCTTGCGCACCTGCAGCACGCCGGCGAGATTGCCTTCGTGGTCGCGGTACACCACCAGGCGCTGGTGGTGGCTGGTGGAGAGCTGGTGCAGCACCTTCTCCATGCCTTCCTCGAGGCACACCGACTCGATCTTCGCGCGCGGCACCATGATGTCCTGCACCGTGACCGCGCCGAGGTCGAAGAGGTTGAGCAGGATCGACGTGTGCTTCTTCGGCATGAAGGTCGAGGATTCGAGCACCAGCGTGCGAATTTCCTCGGGCGAGAGCTTCATTTCGTCCGCGTCCCGCCCCGGGCGGATGCCGAGCGCGTAGAGCAGCGGCCGCGCGAACAGGTTGACGAACCAGGTCGCAGGGTTGAGCAGCCACATCACCGGCTTGAGGACGTAGATGAGCAGCAGCGCCGTGCGCTCCGGATAGGTGGCGCCGATCACCTTCGGCGTGATCTCGGCGAAGACGATGATGAGGAAGGAGATGAGCAGCGTGCCCACCGCGTAGGCCACTTTGTCGTCGCCGAGCAGGCGCACCGCCACCAGGCTGGAGATGGTGCTCGAGGCGGCGATCACCAGCGTGTTGCCAATGAGGATGGCGCCGAGGAGCTTGTCGGTGCGGGCCAGGAGCGCCGCCACCAGCAGCGCGCCGCGGTGCTCCTGCGCAACGAGATGCTTCAGGCGGTAGCGGTTGAACGCCATCATCGCCGTCTCGGCGATGGAGAAGAACGCGGAGAGGACGAGCAGCACGCCCAGCGCGGCGAACATCCAGCTGAGAGGAACTTCTTCCATCAGGCGCGCTTGAGGATCACTTCGAGCACGAAGCTGCGCCCGACGTAGGCGAGGAGCAGGAAGATGAAGCCGGCGGTGGTCCAGCGCAGCGCGGTGCGGCCGCGCCAGCCCCGGACGTAGCGCCCGACGAGCAGCACGCCGAGCGTGAGCCAGGCGAGGACGGAGAAAAGCGTCTTGTGGTCGAAGCGCAGCGCGCGGCCGTAGGTGGCCTCCGACAGCGCCACGCCGAGCACCAGGCCGAGGCTCAGCAGGATGAAGGACAGCGCGATGAGGCGAAACAGCAGCCGCTCGAGCGTGAGCAACGGCGGCAGCGCGGGAAAGCGCGCGAGCGGCGCGTCGCCCTGCGCGCCGGCCGCATGCAGGTCGCGCTCGAGGAAGGAGAGCATGGCGACGTGCAGGATGGCGATGGTGAGCACGCCGTAGGCGGCGAGGAACAGCAGCACGTGCAGCGTGAACTCCGCGCTCAGCGCTTGCGCGCTGGCGCGGCCGGGAAAGGCGAGGGGCAGGAACAGCGCCACCGCCGCCGCCGGCAGCACCAGCGGCTCGACGCCGTCGAGGCGCATGAAGAAACTTTCGATCCAGTAGAGCGCGACGCCGAGCCACACCGTGGCGGAGAGCGCTTGCGCGAAGCCGAAGGTGAATTGCCCGCCGAGCACGCCCTGGTGCAGCAGCCAGCCGTGCAGCGCGAGCGGTGCGAGGATCGCCGCGCGCTCCCAGCCGCGCAGGCCGGCAGGCCGTTCTTCCGCGCGGCGCCAGCGCGTGCGCCAGAAGTGCCAGGCCAGTCCCACGTACGCGGCGCCCGCGACAGCGTGAATTACAATGTCCGGCACCTCTTCAGTCTATCATTCCGATGCTCGACACCCTGACCGCGCGCCTCGCCAAGATCGTCAAGACGATCCGCGGCGAAGCGCGCCTCACCGAGTCGAACATCCAGGACGCGCTGCGCGAAGTGCGCGTCGCGCTGCTCGAGGCCGACGTCGCGCTGCCGGTTGTGAAGCAGTTCACCGACGCGGTGCGCGCTGCCGCGCTCGGCGCCGAGGTGATCGGCAGCCTCTCGCCGGGCCAGGCGCTGGTCGGCGTCGTGCACCGCGAGCTGACCCGGCTGATGGGCGAGGCGAACGCGGGCTTGAACCTCGCCACGCAGCCGCCGGCGGTGATCCTGATGGCGGGCCTGCAGGGCTCGGGCAAAACCACGACGTGCGGCAAGCTGGCAAAACTTCTCCTCAAGGAGAAGAAAAAAGTCGCCATGGCGTCCGCCGACGTCTACCGTCCTGCGGCCATCGAGCAGCTCAGGACTGTTTCTACCCAGTCGGATGCTGAATTCATTCCTTCGTCCGTGGGCGAGAAGCCGGTCGACATCGCGCGCCGCGCTCTCGACTACGCACGCACGCACTACAAGGACGTGCTGATCGTCGACACCGCCGGCCGCCTCGCCATCGACGAGGAGATGATGCGCGAGATCAGCGAGCTGCACGCGGCGCTGAAGCCGATCGAGACGCTCTTCATCGTCGACGCCATGCAGGGCCAGGACGCGGTCAACGTGGCGAAAGCTTTCAGCGAGCGCCTGCCGCTCACCGGCATCATCCTCACCAAGCTCGACGGCGATGCGCGCGGCGGCGCTGCGCTCTCCGTGCGCCAGGTCACCGGCCAGCCGATCAAGTTCGCCGGCGTCGGCGAGAAGCTCGACGGCCTCGAGCCCTTCCACCCCGAGCGCATGGCCTCGCGCATCCTCGGCATGGGCGACATCCTCTCGCTGGTCGAGGAAGCGCACGCCAAAGTCGATCTCGAGGAATCAAAAAAACTGGCGGACAAAGTCCGCAAAGGAAAATCGTTTGATCTTGAGGATTTCAAGGCGCAGATAGTGCAGATGAACAAGATGGGCGGCATCGCCTCGATGATGGACAAGCTCCCCGCCCAGCTCGCCGGCGCCATCGAC
>Ga0075418_10008364_pt1 | contig 11606 bp, 9 predicted proteins | sample SoiMetdeltSBSDD2_FD_81776 | JGI IMG/M metagenome (GOLD analysis project Ga0075418, IMG submission 81776) | Bulk soil microbial communities from a Populus tree surrounding site in Tennessee, USA - Soil MetaG P. deltoides SBSDD2 | ecosystem: Environmental > Terrestrial > Soil > Tree plantation...
GCTGAAATCATCGTCGATCTCCAAGCGCGCGATCAGCGTGCCGTTCAGGCTGCCGTCATAGGGGTAAATCAGCACGCGCCGATCATCGGCGTCGATTTCAATGTCCTGGCGCAGCAAAATTTTGTCGTTTGCCGTCAAAACGAGCGGCACGCGCACCGCTTTATCCGTGAAGTTTCTGACGTGGACCATAATTTCCGCCGGGCCCGGCTGCTCGGCATGACGCCGCACCTCGAAACCGACGATGGCGACGTTGTCTTTACCGCCGCCGACGCTGACGAAGCGATAGTGGGCCGCGGCCTTGGTGAACTCCTCGGCGCCCGTAAAGGCGCCATCGCTGATCGCCACGATGCGATCCGCGCTGGCGCGCTTGAGAAAGGCATGCGCGAAGAGAATCGCGTCTTTGACCCGGCCGGGTGCGTCGGTCGCGTGCAGGTCGCGCGCCAGTTCTCTTAGCTTGCGCTTATCGGCAGTGAAGGGGGCGAGCAATCTCGGCTGCGGGCCGGCGCCGATGACCATCATTTTTCGCGCCGCCGGCAGTTCGTCGACGAGCGCGAGAAACTCCCGCCGCGCCTGATCGAAGCGCGAACCGTTTTTACCTTTGGCCTTCATGCTCGCGCTCAAGTCGACGACCACGATCCTATCGCCGGCGGTCGAGCCGAAGTTACGCAAGTACGGATCGGCGAGCGCGGCAATCATGGCGAGCGCGGCGAGGAGCTGCAAAATCAACAAAAGATTGTTGCGCAAGAGCCAGCCCAGCCGCGTGCCGAGCGGACGCTCTCTCAGGATGCGCTCCCAGAGAAACAGCGTCGTCGTACCGACCTTAAGTCCTCTGGGCTTGAGACTATGCAGAAAAAGGATGAGCGGGATCACCCCGGCGAGGAGCAAAAGCGCGGATGGAAGACGCCACAACATAACTCACGCAACGCTGCTCACCCGGCGCAGCGTCTGCAAGACAAATTCGTCGAACGGCACCTGCGTCGTCGTGCGCAGGTAATCGATGCGGCGGCTCGCGCACACGGCTTCGATCTCTTTGAAATAGCGGTCCAATTCCGCTTGAAAGCGGTGCACCAGATCGACGTCGAGAAAAAATTTGCGCTCGCGACCGCCTTCCACGTCGACCAAGGCGATATCGCCCCAAGGTTTCGGCCGGGTTTCTTGCTCGTCGACAATGTGGATCACCAGCAGCTGGTAGCGTTTCACGGTCAATTCCTCCAAGGCCGCGCGCCAACCGGCGGGATCAAACAGGTCGCTAATCACCACCACGAAACCGGGATGAGGAAAAAGATTTGTGAACGAATGGATCGCCGCGCGCAAGTTGGTCTCGCCGGCGCAGGAAAGTTTGCCAAGGAAGCGAAATAAGCTGAGCACCTGCTTCCTACCGCGCCCAAGAGTGAGCGGCGCTTGCAGGTGGGTCGAAAACGACGCACCGCCAAGCCGATCGAGATTCTTCAGACCGATGTAGCCCAGAGCCGCGGCGACTTTTTTGGCGTAATCGAGCTTCGCCGGCGCGCCTTCGGCCATCGACCGACTCGTGTCGATCAACAGGTAAATATTCATCTCTTCCTCTGCGGTAAACACTTTCAAGAGCAGTCGCTCGAGGCGCCGGTAGATATTCCAGTCGACGTAACGCAGATCGTCGCCGTGCTGATAGCGGCGGTAATCGGAAAATTCCAGGCTAAAACCTTTACGCGAGGCGGCATGCTCGCCCTTGGCGCCGGCCCAGCTCAGCCGCTTGGCGACCAGATGAAGCCGTTCGAGCTTGCGCAGGAATTCGGTGTCGAAAAAAGTTTCTGGTTGCGGGTCTCGGGTTTCTGCTTGACGGCCCGCAACAAATGGTTCAGATAATTTCTTACTGTTGCCGACGCGACCATCCGATTGGTCAGCCCGACCGAAGCGAGGGATCTTGGTTCCGGCGGCGCGAAGCCGTGCAACAACTTCAGCGAACCATCCTCGTCTCAATTCGAAATTCGAAACCCGAAACTCGAAACTCATCGTATTCTATTCCACTTCCGGGACTTGCTCCGCCACTTCGCTCAAGATCTTCTCCGCGTTGACGCCTTCGGCGTCGGCTTCGAGGTTGAGAATCAAGCGGTGACGCAGGCTCGGCAGCAACAGGCTGCGAATATCGTCGAAAGAAACATTGGGCCGGCCGGCCAGTAGCGCGCGCCCTTTCGCCGCCAGAATCAAGCTCTGCAACCCGCGCGGGCTCGAGCCGTACATGACGAAGCGCTGTGCTAATCCACCCGACCCGTTCGCTTGTTTTAATTGCGGGTGGGTGCTCAATACCAAGCGCACCGCATAATCCTTCACGACGTCCGCGAGCGGAACTTCTCTCACCCACTGGCGCATTTGCAAGATTCCTGGCGCGTCCAAGACCTCGCGCAGCGCCGACGGCGGCGCCGCCGTGGTCAAATCGGCGATCCGCGCCAGCTCCGCGCGGCTCGGGAACTGCAGCAGCAATTTGAAAAAAAATCTATCCACCTGCGCCTCGGGCAAAGGATAGGTGCCTTCCATTTCGATGGGGTTTTGCGTCGCCAGCACCATGAAAGGATTTTCCAAGCGATGCATCTTGCCGCCGACGGTGACGCTCTGTTCCTGCATCGCCTCCAATAACGCCGACTGGGTTTTCGGCGTGGCGCGATTGATCTCATCGGCAAGCACGATGTGGGCAAAGAGCGGCCCGCGCTGAAACTCGAATATCTTGCGCCCCGAGGGATCGTCGGTGAGCATATTCGTGCCGGTGATGTCGGCCGGCATGAGATCGGGCGTGAACTGAATCCGCGAAAAGCTCAAGCTCAACGTTTCGCCCAAGCTCCGCACCATCAAGGTTTTGCCCAAGCCCGGCACACCTTCCAGCAGGCAGTGGCCGCCGCAAACGAGCGCAATAAACACTTGCTCGATCAATTCCTCATGACCGACGATCATCCGAGCCATCTCGGCGCGCAGCCCGTCGAAGGTCCGCCGCGCGTTGACGATACGTTGTTCGATTTCCTCTACGGATTGCATGACGCGACTCCTGATCACTTAACAGTTTGCAGTTGCCAGCGAGCAGGAAAAAATCAGATCCTTGCCGACGACTGACAACTGCTCACTTACTTTTCACTTCCCCTAACGAGAGAAAATAATTTCTAATCGTTTCTTTGAGCGCATCCGGCACGCGCTCGGAATTGAGCTCCTGCTCGGCCTGGCGACGATAGGAAGCGGTGATTTCCGCTTGCGGAACCGCGCTTTTTCCCGCCGTCGGTTTGCCTTTGAAATCGAGCGCGCTGCTTTCGCCCTCGCCGAGCAAGCCTTTGACTTGAGTCGACGCGCCCGGACGAAGCTCCGACAGCGAGCCCGAGTCTTGATCTTGTTTTCCCGGTTCTTTGCCCGGCAAGCTGTTGGGGTTTTTTTCCCGCGCGCCTTCGGCGCTTGGATCTTGCTCGCCCGGAGCGCCGCTGCGCGCGTAATTTTCGCCCTTCGCGCCTTGACCCTGTTTCATCAGCTGTTCGAGATATTGCTGCGCATCGATCAAGGAACGCCGGTCCAACTCGCCGGTAACCTGTTGCTCCAATTTGTCGAGAAACGATTTTAGCTCTTTCTGTCCGAGGCCCTGGCCGCCGCCTTCGGAATTTTCGAATTGGCGCTTGAGTTGAGGCATAGCCGCCAGCCGTTCCATCCAGCGCTGACCTGTCTCCTGATTCGCTTGGGCCGGCTCGGGCAACTGCAGCAGGTCGCGCGTCGCCTCGATCTCGGCTTTCAAATCCTTGAGGCTTTGCTCGCTGGCGCCGTTTGAGAAAGAACTTTTCTCCGCGCTGGATTGGGCCGCGGCGGCGAATTTCCCAGCGGCGCCGGCCAATTCTTTTTTTACCGATTCGTCGGCGCTTTTTGCCTCGATATTTTTTTGCGCGGTTTTTTCAAGCTCTCGGCTCAAATTGAGCGTTTCCCGCAGTCCCTCATTTTTTGCTTTTTCTTGCAGCTCGCGGGAATATTCGCGGAGCCTATGCGCCAGCGTCGGCGGCCCGCCATAGCGCGCCTGTTCATCGCCGCGGTCGAAATCGAACCACAAGAGCATGAACCAGAGTGCCAGCAAAGGCAGGGCGGCGTAGGCCGGCCAATTCCAGCGGCGCGGCGAAACCGCGCGCGGCTCGAGCGAGCGGAGCCTTTCTTCGGCTTGGTGCAATACCAGCAACGCCGCGCCCTGAGTTTCCTTGCGCGTCGACAATTCCCAGGCAGTGACGGCGCGTTCCTCGAGGCCGAGCGTCTTGTCCAGTTTGACCAAAGCCCGCGCCGAATCGCCGAGCCGCCAGCGCGCGCGGTGGAGAAACCATGGCGCCAGCGAGAAAAATAACGCCACGGGGGCGAGCCAGCGCAGCCAAGGGTTGGGCAGATAGATGTCGAAGGGCGATAAAATGATTGCCAGCGCCGCCGCGTAGCAGCTGACGGCGAGGAGAGTCTGTTCGCGCCGTTTGCGTCGCTCCCAGTGTAGCAGGCCGGCAAATTTGGCTTCGAGATTTTCCATTGCTCCGCTCAAAATCCAGGCGCCCGCCTAAGCCCCCAGCGATACAACGAGTAGCCGGCGACGCCGAGCAAGATATGAAAACTCAAATGGCTAAAAGTTCCCGACCACTGAATGCCGAATAGCGCCAGCGGCGCCAGCTCCTGGCGGCTCAGCATAGCGAGCAGAAACGCGATCGGGTTCAACGGCAGGTAGAACAGCGCCGAGAGAATTACCAAAGCCGCAAATAAGCAACGAATGAAAACCTGGCGGTTTTCCAGACGGCGCTCCCAGAGTGCCAGCGTCGCCAGCCCCCAGACGCCGTAAATTAGCGCGTAAGCCGGCAGCAACAAAAAAGTGAGCGTGATGCTCGATAGCGGAGTGCGCGCGATCGCCCCGGCCCAGACTAACAACGGCCCGCAAAGCAGCAGGGACAGGCCGATATGAACGCAAAGAAACCCGAGCTGAGCGCGTCTGATCATCGCCGCGGGCAGACCTTCGTCGCACAGCCAACTCTTGAGCGATTTGAAACGCCACGCCGCGAACTCTTGATTGGCCACGCGCAACGAAAAATAAATCACCAGCACCAAAGTCGTCACCGCCGTCACTTTAAACAGGCTTGCCGAGCCGCTCCACATCTGCGCGTCCAACGACGGTATGTACAAAGAAAGAAACTCCACCGGCGCAAGAATAATCAGAAGATAAAAATAAACGGCAAAGCCGTGCCCTTCGGCGAAATAGATTTCCATGCTTTCGCGCCACACGGGATTTTCGCTCATTCGTCCTCCCCGCCCGTCAAAGGAAAAATCGCGCGAAAGAGCGCATAGTCCTGCGCCTGAATGCGCGGATCGTCGACCCGCACGCGCGGTTCGGGATCCTTCACCCAACCGAAAAAGACTGCCGCACCGCCCGCCCAGCGGCTATCGCCGTCGCGCGGGAACATCGACGAGTGAAACAGCACGTCGCGGGTCTTGTCGGGAAAAGTGACCTCGCGGAAGCTTACCGCGTCGATCCGGTTAGCGCCGATGTCGTCGCGTGTTTTGGCGCTCGTCAACGGAAAGCTCTTGCGCCAGCTTGCGCCGCGCGGAATCGCGCCTAGATCGAAGCGCTGCCCGGGCAGAAGCAGCCAACAATTGGCCAGATCTTTGGTGCTGCGATTTTCCACCTTCAGGAGCAATCGATCACCCTGAGTCTCGAACTCGGCACGCAGTGGAAACCGATCGATGCGGCGCATGCGAAAAAGCCGATAGTCCCATTCGCGCAGCGGTAACTGGAATCGGCTCGCGCCGGCGCCATCCTGCACGACCACGGCTTGCTCCGTCGAATCGCGCGGCCGTATCGAGACTGGCGTCAGATCGAGCCAGCCGCGCTCCATTTCTAAATCGTATTGGCGCAGCTGGGTAGAGAACAACGCGAGATTCGCCTGGGCGTCGACGAAACCGTCGCCGCTGCTTTCAAGCACAGTGGAGCTTAAGAGCACGCCATCAGGGACATGACCCCCCCGGCTGAAATAGAAGTAGCCGCCTAACATGCCGACAAAGACGATCGTCGCGAAGACAATCAATAATCGGCGCACCGGGAAGCGCTGGCGTTGCCAAAACCACGTGATCACGCCAATCGCAATGAGATAGCTCAGCATGGCGAGCAATAACGACCCCGACGGCACATAGGTCGCAATAAACGAGGGGCTGGCGATCAACTGGTTAAAAACCGCGTCGTTCCATTCCGTGCGCGGCGCCGGGTCGTCGCCGCCGCGCGGCGCGATCAGGCTTTGTAAAAATCGCGGCAGACCCTCCCACTGGGAGAGCGGCGGCCGGCCCACGTCGAGCGCCAGATAAACGATCCGTCCGCGCCCACGGCTTGCTTCGACCAACAGCGGCAGACCGGCGCTTTCGGTGAGCGCGTTGCCGCTCACGATAGTCGAAGTCTGCGCCCAGGCTCCGGCTATCGCCACCGGTCGTTCGCCTTTGACGGCGCTCGGTACAAAGGTGATCTGCTTCGCGCCGGTGACGCGCACGGGTAAAAAGCGGCTAAGCGCCGGCTCCTGATAAAGCGCGTAGTTCAAACTGCCAAAAACGATCATCTTGCCGCCGGCCGTGAGCCAGGCGTCGAGCGCCAGCAACTGAGAACGGGACAACTCGCGCAGCGATTGATCGTAAATAATCAGATGGGAAACACCGAGCAGGGCGCGCGAATCCGCCGCCAATTGGGCGGGCGCGAGCGACACCAACCGGCTTTGTGGCGCAGCCGTCAAAGCGAGCGGCGGCAGCGCGCCGCTTTCGCTCATGAACAGCAGCACCGGCGCCGGTGAAAAATAACGGCGCAGATCGAGTTCTTGCGAAGCATTCACCTCGGCGCTGGAAAAAGCGATCGTGACCGGCCGGCTGATAAAATCCGGATCGACCGTGAGCTGCACGGTTTTGCGCGTCTGCGCGCCAAGAAAAATGTCGCGTTGGTATTTGACCAGATAAGGCGCTCCGCCTTTGGTCGCGCCGCCCTTCCAGACCCGGACTTCGAGAGTCCCTTCAGCGGGACGGCCGGTGTTGCTGAGCTCGATTTCCAACGGAAACGGCCGGCCGAGTTGAAACACACCGTGAAAACCGACGCGCGGCTCGATCATGACCGCGGCGCGCGCCGCCGGCACCGTAAGCAAGTAAAGAAGTAAGAAGAAAAACCCCGCCACGCTCGGTCGGCCCAAGCGGTGGTAAGAATTTGGCGGGAGAACTTTCAAGCGCAGCGGGCTTGGTCGCCGCGACGGATAACGCTTGAGGGCAGCCTCTGGGGCTGAAAAGGACATCGTTCCTTTCCAGATAGGCCCGCCCCACCGGTAGCCGTGCTCTAATCTGTATATTCCACGCTGAGAATATCAAACGTACGAACGCCCGTGGGGGTGTGGACCTGTACTTCGTCTCCTTCGCTCTTTCCGATCAAGGCACGCGCGATAGGAGAGCTAATGGAAATTTTTCCGTTCTTCGGTTCCGCTTCATGATCGCCGACGATTTGGTATACCACCTTGTCACCCGTAGCACCATCAGCAAGGGAAACCGTGGCGCCGAACACCACTTTATCGCCTGAGAGCTTGGAGACATCGATCACCTGCGCTCGTGCAACCTTGTCCTCGATCTCGCGGATCTGCAGGTCGAGCAACGATTGCCGCTCCTTTGCCGCGTGAAATTCGGCATTCTCCGAAAGATCGCCGTGATCGCGCGCCTCTTCGATATCACGAATGTTTTTTGGCCGCTCAACGTTTTTTAAACGTTTCAGCTCATCCACCAGGAATTGGAAGCCTTTCCCCGTCATGGGGACGCTTGCGTCTGCCATATTCTCGACTCCTCGACAAAATAAAAACCCCTCGGAATCGCTTCCGAGAGGCCTTTCAAAATCTACAGTTTTACCTCGCTGCTAAATGTGATGATATTCTAGCATCGGCATTGTCTATTTCAACAGCAAAAGCCGGTCACCCCTCAGGCTACAAATGCTAGGCGCGCTTGATCGGCCCGAAAACATGGCAGGCTACACCATGGCGATCGGCGTCAAAATCCAATGGGGGTTCGGTCTCGCTGCAAAGCGCTTCCCTATAGGAACAGCGCGGATGAAAGGTGCAGCCCGCCGGCGGGTTGACCGGACTGGGCACGTCGCCTTCGAGCACGATACGTTCTTTCTTGCGCGCGGTGTCGGGCATCGGCACCGCGGACAACAGCGCCCGAGTATACGGATGTTTGGCGTCGCGGTAAATCGTCTCGGCATTGGCGATCTCGACGACCTTGCCCAGATACATGATCGCCACCCGATGGCTGATGTGCTCAACCACGCGCAGGTCGTGCGAGATGAACAAATAAGTAAGGTGCATGCGCTCTTGCAGCTCCTGCAACAAATTGATGATCTGCGCCTGGATGGACACGTCGAGCGAGGATACCGGCTCGTCGCACACGATGAACTTGGGATTGACGGCGAGCGCTCGGGCGATGCCGATGCGCTGGCGCTGCCCGCCGCTGAACTCATGCGGATAACGCGGATAATGGTCCTCGCGCAAACCGACCTGATGCAGCAGCTCCATCACTCTGTCGCGTTTCGCCTTGCCTTTGGCGAGCTTGTGGATTTCCAATCCTTCGCCGACGATATCGCCGACGCGCATGCGCGGATTCAGCGAAGCGTAAGGATCTTGAAAAATAATCTGCATTTCACGGCGCATGTCGCGCAGCTCGCGCCCCGGCAGCGCCAGGAGATTCTTGCCGTGGAAGATCACTTCGCCACTGGTTGGCTCGATCAGCCGGAGAATCGTTCGACCCAAAGTCGATTTGCCGCAGCCCGACTCGCCGACCAAGCCCAACGTTTCGCCTTCGTTGACGGTTAAGTTAACGCCGTCGACGGCTTTGACGCTGCCTTTGTTACGCGAGAACAAACCTTCGCCGACGGGAAAGTATTTTTTTAAATCGCGGATTTCTAGAAGGCTCATGGGCTAATTCAATTCAAAGTGAAAAACCGAAAAAAAGTCCATCGGGTAATTTTTCATTTTGCCCTCAGGCGATACGCGTCTCCGTGTGCGGAAAATGGCATGCGGCGGGATGTCCAGCCTCTTTTTCCTCCAGCGGGGGCTCAACCTGAGCGCACAGATCTGCAGCTCTCGGACAGCGGTCGCGGAAGCGGCAGCCGCTCGGAAGATGCAACGGATTCGGCACCACACCCGGTATCGCATCCAGCCGTTTTTTCTTTTGCCCGGTGACGCCTGGCAGCGAGTTCAACAAACCGACCGTGTAAGGGTGAAACGGATGGTTGAAGATCGCCTTGGTGTTCGCTCGCTCGACGATCTTGCCCGCGTACATGATCGCGACTTCGTCGGCCTGCTCGGCAACCACGCCAAGGTCATGGGTAATCAGCAACAGCGCCATACCGCCGATCTTTTGTTGGAGCTCTTTCATCAGCTCTAGAATCTGCGCTTGGATCGTCACATCCAATGCCGTGGTCGGCTCGTCGGCGATCAGCAGGCTCGGATTGCAAGATAGTGCCATGGCGATCATCACGCGCTGGCGCATGCCGCCGCTCAGCTGGTGCGGATAGGAATCGACACGCGACTCCGGATCGGCGATCTTCACCAGACGCAGCATGTCGATAGTTTTTTGACGGGTTTCTCGTTTGCCCAATCCTTGGTGCAACTTGATCGCCTCGCCGATCTGGTTGCCGACGGTGAAGACCGGATTGAGCGAGGTCATCGGCTCCTGAAAGATCATCGAGATCTCGTTGCCGCGGATTTTGCGCATCTGCTCGTTGTTGAGCTTCAAGAGATCGCGCCCGCGATAGATAATTTCACCGCCGACGATTTTTCCCGGCGGCGACTGAATGAGGCGCATGATCGACAACGAAGTCACGCTCTTGCCGCAACCCGACTCACCGACCAGACCGAGAGTTTTGCCCTCGCCGATCTCGAAGCTCACGCCGTCGATGGCGCGCACTTCGCCCTCGGGGGTAAAAAACGATGTCTGCAAATTTTTAACCTGGAGTAAATCAGCCATGATTGGAGTGGTGTTGGGTAATGCTTTTCGGTGGTTCGGCCTCCACTAGCTCGCTCAACCGCGCCTTACAATCGCGCGGATAGCATCTCCAATAGCATTAAATCCAAGCACTGCCAACATGGTGCGACCATCGCCAAGACCTGATCAAGGACGAAAATATATCGCGCTTGAAGTCGGTGCCAACGTGGAATAGACGACGGTAGAGCTTCAACAAAACTGATAGAGCGGCTAAAACTTCTTGAACGGCTTGAACGACTCCGAAGGAGGCGCCTATGGGCCGAGTAAAAAATTTAGATGAAATCAAAACGATGATTCGCGAGCGCGTCGGCAAACGTAATACTTTTCGCCACGCCAAACGGGAAGATGTCGAGTCGGTTCTCGCCAACTTGACGAGCAAAGATCCGGAGCTCTGGGCCAAAGAATGGTCGCGCATCGCCAAGCCTTACGAAGAAGCGGGCATGAAGCGGGAGCAAGCCGGCAAGTTCAAAGAAGCGCGGGAAGCCTATGTGCAAGCCTACGCTTACTATGCCACCGGTCGCTACCCGACGCCGCATACGCGGGGAAAGATGGCATGCTATCGAAAGAGCCTCGAAGTGTACGAGAAGGCCGGCCAATACTTCGAGCCGCCGTTGGAGCGGCTCGATATTCCTTTCGGAGACAAGAAAATTCCGATCTACCTGCGCGTGCCGCGTGACCGGCAAAAACATGCGATCGTGATCAACTTCGGCGGCATCGATTCGTTCAAGGCGGAAAGCTACGAGTACGATGAAGGCTTGCAAAAAGCCGGCATGGCCAGTTGCGCCATGGACATGGCGGGCGTGGGCGAATGTCCCATCAAAGCATCGCCGGGGGCGGATTCGGTTTTCACAGCCGTGATCGATTACTTGGAAAACCGCCCCGACATTGATCCTCAACGGATCGCCATCATGGGCCGGAGCTTCGGCGGCTACTGGGCCGCCAAGATGGCTCACGTCGAAGCCAAGCGCTTACGCGCTACGGTGGTTTGGGGCGGCGGCGTGCATTATTTTTTCCAAGCCGATTGGCTGCGCGAATCGACCAATGCCGACAGCTATTTAATGGATCATGACATCGCCCGCTGCCGGCTCTTCGGCGTCGATTCGGTCGAAGAACTTATCGAGCCTTGGACCGCGCTCTCGCTTAAGGACCAGGGCTGGTTGGAAAAACCTTCCTGTCCCATGCTGATCGTCAACGGCAAAAACGATCTACAAACTCCGATCGGCGATCTTTATATCTTGCTCGAATACGGCACGCCGAAATCGGCGCGCGTTTTCCCCGGCGGTCACATGGGCCAAACCCCGCAAACCTTTCCGACGATCCTGGATTGGTTAAAAAACGAATTGTCGTGAGCCCTCTGCGACATTGCAAATTCAATCTCCGCCGATCATCTCGCTGAGCATCATCGGTTCAGCATCTGGCCGCCTATAACCGAAGCACTTCACGACATAAAAATAGTCAAGAATCCTGCCCCCCTTCATAACCGGAATCCGTTTTATATTTTCATCCACGCGAACAAAATATTTGCGCAGCGATTCAAGTTCGGGCGGATTGCCATCCACCGCGAGCGCGTTGAAACCAGCGAGATCTATTTTTGGCGTCCA
>Ga0075418_10008369_pt1 | contig 11600 bp, 11 predicted proteins | sample SoiMetdeltSBSDD2_FD_81776 | JGI IMG/M metagenome (GOLD analysis project Ga0075418, IMG submission 81776) | Bulk soil microbial communities from a Populus tree surrounding site in Tennessee, USA - Soil MetaG P. deltoides SBSDD2 | ecosystem: Environmental > Terrestrial > Soil > Tree plantation...
ATAGACGTGCGCCACTGTGACCTTGACCCTCTGGGCTTTCAGAGCCTCGACGACTTCCTTTGCCTTGGCGTCCGGGCGCCCGGCGAGTACGGCTCGAATCTTGGCGGCTTGCTGTTGGCTTGTTTGGCCATTCTGTGGTCCTCAATTACGGTGGACGTGAATCTCAGCGATATACTGTAGTCGGAGTGCGGATAGGAAACAGGCTATATCACTGGAGAGATTGGCAACGCAGGCCGCAGCTCATCGGCAGCGGCTTCTCTGCCCGTCCCACTCCGTTCCCGCCCAGCAATCCCAGCAAAGCCCGCCCGTCATCGTTCGCAGCTCGGGCCTGATGGGGCAGCGGAGGCACCTGGGAAGTGGCGTGGCTCAGAGGATATTGGGCGACGAGCAGGAGTCGCAAGCATGAGCAGCGAGCCGAAACCGGCGGACATCGGGCGAGCTGGCCGGGCTCGCCGTCGCGCACGATGATCGTCTGGGTCTACAAGGGCGAGTCCAACGTCGTCGAGGTCAACGGCGTCCGGATCGTCGTCCGTTTCGTTGGCCGCCGCGGCCGGAGGGGCGGATTGCGATTGAGGCGGCGCCGGGGGCGGTGTTTCGAGGAATGAAGCATCGGGCGATGTGACCGAAGCGAGTTCCCATCGGTGGCCAAGGCTCTTCCCGCGGCCTATCATCGGACGAATTGAATTCGACAGCGATCCTTGAGTTCTGCGAGAGGTCGCATGAAATCGGAATTGACCAGTACCTGCGGTGCCCGCCTGATTCTCGTGAATCCTGGTTCGTTCATCATGGGAAGCCCGCCGGACGAAGTGGGGCGCGCGTATTTTGAAAGAGAGCGTGAGGTCACGCTGCCGCACGAGTTTTATCTCGGCATGGCACCCGTGACACAAAGACAGTTCGAACGGGTGATCCCATGTCCGAGGTACGCATCCGCTTCCTGGGCGGAGGATCGCCCAACGGACGACCCAACCAAGGACGCACCCGTGGACTCGGTTGGGTGGCAAGGGGCCACCGACTTCTGCGCCACGCTCACTCAGGTCGATCGTGATGCCGGCATTCTGAGCAAGGATTGGGAGTATCGGTTGCCGACCGAAACAGAATGGGAATACGCATGCCGAGCGGGGACTTCCGGCGCCACGTACGGCCCGCTCGATTCCATTGCCTGGCATTTCGGCAACGCGGATCAGAGACCGCATCCGGTCTGCCAGAAGGCTCCTAATCCGTGGGGGTTCTATGACATGCTCGGCAACGTCTGGGAATTGTGTCTGGATTGGCTTTCGGCGAAAGACCAGGTACGAGCCGGCCGCGGCGGCAGTTACTTCAACACGGCAAAGTGCTGTCGCGCGGCTGCCCGCTCTTTCTACGCGTGGGGCGGCCGCTACAGCGGCTTTCGCCTGGCAGCCGCTCCGGTTGGACGATACGACTTCTGTCCGCCGATCGAAGACTACCCAGCCCCGCCGGCAAGACCCTCGATGTGGGACGCGCTTGAGGCCAAGGATTACGCTCTGGCGGAGCGGATCATCGCCGACCATCCCGACCAACTGGAAGGAGTCGATTGGGTTCCACCCTCGTTGCATGCGTGCATCTACGGGGACCTGCCCGAGTTGTTTGAATGGTTCCTTGACCACGGCGCAAACATCGAGCAACGCGATCAGGATTACGGGAGCACACCGTTGACCTGCGCCGTCGTACATCGCCACAAGAGGATCATCCGGACCCTGGTCCAGCGAGGCGCCGATACGTCGCGCGCCATGCACATTGCGGAGCGTGGCTTGGCCGGTGGTTTCGAAGATGTCCCGCCTCCCGAGGCATATCGGGAGATCATCGAGTTACTTCGTGAGCTTTGCGTCAAATAGCATTCCGCGGCAATCCGCGTCGGTCCGACACACCTCCTGCTTGTCAAGCCGGTCGATGTGACCGACGCGCCTTACGGTAGGACGATTTTGCCCCTTCAATGATCAGCAAAGGAAAGTTTTACTCGATCAAAAATTGACTTCTGATGGTCAATCGATGGCTCGCAATTATTTCGGAATGCCTGGCAGCCACTTTTTGATCTTCGAGACGGTGTGAAGCTTTACAGCGGAAGCCCACGGCCCATCGACCGTCCGCAGCGTCGCACTGAGCAAGCCGACATCGAGCGAGAGATTGGTGACCAGCACGTCGTCGCCGTGGAAGACGAGGCTGTTCGACCAGAGAAAGCCGATGGGCGCGCCGTCCTTGTCGATCCCGCCGAAGTCGCCGAGCTTGGCGACGACGCGGCCTTGATGCGGCTCAATAACCATGATCTCGTTGGACTGATTGCAAGCGATCCAGAGGTTGTCGTGCTCGTCGATGATAAGGCCGTCCGGACCGCCGCCGGCGCGGTTCACAAAGACCTCCGGCGTGCCGGGCTCTAGCGGCGAGCCGCTCACCGGTATCCTGACGATCGTGTCGTTCGCCGTGTTGGCGACGAAGAGCGCCGTTTCGCGGCTATTGAACGCCAAGCCGTTCGCGCCGATGGGAGGCGGCGGACGCGTCGGCTTCAGCAGCGGGCTTTTGACCCAAGCCTCCCCTGCGCCGCCATCCGGTCCTACTTTCCAAATGATTCCCTCGTGCGCGTCGGTCACATACAGGTTGCCTGCGGCGTCGAAGGTCAAGCCGTCGAGGCCCGGATTGTCGCCCGTGATCGTCATGAACACGGACGAAGGGCCGGTCAGCGGATTGACAGTCAGTACCTTGGCGGCCTTGTAATCGACGACAAGCAGCTGGCCTGTCTTCGGATGAAAGCGAAGGTCGAGCAGCCACGGAGTCGAGCCGGGGATAGTGACCGTCCGCAGGTGTTTTCCATTCGGATCGAACACGATCAGCGTTCCGCCACTCGCGTCTGGTTTGTTTGCAGCCACGGTGACGACATAGACATTGCCCTCGCGGTCTACGCAGATGCCTTCTGGATGTGCTTCACCTGGGGGCAGCGTCGCAAATCGCTCGACTGTGCCCCGCTCAAAGGCTTGCATCGTGATCGGCGTCGCCAGTAGCACCAGCAGTGTCAAAAACGTCTTGGCTCGGCTAATTTTCATGTCAGATCCTTTCGGTTTCATATGGGTCATCACGCTTGATCGGTCGTTGTCGTAGGTGTGTCTCAGCTGGTCCCGGCGGAGCCTAGGCGGAATACGCCGCAACCTGAATGACTTGCTTGGCGAGATCAATTGTGCCGACGCCTCTCACCGGAACCTGATTTACCCACGCATAATCCTTTGAAGCAGCGAACAGTGTCATGTTGACGCGGACATCAGCGATGCCGCCTTCTGGCCGAGGAGTGGCCACTCCTTCGCCCTGAGCAGAGATATTCTGCCCGTCCTCCGTCCTGATCGTTTCATGAATGTGGAGTTCAAAGCGGCCATCCGCGCCGACCCGAACGTAATCAATTCCCTCGGCAGCGCCATTCAGCTTCGGCCCGGTCGCTGTGCCCTTGAAAGGGACATCGAATCTCGCGCCTTCAACGGGTGTTGTCACTTCACCGGCCATCAATGCAGCAAAGCTGACGCCGTATTCCTTCATGCCGGTGATGTTCAACGCCACCGTGTAAAGCAGCTCTCCCACTTCAATCGCGTTCATAACTTTTCCTCCTGAATCACGTAAGAGGCGCCCAACGCGACGCTGTGGGCGCCCCCTATGGACTTACTTTTCACCGAGCCGCCGCCACGCTTGGCAGCAGCTTAACTTCGCTTAGCACGACGGCCGGATCGTTGAACGGTCGGTTGCTGATATCCCGCCAGCGGACTTTGCCCTGGGCGTCGATGACGAACGTGCCGTGCAGGGGCTGATTGTCGAAGTCGGTGCATCCATAAGCTTTGAAAATCTGCAGCTTCGCGTCCGACAGGAGCGGAATCGGCAGCGTGCCTTCTTCTTTCTGGTAATCAACCAGCGCGTTGTTCAGGTCTTCGGGCGTGTCCGTGCTGATGGCGACCAGATCAACACCGAGCGAGGTGAACTCAGGGGCCCTTTTCGCAAAGCTCTTGAGCTGCTCCATGCAGCGGATGCAGCCGTAGCCCTCGTAGAAGATCACCACAACTTGCCGGCCTTTGTACTGACTGAGCGAAACGGTCTTGCCGGATGCGTCGAGCAGGCTCCAGGCCGGGGCCGATGGGTCTTTGGCAGCCTGACTGGCAGCGTCCGAATCCACGGAAGCAGTTTGAGTAATTGGCGTAGCGGCGGGCTTCGGCGCGCTGGAAACCGGCGTGATCGAGCCTGGCTTCGGTGGCTGTTCATAGCGGTCATATTCGAAGCCGAGTTGGGCTACACGATCGCCCGCGCTCACTGCCATATCGATTCGCTTGCCGAAACGATCGGCGTACGTGAACTTGCGATTCAGATACTTCGGGTCGGTCGGATTGGTGTTACCGAGCCGATTCCAGCTCTCCCAAATCCGATCCAAGTTGCAGTGATGGAGGTAGAAGAGTGGGTCACCGCCGACAGTGGCGAAATCCGCCATGTCGCCGCCAAGTGCGATATGAGTAAGGAAGTGAGGATTCTGGTCGAACCTGGGGCAGAAACCGAGGCTGCCGGTCGGCGAGTCGATATAGAACTTCTCATTGAGGCAGTCCAAACTCAGCCAATTCATCCAGAGGTTGTCGATCCGTTCGCCACCGTTGACCCAGGGCCAGCGAGTGCCGTTAAAGAGCGGACTGCCTGGATCGCGGAAAACAAACGGCAGCGAAAGATCGGCCTCATTCCCCGTGACCGGGTTCCAGTAGGGCAGGGAGAACTCTTCGTCTTTGAGCACGTCGCGAATCGTCTGCTCAAACTGATAGAGCATGAGGCGATGCCACGGCGGGAAATACCACTGCTGGTACTGCTCAGGGTTATCAGGGTTAAAGGGGTGTGCCTGGCAGCCATTCCACGTGTCCTCGGCGAAAGATTGAACGCTCGGCGGGAGCGACGCGATGACCGCCGTTTTATGTTTCCTTGATTCTTCCCACATAAAAGCCGGCGGGCCCTTAATCCAATGCGTGTACCACCACCAATTCCACGAATGCGGATCGTGATCCGGCAACTTCTTCATGAGCACGAGGGCCTTTGCGTATTTGTCGAGCATCTTCTGGCCCTCGGGGCTCGTGATGTCGTAGCGGGTGTACGGCGCTGGCTTGCTGATCGATGTGGTCGTCGTTTTCGCCTCGGTCGGCGCACCCGGTATTTCCAGCACGTCGTGCGACGCAGTGTGAACTTCGACTTTCGGGTCAAGCATCGCCATCGCCCCGGCAGACGTGATCATGCCGCTGACCAGATGAAACTTGTTGCCAATTACCGCGCCCGCCACGCCATGTCGCGGCATCGGCATTGAAGGGAGCGTGATCCACGAATTCGTTGCAGGCTCAAACGCCTCGACAGCTCGAAACGCGCCGGTGAGCGGCTTGGTCGTCACCTCGCCCCCGGCCACGTAGATTCTGCGGCCGTCGGTACCATAGCCGCCGCCGCTGCGTGGCGTCGGCATCCGCTCCCTTGGAGCGCTCCACACGTCATTCGCCGGATCGTACTCTTCGACCACATCAGTATTGGTCGCAACCATGATGAAGCCGTGGCCCGTCCGGCCGCCGATCACATAAATCTTGCCGTTAACGGCAGCCGCGAACGCGTGGTTTCGCGCCACGGCCATCGGCGTACGGCTCTCCCATTTGTTCGTCTCGGGGTCGTAAACGTCGTTGCTGGCGAGAACGTTGCAAGAACCCATGAACGTGAAAAAGGGCGCCTTCGACCCCACTGCAGTCGTGACGCCGCCGACGACATAGATTTTCCCGCGAACTTCGACGGCTACCGCCGAGCCCCGCTTCCCAGGCAACGGAGCGAGAGCCTTCCAAGCATCCGTCGCGGGATCGTACTCCCAGACATCGTCGATCGGTTGCCATGCAGCGCCGATCGGCAGGGGGCTTTTCTCCGGGGCGATGAAACCACCGCACGCATAGATTTTGCCGTTTGCTGCGGCCAGCGCCGCATGATGAGCCGGCTTCGGCATCGGCGCTTTCTTTGTCCAGATGTCGGTGGCGGGGTCGTACTCGTAGTTGACTCCCCGAGCTTTCCCCTCGCCCCAGCCGCCGATCACGTACATCTTCCCGTTCACGGCGACACCGTAAAGTTCTTCATCCGGCTCTGGGAACGGCGCTGCTTTCTTCCACGGTGAGCCCGGCATTTGAGCCAGCGCTGCCGTGGCGAATATCAGATGCGTCGCGATCACGGCCAGGATCGCGCATCTTTGTTGGAACACGCGTGACATGACTTTTCCTTTCGAGGTTTGGTGATGAACAGGCCTGGGCCTGTTCACGTGGTTCAGAATTCGGCACAAATAGTTGGCATCACGTGGTGGGTCCGCTGTCGGAAATCGCCTCTTGAGTGATCTCTGCTACGATGCCCTTTGTCAGCGCATCGGGGGCAATGAATTCGACCCCTCGGCGGTGCATGGCTGCCAGGCACTCTTGCCCCGCGTCGTCAATGAACGTCACCCCCGACAGATCCACGCAAATAGTCGGTTTGCGAACACTGGCGAGCGTATTTTGAAGACACTCGTCCAGCACTCGCACCCGCGGCCCGGCCAGACTTCCTTCGAGCTTGAGCGTGATAGCTGCCGGCTGCTCGTGGACCGTGATTCTCATGTTCACTTCACCCTCACACGATCCAGGCGATTTCAGTGGCGATTTCCATTACTGCTGCCCAACCGGCTTGCACCTATAGCAGTGGCCGTACCAGCGCGGCGCATGATTCTTGTTTCATCTCGTAAAGAAGTGCTCGCAAATGACTTGCGGGCAGCGTGAGATCGAGATGGCGCGCAGAAGAAGCGAGACGTGCCAACTGCCAAATGCCAACGGACGGGCATGACCGCCAATCAGTGGGCACTACCCGGACCGTGAGATGCCGAGTTTCTTCATCTTCCACTGGAGCGTGGAGCGCTTCATCCCCAGTCGAGCTGCGGCACCCTTAGCTCCGCCCACCACCCAGCCGGTTTCGCCGAGGGCGCCAAGGATGTGGGAGCGCTCAGCGTCTTCGAGCGTCATCGGGGATTGGGGGTTGGAGGTCGGGAATTGATCGTCGGGCGAGCCATTTCCCGATACTGGACTCGGACTTTCGACTTCGGACTTCTGATGTCCTACCTCTAGATCAGTCAGCGGTACCAGGAGCGAGGGGCCTGGGGACAAAATGACGGCACGCTCGATGATGTTTTGTAGTTCGCGCACGTTTCCTGGCCACGTGTATCGCACCAGCGCATCCATCACTTCGGACGGGATTGCCTCGATCCGACGACCCATCCGCCGCGCGAACCGCTGAGTAAAGTGGGCGACCAGCCGCGGGATATCGTCGGACCGCTCCCGCAGCGGCGGCAGCGTGACAGGGAAGACGTTCAGGCGGTAGTAAAGATCCTCGCGAAAACGGCCGTCGGCCACCATCTTCGCCAAGTCGCGGTGGGTAGCAGCCACCAGCCGGACATTGACCTTAATCGTCTTGGTGCCGCCGAGGCGTTCGAATTCCTGTTCTTGCAGCACGCGGAGTAATTTGGGTTGCAGCTCCAACGGGATGTCGCCCACCTCGTCGAGAAACAGCGTCCCCTGATGCGCCACCTCGAACCGGCCGATCTTCTGGCATACCGCGCCGGTAAACGCGCCCTTTTCATGGCCAAACAATTCGCTTTCCAACAGGCCGGTCGGGATGGCCGCACAGTTGAGCTTGACGAAGGTCCGGCCCGTGCGCGGACTCAAGTCGTGAAGAGCACGGGCGATAAGCTCCTTACCTGTGCCCGTTTCCCCACGAATAAGCACGGTCGACCCGGTGGGGGCGACGGTCTCCACCTGCTGGAGGACTCGGCGCAGGGCCGCGCTGCGTCCAACAATTTCGTCGAAGTTGTGTTCGCTGCGGGCCTCCTCCTCCAGGTACGCCTTCTCTTTTGCCAGTTGATTCTTCAGCGCCTGAATCTCCCGAAACGCCGCATCGATCTCCTGAAAGGCGAGGGCGTTCTCAACGGCCACGGCAACTTGATTGGCAACAAGCTGCAAGAAACCGGTGTCCGCCGCGTGGTAGGCGGACGGCTGCTTGGACGAGAACACCAGCGTGCCTAGACGGCTCCGAGCTGTGGTTAACGGAAGCCAGCAATAGCTGTGGACTCCATACGGCTGCACCCGCTCTAAGAGTGCTGGCCAGCGAGTGAGTTCGTCCATCGTGGCGATGATCAGTGGCTGTTGGGTCTGCCACACTAGCCCTGCCGGATCGTCGTCAACAGGAAGGACTAGGACGAATGGCTCGGAGAGATGTTCCGCGGCCTCTAGAACATGCAGACGCATCGTGTTGGTGGCAGCCTCGTGCAGGACCAACGAGAGGTAGTCAAAACGCACAATCTGCCGGAGGCGTCCGCCTAATTCGTGGAGCAGGACGGGCAAATCGCGGTTAGAAACAATCGCCTCCGAAACGGCTAACAGCGCCCGGTACTGCTCATCAGGGGCAGCTGCCTGTCCGTCAACGGCGGCACTTGTCATGACGAAACCCTACTCGGCCCCTGATCTGGAACTATCAGGGGCGTCTACCGCATTCGTGCGTTTGCAGTCGCCTGCGCGATAAGCAATTTACCATTAAGGGAGCAACCACGCCGCGCTTCCGATGAGAAGCTGCCGCGTCGCTCCGATACGCTAATGCGCAAACGCGCGCCAACAGGTTTGAGGCCCTTCCGTTACGGCGAGGTCGCGTTCTTACACGCGGAGGTCCGACACACCGAGGCCGGCCGTTTCCCCTTCGACTGCGCCAAACTGCCGAAATCCCGACATAATCACGGCAGTTCCAGCGCCAGCCGGCCCCTGGTCCGCCTGCCCGCCGCCCTGGTCGATCCGGGGCCGCTCTCCGCTTCTCGGAGCAACCAGCACAAGGCCTTCGTGTGGATGCTCCGATGTCCAATCTCAAGACCGATGTGAAACGCCCGAAGCGCCGGGTCCAGTGCATTTCCCCAGGCCGGCTGCTTCGCCAGAAGCTCGTGCTGCCCTGCGGCCTCGTGGTATCGGCGGAGCGGCACAAGGGGCGGCTGGTAGTGCGGGTAGAGGTGCCCGAGGACCCGTGAGCACAGCGGCCCAGCGTATTTGCTTGGCGCGCTTGATTTGCTCGCCATTTGCTCCCATGCTAACGCGCATGGGCGCACGAGAATAAGTAGTAAGGCACTTCCAGCAGTTCGGAGGGGTGTCCATGAATGCCCGATTGCGTGATATCCGCGTTCTCGCGACCTTTGCTGGTGTTCTTTTTGCCGGCCTCGCGCTGAACCCCGCGAGCGACCGCGCACCGAAGCGCGACGGCGCGACCGATTCCGCGGACGCGTACCCCACGGCTGAGGTCGTCGTCCAGTACCGCGATGAGGCCGGTCGCCCGGTCCGCGACCCTCAGGAGTTCCGTGTGGCGGACGCCGAGACGGTCGCCGAGCTCGCCTCCCACTTCCCCGGCATCCTGGATGATCGGGGGAGCGGCCCGAGGGCGTCCGCTGGGCAGAGGGCGACGCTCACCATCAAATTCAACCACAAGAGCGGCGATGTGTCCCAGCTGCGCGTCGTGCACGTCGCCCCCGATTACTCCACTTGGTGGTGGCGCGACAACGCGCCGTACACCGGCGACCGGCAAGTCGAGGGCAAAGATGAGTTCCGCCGACTGATTGAGCGGCTGGCGGCGAAGAAAAAGGTCGATCTGAAGTGAGCCATCTGGGGCGATGACGTGCTTTACCAGCCGCCGCGCCTGACCCGGCGAAGTTACCCGTTATCTTGGTTCCACCTGCACCTGCCGTCGCGGCAGGTTAGCTTTGGCGTTCGCCTTTACAACACGATGGCTGGATTCGCTGAGATCCTGATCGAGCTATTGCCAACCGATAAAGGCGGGCGGCGGTCTCCTATTTGCCTTTCGACCGACAACGCAACTCCTTACCGTCCGCATTTTCGAGTTCGCAGCGGCAATGGCGAGATGTTGGGCGTTGAGTTCGTCGATGGTCCTGACGAACCAGTGGCGCCGGGCGGAAGCACCTACGCTACGGTTCGGTTCGTCTACGAGCCGGAGGCCTGTTACGATGAACTCGTCATCGGCGCGGAATTTGACATTCTCGAAGGTGATCGTGTTGTTGGTGTTGGCCGCGTCACTCGGCGATAGTCTGAGGCGAACCAGCCGCCGCACCTGCCCGCGGCGGCGTTTCGCGTTATCCTGGTTTCACCTTCACGGCCACTGGAGGGCGCGGGTGGGAATGCGCGAGCGGCGAAAGGTGCAAGAATATGGCTCAGACGATTTCGCGCGTACTGCGAGCGGCATTCGGCCTGCTGTTGGTCATAGTGCCGTGCTCCGCGTCGGCCCAGGTTGGTCGGATTTTCGTCTCTGCCGAGGCGTATGCCGGCGTGTCCCGCGTCGTATTTGTCGGAAAGATCGTTGAGCTTCAGCGGGTTGATTACGAGAAGCCGCTGACGTTCACCCAAAAAATCGGTAAGCCACACCGGCTCGTGTTTGAAGTCGGTGAAACTATTCGGGGCGACGAGGTCAGACGCCTTGACCTCGTGCTTTCTCTGCAGAGCACGCACTACCTTGAATACATGCGCGACCACGCTGTCCAGATCATGCTCGTGGGCGGCCCAACTCGCCTCGACAGCTTTCCGGGCGCGGAAGTCGGTATCGAAGAACGGGGGAAGCGGGCGGACGACCAGTGGTACCAATTCCGAGTTCTTGATCCAGTCGAGGTGCCTGGGTCGGGTCCGGAGAGGGCGATCGCCTCTCAGATCAATACGTATTACGATTCCGGTCGGATGTTCACTGGCGGGTTGGAGGTCGTCGTCGGCAGTAAAGAGATCCTTAAGCGGGTGCGCGACTTTGCCAAGAGCCATCCGGAAACGACCTTGTCCGTCATGCTGCGAGTACCGAACGAGTTTGGGGCATTGTGTGGTGCCCCCAACGCTTACTGCGGGATTACCCTGCCTGTCTGCCCTGAAACGAAAGCGACCCTAATCGCACTCAAGGCGAATCTGGGGCTGATCCTGCGCCGCATTGAGTCCCGCGATGAGGCTTACAATCGGTCACTTTTGGCGACTGAGGTAGACAAGGCGCTGGCACAGTTTGCGGTCGATGGTGGCAAGTGAGCGAGGCGCAAAGGCGGTGTCCGCGGCTACCCAGTCGCAGCACCTGACCGCAGCGGCGTTACCCGCTATCCTGGTTCAACCTGCAGGCGTTCGGCAGAGTCTGTTGTCGCCCACGGAGATGGTTGTTCGATGAAGGCGATCAGGACACTCCGGGTTGCTGGGGTTCAGGTTGAGAGCCGGAACCTCGATGTCCACGGAAACCTGCGCCGCGCCGCGGCCCTCGTAGCTTCAGCGGCTGAGCGCGGCGCCGAGCTGGTACTCTGCCCCGAGTTCCTGGCCACTGGATATGTGTACGATTCCTCGCTCTGGGACGTGGCCGAGCCCCGCGGCGGCCCGACCGAAATTTGGCTGGCCCACACCGCTCGGCGGCACGGACTGTACATCGGGGCGTCGTATCTGGAGGCCAGCGGCGATGACTTCTTCAACACCTTCACCTTGATTAGGCCCGACGGAACTGTCGCCGGCAGGGTGCGGAAAGAGTCGCTGCCCGGCTTCGAGGGCTGG
>Ga0075418_10008370_pt1 | contig 11599 bp, 6 predicted proteins | sample SoiMetdeltSBSDD2_FD_81776 | JGI IMG/M metagenome (GOLD analysis project Ga0075418, IMG submission 81776) | Bulk soil microbial communities from a Populus tree surrounding site in Tennessee, USA - Soil MetaG P. deltoides SBSDD2 | ecosystem: Environmental > Terrestrial > Soil > Tree plantation...
GATGGGTGCGGTCCACCATCGAGCCCATCTTCCGCGCGTCGATGAGCAAGGTCTCGCCACGCCGGTCTCGGAAGCGGCCGTTGTGCTTGTTCCGCGCGAGGAACCACAAGCAGACCGGGATCTGGGTGGAGTAGAAAAGCTGGCCCGGCAGCGCCACCATGCAGTCCACCAGGTTGGCCTCGATGATGGCCTTGCGGATCTCACCCTCGCCCGACTGGTTCGACGACATTGAGCCGTTGGCAAGCACGAAGCCGGCGAGCCCGGTGGGCGCGAGGTGGTGGATGAAATGCTGCACCCAGGCGTAGTTGGCGTTGCCCGCGGGCGGCGTGCCGTAGACCCAGCGCTTGTCGTCCTTGAGCAGCTCGCCGCGCCAGTCGCTGTCGTTGAAGGGCGGGTTGGCCAGCACGTAGTCGGCCTTGAGGTCGGGGTGCCGGTCGTTGTGGAAGGTGTCGCCATGCGCGATCTGCGCGTCGATGCCGCGGATGGCGAGGTTCATCTTGGCGAGCCGCCACGTGGTGTAGTTGGACTCCTGCCCGTAGATGGAGATGTCACCGAGCTTGCCGGCGTGGGCCTCGATGAACTTCTCGCTCTGCACGAACATCCCGCCCGAGCCGCAGCAGGGGTCGTAGACGCGGCCCCTGTACGGCGCGAGCACCTCGACCAGCACGCGCACCACGTGCGATGGCGTGTAGAACTGGCCGCCGCTCTTGCCCTCAGCGCTGGCAAAGCGGGCGAGGAAGTACTCGTACACGCGGCCGAGCGTGTCGCGGGCGCGGTCGGCCGCGCTGCCGAGCGCGATGTCGCTGACCAGATTGATGATCTGGCCGAGGCGCTGCTTGTCGAGGCCGGGGCGGGCGTAGTCCTTGGGCAGTACGCCCTTGAGCGAGGGATTGTCGCGCTCGATGGCGGCCATCGCGTCGTCCACCAGCGTGCCGATGGTGGGCTGTGGGGCGCTCGACTTCAGGTGCTGCCAACGCGCCTCCTTCGGCACCCAGAAGATGCGGGCGGCACGGTACTCGTCGCGGTCCTCGGGGTCGGCACCTTGTTTCTTCTGTGCGTCGAGTTCCGCGTGCTTCGCCTCGAACGCGTCGGAGATGTACTTGAGGAAGATCAGGCCGAGGACGACGTGCTTGTACTCAGCCGCGTCCATGTTGTTGCGCAGCGCGTCGGCGGCGGCCCAGAGCTTGGCCTCGAAGCCAAGGTTGGCGGTGGTGTCGCTGTTCCTGGCTTTGGTCTTTGCCATCGAATTCCTTGTCGCGTCGCGGACCGGAAGTGTGAGTGTGCAAGCGCCTAACGTGTGTTATTCACGGCGTAGCCTGACAGAGTTGTGCCTGATGTTAGCCGTTCTCACAAGATTTCGTAAGGTGTTTTCCCCTTGTGGGCGGGCGGGCGCTGGAAGTTGTAGTAACCCTCCCACTCGGCCAGCTTCGCTTCAAGATCTACGTCGTCTTTGTAGGCCAGAAGTTGATTCAACTCGAGCTTGTCCGTCTTGTGCGATCGTTCGACCATGCCGTTAGCCAGGGGGGTTCGAGGCCGGATGTACAAGTGCTCGATGCCGAGGTCTTCGACATGCCAGTGGGAAATGCGCTTGAAACTCGTGCCCGTTGTCGGTGCGTAGCTGCGGATGCGAACCGGGATCATGTCGACGACGTGGTCCCCGAAGTCGATGGCGCTGGCCTGGTTGTGCGTCGGGTACCGACCAGCGCTCGAATGCGAGTTGCATCGTCGATGGCGATGTACTGGAAGCGCCGCAGCCGCTCCCCAGAGGGTGTCTGCACGGCCACGAACTTCACGTCGACCTGAGCCTCGCATTCAACAGTTCTTGTCTTCTCCTGTCGGAGGAGCCGGCGCAATCCGGCAGCTTACGACTGTGGCCTCCTCGCGCGTTTTCTTTCGTACAAATGGAAGTGCCTGGCCAGGTCGGACGGATGGCGCAACCGTAGATTTAAAAGACTAATACACAACAGGTTATGGACTCTCAAGGCCATTCCACGAACTGAGGGTGGTGTGAATTATTCTCGTGAGCCAATATGATCCGTGGAGACAAGCGGCTCTGGATCGGGTATTAAGCTGGGGAGCTACCATCTTGGCTTGGGACCCTGGCTGGAGCGTGAAAGACCAGAATGGGAAGAGTTTACGCGTCACCTCCCTTAGTAGAGGCTCTTTGTGAGTTCCAGTTCGAACCCGGTCAGCAGTGGGATTTGACTATCCCTGGACTCGTCTACGACCATGTACGGCATCGCTATCCCAAGAGGCGATCGCAGAAGGGCCTTGCCCTCGAGGTCCAAACTACCGAACTCGGCTTCGCCCAACAGGTACGCACGGAAACACAACGGATGCATTTCCTGACGGCAGACGAAACAGAATTAATCCAGGTCGGCCCAGATCTGCTCATCGTGAATCACTTGGGGAAGGAGTACCACTGGGAAGCATTCAAGCCAACCATTCTGGACAACCTGCGCAAGTACTGTGCTGTCGCAAATCCTAAGGGATTTCGCAGAATGGGGCTACGCTACCTGAATCGTATCATCCTGCCGCCCGGGGACGAGGCTGCACTCGAAACGTACTTCAATGCGTATCCCAAGCTTCCCGAAACCTTGCCGCAGCACATCCAATCCCTTTTGGTCCAGGTAGACATTCCCATGGAAAGTTACGGCGGCCATCTGCGCTTCGCGTTTGGAACACTACCAAGTGAAGAGCCGAAATCCTTCACCTTCATGTTGGATCTAGATTTCTACACACCATCGAAACTACTCCCCGCCGTGGACAGCACTGAGAAATGGCTGGAGAACGCACACAGCAGGATAGAACTTGCATTCGAATCCTTCGTTACCGAGAAAACGCACAAAGAGATTTTCAGGGAGAACGTATAATGGGAACCGTTCTCACTAATCCCCGAAGAAACGTCGGCCATGAGAAGCCGGATCCAGATGCGTTCGTCTACTGGGAATCGCGCCGACCGGAGGTGCCAGATCGAGCACCAACGCTTGAACACTGCCATTTGGCTTTCGCCGCAGATGTTGGGAGCACCTTCGAGAACGCGAGAGTGGGAAGCACTCTTGAGCTTATGCGTCGGTGGGCCACCCTAAGCGCCGGTCTCAATCTATTCGAGTACGAAGAACACGTGCATGTGGCCGTCGAACCATGTGACGAGTTTTTTGTCCGCGCAAGGGTGCAGATCTTGGGACACGCGAAGCCAGTCATTTATGGCAACGATGGCGAAGCAGAACTAGACTGACAGCTCCGACGCACTAGGATTCTCTGAAAGGCATCTGGTGGATTATCCCTGGTACGAAGTTACGGAGGACAAGCTACCTCTACAGGGAGACTTCCTGGCAAGGTGTCCTATTCTAGTCCCGCCAAACGATTTCTCGGTCGAAACGAAGGAGCAACAGGAGCAACCATCTCCAGAGATTCAGGTAAAGGTCGAGACCTTTGATGTTGTCATCATGAGTCAGTCGTGCGATTTGGCCCAGAGGAAGCTTCGAACCGTGCTCGTTTGTCCACATTGGTCCGTCGAGAACTTTGCGCAGTCACAGTCTGGATTTAGCAACAAACAACTTGAACAACTTCGGTGTGGCAACCTACTGGGCTATCATATGCTTGACAAGTGCTCATTGCCGCAGTATGAACGCCCCATTCAAATAGTGGATTTTAGATCTACTCATAGTTTGCCGCTCGACCACATCTTCGCGTTGGCCAATCGTGATCTTATGCGTTTGCGACTCCTCCCCCCCTATCGTGAGCACCTCGCTCAAGCGTTTGCGAGGTTCCTCATGCGAGTAGGTCTGCCGACAGACATTCCGAGGTTCATTCAGTAATATCCTGAGACCAATGGCGTTCTGAGCACGTCCGTATGCGCCGCAGAACCTAGCACATCTAATTTGGCCTCCGGTCAGATCAGTGCTCAGCGATTCTGGGCTCACACCGCGGCGGTACAGCTCCTTGAAGTAGATCGATTGTCCTGAGCACCCTCTCCTCTAGATTCCCCGTTACTACCTCCACGCGCGCGCCGCTCGTCTGCAGAGCGCTGATAAGCGCGCTCTCCAACTGCCTTCGATAGGTTTCGTCCACTTCCCGCACGCCGTCCGGAATCGCCGGCCACTCTATTGGTAGGATGATGTAACCATCGAAGTACTTTCCCTCAAGGTTAACGATCTCCTTCAACGCCAGACTCACGCCAACCATCCGTCCAGCGGACTCCTCGACGATCACACAAGCAAGGAGATCCACCAAAGAGCGATCGGCGAGTAGGAACTCTGCTTCCAGGGTCTGCCTCTCTTTTCCCAACTGTCTCGCAATGTATTCAAGCACGGTACGAGGCGTCGTGCTCTTGTCGAGGGGGAATCCGTCGAAAATGATTTCCCTCGCGGTCTCAGTCAACGACATAAGGCGACCACACTTGTGGTTCCATACCTTTGCAACCTGTTGCACAAGAGTTGTCTTCCCTGTCGCGAACGAGCCTGAAACACTCCAGCGCACTTACTCTCCTTTCTCTCTATCGGGTGCTTCCGACAAGAATCTTCAAGAACTCTCGGTATCGTCGCTGGGTTTCGTCTACCACCGACGGAGGTAGCTCGGGAGGAGGGTCCACGTTTACCCAATGTCGGTCTTGGAGATACTGTTCGATAAACTCCCGGTCCCACGGGCGCTGAAGAGCCCCCGGCTTCCATTCACTCGACTTCCAAATTCTCGAAGAGTTGGGCGTGATGAGTTCGTCGGCCAGAATCGGGGTCTTCTCGGCTCCCTCTTCATCTGCAACACCATACTCGAACTTCGTATCCGCGAGGAGAAAGCCTCGCCCCTTGAGAAGGTCAAACGCTCGCCTGTACGCGTGAAGCGAACGATAGCGAATCTCCTCGAAGTGGTCGCTGCCAAGCGTTGCTACCAGCTCATCCTTCGACGCATACCGCACAGGCCTACCAGACCTCGGAATCACCGTGAGAACTGGCTGGTCTAATCGCTCGCCCTGCACCATACCTGGCCGCAGGCGCGCCTCTCCAATTGCACCTCCTTGCTGATAGATGTTCCAAGCCGTGCCCGTCAGGTACCCCCGCACCACGAATTCGTAGGGAAGCATCCTTAGTCTCTTTACGATGAGGCTGCGCTCTGCTATTTCCTCTGGAACTTCCTGGGCCTGTTCACTTCGGTGGTCCCATCCGGCCGCTATGAAATGTGTCGGACCTAGCTCGCTCAGCATCAAGAACCAGTATGCAGAAATCCGCGCAGTAATGCATCCTTTCCCCGGTACCGCTGTGGAAAGCTCTACCTCGTCTGCTTCCATCCGGTCGCTCATCACGAGGAGCGCATTCCCGTCGTGCTCAAACAGGTGGCACGTGCGACCCCGTTTTAACAGAGGAAATGCCAACCGCACCTCGCCAAGTACGTTGGCGGGCGCTTCTTCGAGCGGGCGGACCACTCGCTGAATCGCTTCCCGTTGCATTCGAAGAGTCATAGTTGCAACTCCTGGAAGGAGGCTGTTCTGCGCAAGTGACACCTGAAACACGACCAACACCAAGGCGACACCGAACGTGCTAACCGCGCAGTTCAACACGACGGCCGGAAGGTGCACACCAAGCGCAGCGAAAAACAAGACCATCGTCGCGCCCGCTGCGCCAGCTGCAAGCATCGTGGAGACAAGGAAGGTGGTGTGCGGCCCCTCCCGCAGGAGTCTCATCACATCTTGATACACCCTACGTCTTACCCCTTTACCACCGGCACCGACTCCACGTCCTCCATGCCGCCGCGACTCAATAAGCATGGTACCCGCGGCTAGAACCACCGGCGCAACCACCCATATCCGCCAGATACCGGAACTGTTATTGAACCCTGCCGTGGAAAGCAGCACGTACATCGGGATCGCGTACACAAGCACGAACACGAGCGGCGCTGCAACACCGCCGGAAGGCCGTGGGGCAGCGCGAGAGCCATGCAAGAGCCATCGCTCATAAACCGGGAACGCATAGCGAACCACGAAGAGTGCACCCATGGAGGTGAGTACTTTATCCGGAAATGCGTAAATCGACTGAGCAACCCAGCTTGAAAGGAATCTGGAGTGCCAACTCTCGCCCCCTAGCTTTCCAATCAGACTTGTGATCGCAGCGCCGTAATTTGGGTTTTGAGAGACAGCATCAGGCACCCCGGTTGCATGAAGGATAGCAGGTCCCGGCACGGCCATCACCCAGGCGCCTATGAACCCGAATACCACCATGAACTCGCAGTGGCCACGTATCGATGGTTTTCTGAGGTAGGAATGGAATCGCCCGTGCCTCGAGACAATGCCCCAATACAGCCCGCCGAGTAGGTTCACCAGTGCCCAAGGGAAAACCTCGACCAAAGCTGACTGCGGGCCAGCATATGTGAGGTAGTTCAGAGTCGTAGATGACAGAACGCCGGTAATCGCCGCCCACCAGGGCCCCAGGAGCATCGCGACCACAGCCGTTCCGATCATGTCGAAAAAAAACACCGCCTTGAAGCTCGCGCTAAACAAGAGCCCGAAGTAGTTTAGAAGGACTCCGACGCTGAGTAGGGGCAACACTTCGGCCAAGAGCAGGTGCGGTGACGTCCTCGCCCAGAGGGAGCCGGGACGGTCTGCCGTCAATTCTGATTGACTTGGGTGATGCGCAAGGTAAACTTGCCAAACGGCCATCAATGCTTGCACGGTGGTTGCGATCGCTACCCACATCTCAAGCGTCGTCATGGGCCGCCTCCCTGAGGCTAGAAAGCCGATAATCCTGATGCCAAGCCATCTGTTAAGGACTCCAGAGCCTATCTCTTAGCCAGCTCACACTCTACGCGATACTCCATCTAATGTGGTTGTGTCTCGAATCCTGCGGCCTGCTACAGCGAGACGATCAACCAGACTCGAAACGCTCCGGGGCTAATTATTCCGCACCGCCCACCCGCTTCATCTCCTCCAACCAGTTGAGCACGATCCGCATCTCCTGCTTGCCGCTATCTCCTCCGCTGTGGCGCACGACCACGAAGCGGCGACCGTCCGGGGAGATGTCGAAGTCCCTCGGCTGAGCGACGTTGAATCCGCCGTCGAACAGGCGGACCGGCGTTCCGATGCGCAGCGCCGGCTTCGTCTCGATCGGGACGGACATCATCTTCGTCCCGGAGGTGAAGAACAGCTCGCGGCCGTCGCGCGACCAGAGCGGGCTCGTGCCGCCGTCGGTCGAGACTTGCGACGCGGTGCCTGTGTCGGGGTACGGGCGGATGAACACTTCGGGGCTGCCCGTCTCGTTCGACACGTAGGCGATCCACTTCCCATCCGGCGAGATTGTTGGATCGGTCTCGTCGAAATCGGTGGCGATGAACGGTGCTGGCGGGGAGGAACCGTCCATTGCGCGTACCCAGATGTCGCTTCTCGTGCGCGGGCCGATCACCGTGTAGACGAGCAAGTTTCCGCGGGCGGACCAGGATTGCGGCGACCCTGAACTGGCGCCCTCCGCGATGGTTTCCGTCGCACGCGATCCATCCATCGCGAGCGCCACGACCACCCCGTTCCCGCCGGCGTGCTGGTACACGATGCGCCGTCCATCGGGCGACCAGACCGGGTCATGGTTGTCGGCGTCCTGCGCGATGCGCCCCAGCGATCCGCGGTCGACATCGAGCGTCCACAACTCGCAGTTCGTGGCCTGCTTGCGCACCACGATCCGCTTGCCGTCCGGCGAGATGCGCGGCTGCCTCCAGCGCCCGCGCGTCTCGCACGCCAGGCTGCTCTTGCCGTCGCGCTCCATCCACACGAGCTCATCGCCGAGACCTGAGGTGACGGGCACGAACAGGAGGCCCCCGCTCGCACCGAGGTCGTAGGCAAAGTTCAGATCGACGGGCTCTGTCAGCGGGATGGCCGGTCCCGTGATCTCCGCCTTCACCGGATCGAACGGCGCCGCGAGCACGGCCTGCGATTCGAAGTCGACATAGAGGAGATGCCCGGACGGGGAGTAGCGTGCGAAACATGCGTTGGAGGCAACCATGTGACGCGATCCACCCGCGCCGATCGCCAGGATGTACCACCCCGATCCAGTCGAGATGGTGGCGAGAACCGTCCCGGATCCAGGCAGGATCTCGGGGCACCAGGCCTCGCTCTCACTCGCGGCCGAGTCGAGCACCGCCACGACCTCTGTTTTGCCGCCTGTGGCTGGCACACGGGCGAGCAAGACGTTGCCGCTCGTGCCTCCGGATCGTTGCGTGAAGTAGATCATCCCGTCGATGCCCCAGTCGGCCGAGCCGACCCGCGGTTCATTGCAAATGGTTTGGGCCGCGCCGCCGCCGACTGGCACCTTCTTGATGGCGGTCTCTGTCGCGAACCCGACCCAGGCCCCGTCGGGCGAGAAAAATGGCGCCTGGCCTTCCTCCGTCCCGGGGATGGGCGTCGATTCGAAACTCGAGAACGCGCGCCGATACAGGCGGCGTGTGTTCTCCTCGCGCACGCTGAACACGATGGAGGCGCCATCGGGCGACAGCACCGGAGCGCATTGCAATTCCAATTCCGCCGAGGCGACGATGAAGCGCTGAACAGGCGCGGGCGCAGGTGCCCGGCCGCGCGGCAGCAGCGCCATGACGAGCGCCGTCGCGCCGGCCGCCGCGAGCGCCACCAGCGCCAACGCGATCCATTGCTGCCGCCGTGACACTTGCAGAGGTGGCGCCGCGATCCCGGCTGCAGACATCGCGCCTTCGGCGAGCCACACGAGCTGGAGCTTGACGTCGTGCGCGCTCTGCACGCGATCGGATGGATCCTTCGCCAGGCACGCCGCCACCAACCGATCGAACGCGGGCGGGGACATGGGCGCGACCTGGGACACGGGCGCCGGCTCGGCCGTCATGATCGCGCCGATCACGCTGGCCTGGCTCTTGCCCTCGAATGCGCGCTTGCCGGTCGCCATCTCGTAGAGCACGCAGCCGAGCGCCCACAAGTCCGCGCGCGCGTCGACCTCCTGCCCCTCGAGCTGCTCGGGCGCCATGTACTGGATCGTGCCGATGATCGTGCCCTCGGCCGTGAGTGGCCGGCCAGCCGCGGGCGCATCCGCCAACGTTGCCGTCACCCCACCCGCGCCCGCGACCGTGCCCATGGCGCGCGCCAGGCCGAAGTCCATGAGCTTCGCCCCCGAGCGCGTGAGCATGACGTTCCCGGGCTTGAGGTCCCGGTGCACCAACCCCGCCCGGTGCGCCCGATCCAGCGCGTCGGCGATCTGCCCGCCGATGCGAAACACCTCGCTCGTCGCGAGCGCACCCTTCTCGATCCGCGCCGCGAGCGTCTCGCCCTCCACCAGCTCCATGACGAGATAGTCGACGTCGCCCTCGCGCCCGACGTCGTGCAGCACGCAGATGTGCGGATGATTGAGCGACGAGATGGCCTTCGCTTCGCGCTCGAACCGCGCGCGGAACTCGGCGCTCTGCGACAACTTCGCGGACAGGACCTTGACCGCCACGTCCCGCCCGAGCCGCGTGTCGCGCGCGCGGTAGACCTCCCCCATCCCGCCCGCGCCGAGCGGCGCGACGACTTCGTACGGACCGAGCCGTGTGCCAGGGTCGAGTGTCATGGTCTGCGCAGCTCCTCTGGCAAGTTCAACTCGATCATGTTCACTTGAATCTCAATTCCAGCGGGAGTATATTCCCTCCCCAAGTTTCAGATTTTCCACGGCCTGGCAGCAGATCTGCGGCGCGTACATTGTGCCGCCTCTGCCAGCTCGTGTGTTCCGTTTCCGCCGCGGTCCCGAGGAGGATGCCGTGAAGTCGTGCATTGCCCTCTCCGGCCTTCTGTTGATCTTGGCGCTGTTCGTCGTCCCGGCACAGACTCCGGCACACGAGGGCGGCCATGGGCCGCACGTGCTCGGTCCCCCCGGGCACGACAAGCCGGGACCGCCGCCGATTCATACGACCGTCCAACTCGAAAGCATCATCTACCCCTACAAGATGTGGAAGCAGGACGCCGGTTCATACGCCGAGCCGGTGGTCGCCATGCTGATCCAGCACGAGGGCCATTACACCACGCACGCCTCGGTCTCGAATCCCTTACTCACCTGGAATCCTCACTTGGGCAGCAGCGACTGGGGCGAGTGGGTAGTCAACAAGGTCGTGTACCTGCATCGAGAGTGCTCGCCGATGGAGCCCATCACGATCACGATCAAGGGAATGGAGGCCGACGCCAGCCAGTTCGACGCACTGGAGCGCAAGATTCTGAACACGATACGGGACATCGCCAAGTGGCTGGACGACCTCCTCGAATTCCTGGGCTTGGATTTCCTCCTCGGGATTCGCGACCTGATCGACATCGGCATCCTCTTGGTTTGGGTGGTCAATCCCGATGACGACCTGGGCTCGGCTACCGCCTTCATCACGGATCCCGACCGGCCAGAGGTGGTGCGGACGTCAGGCGGCCAGTACGATCTCGTCCTATCCTTCACCGTCACCGCCCCCGCTGTTGCAGGGGGCGAGTGCGATGCCGACTCGATTCCTGTGAGCGTCACGCCACCGGCGCAGTGCACCGCGGCACCGGCCTTTTTCGACAGCCTCCGGGACGCGTGGGTCGAGGCGCAGTCCATCGCACCCGACGAAGGCAATCCCGCCGACTTGAACTCACAAGACATCGCGGACGCCGTCGCAACCATGCAGTCGCTGTCCCGGCAAATGGCCGATTGGTTGGCGCTCGGATTGGTGTCGGCTTCCTGGGGGTACCAGGGCGCGAGCACGGCGCTTTCGTACTACCAGAGCGCGGCTCAGACGAGCGGCAGCGCCGCATTCGCCCTCTACCAGAGCGCCTTCTGCGCTGCCGAGGTGGCACTGCGCGGCGGTGTGCTCGATCCGGCTGCCGGGCCGATGCCGACTCTCGTGACCGCGGCGCCGAAGATGATCTCGACGCGCACCGGGCGCACGGCGACCTACTTGGTCGGGGCCTTCGGCAGCAACACCGCTGGCATCGGCATCCAGTCGGTGAGCGGCGGCCCACCAGGGGCGCAATACGAACTGCGGCAGATCGATCCTTCGAAGCCCTGGTACGCGTTGGCCATCACGCAGTACGGCCCGCCGGGGACGTATCCGATCCAGGTCCAGTTCACGGGCGGAGGTCCGCCGCCGATGAACTTGACCCTCGATGTCGATGCGCCGCCGGCAGCTGCCAGCACCAATGCCCGTGTCAACCACGACATCGAGACCGTAGGCGATCAAGATGCCGAGGGCCTGGGGCAAGGTCTCACGCCCGAACAATTGCAAGCAACGACGTGGATCAACGACTGGCCCTTCGACTGCAACATCTCGAGCTGGACCCACACCGGTCCCGGAGGGGGTGGCACCGGGGCCGCGCACCTCTACTCGCACGCCACCGACAACGACGTGTGTTCCGAGAACATTACATGCGCTTGGCTCTTCACGGATCCGCTCTCGCCCACGCTCTTCTGCAACGCCGCCTTGGCCTTCGGTCCCGGCGGCCAAGTGGTGACACCGGGACTCGACGAGTTCCTCACCAGCCCGTTGATCAGCTTGGCGTCGACGCCCGCGGCCAAGGGCACATCGATCGACTACAGCATGTTCCCTGGCAACAGCTTCCCCGGGGCTCGCATCGTGTCCAACTGGTCGGTGCGATCCAAGGTCGCGGGCA
>Ga0075418_10008371_pt1 | contig 11598 bp, 13 predicted proteins | sample SoiMetdeltSBSDD2_FD_81776 | JGI IMG/M metagenome (GOLD analysis project Ga0075418, IMG submission 81776) | Bulk soil microbial communities from a Populus tree surrounding site in Tennessee, USA - Soil MetaG P. deltoides SBSDD2 | ecosystem: Environmental > Terrestrial > Soil > Tree plantation...
ACCACTCACCACTCACCACTCACTCACATGATCCTCGTCCTCCGCACCGACGCCACGCAGCCGCAAATCGAACACGTGATCGAGCGGGTCCAGGAACTCGGTTTTGAGCCGCGGGTCATCACCGGTGCGTTTCGCACCATCGTCGCGCTCATCGGCGACGACAACGCGCCCGGTGTCGAGAAGCTCGACGCGATCCCCGGCGTCGAGCACGTGCACCGGATTCTCAAGCCGTTCAAGCTGGCCAGCCGCGAGTTTCATCGGGCGGACACGATCGTTGAGGTCGGCAAGGTGAAGATTGGCGGCGGCCACCTGGCGATGATCGCGGGACCGTGTGCCGTTGAGAGCCGGGAGGGCCTGGATCGAATCGCCGGGCACGTGAAGAAGGCGGGCGCGAACATCCTCCGCGGCGGGGCGTTCAAGCCGCGGACCAGCCCCTATGCGTTCCAGGGGATGGGTGAGGAGGGACTCAAGATCTTGCGCGACGTCGGCGACAAGCACGGCATGCCGGTGGTCACGGAAGTAATGGATACCCGCCAGGTGCCGCTCGTCGCGAAGTGGGCGGATATGTTCCAGATTGGCGCCCGCAACATGCAGAACTTCGACCTCTTGAAAGAGGTCGGTCAGGCCCGCAAGCCGGTCCTGCTCAAGCGCGGAATGTCGGCGACGGTCAAGGACCTGCTCATGTCCGCCGAATACGTACTGGCGGAAGGAAACCCGTCGGTCGTGCTCTGCGAACGGGGTGTCCGCGGGTTTGAAGACTCAACGCGGAATCTCCTTGACCTGAGTGCGGTCCCGAACGTGAAGGGGCAGAGTCACCTGCCGATCATTGTGGACCCGAGCCACGCGACCGGGCGGCCGGACCTGATCCCGAGCATGGCGATGGCCGCGGTCGCCGCGAAGTCAGACGGCGTGCACATCGAGGTGCACGACTGCCCGGAAAAGGCTCTGTCCGACGGCCCGCAAGCGCTATTGCCCGACCAGTACGCGACGCTGATGGTCGAGTTGAAGAAACTCGCCGCTGCCTTGGACCGGACGATCGACCGCTAGCCGCGACTCTTGTGAGCGAACCCCCATGCGCAAGAAGTTCATCGCCGGCAACTGGAAGATGTACACGACCGCGGCCACGGCCAAGGCGCTCGCGGAGGCGGTTGCCAAGGGGGTGACCGACAACGCGGTGACCGTGGCCGTCTGCCCGCCGTATCCGTGGCTCGCGCTCGTGGCGGATGCGGTCGAAGGCTCGCCCGTCGCGGTCGGGGGCCAGAACTGCCATTACGCGTCCGAGGGGGCCTACACGGGGGAAGTTTCTCCGGGCATGCTGCTCGACGCCGGGTGCCGGTACGTGATCATCGGCCATTCCGAGCGACGCCACGGGCAGAATGAGCCCGACCGTTTTCTCAACCTCAAGGTGAAGGCCGCCACCGCGGCCGGGCTGAACGTGATCTTCTGCGTCGGGGAGTTGCTGAGTGAGCGAGAGGCAGGAATGACCGAAGATGTGATTTGGTTCCAGGTCGCCGCCGGGTTGAACGGGCTTTCGCCCGAGGCGGTGTCGAAGCTGGTCATCGCCTACGAGCCGGTGTGGGCGATCGGGACGGGCAAAGTGGCTACGCCGGCGCAGGCCCAAACGGCCCACGCGTTCATTCGCAAGCGATTCGCCTTTCACTACGGCGAGGCCGCGGCCCACGCCCTGCCGATCGCATACGGCGGAAGCGTCAAGGCGGAGAATGCGGCCGACATCCTCAAGCAGCCAGACGTGGACGGCGCCCTGGTCGGCGGGGCCAGCCTGAAGGCGGAGTCGTTTCTGGGGATCGTGCGGGCGGCGGCCTAGGCCCAATAGGGCCTATGGGGCGTATAGGCCTCATAGGCCCTATTCAACCACTAGCACGCCTGGGCCAGCGCCGCGGCCGACACCGACGCGACGTCCAGCGTCAGATCCTCCGGGTGCCAGAGGGATTGGCGGCTCTGGGCCCGTTCCATCAGAATGGCGATCTTCTCGGCCGAGCCGGGGACGGCGGTCGTCGCCGCGGCGGGCAGCGGCGCCTGTCCGCAAAAGTTCCCGACACCCCGGCGGGCGAACTTGCTCGTGGACGGGTATTGCTCGCGAACCCCCGGCCGGTAGTAGCACGACCAGCAGAGGCCGCGCGGACGATTTACTCTCGACTTCTGGCAGTGACGGCAGATCATGGGCCTCTCCCTTCAACAGGTCTTGCGGATGAGTTGTTTGGTTGCTGACTCAGGCCACACTGCGTACGCCGGCGAACGGGTCCGGGACTTCCTCGGGCGCGGCCGGGGTAACGGTCTTGCTTCGCTCCTCGATCGCACGCTCGACTTCGGCCAAGAGCTCGCGGCGCATCTCCTCGCGCGGGGTATCGTCGAACCAGTTGAGGAACCACCGGCACGCGGCCGCCTCGCCGAGGCGTTGGTCGGCCTCGAAGCAGCAGCGGGCGAAGTACTCCTCGACCTGGCCGACGGTCTGGAGCCGGTCGCCCTGCCAGCCGCAGTAGCCGAGTGCGCAGGCGGCCTCGACGGGCCAGTCCTGCACACACATGAGCGGCGGGGGCGTGGTCGTTGATCCTTGCGTGAGTCGCGGATCGTCCGCGACCAAAGCGTCGCGAAGTGCCTCGAGCCCCTTGAGGCTGAGTGTCGGTGCGAACCCGTCGCGCCAGACAGTGCGCCAGCTTTCCATCGTCGCTTCCTCCGTTTTCCGCGGTCGGCGTCCCGCGAAACTCCTCATTGGGTTCCCCATGCACTTAATGTATTTATGTCCATGTATGATGTCAAGCGTTTTATTTGTATTTATTTGATTTTTGACTCGACAGGACTGTCAATATTCTGTTCAACTGGCCAGTAGTGGAGGATTTAATCATCATTTAATATACAATAATAGACTTTTATAGATGAGGACCTGGGGTCGGAAGAGTTTCCGGCCATCGAGTCGGTCCAGCCGCCGCCCCGTGACGTGCCGCTGCAAGCGAACCAAGTGGCCAGTAAGTGCAAGGTTGGTCGACCAGAAGTGTCGCCGACTTGCATTTCGCCGCGCGATCGAATGACCCGCGGCGATTCAGTAAACTATTTCGATTTAATGAGTTGCGACTCCAAGCCGAGCCGCTGCTCAGCGGTGACAGAGAAGGTGGAAATGCGCGCCGACCCGCGTGAATCGCCTTGCCCAAGTCCCGATTTGATCATAAAAATGTGGGTCCGTGGGCCTCTGACAACGGACAGAGCGAGGACGCCCGGTGACTCGGGTGCCTTTCCTTCGGGCATTTTGCACACCCATTCTGAGGAAAGCTCTCACGATGACCGACCCGACCGAAGCTCAGAAGTGTGCCGACCTCCTCCAGGCGATCGGCGAGAAGAATCGCATCCGCATCATCGAGTGCCTATGGGACGGGTCCAAGAACGTCTCGGAACTCGCCAAGCTGCTCAAGATCGAGATTGTCAACGTGTCGCATCACCTCGGCGTGCTTAAATCCGCTCGGTTGGTCCAGCACGAGAAGAAGGGGCGCTACGTGGTCTACTCGCTCGCCCCGGACTACTTCACCGGCGAGAACGGCAAGGCGGCCTCGCTCGACCTCGGCTGGTGCCAGCTCACGGTTCCGCGAAAGTAGCGAATAGTGAGCAGTGAGCAGTAACCAGTGACCAGTCATTTCGCTTACTGCTGACCGCTCACTGGTTACTGCTCACTCTTCTTGAGGTGCCGCTTCCAAAATCGCTTGAGGGCTCGCGCCACCGGGCCAGAGAGCGTCACGGAATCGTTCAGCCGCTGAGTCAGCTCGTCGCAGTGCCCTTCGAGCTCGGCGATCCGGTCGTCCTTCGCCTGGAGCTGCGCGCGGTGTCCCGCGGTGTTCCGCTGCAACGTCTCCTTAATCTCGTCCCCCACGAGGCGGACCCAATTCCGGTCGGCCGCCAACGCGCCGAGCGACGGGTCCGGGTCGCAGGTGTAGCCGAGGCGATTCATGACCTGTGAGTGGGCCGCGGCAATCTCCCGCGCCTCGGCCGTGGGGAGTAGAAGCCGCCACAGTCCTGGTTGCCCCTGCCAAAAGTGATTGTTCGTTGCGACGTGGCGCAGCCGGGCGATCGAACACGCCTCGACCGCGGCCGCCCGCGACGGGCACCGGACCGGGCCAAACGCGGCCTCCATCCGCGCCAACTCCGCCTCCGTGTCGCGTACGCAGTCCCCATACCGCACGCCGACCACACCGGGCTGGTCCCACCAGTCCGGAGTGACGGCGAGGAGTTCCGCGGCCCGCGGACCAGTCGCATATTCGAGGAACGCCCGGCTGGTCGGCATCGCCGCAAAGATGTCCGACTCCGTCCCCTTCGACCCGAGCAGCCACTGCTCGGACTCGGACTCGTACACGCAAAAGTGCAGGATCGAGATGAGCACGTCGAGTGGGTGCCGCGCGACCGTGACGACGCGAAAGCCGTTATCGTTCAACTCCGCGGTAAACTTCGGATCCCGCCTCCAGTGAATCTGCAACACGACCTCGGCGGGCAGCGACTTCCAGTCGGCTTGCGCCATTGAGTGCCGCGCCAGGTGCGGGACCTGATACGCGGTGCCTAACAAGTGTCGTACCCACGTGTTCCCCGCGCGGGGGGTGCTGACGACGGCGATTCGCAGGGGTGCATTCATTCGTGTGGCGGTCCAGGCCGACGTACCTACATTACTCACCGGACCCCGCAGGAGGCGACTCGTGTCCTGGTTCCGGTCCGCCGTCGCCGTGGCTCTTCTCCTCGCCATCGCAACGGCTGCGGTGCTTGCGGCCCGGGCCGGGTCCCCACCGCTCATCCCGCCCGACCTTCCGCCGGCCGACCGGCAACTCGTCGAGTTCCTTCTCCTGCTCCCGGTGGCCGCATTCGTTTGCTGTGTCGTCCGCAACCTGATCGGCCTTCACACATTCGGCACGTTCGCGCCGGCGCTGTTGGGCATCTCGTTCCGCGAAGTCGAGTCCGCAGTCGGATTCTTCGTGCTGGTCACCGTGCTCTCCGCGGGCTGGCTCTTCCGCCGCGGCCTGGCGCGACTAAACCTGCTTCAAGTCCCCCGATCGGCCGTCATGCTCAGCTTCGTGGTCGCACTGTTAATCGCGTTTGTGTTGTACGCTCACGCCCGCGGTCGGTCGGTCGCCGGCGTCCTTCCGTTCCTGCCGCTAGTTATCGTCACTGGCCTGGTTGAGCGCTTCTGGACCACGGAAGAGGAAGACGGCACCGCGGTCGCCCTGCGCACGATGCTGGCGACTCTCGCGACGGCCGGGGCGGTGTTCCTGGTCGTCCGGCTCGAGGACGTCCGCCAGACGGTCCTGGAACATCCGGAGTCGCTCGGGTTCGTGGTCGCCGCGATCCTGCTGCTCGGCCGGTACACCGGGTATCGACTGACGGAGTTGTTCCGGTTCCGCGACATCGCCGAGGGGAACGGCTGATGCGCTGGCTCTTCTCCTATCGCCGGCTGCACGCGTGCAGTGTCCTGGGGATGAATGCCCGAAATGCTGGGGCCATCCTCGGTCACAACCCACGCGCCCTGTACCCGATCGTGGATGACAAACTGCAGTTCCTGGAACTGTGTCGGCGGATCGGGGTGGCGACGCCGGCGATCTACGCGGTCTTCGGCCGCCACGGAGACCTGCGGCACCTGGAGGTAACGCTGGCCGCGGGGCCGGATTTGGTCATCAAGCCGGCTCGCGGATCGTCCGGCCGCGGGGTCGTCGTGCTCACCGGGGCCGCGCCCGGCGGGTACATTCGCCACAACGGAGCGATCGCGACCGCCGACGAGTTGCGCCGGCATGTATCCGACATCCTATCGGGCCTCTTTTCCCTCGGCGGCCGGCCCGACCGGGCGATCCTGCAACAACGACTGCAGACACACCCTGCGTTCCAGCGGATTAGCTATCGCGGAACGCCCGATGTGCGCGTGCTGCTGTATCGCGGCGAGCCCGCGATGGCGATGCTGCGGCTGCCGACGCTGGAGTCGAGCGGCCGGGCGAACCTGCACCAGGGCGGAGTTGGAGTGGGAGTGGACCTCGACACCGGGCGGACGACGCGAGCGGTATGGCGCGGCCGGTCCGTGCACCGACACCCCGACACGGGGGAACCGATTTCAGACCGGCTTATTCCGGACTGGCGCGCCCTGCTCGCGGCGGCGCGCACTGTCGCCCGGGCGACTGGCCTGGGCTACGTCGGCGTGGACGTGGTGCCGGACCTCGCCGGCCCGGTGGTGCTGGAAGCGAACGCCCGCCCGGGGCTGGCGATTCAATCGGCCAACGGAATCGGATTGCGCGGGGTGATGGAGCGCATCGATAAAAAAGTCCTGAGTCCTGAGTGCTGAGTCCTGAGTGGAATTGCTCAGGACTCAGCACTCAGGACTCAGGACTTTTCTAGGCGTAGGCCGCCTTGAAGAACCCGCCGGCTTTTTTGGTGTTGATGGTCGCTGAGCCCGGCTTCCAGTTCGCCGGGCAAACCTCGCCGTGCTGCTCGAAGAATTGCAACGCGTCGATCATGCGGATCGTCTCGTCGATGCTGCGACCGAGCGGAAGGTCGTTGACCAGCGAGTGCCGCAGGATGCCGTGCTTGTCGATCAGGAAGGTGCCGCGAAGGGCCACGCCGGTTCCGTCGAGGAGCACGCCGTAATCCGCGCTGATCTGCTTGGTGATGTCGGACACCAACGGATACGTGAGCCCCCCGAGGCCGCCGTCGGTCCGCGCGGTGCGGATCCAGGCCAGGTGGCAGAACTTGCTGTCCACCGAAACGCCGAGCACCTCGCACCCGCGCTTGCGGAACTCCTGAATCTTGTCGGAGAAGGCAATGACCTCGGTCGGACAGACGAACGTGAAGTCGAGCGGATAGAAGAAGAGAACGACGTACTTGCCGCGATAGTCCGACAACTTCACGGTCCGGAATTCCTCATTGACGACCGCGTCGGCAACAAAATCGGGTGCTTCCTTGGTGACAATAGCCGGCATGGGGTGGGGGCTCCAATGAGCGAAGCCGCCCCGCTCGGCTCGCGGGGCGACGGCATGGGTGGGGAGGAACCAACGGCTCCACAGATAGGGTGAGAGTAGGCTCGCGGTGCGCGGGATTCAAGGAAACGCGCGCCTGGCAAGGCCAGTGACGCAGGGGCCATGCCGGGCGTAACAATTTCGTGCGTTCGCCGCCGCTTCACCGCTGGCGCGCGGAGGTGGCGAATAACCCGTTATCGAATAAAGACTTGCAGACAATCGTCAACAATCCTGTCAACCGACGTCGCGTCAGCTGCATGATTCGGGAATCATTGCCGCGACGTTTCGGCATCGAATTTATCGTTGACATCGGATCAACGAATCTTTAATATGAAGTACGTGGAAGTGTCCGAATCGGTTTGTGCCGTATCAGTTACGGCGACAAGCACTCGACGCACCTCGCCCGGGAGCGACACGCAGCGCCCTTCAGTCGAGTCGATTCCGCCCGAAGTACGTTCGTGGCCGAGACCTCCACTCCCACCGCTTGCCCTTTCGCGTAAACGAACCCCGACCGCGTCTCCGCTCGCGTGAGTAGTCGGTGATCGTCCGACCGGAAGGGTGACTGAGGCGCCCCAGACGCCTCATCGTGAGAAATGTCCCCGCGGTACGGATCCGACGGGTTGTATGTCCGGAACGGAGGCCATGAGCAGTCCGCGTGGGGCGGGTGCGCCCTCGGGGACGGAGTTGCTACGCAATGAACCTCGACAAGCTCCAATCCGCCTCCAAGAAGCAGCTCACCGACCGCGCCCGCGCGCTCGGCATCGCCGGATTCTCCTCGATGGGCAAGGACGAACTCGTTCGCGCCATCACCCGCGCCATGAAGAAGAAAGAAAAGGAAAAAGAAAAAGCGCAGGCGGCCAAGGCCAAGGCGGCCCCGACCATCGCGCCGTCCCTGAATGGCCGGCATCATGCCAACGGCAAGCCCGGGGCTCCGGTCGTCCCGGCCGCGAAGAAGTCGCCGGTGAAGGTCGAACTCAAGAAACCATCCGAGCCGCCCGTCCCGCCGCCCGCGAACGCGACCGGCAAGCCGCCCCGCCACCTGCAGGGCGGGCACGCCAAGGACCGGGTCGTCGTCGTCGTTCGCGACCCCTACTGGTTGCACGTCTACTGGGAACTGACGCACCAGTCGGTCCAGCGGGCGGAGGCCGCCCTCGGCCAGGACTGGCATGGAGCCCGGCCGATCCTGCGGGTCTGCGACGTCAGCGCCCAGGACACGACCAGCACCGCCGAGTCGGTGGTCCGCGACGTAGACGTCCACGGCGGGTGCAACAACTGGTACGTCGAAGTCGCCCAGCCCCCGCGATCGTACCGCGTGGACGTGGGATACCTCTCCAAGCGTGGCCAGTTCTACGTCCTGGCCCGGTCGAACGTGGTCACGACCCCGAAGGCTGGGGTCAGCGACGCGATCGACGAGAACTGGTCGGAATCGGACGCCAAGCAGGCCGACCGGCTGTACGCGATGTCGAGCGGCTTTGAATCGTCGGCCGGAGATACGCGGGCCCTCCGCGAATTCCTCGAGGAGCGCTTCCGCCGTCCGCTGCACGCCCCGGCACTGGCCAACTCGCCGCCGCCGGACAAGGGGAAGGAACGGAAGTTCTTCTTCCACATCGACGCCGAGATGATCGTCTTCGGCCGGACATCGCCGGGCGCCCGCGTCACTGTCCAGGGCGAGCCGGTCAAGCCGCGGCCGGACGGCACGTTTACGATGCGGTACAGCTTCCCCGACGGCCGGCAGATCCTGCCGGCGATTGCCGAGTCGTCCGACGGTGTCGAGGAACGGAAGATTGTCCTGGCCGTCGAGCGAAACACCAAGGAGCTGGAGCCCCTCATTCACGACGGGAACGAGGGTACGTGATCTGAAATCGATGCGCGTCGCCGGCGACAGAATATTGTTCGCGGCGGGTGACGCGCATCGCTTCGTTGAATATGCTAGGTTTGCGTCGGCGTCCAACCCTTAACCTACCCCGGACGCTTGACCTCCCACCCCCGCCCGCGTTTTGAGCCCGTGCCCACCGGGTCTTACCTGTAGTTGAATTGGCCCGCTAAGCCTGACACCTGTTCCCCTGCTTCATGGAGTGAGTGCGATGCTGCGGTCTGCTGCGCTGGTTGGCTTCCTGGCCGTGCAGGCCGGGGTTTGGTTGGTCGGCCCGTCCCTCCTGGCCGCGGACGAGCCCAAGGACCCGCCCCCCTTCCTGAAGGTGATGGAAGACAACTTCTCCGGCAAGAAGAACGTTCACCGGGCCCTCAAGAAGGCCGTGGACGCCGATTCCATCGATTGGGGCGAGGTCGGCAACCTGTGCAAGCAGTACACGACGGCCGCCGGGCAGGTCGGGGCGCACGCGAAGACCAAGCCCGAGAAGGGTGACGAGAAGTCCTGGGCCAAGCTGACCGAGCAATTCCAGACCCTCTCCAAGGAACTGGACGCCGCGGTGGCCAAGAAGGACAAGGAGCAGATCAAGGGCACGATGGAAAAGCTGCACGACACGTGCGAGGCGTGCCACGAGAACCATCGGTAAAACGCCTAATGCCTAATGACCAATGACTAATGACCCATAGGTTGGTCATTAGTCATTGGTCATTAGTCATTAGGCATTCCATGCTCGAACCCGCCGCTGCCGTCGGACACATCGCCGCCGCGGGGTTCACTCACGTCGTCTGGATCCCGGACAGCGCGGTCGGACCGTGGGAACCGGCGCTCGTCTCCAATCCCCAACTGAAACTGATCCGGCCCTGTCGCGAAGGCGAAGCCATCGGCATCGCGGCCGGGCTGATGCTCGGCATGGCGCGGCCGCTTGTGGTCATCCAATGCACGGGCTTGTTTGAAGCGGGCGATTCGCTGCGGAATGTGGTTCATGACTTACATCTGCCGCTCAAGCTCATCGTCGGCGTGCGGAGCTATGCGGCCCATCGGGCAGGCAAGTCAGTCGATAGCTGCCCGGTGTACATGGAGCCGGTGTTGACGGCGTGGAAGGTGCCATACACGCTGCTGGCGGACTCGAACGTGGCCGGGTTTGCGGCGGGTGTACGTGAGCTAGCGGGCACGGCCGGCGCACGAGCGCTGCTTTTGGGGGAGTAGGCTCGCCATGACCCACCGCGAAGCCCTCGAAGTCCTGGCCGCCCATCGCGGCGACCGCGTGGTGCTGACCACGATGGGCTCGATCGAGTTGTGGCCGGCCATTTCGGACACGCCACTCGACTTCGCCTATCTCCCGTCGAGCATGGGGCAGGGGGTGTCGCTGGGGTTGGGGTTCGCTCTCGCGACCGGTCGCGGAGTGGTGGCCGTGACGGGCGATGGGTCACTCTTGATGAACCTGGGCTGCCTGGTGACCGTGGCCAATCACCCGGCCCCGCTGACAGTGCTGCTCATCGACAATGGCCTCTACGAAGTAACGGGCGGACAGGACGTGGCCGGGGCCGGGCGAACCGACTTCGGCAGTTTGGCCCGAGCGGCGGGGATCGCTCGCGTGTACGAATTCGACGACGCAGAAGCGTGGCGCCGCGGGGCAGTCGAAGTCTTCAACGGCGCGGGACCCGCCTTCGTGTGGCTCAAAGTCCTCGGAGAGCACGGCAAGAAGACGCCCACGGCCCCGCGGCCGATGGCGGAGCAAATTCGGCGGCTGCAGTCGGCGCTTGCGGGGTAGGTGCCGCGAGCCGAGCGGCACCAGGCTCGGCCCCTCCGGCAGCCTGCCTTGGTCCGGCTCGGCTCGCCGGACCTACTTCAACACCTTCAACTTGATGTTCTTGAACCAGCACGGCGACCCGTGGTCCTGGAGGCCGATGTAGCCCTTCCGCGGGTGGTCCTTGTAGGCGATGTCGAACTTGTGGGCCGACCCGTCCGGCCGCACGTTCGGCTTTACGAACTCGTCCAGGTCCGTCCTGGTCACGACTTCACCATTCAACTCGATCGCGATCTTGCTCCGGTCGGACGTGATCACGATGTGGTTCCACTCCCCGGCCGGTTTCTGCATTTGCTTCGTCGGCTTCGCGAGGTCGTAAAGGGCGCCGGGATCGTGGTAGCCGGTCCCTTTCGTGTCGTCGATCGCGACTTCGATTCCGTTGAAGCCGACATCCTTGCCCGGCCGCGGCTTGAGTGAGTAGGTGCGGATGAAGATGCCGCTGTTGCACTTCGGGCTGATCTTGTAGTCGAGCGCCAGGACATAGTTCTCCCACATCTCCTTGTGGACCATCATGTACCCGCCGCACTTGTGCGGGTTGATGCAGCCGTCCTCGACCGGGGTCTTGCTGGGTTCCTCGCTACTGGTCATCCAGCCGTCGAGCGTCTTGCCGTCGAAGAGCAGGAGCCAGCCGTCGGCCTTCTCCTTGGCGGTCAACTCGTTGTCGGCGGCCGAGGCAATGGGTGCTAGGGCAAGCGCACACAGAGCAAGAGTCAATCGCATGGAAACTCCGAATAATCTGTGGAGACTTCGCATTCAAAGGACCGTGATGCGGCCCCGCTCTTTTACAGCGGCTTGTTTTTCCTCGCTTTAGCCGATGTTGGGCATTCGCAGGAAGCCATCGGGGCTGAGGATGAGGCTTCCTTTTGGATCGTATGCCCCCGCATCATACAACCACACGCCTGGGCAACGCTTGCGAATTGCCATCCAGAGATCGA
>Ga0075418_10008372_pt1 | contig 11598 bp, 12 predicted proteins | sample SoiMetdeltSBSDD2_FD_81776 | JGI IMG/M metagenome (GOLD analysis project Ga0075418, IMG submission 81776) | Bulk soil microbial communities from a Populus tree surrounding site in Tennessee, USA - Soil MetaG P. deltoides SBSDD2 | ecosystem: Environmental > Terrestrial > Soil > Tree plantation...
CAGGAGACGCTCGAGCGCGACGGCGCCTATCTCGGCCGCGAGCTCGCGGCGATTCAGTAATAACCAGGCTTTTTCCGGGAGGACCACATGGACGAGTCGCTTCAATCTCTGGATCAGATCACCACCACCGCCATCGACCTCGCGGTCAAGTTCGCGCCGAAGGCGCTGGTCGCGGTGCTTATCCTGGTCGCCGGGTTCTACGCCGGGCGCTGGGCGGGCCGAGGCCTGATGCGTGCGCTCGCGCGCGTGCACCTCGAGCCGCCGGTGCGCGCGCTGCTCGGCCGCGTGACCGAAGTGCTGGTGCTCGGCCTTTTCGCGATCATGGCGCTGCAGAACCTGGGCGTGGAGCTGCTGCCGCTCATCGCCGGCCTGGGCATCGCCGGCGCGGGCGTGGCGCTCGCCATGCAGGGCGTGCTCGGCAACATCGTGGCGGGGCTGACGATCATGGTGACGCGTCCCTTCAAGGTCGGCGACTTCATCTCGGTGGCGGGCGAGCAGGGCGCGGTCGAGGACATCACCCTCTTCAGCACCACGCTCGGGCACGCGGATCTCTCGAAGGTGGTGATCCCCAACCGCAAGATCGTCGGCGAGATCCTGCACAACTACCACAGCATCCGGCAGCTCGGCATCGAGGTCGGCGTGTCCTACAAGACCGACATCGTCGCTGCGGTCGAGACCATCCACGAGATCCTGCGCGCCAATCCCCGCGCGCTGAAGGATCCGGCGCCGGTGGTCGGCATCGCCAGGCTGCGCGACTCGTGCGTGGTGCTGGCGGTCGCGCCGTGGGTAGAGGCGGCCGACTACGGCGCCGCGGGGGCCGAGATCAACCAGGCGATTCTGGAAGCGTTCCGGGCGCGCGACATCGTGATCCCCGCGCCGCAGCGCGAGGTGCGCGTCCTGTCCACGACGGCCTATCTGGGAGACAGCGCGAAGGAGCGCTTCGCGAACCGCGACGCGGCTTAGTTTCCTAAACTGGGTCCCCGCTTTCGCGGGGGACGACTTCAGGCCAAACCTAGTCGCACTGGGTGTATTCCCTGTTGTGCGACTGGAGGACGGCGTTGCCGCTCGAGCTGAGGCCGAGGCGCAGGGGCTGCGGCGTCCAGCTCAGGCCGTCGGCCGAAAGCTCGAGGGTTTCGTTCTGCACGCGCCACCGGGACGTCTTGCCGGGCGTCTGATTCACCAGCCCGTTCGGCGTGAAGGCGAGGCGCTCCTTGGTGCGGTTGCCGCCGATGTCGTAGGCGAAGCTGCACCAGGCGTTGCGCGTGAGCGCCCGGCTGAGCTCGCCGTCCTGGACCGCGACCTTGGCCGGGAGCTTGGCGAGCCGCAGCTCGCGCGCTTTCTGCGGATTGGGCTTGCCGCCGACGTCCGATTCGGTGAGCACGATGCTGAGCTCCTCGCCGTCCAGGCGTCCGCTCAGGTAAAGCATGCCGAAGCTGTTGGCCGCGGTGCCGCGCAGGCCTTCGCTTTCGACGCGCGCCTGCACCTGCAGGCTGCTGTTGCCGTGGCCGGTGAGGGTGCCGCTGACGCGTTTCTGCCCGTCCTGCGTCAGGGTCAGCATGACGTTGCCGCCGGAAGCGTTCTTGGCGGTGTAGGTGCCGCCGTAGTTCTGGGCCAGCGCGGGCGCGCAGGCGAAGAGGGCGGCGGAAAGCAGGGCGGCGCGGAGCATGGAAGCCTCCTTATCGATTTTCTCCATGCTACGCGCGACCCCGTCCGGCGCTTGCGGCATACGTCACGTCCCGCCGCACATCGCCCCGCTAGCGCGGCAGAGCTTGCAGCACCCTTTCGCAGGCGGCAATGCTGCGCAGGTGGGACTCGCGCATGCCTGCGAATACGTCACGCGCCCCGGGGCCGAGCGTGGGAAGCGCCTCGTCGAAGCGCTTCACCGCCCACTTGAGCCCGCGCACCAGATACTGGATGCGCTCGCGCGCACCCTGCACCGCAACCGCCTTGTCGTAGAACTCGCCGGTGGCGTGGCTGTACGGCGTGCCCGCCTTCTCCAGGAGCTTCCCGATCAGCGCGCAGTTATGCGCTTCGTCGTTCTGGATGGCGCGCAGCACCTTCCAGGCGTCGCTCTGGCGGGGATGGTCGTCCATGAACACCACCAGCGCCTTCGCGCCGGCGCGCTCGGCTTCCAGCATGCGGTTGAGGAAATCGTCCATGGCTACCTGAACAGGCTGCGGGCGCCGTCGATCACGCTTTTCGTCCCCTCGCGCAGGGCGCCGCCGGCGCGCGAGGCGACGCTGGTCGCGCCGCCCGCGATCGATCCCCACACCGCCTTCACCACTTCGCCGGCCGACGCGCCGTTAGACTTCTTGCCGACGTCCCGCAAGTGCACGTTGGGCATGGACAGCGAAAGCGCATCGCCGTAGCGGATGCTCGCGTCGCGCACGTAGATGTGGTCGACGATGAATTTCCTGCCGGAGGCCTGGTCGGTGCCGCCCGGGCCCGCGAGCCTCGCGATCTCGGCGTCGATGTGCTTCTGGATCGCGGTCAGGTTGTCGCCGGCCGCGCCGGCCTCGTAGGTGATGACCGGACCCTGCAGCGAGATCTCCTTCACGCGGATCACGCTGGAGGTCAGCGTCGAATAGTCGATCGCGAGGCGCATCTCGCCCAGCACGAGCGCGCGCGCCGACTTGTAGCCCGGCGGATTGCCGACCTCCAGGCCGGTGATGCTGCCGGCGCCGTCGACGGGCTCGAGCCTCACCCGCTTCACCTTGACCGTCACGCCGGTGAGCTGCGGCCCGAAGCCCTCGATCGCCCGCTTGACCAGCGCGTCGCGCGACGCGTAGAGCCACCAAAGGCCGCCCGCCGCGGCCAGCGTGACGCCGGCGGCGCCGAGCAGCACGACGGTGCGCAGTCTCACGGCCTCCTCAGTGCAGCTTCACGTACTCGTATTCCACCGGCAGGTTGTTGATGCCGCGCTCGGGCGGCGCGATCCAGGCCGCCATCTTGCCCGGCTCGGCCACCCGCTTCATCAGCGAATGGACGAACGCCCTGTCCGCCTCCGAGGGGATCCAGCTCCCGAGGGATTTCGCAAACAGCTCCTTCGAAACCAGCTTGCCCTGCGGGTCCACCGGCAGGCCGACCCAGGCGCCGATCGAGCGGCGGAAGCGCGACGAGGGCAGGGTGAGGCGCAGGTCGAAGCCCGCGCGCTCGATCTGGCGGTTCCAGCGCTTGAGCCCGATCTCGCAGTCCTTGAGGTAGGACTCGCGCATCACTTCATTCAGCGCGTTCAGCATCGGGACGTCCTGCTCGCCTTCGGGCATGAGCAATTTCATTGTTTTTTCTCTCAAGACATGGTCCTCGTACTGAGCTTCGTCGGGCCGGCCCTTGAGCCCGGAGGCGAAGTTCGCCGCCGAGTTCGACGAGATCTCCGAGCCGAACAGGTCGAGCGAGCTCGAGCACCAGAAATTCAGGTACCTCTGCAGCGTCGGCAGGTCGACGGCGCCGTGCGCGCGGATCCTGGCCGGGTCGTCGGTGCCGAGCTCCTTCATCACCTCGAGCGTGCGCTTCACCACGCGCCCGATGCCGGTCTCGCCGACGAACATGTGGTGCGCCTCTTCGGTGAGCATGAAGCGGCAGGTGCGCGAGAGCGGATCGAACGCGCTCTCGGCGAAGCTCTTGAGCTGGTACTTGCCGTCGCGGTCGGTGAAGTAGGTGAAGCAGTAGAGCGAGAGCCAGTCGGAGATCGGCTCGTTGAAGGTGGTGAGGATGCGCGGCTTGTCGCGGTCGCCGGAATGGCGCGCGAGCAGCTCCTCGGCCTCCTCGCGGCCGTCGCGGCCGAAGTAGGCGTGCAGCAGGTACACCATCGCCCAGAGGTGGCGGCCTTCCTCGACGTTGATCTGGAAGAGGTTCCTCAGGTCGTAGAGCGACGGGCAGCTGTGGCCGAGCAGGCGCTGCTGCTCGACCGACGCGGGCTCGGTGTCGCCCTGGGTCACGATCAGGCGGCGCAGCGTCGAGCGGTACTCCCCCGGCACCTGCTGCCACGCCGGCTCGCCCATGCGGTCGCCGAAGCCGATTTTGCGATCGGCCACCGGGTCGGCGAGGAAGATGCCCCAGCGGTAGTCGGGCATGTGCACCGCGCCGTAGTGCGCCCAGCCCTGCGCGTCGACCGAGATCGCGGTGCGCAGGTACACGTCGGCGCTCTCGAAGTCGCTCGGCCCCATCTCGTGCCACCACTGCAGGAAGTGCGGCTGCCAGTGCTCGAGCGCGCGCTGCAGCGTGCGGTCGCCGCCGATGTTCACATTGTTCGGAATCTTCTCCGCGTAATCGATGCTGCTCATTAAATTCTTTCCCTGTAGTTAGGGTCGGCTTCTAGACCCGTTCCCAGTTGAATTTCGGTTTGGCGCCCGTTCCATAGACCTTGAGCGCGCCCTGCTCGCCGACGGCGTTGGGCCGCACGAAGATCCAGTTCTGCCACGCCGTGAGGCGGCCGAAGACGCGCGTCAGCATGGTCTCGGGTCCGCCGAAGCGCAGGCTCGCCTCCATGCCGGTGAGCGCGTCGGGCGAGAGGCTGGCGCGCTCTTCGACGGCAAGGCGCACCTCGTCCTCCCAGTCGATGTCGTCGGGCGCCGAGGTGACGAGCCCGAGGATCGCCGCTTCTTTCGCGCTTACGGCTTCGTTCATGGGCATGGTCGGCGCCTCGCCGCCAAATCGCGTGTGCAGCCGCGAGAGACCGTTCGCCATCGGGTAGGCGCCGAAGTTGAGCGCCGACAGCGCCACCTTGGGACCATTCTCGGCGTCGAGCATGTAGCTGCGGTCGGCCGCGAGCGCAAGCTCCATCAGTGTGCCGGCAAAGCACGACCCCGGCTCGATCAGCGCGAAGATCGAGCGCGAGGAGAGGTCCAGGCGCGACAGCGTGCGGCGCAGATAGCCGAGGGTCTCGCGCACGAACCAGTCCTTGCGCTGCTCCTGCATGAGGGCGTCGAGCTCCAGCGCCCGCGCGATCTCGCCCTGCGTCTTCAGCAGCCAAAGCCCGACGTCGAGATGGTTGTGGCGCAGGTCGAGGATCGCGCGGTCGAGCTCGCGCGCGAGCCGCAGCGGATACCAGTCGGCGCTGCGCTCCAGCCTGGCGCTTTCCGGCCCCTTGACGGCGATGGTTGCAGTGCGCGTCTCCTTGTTCACATGCACCTCGAGCAGCCGGTTCGGCCCGAGCTCCGTCAGCTTTACTCCTTCGCTTCCCGGCCGGTCCGACTTCTCCGCGAGGGCAAGGGCGCGGGCCCTGACCACTTGCGCGAACTCCTGAGGCTTGGCGACGTGGTCGACGAGCTTCCACTGCTTGGCGCGGTCGGCGCGCACGCCCTCGGCCGTGGTGCAGAAGACGTCGGCCAAGTCTCTCCTGACTTTCCTCTTGTCGATGATCCGGGTCAGCCCGCCGGTACCGGGCAGCACGCCGAGGAGCGGCACCTCGGGCAGGCTCACGGTAGAGGAGCGGTCGTCGACCAGCGCGATCTCGTCGCAGGCGAGGGCGAGCTCGTAGCCGCCGCCGGCGGTGGTGCCGTTCAGGGCGGCGAGGAACTTGAGGCCCGAGTGCGCGCTCGAGTCCTCGATGCCGTTGCGCGTCTCGTTGGTGAACTTGCAGAAGTTCACCTTCCAGGCGTGGCTGGAGGTCCCGAGCATGTAGATGTTGGCGCCCGAGCAGAACATGCGGCTCTTGGCGCTCGTGATCACCACCGTCTTGACCTCGGGGTGCTCGAAGCGGACGCGGTTCAGCGCGTCGTGCAGCTCGATGTCGACGCCGAGGTCGTAGCTGTTGAGCTTCAGCTTGTAGCCCGGCACCAGGCCCTTGTCCTCGGCGACGTCGAGCGCGAGCGTGGCGAGCGGGCCTTCGAACGAGAGCTTCCAGTGGTTATAGCGGTCGGGCCGGGTTTCGAAGGAGATCATGGCAGCGCCTTGCGGAGTTCCTGCAGCGTTTGTCTCACAGTCTTGCCGCTGGTGTCGAGCGCGAGCGGGGCGCGCGCATAGAGCCGCTCGCGGTCGGCGAGCAGCCTGCGGATCTCCTCGAGCGCGGCCGGGCGTCCCTGCGTCCTGCCGGTGAACGGGCGCATGTCGCCCTGGGCGACGACGCGCGCCATGTGCTCCTGCGGCGAGGCCCTGAGCCAGACGCAGAAGCAGCGCTCGAGCAGGAGCTCGTAGCTCGACGGGTCGGTGACCAGCCCGCCGCCGGCCGCGATCACGGCGCGCTCGCTCTCGTCGAGCACCCGCTCGAGCGCGCGGCGCTCGAAGCGGCGGAAGCCATCCTGGCCGTACATGGCGAAAACCTCGCCGAGCCTCGCGCCGGCTTCCTTTTCCACCTCGGCGTCGAGCTCGATGAACGGCACCTCGAGCGCCTGGGCGAGCTTCGCGCCCAGGGTCGACTTTCCGGCGCCGCGCAGGCCGACGAGCGCGATACGCGCGCTGCGCGCCGCCGGGTCCTCGCGCACCAGCTCTTCCACCGGCACGCGCATGGCGTGCGCCACGCGGCGCAGCAGCAGCACCGAAATGTTGCCGCGGCCCGCCTCGAGCTGCGCCAGGTAGCGCTCGGAGACGTCCGAGGCCTCGGCCAGCAGGCGGCGCGTCATGCCGTGGGCGGTCCTCCAGGAGCGCACCCGCTCGCCGAGGCGGCCGAGGTAGAGCGCGTCCTGCGCGGCAGTGGGAAGAGAGGCAGGGATGGTGGCGGTCATGAACTATAATGCTTGACGCCGATTCTATTCGTGCAATATAGTGAATGTCAATGAAGATCCACATCCTGGTCGGCACCATGACCGGCACGGCGCAGCTTTGCGCGCAGGAGATGGAGCTCGCCCTCGACGACGGCGAGACGCAGGTCAGCACGCTGATGATGGATGCCCTGGACGGCTCGGTCTTCTCACGCGAGGGGGTATTCCTCATCTGCACTTCCACCTATGGGCAGGGCGACGTCCCGGACAACGCGCGTGCGCTGTACGAGGACCTGAAGGCCAGGCGCCCCGATCTCTCGCATGTGCTCTACGGCGTGTTCGGCCTAGGCGACCGCACCTACGCCGAGACCTTCAACTTCGGCGGCAAGCGCTTCGACGAGCTCCTGAGCGAGCTCGGGGCGCAGCGTATCGGCGAGCGCCACAAGCACGATGCTTCGAGCGGTGTCTTGCCGGAGGAGACGGCGCTCGAGTGGTGCCAGGAATGGCTCACAAAAGTGAAGCAGCGCGTCGCGGCGAGTTGACGGACTGTCGCGGTAGCCCCTAGAAAAATGAGGGGGCACGCGTTTTGCATCGCACGCGGATATGCGTACCGCGTTTAAGTGGACCGTCGGCGTCGTGCTGGCGCTCTTCGTCGCGCTCGCGCTCTTCTTCTCGTTGGGACTGGACACCCTGCGGGGGCCCATCAGCCGCGCGGTGAGCAACGCCACCGGGCGCGAGCTAGTCATCGACGGCAAGATCCGCGCGGTGTGGAGCTGGCGCCATCCCCGCTTCCGGGTCGAGCGGATCAGGCTCGCCAACCCCGACTGGGCCAGGGAGGACTACCTCTTCAGCGCCGACGCGGTCGAAGCCGAGGTGCGCCTGCTGCCGCTTCTGCGAGGGCTCGTGGTGCTGCCGCAGGTTCGCCTGGAAGGCGCCGAGGTGAACCTCGAGCAGGACGACGAGGGCCGGCGCAGCTGGATCCTCGACACCCAGCGAGACAAGGAGAAAAAGGACTCGCGCGTGGCCATCGAGCTCCTGACGCTCGACCAGGGCCATCTGAGCTACGTCGATGCGGCGCTCGACATCGACCTCCAGGCCGACCTCAACACCGACGAGACCGGGGTCGTCTTCGCCGCGGTCGGCACCTACCAGGGACTCGACCTTGCCGCTTCGGGCCATGCCGGCCAGGTGCTGTCGCTGCGCGACGAATCCAGTCCTTTCCCGCTGAAAGCGGAAGCCAGGATCGGCGACACGCAGGTAAAAGTGGACGGCACGATTACCGGCCTGGTCGGCCTCAAGGCGATCGACACCCGCGTCTCGGTGAGCGGCAAGACGATGGAGGAGCTCTATTGGATCGTGAACGTGGCGCTGCCTTCGACCAAGCCCTACAGCACCACCGGTCACCTGACCCGGAAAGGCACGTTGGTGCGCTACGACGACTTCACCGGTAAGGTGGGCGGCAGCGACATCGCCGGGTTCCTCCAGGTCGACACCGCCGGCAAGCGCCCCGTCATGCAGGGCGACCTGCAATCCAAGGTCGTCGACCTCGCCGACCTCGGCGTCATCGTCGGCACCGAAGAGCCCAAGGAAGACGGCGTGCTGCCCGACAAGCCGTTCGATCCGGCACGCTGGGACAGCGTCGACGCCGACGTGCGCGTCAAGGCCGGCACCATCCGCCGCCCCGAGGCGCTGCCGCTGCAGAATCTCTCCGCGCGCATCCAGATGAAGGACCGCGTGCTGACGCTGAACCCGCTCGAGTTCGGCATCGCGGGCGGCAAGTTCGCCGGCCCGGTCACGCTCGACGGCCGCAAGGAGACGATCCTGGCGGACCTGCAAATGCGGGTGCAGAAGCTGCAGCTGGGGCAGCTCTTTCCGACGATCCAGAGCAACAAGGCCTCGGTCGGCGACATCAGCGGCCTGGTGGAGCTCAAAGGCGCCGGCAACTCGGTGGCGCAGATGCTTGGGAGCTCGAACGGCAAGATCGGCTTTTTCATGGACGGCGGCGAGATCAGCAAGTTCATGATGGAGCTTGTGGCGATGGACGTGTGGGGCGTCGCCAAGGTCAAGCTGCAGGGCGACAAGCCGGTCGAGGTGCGCTGCGCCGTGGCCGACTTCAACGTCAAGGACGGCGTCATGAACACCAACGCGTTCCTGTTCGACACCGCGGTGGTCAAGATCGAAGGCGGCGGCACGATCAACCTCAAGACCGAGGAAATGGACCTCAAGCTCAACCCGAGGCCCAAGGACTCGAGCGTCGCGTCGCTCAATTCACCGGTCTACGTGCGCGGTACCTTCGGTCATCCCAAGCCGATGCCGGACGTGCCGCGGCTCGCGGCCAAGGGCGTGGGCGCGGTGCTGATGGGCATCATCAATCCGCTGCTCGCGGTGCTGCCGCTGGTCAAGGAGGGCAAGGGCGAGGACAGCCCGTGCAACCAGCTCGTGGCCGAGGCGACCAAGCTGAAGAAGCAGGCCGCGAAAGTGCCGGCGAAGGCGCCGGCTACGGCGTCTTCCGCAGACCAATCAGCTGCATCAGGCGCGACAGCGCCGCGTCCTCCTTCGCCACCAGATCGCTGAACTGCGCCGCCGGCAGGAACGCCGGCCGCACGCCGAGGTTCTCGGCGCCTTTCTGGAACTCCTGCGACTCCACCGTGCGGCGGATCGCTTCCTCGAGGGCGGCGATCGTGGCGCGCGGCGTGCCGTGCGGCACGGCGATGCCGCGCCAGGCCTCGAGCGACACGTCGATGCCTTGCTCGCGCGCCGTCGGCACCTCGGCAAGCGCGGGATCGCGCTTCGGAATCAGCGCTGCGAGCATGCGCACCTGGCCCTGCTTCACCGGCGCCGACAACGCCGCCGGAAGCTGGACCACCGCGTCGACGTGGCCCCCGAGGAGGCTCGGCACCACCACCGCCGCGCCGAAGGGCACTTCGTTCACCTCGGCGCCCGCCGCGCTGAAGAGCGCCGCGAGCGAGATGTGCGTGTGGCTGCCGATGCCCGAGTGGCCGACGCTCAGGACTTTTGGCTTCGCTTTCGCCTCGGCGACGAGATCGTTCAACGTCTTCCAGCGCGCATCGGCGCGCACCGCGACCACCACCGACTCGACCAGCACCCGCGCCACCGCATCGAACGCGCGGTAGTCGAAGTCCATCTGGCCGGAATGGTAGTTGGTCGAGATCGAGTTCGAGTTCCACACCAGCGAATAGCCGTCGGGCTTCTGCGCGCGTACGTACTTGTAGCCGATGGCGCCGCCCGCGCCGGGGCGGTTCACGACCAGCACGCGCTGTCCGAGGTGCTTCGCCATGCCGTCGGCGAGCATGCGCGCGGTGACGTCGGCCGAGGTTCCGGCCGGGAACAGCACCGTGATCTCGATCGGGCCGCGTTGGGGAAAAGCCGGCTCTTGTCCCTCCACGTTCAGGGTAACGAGCCCCGCAAGGGCGAGCAAGGCAGTCAGAAAGCGCTTCATGCGAGGATTTCCTTCACTTCCACCCGTCGTCCTTCCCGCGCCGACCGGATGCCCGCGAGGATCACGGCGAGCGAGGCGGTGGCGCGCTCGCCGTCCATTTCCGGCTCGCCATCGCCGCGCGCCGCGCGCATGAACTCCTCGAGCTCCTCGACCAGGGTGTCGTTCTTCTCGGCCGGTACCGGGGTGGCGGTCTTGGTTCCGCGCTTCTGGACCCGCAGTCCCTGATGCAGGTCGTAATAGGCGGTGGCTTCCTTGCCGTAGATGTTCATCAGGTAGTACTCGGAGGCGGAGGCGTAGCTCGCGTTGAGCGTGGAGAGCGCGCCGTTCTCGTGCTCGAGCACGAGGCTCGCGACGTCCGGATTGTCGCCGGGCAGGACGAGGCGGGCGAACTGCCCGCTCACTGCCTTGACCGGGCCGAGCAGGTACTCGAGGACATCGGTGTAATGGATGCCGATCTGCAGCATCACGCCGCCCGGCATGCCCTCGGCGGTGTAGCGCCAGGACGTGAGGTCGATCTGGCCCAGGCGGTCGCGGCTGATGTTCGCCTCGGCATTGACGAGCTTTCCAAACTCCCCGATGCGCTGCTTGACCCAGCGGAAATGGCTTTCCCGGCGCCGTTGATAACCCAGCGCGAGCACCACTTTTGCCTTGCGGCAGGCTTCGGTCAGCGCGCGCGCATCGCCGACCGTGTTGGCGATCGGCTTGTCGAGAAACACATGCTTGCCGGCCTCGGCCGCGGCGCGGGTGGTCTCAAGATGCGCGGCATTCGGGGTGGTATTGACGATCGCCTCGATGCCGCGATCCGCGAGCACGGCCTCGTAGGAGGGATAGGCGCGGCAGCCGTACTTGGCGGCGAACTTGTCGCGCTTGTCGGCCGAGCGTGTGAAGCAGCCGGCGATGGTCAGCTTGCCCGAGCGCTTGATCGCGTCGGCGAGCACGTCCGACCACCACCCCATGCCGATGCAGGCGACCTTCATTGCGGACCTTTCACGAAAGCGACGCCGCGGCTTCCTGCGCTACGCGCTCGTCGAACTCCCAGTTGCCGCCGGCGACGCCGACGCCGCCGATGCATTCGCCGCCGGCCATGATCGGGGCGCCGCCCTCCATCGCGGTCCAGCGCTCGGGCCCGGCGGCGAGGGCGAGGCCGAGCGCGTGGGCGACGTCGAGCGCCTGGCCGACCGCGCCCTTCGATCCGGTGCTGCGCTTGTTGGACGCGGCGCAGACCGCCTTGGTGGTGGCCGAGTGGACGGTATGGAATTTGCCGCCTTCCATGCGCTCGAGCACGATCAGGTGCCCGCCGGCGTCGACGACCGCAACCGTCACCGCGATGCCGGCCTCCTTCGCTCGAGCGAGCGCAGTGTCGAGCGCCTTGCGCGCGCCCGCGGTTGTGAGCCGCTTTCCATCCGCGACGTACATGGTTATATATTAGTGCATGCCGCTTTCGCACATCGAGCATTTCCTGGTCGCGGCCGACGACATCGACGCCACGCGCGACTGGTA
>Ga0075418_10008375_pt1 | contig 11595 bp, 11 predicted proteins | sample SoiMetdeltSBSDD2_FD_81776 | JGI IMG/M metagenome (GOLD analysis project Ga0075418, IMG submission 81776) | Bulk soil microbial communities from a Populus tree surrounding site in Tennessee, USA - Soil MetaG P. deltoides SBSDD2 | ecosystem: Environmental > Terrestrial > Soil > Tree plantation...
GCCCGGGTTACGGAATGGCAGGCATCCGCGTCGACGGCAACGATTTCCTCGCCGTGTACGCGGTGACGCAGTGGGCGGCCGAGCGGGCGCGGCGCGGCGCGGGCCCGACGTTGATCGAGCACGTCACCTACCGGGGTGCCGCACATTCGACCAGCGACGATCCGTCGCGCTACCGGCCCAAGGACGACTACGAGAAATGGCCGCTCGGCGATCCGGTCGAGCGCCTGAAGAAGCACCTGATCGCGATCGGCGAGTGGTCCGAGGAGCGGCATGCGGCGCTTACGGCCGAGCTCGATGCGCAGGTCGTGGTGGCATGGAAGGAAGCGGTGATCCACGGAACGCTGGGCGACGGACCGAAGCTCGATCCCGACACGATGTTCGAGGACGTCTTCAAGGAGGTTCCCGCACATCTGGTCCGGCAGCGCGAACAGATGCGCGCCGAGCAGGGCTGAGCCATGGCCAGGATGAACATGATCCAGGCGCTCAACTCCGCCATGGACATCATGATGATGCGCGACCAGAACGTGGTCGTGCTTGGCCAGGATGTCGGTTACTTCGGCGGCGTGTTTCGCGTCACGGACGGCTTGCAGCGCAAGTACGGCGAGCACCGCGTGCTCGACACGCCGATCGCGGAAGGCGCGATCGTCGCGGCCGCGATCGGCATGGGCGTGAACGGACTGCGGCCGATCGCCGAAGTGCAGTTCGCCGACTACATCTATCCGGCCTGCGACCAGATCTTCAGCGAGCTCGCGCGGCTGCGCTACCGCAGCGCGGGCGAGTTCTGGGCGCCGGTCACGATCCGCACGCCCTGCGGCGGCGGCATACGCGGCGGCCAGACGCACTCGCAGAGCCCGGAGGCGATCTTCACGCATGTCTGCGGCATCAAGGTCGTGATGCCCTCGAATCCGTATGACGCGAAGGGCCTGCTGATCGCGTCGATCGAGGACGACGACCCGGTGGTGTTCTTCGAGCCGAAGCGCGTCTACAACGGGCCGTTCGACGGCAATCCGCACAAGGCGGCGGTGTCCTGGAGCGAGCACCCGAAGGGCGAGGTCCCCGACGGCTACTACACCGTGCCGATCGGTAAGGCCGAGTTCGTGCGCGCGGGCTCCGAGGTCACGATCGTCACCTACGGCACGATGGTCTACGTGTGCCAGGCCGCAGCGGAGGGTCTCGGTCTCGATGCGGAGATCATCGACGTCCGATCGATGGTGCCGCTCGACATCGACACGCTGGTCGCGTCAGTCAACAAGACCGGGCGCTGCGTCATCGCGCACGAGGCGACGCTCTTCTCCGGGTTTGGCGCCGAGCTGTCCGCGTCCATCCAGGAACAGTGCTTCTGGCGGCTGGAGGCGCCCATCCAGCGCGTCGCGGGCTGGGACACGCCGTACCCGCATGCCTTCGAATGGGAGTATTTTCCCGGGCAGGCGCGCGTGGCCGGGGCGCTCAGGACGGTGATGGAGTCGCGATGAGCCGATACGTCTTCAAGATGCCGGATCTTGGCGAGGGAACCGTCGAAGCGGAAATCGTCGCCTGGCACGTCAAGGTCGGCGATCTCGTCAACGAAGACCAGCTGATGGCCGAGGTGATGACCGACAAGGCGGCCGTCGAGGTGCCGGCGCCGGTTACCGGGCGCGTGGTTTCGGTCACCGGTGCGCCGGGCGAGATGGTCAAGGTCGGTTCCGAACTGATCGTCTTCGAGACCGACGCGTCCGCCGCCGCGGCCGAGGCGCCGAAACCCGCGGCAACGCCCGCTGCAGCGACCGCAGGAGCCACACCGCCATCGGCGTCGGCCTCTCCCGCGCCATCCAGAGCGCCGCAGGCCGCCGTCGCCGCAGCCGCTCCGGCACCGTCGCGTGGCAACGGTCAGAGCGCGCAAGCGACATCCGCGTCGCCCGCCACGGGCGGACGGGTCATGGCGTCGCCTGCGACTCGCCGCCGCGCGCGCGAGGCGGGTATCGATCTCGCGCAGGTCGCGGGTACGGGTCCGAGCGGGCGCATCACGCGGCAGGACCTCGCCGCCGCGATGTCGGGGTACTCCGCCGCGACGCAGCCCGCGCGTGCGGCAGCGGTCCCGGTTGCGCGACGCACCGGCACGGAAGAGGTCAAGGTCATCGGTCTGCGTCGCCTGATCGCGCAGCGCATGACCGAGGCGAAACGCAACATCCCGCACTTCGCCTACGTCGAGGAAGTCGACGTCACCGAGCTCGAGTCGCTGCGCCGTCACCTGAACGGCCGCCGGCCCGAAGGCACGCCGTCGCTCACGTATCTGCCGTTCCTGGTCGCAGCGCTGGTGCGCGCTACTGGTCAGTTCCCGCAGTGCAATGCCACCTACGACGCGGAGCGCAACGTCCTGGTGCGGCACCATGCGGTCCATGCCGGCATCGCGACGCAGACCCCGGACGGTCTCAAGGTGCCGGTGGTGCGACACGCCGAGGCGCGCGGGCTGTGGGATCTTGCGGCCGAGATCCGCCGGGTTTCGGAAGCGGCGCGCACCAACAAGGCCACTCGCGAGGAGCTCACCGGCTCGACGATCACGGTCACGAGCCTGGGAAAACTCGGCGGGATCGCCTCGACACCGATCATCAACGCACCCGAGCTCGCAATCATCGGTGTCAACAAGGCCGTCGAGCGCCCGGTCGTCGTTGGCGGGGCGATCGCCGTCCGGCTGATGATGAATCTGTCCTCGTCGTTCGACCATCGATTCGTCGACGGCTTCGATGCCGCCGCCATGATCCAGGTGCTCAAGGAAATGCTGGAGCACCCGGCCACCATCTTCATTACGGAATAGCACACATGAACGCAGCGACCGCAGAAACACGCGCCAAGGGAACCGCCACGCCATCGAGCGCGACCACGCCAAGGCCCGCCTTCGGCACCGTGCTGGCCGATCAGATGTCGATCGCCTACTACAAGGATGGGCGCTGGAGCGCGGCGCAGCTCACGTCGACCGCCCCGATCCCGATGCATCCGGCCGCGCACGTGCTGCACTATGCGAGCACCTGCTTCGAGGGATTCAAGGCGTATCGCTGGCGCGACGGCAGCGTGCATGTCTTCCGCATGGACCGCCACGTCGAGCGCATGCGCCAGAGCGCGCGGCTGCTCTTCATGCCGGAGCCCGACGCCGGGCAGCTCGCCGCGATGGTGATCTCGGTCATCGATCGCTGCCGTGACCAGGTGCCGGAGCCGCCGGGAGCGCTTTATCTGCGCCCGTTGCTTTACGGGACCATGCCGAACATCGGCGCGGCGTCCACGCCGACCAACGAAGCGACCCTGATCGTGCTCGCGAGCCCGGTCTGGGACTATTTCTCGGGCGGGATGAAGCCGCTCCGGATCTACGTCGAGGATCAGGCCAGCCGCACCGCGTCACACCTGGGGATGGTCAAGACGGGCGGCAACTATGCGGCGGCCATGGGCCCGACGCTCGCGGCGCGCGACAAGTACAAGGTCGACCAGGTTCTCTTCTGCCCGGGCGGGTCGGTTCAGGAGACGGGCGCGGCGAACTTCCTGCTGATCCGCGATGGCCACATCGTCACGCGCAGCCTCGACTCGACGTTCCTGCACGGCGTGACGCGCGAATCGCTGCTGACGATGGCGCGCGACATAGGGTTCAAGGTCGAGGAGCGCGTCTTCGACGTCGCCGAGATGCTCGATTGGGTGAAGACCGGCGAAGCCGCGCTGTCCGGGACGGCCGCCGTGCTCGCCGGTATCGGCACACTCGTGCATCGCGGGACCGAGCATCGGGTGGGCGGCACGGGCGAGGTGGGGCCGGTGACGCAGCGCCTGCGAAGCGCGCTGGTAGCAATCCAGACGGGCGAGGCGCCCGACCGTCACGGCTGGTCGCGAAAGGTCTGAGCTTCAGCGGCGCAGCCGGAATCCCGGCAGGACGCCGTTGCCAAACGACCACGCGAGGGCCGCGACCGTGACCCCCGCGGTCACGATCTTGAAGAGCGCGGAGCTGGCTTGCGCATCGAGCGAAAAGTGCAGGTGGTCGATCAGCACCGGCATCGCCGCGAGCACGCAACCGATCGCGGCGATCGCTCCCGCGATGCTGCCGACGGCCGCGGAGCGCAGACGCTCGCGCAGCCCCGCCATCAGCTCGGCGTATTCCCGCTGCGCAACGGCACGGGTGTCGGCGCGTCCCGCCGGCGGTCGTGCCCGCAGCCGCGCCGCGAGTCGCCATTCGAAGTCGGCCGCGAGACGCGGCTTCGGCAGCGCATGTGCGAGCCGTGTGTCCATCGCCGCGTACTCGTCACGCCATCGACGGCAACGCGCGCAGCCCGCGATGTGCAGGCTCACGATCCGCGCTTTCTCCGGCGCCAGCGTGTGGTCGACGAGCTCGGCGACGTCGAACTCGTAGTCCTCGCAGGCCCCGTTCAGGGTGACCATTTTCATGCCGCCTTGACCTCCTCGGGACGCGCGAGCTCGATCAGCCGCTTGCGCGCCCTGTGCAGCAGGTTCTTGACCGTCCCCAGTGGCATGCCGAGCGATTCGGCCACCGCTTCGTAGGAGCGATCCTCCAGGTAGAAGAGACGCAGGGCCTCCTGCTGGTTGCGCGGCAGCTGGCCGAGCAGCCGCAGCAGGTTGTCGCGCTCGGGGTCCGGTGCCGGCCCCGACGCGATCTGGGCTGCCGCGTGCTGCGCGTCGGGCGAATCCGGGTCATCGAGCGACACCGTCGGGCGCCTGCGCCGCAACTCCATCAGGCAGGTGTTGCGCGTGATGGCATAGATCCAGGTGCCGAGCGCCGCGCGTCCATCGAAGCGGGGCAGGGCCTTCCAGACCCGCACAAAGGCTTCCTGCGCGGCATCTTCCGCGGCGGCGCGTTCCTTCATGATCGACAGGGCGAGCCTGAATACCCGGTCCTTGTAAGCTCCGACGACCAGGTCGAATGCGCGGTCGTGCCGGCCTGCCGCCAGGTGTTGTTCGATCTCCGGATCCATCAGCGCGCCGCGGGGCCCTCCCGGTCGCAGCGTCGAGCCGCGGCGTCCTTTATACGCCCGGCAAACTCCCAGGGTTGCATCGCGGCGCTGCAACCTTCGGCGGGCTGGCGGCATATAAGGGGTACCAACAGCGGAGAGACCCACATGTCCGAGGATGCCATCGCCGTGTTTATCCCCATCATTGCCATCGTCATGTCGCTGTCGATCCCGATCGTGTTCGCCATCGTCGACTACCGCCGCCGGCGCGACATCGTCGAGGCACACCACAAGGAGCGCATGGCCGCGATCGAGCGAGGCATGGAGCTGCCGCCGCTGCCGGAGTCCTTCTTCAAGTCGTTTGGCAACGACCGCAAGCCCAGACATCTCCTGACCGGGATGATCTGGACGTTTGTCGGAGCGGGACTCTTCGTGGGGCTGCGCGAGGTCGCCGGCGAGGACGTCGCCTGGTTTGCGCTGATGCCAATCGGCGTCGGGCTTGCGCTACTGATCTACTACTTCGTCGAGGGGCGCAAGCAGGCAGCACAGCCCCCGACGGAACTCCGCTAGCGATGCGCCCAGGTCCGGCGGCGCAGCGGGTCGCCCGGCACTAGTCGCAGTCCTACATCGAGCCCACACGGGCGCCGATAGCCGCGTCAGATCCGCCTGCCCTAACCTGCCCACGTTCAGGCCAAGGAGGAGGCGCGAACCGTGGCGACCCTCGATCTGGAGCCGATCCCGAGCAAAGCGGCTATCGCCGGCCATCCACTGCATCCGTTGCTCGTTACCTTGCCGGTGGGATCTCTGGTCCTGCTGCTGTTGAGCGATCTTGCCAGCCGCGCGACCTCTGATCCGTTCTGGGCTCAGGCGTCGTACTGGCTGACGATAGGCGGTCTCATCACCGGCGTTCTCGCGGCTCTCACGGGCTTCATCGACTTTGTGAACGGCCCGCGGATCCGGCGGCTGTCGATCGCGTGGGTGCACTTCCTCGGCAATGGCGTAGCGATGCTGCTCACCCTGGGGAATTTTCTGCTGCGGAGATCCGACCCGACCGCGGCCGTGTCTGAGGTCGAGCTCGGACTGTCGGTGCTGGTGGTCGTGATACTGCTCGTCACCGGCTGGCTGGGCGGCGAGATGGTGTTTCGTCATCGGGTCGGCGTGACAGGAACCGCGACCGGAGCCGCACACACACACGCGGAGCGTGATCGGCGTCCCGGGGGCGTCCAGGCCGCCCGGCGCTGACCTTGGCGGTCATGCCGCCGCGAGCTGGAAGCGGGACGCGCGCGCGGGACGGTGGACGCACCCAGTGCACCGCTTCGATCGGCGATTACGCCATCATTGGTGACTGCCGCAGCGCGGCGCTGATCTCGCTGCAGGGGTCGCTGGACTGGCTCTGCCTGCCCGAGTTCGCATCGCCCTCGATCTTCGGCGCGCTGCTCAGCCAACCCGCGCGCGGCGAGACTAACGGCTCTGACCCCGGCACCGACGACAGCGGCAGGTTCGCGATTCGCCCGGCCGTCGCGGCACGCGTATCGCGTCGGTATATTCCCGATTCCAACGTACTCGAAACCACCTTCGACACGGGCGACGGCATCGTGCGCACCGTTGACCTGATGCCGCTGCCGCCGCCGCGACAGATCCGGCCGATGACCGAGATACTGCGGATCGTCGAGGGCGTGTCGGGACGTGTGCCCGTCGCGTTCGAAATCACGCCGCGTCCGGACTACGGCCGCATAGCCCCAGGGCTGGAGCAGCGCGCGCCCACGCAGTGGGCATGGGCGTGGGGGAGCGAATGTCTTCACTTCAACGCGGACGTGCGCCTGAATGCGGTCGATGCGCGACTCCTCGGTCAGCAGCTCGTGACGGCGGGTGATCGCATCTTCTGCTCGCTCGCGTACACGAAGGGGGACATCGGCGTCATCGCCCCGCTCGGCCCAGCCGCTGAGCAGCGACTCGAGGACACCTTGCGGTGGTGGCGCCAATGGAGCTCGCTGGCGAGATATGCGGGACCGTACCGGGACGGCGTCGTGCGCAGCGCACTTGCGCTCAAGCTGCTCACCTACGCGCTCTCCGGCGCGGTCGTCGCAGCGCCCTCGACCTCGCTTCCCGAATCGGTCGGCGGGGACCGCAACTGGGACTACCGGTATTGCTGGCTGCGCGATGCGGCGCTCACGATGCGCGCGTTCGTCGGTCTCGGCTATCTCGACGAGGCACGAGCATTCTTCGACTGGATGATGCATGCGACGCGCCTCACGTGGCCGGAGCTGCGGGTGCTCTATGACGTCTATGGTCGCACCGCGCTCACGGAGAAGGAGCTCCGTCACTGGCGCGGGTTCTGCGACTCGAGACCCGTGCGCATCGGCAATGGTGCGCATACACAGCTGCAGCTCGATGTCTACGGTGCCGTGTGCCTTGCCGCGCGGGAGTTCGCCACCGCGACCGGGAAGCTCGAGCGCGACGCGGCGCGGCTGCTGCGCGGCTTTGGTGAGAGCGTGTGCCGCGAGTGGCAGCAACCGGATCACGGCATCTGGGAGATCCGCGGCGAGCCGCGCCAGTACACGTTCTCGAAGGCGATGTGCTGGACGGCGCTCGACGCGCTGATCCAGCTTTCGGAGCGGGGTCTTCTGGACTTGCAGTCCGGCGCGCGGGAGGCGCGAGCGGCCTTGCGGGAGCTGATCGAGACGCGCGGCTACAACCTGGGGTTGCGTGCCTACGCCGCGACACTCGACGGTACGGACGTCGATGCGAGCCTGCTGCTCCTGGGCTGCCTCGGATACGCCGATCCGGCGTCCGAGCGCATGCGCGGCACCTACTCGCGCGTGCACGAAAAGCTCGCGAGAAACGGGCTGCTGATGCGCTACGAGCCCGGGTTTGACGGCTTTGCCGCGCCGGAAGGCGCGTTTGGCATCTGCAGCTTCTGGGCGATCGACAACCTCGCCAAGCGCGGTGACCGGGAGGAGGCGCATCGGGCGTTCCGACACGTGACCGGTTTCGCCAACGACGTCGGTCTTCTCGCGGAGGAGATCGATCCCGACTCCGGCGTGCTGCTCGGGAACTTTCCGCAGGCGTACACGCACGTCGGGGTGATCAACGCGGCGCTCGCGATGGAGCAGCATTGAGCGCGACGGATCTCTTTGCGCGCCACCTCCCGCAGCTACTGCTGTGGGGGCTGGTCGCGACCGTGGCGATGACGACGATACTGCAGGGGAGCCAGGGCCTCGGGCTTTCGCGTCTGAGCCTGCCCTTCCTGGTCGGAACGTTCTTCACGTCGAACCGCGATCGGGCGACGGTCATCGGCTTCATCGTCTACCTGATCGGCGGGTGGGGTTTCGCGATGCTGTATTTCCTGTTCTTCGCGGGCATCGGGCTCGCTACCTGGTGGCTGGGTGCGCTGCTGGGATTCCTCCACGGGCTGTTCCTGCTCGTGGGCGCATTGCCGTTGCTTCCCTATGCACACCCGCGAATGGCCTCGGAACACGACGGACCGGGCACCGGCTACATCCTCGAGCCACCCGGATTCTTCGGTCTCAACTACGGACGCCGCACGCCGCTAACCACTCTGCTGGGCCAGGTCGTGTATGGCGCAACGCTGGGTGGGCTGTGCCAGATCGGTGGAGTAATCGGCGGAGCAGGGCCGTGACGACGTCGTCGTGATGTGATGCCGCAATTGTGGCTTGCGATGCATCGGCGGTCGCTGCAATGGGTCGTGCTTGGGATCGCAGCGATTGCAATCGCGGCCGCATTCTCGTGCGCCATCCAACCTGTCTGAGTCGTACAATCGCTCTTTGGGGCCTGTAGCACAGCGGTTAGTGCAGGGGACTCATAATCCCTTGGTCGTAGGTTCGAATCCTACCGGGCCCACCAAATTCACGATGTCTGTTCCGGTCACACTGCGCTTCCCCAGACGATCGCGAGACCCCCGTTCGCATGATCGCGCCATAGCCTGCCTTCACGATCACACTCGAGGCGCCTGCATTGCCGACCTCTAACTGGCTGCGCGGTTTCTTTGCGGACGTGCGCCGCCGCCGTGTCATTCGCGTGTTGGCCATCTACGCAGTCTCGGGCTGGATCGTCATCCAGATCGCTGCAACCGTGCTTCCCGGCCTCAACGTGCCGCCCTGGTCGGTCACTTTGGTCATCGTACTCGTCGCGCTGGGATTGCCACTGGCCGCTGCCATTGCGTGGGCCATAGACGACAACAGGGTGGCAACGATCGACGCTCCCGCTACCGCGCCCGAACGAGACAAGGGGGCGACGGACCGCCGACGCACTGCGAACACAGACCCGAGCACTACCAGCGTCCCGCGATCCGCCGTGCCAGAAGCAGGGCGGATGTCTACGGACGAGACCTCGCCACGCTCGATCGCGGTTCTGCCCTTCGTCAACCTGAGCGGCGATCCGGAGAACGAGTACTTCAGTGACGGAATCTCCGAGGAAATCCTCAATCTCCTGACGAAGCTCCCGCAGTTGCGGGTTTCGTCCCGCACTTCGTCGTTTGCTTTCAAGGGCAGTAAAGTCGACATCCCCGCAGTCGCGGAGCGCCTCAACGTCGGGACCGTGCTGGAAGGCAGTGTGCGACGCGCCGGTGACCGCGTACGGATTACGGCGCAGCTGATCGACACAGCGACCGACTCGCACCTCTGGTCCGAGACCTACGATCGTGAGTTCAAAGATGTGTTCGCGATCCAGGACAACATCTCGAGCAACATCGTCGCGGCGTTGCGCGTCACGCTCACACCGAAAGAGAGGCGAGCGATCCAGAGCGTCGCGACCGCCGACCCTCAGGCCTACGACTATTACCTTTGCGGACGCCGATATTTCTACGCATGGACCAAGCGCAACTTTCACAACGCGCTCAGGATGTATCGCCTGGCCATCCAGCGGGATCCCAAGTACGCGCTCGCATACGCCGGCATCGCCGATGCACACATCTTTCTCTACCGCTGGAGCGAGGCGACGCCGGAAAACCTCGAGCAGGCCGAGCGCGCCAGTCAGCGTGCGATCGAGCTCGATGACGAGTGCGCCGAAGCGCACACCTCGCGCGGCATCGTCCTGTTCAACAGCCGCCGCTACGCCGAGGCTGAGCGTGAATTCGAGCGCGCGATGCAGCTGAATCCGGCCCTGTTCGACGCTCCGCATTTCTACGGCCGGTCCTCGCTGGCGCAGGGAAAGTACGAGCGGGCGGCGCAGCTTTTCGAACGAGCGTTCGAGCTCAATCCCGCGGACTTCGTCTCGATGGGACAACTGAGCATGGCGCTGCGCAGACTCGGCAGGCCGGAAGAAATGCTCCATGCCCGCCGTCGCGTGCTCGCCGCGGCGAGGAAAGCACTCGACCTGAACCCGGACGACGTTCGCGCACTGTACTACTCGGCAACGGCATACGCGGCCCTTGGCGAGCGGGACAAGGCCGCCGAATTGGCCGAACGAGCATTGACTGCAGATCCGGACGAACCCGTCGTTGCCTACAACGTCGCCTGTATCTATACCGAGCTTGGCAACATTGACCGTGCAATCGAGCTGCTCGACCGCGCCGTCACGCTCGGCTACGGCAACCGAGCCTGGCTGGAGCAGGACAGCGATTTCGACCTGCTGCGCGGAGATCCGCGATTCCAGGCGATCATCGCGCGGCTGCCCGGCTGAGCCGCATCGCCGCACGCCCGGACGCAGCTCAGTCGGCGGTGAAGAGCCCCGCGATCCGCGCGAAGATCGTGCGCAGGTTCTCGGCTGCGCCTGCCGCATCTGCACTTCGCAGCCTGTCGAGCAGCGACTCGTGCAGATCGATGAAGGGCTTGAGACCCTCGCGGCGCCCGGCGACGCGCTGCAGGGCCACGCGTCCGCGCACTTCCCAGTGCAGCGAGTCCCACACGGCGAGGAAAATTCGGTTGCCGCTCGCCTGCACCAGTTGTCGATGCATGCGGAGCGCCTGCTCGGCGAAAATCTGCTGATCCTTGCGCCGGAAGGCCCTCGACATGCCATCCACGCATCCGCTCAGGGTGGCGAGCGCCTCGGGCGGATATGGCAAGCCGAGCTCGACCGCGCGCACCTCCAGGATCATGCGCAGCTCGTACGACTCGCGCATCTCCTGCAGGTCGGTGCCCCGGACGCGCGTGCCGCGGTAGCGCTCCGAGTAGACGAGCCCGGAAGCCTCTAACTCGCGCAGCGCCTCGCGGATCGGCGCCTGACTGACGTTGAACTCGCGGGCGAGCGACAGTTCCTTCAGCCGCTCGCCGGCGTGGTAAGTGCCGTCCAGGATCCGCGCGACGAGCACGTCGCGCACCCGGTCACGGATGCACGTGCGCTTGATTTCGAGCTCGTTGCTCATGGCAGCTGCGCCCCGGCGACCTGCTCGGGTGCCCACCCGCCGCCCAGCGCGCGCACCAGGGCAACGGAGGCGTTCATGCGCGCGACGCGCGTCTCGAGCGCGGTGCGCTGCGCGAGCAGCGCGGCGGTCTGCGTCGTCGTGACCTCGATGTAGTCCGCCACCCCCGCGGTGTAGCGCTGCCTGGCGTGGTAAGCCGCGCGCTGGGCGGCGCCGGAGGCGGCTTCGCTTGCGTCAAGCTGGTCGGCGAGATAGCGCAGCGCGGCGAGGTTGTCCTCGACCTCGCGGTACGCGGTCAGCGCGACGCTGCGATAGTTCGCAGCCGCCTCGTCGAACGCGGCGCGTGCCTGGCGGTTCAGC
>Ga0075418_10008377_pt1 | contig 11595 bp, 10 predicted proteins | sample SoiMetdeltSBSDD2_FD_81776 | JGI IMG/M metagenome (GOLD analysis project Ga0075418, IMG submission 81776) | Bulk soil microbial communities from a Populus tree surrounding site in Tennessee, USA - Soil MetaG P. deltoides SBSDD2 | ecosystem: Environmental > Terrestrial > Soil > Tree plantation...
CGCGGGCGGCAACGCGGTCGATGCCGTCGTGTCCGCGGCGCTGGTCGCGGGCGTCGTCGCGGTGCACTCAACCGGCATCGGCGGCTACGGCGGGCACATGGTCATCGCCAAGCCCGACGGGTAGGTTACCGCCATCGACTTCAACTCGACCGCCCCCTCCGCGGCGAAACCCGACATGTTCACGGTCGATGATAAGGGCGTCGTCAAGGACCGGGCCAACACATTCGGCTGGCTTGCGGCCGGCGTGCCGGGGGCACCGGCCGGGCTGCAACTCGCCCTCGACAAGTTTGGCACTAAGAAGTTCGCCGAGTTGGTGAAGCCGGCGATCCGGTATGCTCGTGGCGGATTCCCCGTTGTGAAGGGAGTCGCGACCGCCATCAAGACGCATCAGGAGCGGTTTGCGAAGGACCCCGGCTCCGCGAAGTTGTTCTTTGACAAGGGTGAGTTGCTCGCGGAAGGCGCCACATTCCGCAATCCCGACCTGGCCGACCTGCTTCAGGCGCTCGCGGATAAGGGGCGCGTGGATGACTTCTACAAGGGCAAGTTCGCGGAGAGAATCGCGGCCGCGTTCAAAAAGAACGGCGGGCTGGTGACCGCGGACGACCTGGCCGCGTACAAGGCTGTTGAAGTGACGCCAAGCTCCATTGAGTGGAAGGGGCACACTGTTTACACCCCGCCGCCGTCGTCCGGCGGGCTGACCGTGTTGCAAATGCTCGCGATGCTTAAAGCCCTTGGGTGGCCGGACGGCGATGCAATGGCGCCGCCTGCGGTGCAAACCCGCGTCGAAGCTATGCGACTGGCGTGGGGCGACCGGTTGCGCCGGCTCGGCGATCCTAAGTACGCCGACGTGCCGGTGAACGAGTTGCTGTCCGAGAAATCGGCAAATGCACATGCCAAGCTGGTGCAGCTCGCGGTGCAGCAGAAGAAGCCGGCGGACGTGAAGTCGGACGGGCGGCCGGCCGGCGGGACGATTCACCTGAATGCGGTCGATTCGTCCGGAATGATGGTCGCGCTGACGTTCACTCACGGAAATGCGTTCGGCGCCCAGGTGACGGTGGACGGGCTCGGACTCATTCTCGGGCACGGGATGTCGCGGTTCGACCCGCGACCGGGTCGGCCGAATTCGCCCGGTCCCGGCAAGAAGCCGCTCCACAACATGTGCCCCACAATTGTCACGCACGAAGGCAAGCCGGTGCTCACGATCGGCGCGACCGGCGGGCGGAAAATCGTGAACACGGTCTGCGAGGTACTGGCACACCGCATCGGCGAGAACCGGACTCTGCCCGAAGCGGTCAAGGCCCCGCGGGTGCACACGGAAGGCGACCTGTCGCTGCTTCTCGAAAAGGACTGGCCGGCCACGGTGGTTGATCGGTTCAAGGAGCTTGGGTACGCCGTGAAAGAAGGCACCGGCGCGACGCTCAGCGCGATCGAACGGGATTCAATGAGCGGGGAATTGCGCGCGGCCGCGCGGTAACCTCCTGTCTTCTACCCCGAAGGGGTTTGATCTCAGAGCCGGTGGGTCGCGGAGCGCACCCCCGGTTAGTAATCTCGCAGTCAATTCAACCCCAACGGGGTTGTATCAAGCGTCCGGACAATACGGACTTGATAGAACCCCTACGGGGTACCGGAGCCTTCGTGCCACTGACCCGGGGGTGCGCTCCTGCGTGGCGACCTCCGGCTCTGAGATGCAACCCCTTCGGGGTACTAAACCTTACCGGTGCCGGTTCCAGGCCAAGGCCAGTGGCATCGCCGACAGACGGGCGAGCGGCATGATCAGCACGATTCCCATCGCTATAGCGGTAGTTGCTACGACCTCGCCGGGGATCACCCATGTCAGGAGGCCGAACAGCGTCGCCGCGATCGCGAGCCACGCAAAGGCGAATGCGGCGAGCGTGCGATCCGATACCAGCCGACGCCGGCGAAGGGCGCGAACGGCCAGCGCCGCGGCGAGTAGCTTGAGCGCTACCGCGAGGGCCATCAGCCAAGGGCCAACGACGCGGACTCGTTCGTGATATTCGGGATGAATCAAGAGCCACATCGCAGCGATCAGAAAGTTGATAGCGATGACAACTCCGATGAAAATGATCACCCGGTGCACCCATTCGCGGCCCGCCATCCCGATCAGCAGGCTTTCGATCAGCCTCTTCCAGGTGAGCAGCACCAGGATCGCGCCGACCGCGACGACGGTCGCGATCACCTCCCCAACCGGCCGGGCCGCGAGCCACGCGTCGATCATCTCGCCGAGGACACGGTGAGTCCCGGACAGTACCAGCGCCGCGGCGATGAGCAGGATCACCACGATCCAACTCACGAGCGTGGCCTTCGCCGCCGCCCGGAGCTTGGCGCCGACCAACTCGGCGCAGGTCATCGGCCGCGTGGCGGCAAACGACGAAATCGCGTACAGCTCGCGCGACCACGGGTTGTTCTTCACCACCGATTCACCGGCCATCCCGGCCAGAAAGACCGTCAGCCCCAGTGCCAATCCGAGACTGCGGGCGAGGATCGGAGGCGTGTTGTCTTCGAGGAACAGTCCGAGAAGCGAGAGCGGGAGTACCAAAGTCACGAGCAGCGGTAGCGTCTTGCCGAACCGCCGCCATTCGAACCACATTTGCGCCCGAAGCGCCGAACGGAATGGTTTGGCCGTCGTTCGGGCCGTCGCCCGGCCGAGCGCCGAAAGCCAATCCCACTGTGGAACGATGCCGCCACGAGCACGGGACACGCCCACAAACGCGGCGGGCACCGCCAATCCGAGACACGCGACGGAGTAAGCGAGGAAGAAGGATTCCGAGACGTCGAGTTTCTGCGCGACCATCATCCCGGTGACTGGGAGATGAACGAGCACGACGCCGACGACCGGACGCGTCCATTGCAGCCCGAACGGCCACCACAACAGCGCCTGGATCCAGGCGACCTGGGCGGCGGCTAACACTGCCGGCCAAATGAGCGGGATGTCGAGCCCGGCCGGGCGGAAGAGCAACCCGGCCGCGGCCAGCAACAGCCCGCCGACCGCGACCGCGCCGTATAGAATCGGCCAGCCGGCCAAGTCGGCAGTCCGTAGCGGGAGCGTGAACTGCCGGGCGGGGAAACACGACCCCCCGCCGGCCACGTCCAAGTCGAACCCGTACGAGAATACGGCAATGACGTAGAAGGCGACGATCAAAAGCGGCATGAAACCGATGGCGCTCTTCGCGAGCGCCTCGCCCGGCGACATATTGCTTCGCAATACGGCGGCGACGACCAGGACCACGACGGTGACCGCCGCTGCCGCGGACAGGCCCCAGCGGTGCCGCCGCCAAATCGTCCACGCAATGGCCACGGGAGGGGACATCATCGCGGGCTCCCTCCCGCGGCCCCGGCGCGGGCCACAAAGATCTCGTCCAGCGATGGCATGTGCTGGTCAACAACACACCCGCCGACCGCCTCCGCCGCGGCCCGCAGATCGGGTAGCCGGCCGTGGCAGAGGGCGGTCCACTCCGGGCCGCCGCCCTCCCACGCCAGCGCCCCCGTTAGCACCGGCGGCTTGGGCCGGTCCTCGTTGAACCGCACGGTCATCCGGTGGTGGCCGGCCTTCAGGTCGTCGAGTGGGCCGCAGTAGGCGACGCGGCCGCGGACCAGAAGGGCGACGTGGTCCGATACGCGTTCGACTTCATCGAGCAGGTGCGACGAGAAGACGACGGTGCGCCCCTCCTGGGCGACAGTCTTGATCACGGCGCCGAGGATGTCGCGTCGCACGATCGGATCGAGACCACTGGAGGGTTCGTCGAGGACCAATAGCTCGGGCCGGTAGGCGAGCGCGACGACGAGGCCGGCGCGTGTGCGCTGGCCGCGCGACAGGTGCTTGACCTTGGCCCGCGGGTCGAGTTCGAAGTCGCGGCGCAGCTTGTCGGCGAAGTCCCGGTCCCAGTTCGGGAAGAAGGCCTCCGTATAGCGCATCAGCTCGGCAATAGTCATCCAGCCGGGCAAGTCATTGTCTTCGGCCAGGTGACCGATTCGGGACAGTACGCCCACCGGGTCGGCCACGGGATCGCGCCCGAAGACACTCACCGTCCCCGACTGGGCCCGCAAGAGGCCGAGGAGGTGTCGGATGAGGGTCGTCTTGCCGGCGCCGTTGGCGCCGACCAGGCCAAAGACGGCACCGCGCGGCACGCTCAGGCTGACGCCATCGAGGGCGACCTTGGAGCCGAATCGCCGGGTTAGAGTGTTCACTTCGATCACGTCGTCGGGGTCGGTCATGGGTCACGACTCCTGGGGAGGCGGCAAGGCTTCGTCGCGCTGGCGAATCAATTCGAATAACGCATCGTTGGTGAACCCGAGCTGGCGCGCCTCCGCGAGCAAGGCGTCGATTCGCTCGGTGAGGATGCGGTTCTTTTCCCTGCGAGCGAGCGGGGAGCCCGTGTCGGAAACGAATGTCCCGGTGGTCCCGCGCTTGACGACGACCCCGGCGACCTCCAGCTCGCGATAGGCGCGAGCCACCGTATTTGGGTTAATCAGCAGCCGGTCGGCCAGCACGCGGATCGGCGGCAGCTCCGCACCGGGTTCCAACCGGCCGGACGCGACCAGGTACTTCACCTGGTTGACGACCTGCAGGTAAATCGGCACTCCGTCATTCGCGGAGATCCGGATATGCATCGGCCGCCGCCTGGACTGCTGTCATGTTGTATTAATTCAATAATACAATACGGGGGCGGGGTCAATAGAATTCGCCGCGGAATCTGGCGAACGGCCCCGCGTCAGTGGGCCGAGGAAGCCAGGCGCTCCGCAGGGTCGTATCGGTATTGCGGGTGCCGGGTTTCCTCGGCCCGCTAACGCGAGGCCGTTCGCCGTCAAGGGCCCATATATCCCCGCGCCCGGAGAGCCGAAGCCATCTGCGTGCCGCGCGCAACTGGCGGACGAAGCTGAATCTCGACGGGAACGACCGACTCCGCGGCCTCGCCGCACGGCCCGCGGGCCAACACCGTCCCTCCCGGTCCGACGGCGAGCGAACAGCCGATGCACTGGCGGCCTTTCCACGGCCCGCCGGTGATCCAGCCGACATTGCTCACACCGACAACAGTCACGTCGTAGAGCCGTGCCAGCTCGGTGTAGGAATCGAGCCAGAGCTTGCCGTACGGGTGGCGCTGGTTGTTGTGGTCGGCGTCCACGGCCCATGCCGACGGCGACAGGATGATCTGCGCTCCCATCCGGCAGAGGACGTGGCTGATGGCGAGCGAGTCGGAGAAGTTGTCGGCGCAGATATTGAGCCCGAAGGTGCCCAGGTCGGTGTGGGCAACGCCGATGCGGTCGCCGACCGAGTACAGGTCGAGAGCGATGTCGAGTTCGTTGATTTTGCGATGATGCAGAAGCAGATCACCGTTCGCAGCGATCAATACAGCGGAGTTGAAGAGTTGGGAACCGGCGCGTTCAACCAGGCCGGCCGCGACATAGACATTCGCTTCCCTGGCGGCGCGGGCCAGGCGATCGAAATGTGGACCAGGGATCGGCTGGGCGATATCGCGGGCAGATGGGTGGGTCCAGCCAATGTCGAGGCACTCCGGCAACACGACGACGCGGCAGCCGAGATCGGCGGCGCTGCGGATCGCAGCCACGGCCCGGTCGAGGTTGGCGGCGGGTTGGCCGCCCTCGACAAGGGTTTGGGCCAAGGCGAGGCGGAAGGATTGACCGGACATGAGGCTAGGTTACAGAACGAAAAAGCCCAGGGACGGCTGTCCCTGGGCTTGTCTGCATACTCATCGTTCTGCGACGACTACAGGCGGCTGGCTCCGCCGTACTTCGATTTGGCGAATGATCGGCACGGCCGGGCACACGGCCCATTCGAACAGGCGCTCGTGGATCGGTTGTGCCGCCGTGGTTGGGGCGAGACCGATGAGTCCGACGAAATCGTCCTCGCGGACGCCGGTCTGACGCTCCTGAGGGCGAGGCTTGAAATTGCGCATCGCTCGACCTGAGCCGGGATCGGACGCGCTCACCGTGCCGCTCAGCAGCGCGACGAGCACGACTGGGACTACAAACCTGGTCACGATCGGTTCCTCCGCGTTGGGGACAATCCCTGTTTTTGAAATCGGCGAGCGCGCTTGCGGAAGTTGCCGTCAATTCACGGATGCTTGTACTCCAATACGCTCGGCTGGTTGTTCATCCAGAACTGTTGAAACTGCTTACGGGCCTGCCGCAAATCTTCGGACTCATTCAAGAGCTGCAACATGCGGAAGTTGGGGTCGCTGTTATAGCGTTCGCTGTTATGACGTCGCAAGAGAAACTCGCCGACGCGAGGCTGCGGCTTCGCAAGCAGGTCGATCATATCCCGGGCGATATCCTGATCCCGCTCAATGACAGATGCGAGGGCGTGCAAATACGGGTTTGGGCTCAACCTCGCAGGTTTAGGTTTGGCCGAAGGGCGCGAGGTCGCCGGATCAGTCGCACGAGCGACACCGCCGAAAGCGGCGAGAACAAGAATCGGCAAGATAATCCTGGTCACTTCGGCTCCTCCGGTTCGAACGGGGAATCCGTCGAACCGGAGCGTACGCGACCGGCGAACCGCCGTCAATTCGATTCGCACACGGATGTGCCGGGGCCCAAACCGGTCAGAACGGCCGGATGGTGCTGCTGACCCGGACCTGGCGGAACGCGTCGCGGACTTTGCGAAGGTTCTCCGACTCGTCGAGCAACCGGCGCAATTCGGAGTTCGGCGATTGGAGGTATTCGACCAGCGGCTTGACCGGGCACTCGACGAATTCCACCAATCGGAGGTGCAGTGGACGGCGTGGAGGCATCGGCCGCGGTGGCGGAATCAGGATCTCGTCCTCCTGAACGCCGGTCTGCCGCTCGAATTGAATGTACGTGAATGGCTTGGCAGCTCGGGCCGATCTCAGGTCCGACGCGAGCGCCGGCCACGCCAACAGCCCGATTGCAAATACGGGAAGAACGAATCGCTTCGTCATAGAACTCCTCCCGCACAAACTTAGAACACTTCCGCGTCGCGGGGCGGAGAGTACCGGTGGAGCGTCGTAAGGTCAATTCCAGTCGGACGCTACACCGCCGCCCGCGGACGAAGTAGAATCACAGTCACCCGCCGCGCCCGCTTCGCAACGGCCCACCCGAGATCGTTCGTGCGCCTCTCCGCTGCACTAATCCTGAGCTTCGTTTCGACCGCCGTCGCCGCGGACCGGCCGGTGGACTACGTTCGGGACGTCAAGCCGATCCTGCAGGAGCGCTGCTACTCGTGCCACGGCGCGCTCAAGCAAAATGGCAAACTGCGGCTCGATAGCGGCGAGTTGATTCGCAAGGGCGGAAGCAGTGGCCCTGCGGTGGCCCCCGGCAAGTCCGGCGAGAGCCTTCTCGTCGAGCGGGTCTCCGAAGCGGATGACGAGACGCGGATGCCGCTCGAACTCAAGCCGCTCACGGCCGACCAGATCAGGATCCTCAAGACGTGGATCGACCAAGGGGCGAAAGTTCCGGCCGATGACAAGCCGGAGCCCGATCCGCGCGATCACTGGGCATTCCGTGCTCCAGTTCGCCCCGTGGTCCCAAAGGTTGAGCCGGCTTGGGGCCGGAACGCGGTGGACGCATTCCTTGCCGCCGAATGGCAGAGGCGCGGCCTCAAGCCAACAGGCTTCGCCGACAATCGGCTGCTGCTTCGCCGCGTTTACCTCGACCTGATTGGACTTCCGCCGACCCCGGAGCAAACTGACGCGTTTCTGAAGGACCCATCAGCGAACGCCTATGAGACGGTCGTGAACCGGCTCCTCGAGAGCCCGCAGTACGGCGAGCGCTGGGGCCGGCATTTCATGGACATCTGGCGATACTCGGACTGGTGGGGTCTCGGGGCCGAGGTCCGCAATAGCCAAAAACACATCTGGCACTGGCGCGACTGGATCATCGAATCGCTGAACGCGGACAAGGGCTACGACCAGATGGTCCGCGAGATGCTCGCGGCAGACGAGCTGTACCCAACGGACGCAGACAAGCTGCGAGCGACCGGCTACCTGGCCCGGCAGTACTTCATCTTCAATCGCACAACGTGGATGGATGAGACGGTCGAGCACACGGCCAAGGCGTTCCTCGGCCTGACGATGAATTGCACCAAGTGCCACGACCACAAGTACGACCCGATTGCCCAGACCGATTACTACCGGTTGCGGGCGTTCTTTGAGCCGTACCAGGTGCGGACGGACATGGTCGCGGGCGAGGTCGATTTCGAGAAGGCAGGCATTCCGCGAGCATTCGACTGCAACGCGGATGCCCCGACCTACAAGCACGAACGGGGCGACGACCGGCGGCCGATCAGGGGCCAGAAGATCACCCCCGGACTGCCGGCGGTGCTGGGCGGAGAACTGAAAATCGAGCCGGCGACGCTGTCGCCTGAGGCCCATTCGCCACATCTGCGTCCGTTTGTTGAATCGAACTACCTGCGAGCTGCGGAGGCGAAGGTGGTCGCGGCCCGCGACGCCGTGACGAAAGCGAAAGCAGAGTTGGCGCGAATCGAGCGCGCCGCGAAACAGGAATCGCCCGTCGAGCTGAAGGCCAAGGACGGGTCTGCCCCAGCTGCGAAAGTCATTGCAAAGGATGACTTCGCGAAGGCCAATCCCGACTTGTGGGATGTCGGGGCCGGGGACTGGAAGTACGAGGGGGGCACGCTGAAACAATCCCGCCCGGACGCCGAGCGCAGCCAGATTCGCCTGAAGCCCGAGGTCCCTACAGACTTCGAGGCGAGGTTCAAATTCACCTTCACGGGCGGCGAGCCGTGGCGATCGGTCGGCCTGAGCTTCGACGTCGCGGGTGAACACGAGGTGCTCGCGTACGCTAGCGCCCAGGCGGTCGGCCCGAAGGTGCACGTGACGTACAAGAAGGGAAACGACCACGTCTACCCGCCGGAAGGCATGCAGGCGCGGCCGTTCAAGGTCGGGGACACGGTGGAGCTGACGGTCCGCGTCCGCGGGCCACTGATCAACCTCGCGGTGAACGGCGAGCACAGCGTCGCTTACCGGCTGCCGATCCCGCGGAAGAGCGGTGCGATTGAACTGATCACGTTCGCCGCGACCGCGCAGTTCCGCTCGTTCGGATTGAAGACGCTACCGTCGGAAATCAAGCTGATCGAGCCGGCGGCGAAGGGGGTCATGACGCCCGAGCAGGGCCGGCTGGTCGTGGCCGTGGCCGAGAAGGCCGTAGCGACAGCCGAGGCTGATTTGGCCAGCCTCAAAGCCCGGTTCGCGGCGGAGCGGGCGAAATGGTCAACGCCGGTCGGGGATGAATTCGCGCCGCTGGCCCGCACGGCGGCCGCGGCGGAGAAGAAGGCGGCGTTGCGAAAGGCCGAGGAAGACCTCGCCCGGGCGGATCTGGAAGTGCTGCAAGCCCCGACGCCGCAGAAGGCCGCGGCGGAGAAGAAGCGCGACACCGCGAAGGCGGCCGTCGAATCTGCGAAGAAAGCGGCCGAGAACGCGGGCGACTCGTACACGGCCCCGCGCGGCGCCCTCAAGACCAAGGAGAACAATCTCGACGACGACAATTCGCGATTGAAGCCGTTCCCGACCACCAGTACGGGCCGGCGAACGGCCCTCGCGAACTGGATCACCGACCGGCGGAACCCACTGGCTGCGCGTGTGGCGGTCAATCACATTTGGGCCCGGCATTTCGGCAAGCCGCTCGTCGCCACGGTCTTCGACTTTGGCCGCAAGGGCGCGCGGCCCACGCACCCGGAGCTGCTCGACTGGCTGGGTGTTGAGGTCATGGAGAACGGCTGGAGCCTGAAGCATTTGCACCGGCTCATTGTCACTTCGGACGCATATCGGCTCTCCTCGTCGTCGGCCGGCGCGACGCCGGAGACGCTGAAGGCCGACCCTGAGAACCGCTACTTGTGGCGACGCAACGCGGTGCGGATGGAATCACAAGCAGTCCGCGACAGCCTGTTGCAATTGGCGGGACAGCTCGACCTGACCACGGGCGGACCGCCGATCGACGTCAACGCCCAGGCCGATTCAAAGCGGCGGAGCTTGTACTTCGTCCATTCGCACAACGACCACCACAAGTTCCTGATGCAGTTCGACGACGCGGCGGTGCTCGAATGTTACCGGCGGACGGAGAGCATCGTGCCGCAGCAGGCGCTCACGCTGGCGAATAGCAAGTTCGCGCTAACAATGGCGGAAGCGATCGCGGGGCGATTGAACGGACGGCTCGGAAATGCAAGCGACGCGGAGTTTGTGACCGCGGCGTTTGAAATGATCTTGGCGTCCACGCCGACGGCTGAGGAGAATAAGGCGTGCCTGGAGGCTGTGGCGGAGTGGCTGAAGGTTTTGAAAGAGCAGAAGCACTCCGACCCGGCTGGTAAGGCTCGGGTCAACTTGGTGAGTGCACTACTGAACCACAATGACTTTGTGACGGTGCGATAGCAAATGTGAACTATCCCAAACAGCCGAGAGCCGAAACGCCGGACTAAGATACCCGTGTCTGCAAGTTCGCGTGAAAAGCAGGGGAATGAATGAGACGTCGTCGCCAGCTCTGGGGCATTACCTTCGTCGCTGTTGCCCTGACCATAGCGGTCGTCTTTTTGAATCGTGACAAAGCGAAGCCACAGACTGAAATCCCATTCACTGATTTGGACACCGCGCTCACTCCGGCGACGGCGCATGGCTGGACTGTATCTGTGCCGCCGAAGCGACTTAGTCCGTATCGACTGATTCCAGGTGGGCCGGTTCTTGGCAGCAGCGAAGGCGCGGGAGTGGAGTGTCGCATCAACGACCAGACCGGCACCGTGGTCGAGGAGATAAGACTCGTCGGCACTGCCGATATAGACCAATGTGTGGTGTATCTGGAAACTGCGGACGGACAAAAGACAATGGCCGCACTCAAGCGATCTCGGTGAGCCTCCCCTGTAATGACCCACCCATTCCTCACCCGCCGCTCCTTCCTGGGCAACAGCTTCACCGGCCTGGCCCTGTCCGCGATGCTGCATCGCGACGGGTTTGCGGCGCCGGGCTCGTGGGCACCGCCGGACGGCAAGCCGCACTTCCCGCCCAAGGCCAAGTCGGTCATCTGGCTCTTCATGAACGGCGGGGTGAGCCACCTGGAGACCTTCGACCCGAAGCCGGAGCTGGACAAGTTTGGCGGCAAGTCGATTGCCGAGACGCCACACAAGGACGTGCAGAACCCGGAGAAGCTCAAGCTGGCTCGCGTGGTCGTGATCAACGATGCCAACGGGCAGCAGCGGAACAAGCTCTTTCCGACGCAGGTCAAGTTTCAGAAGCGCGGCAAGGCCGGCATCGAAGTCAGCGACTGGTTCCCGCACGTCGGTGAGTGCATCGACGACATCGCCCTGATTCGTTCGATGTACACGACGGACGACAACCACGGGGCACAAACGCAGTTCCACACCGGCCGGCACATGCTCGACGGCGAGTTCCCGACGCTCGGGGCGTGGGTCCACTACGGACTCGGCACGCTAAACGACAACCTGCCGCAGTTCGTCAGCATGGGCAAGCGCGAGTACTGGAACCTGAAGGACGGCCACTACCTCGGCCCGGCGCACGACGCGGTGCCGGTCCGCGTCGATCCGGCCAACCCGCTCGACTACGGCAAGCCGGAGGGCCCGGTGTCGGCCGCGGAGCA
>Ga0075418_10008380_pt1 | contig 11592 bp, 13 predicted proteins | sample SoiMetdeltSBSDD2_FD_81776 | JGI IMG/M metagenome (GOLD analysis project Ga0075418, IMG submission 81776) | Bulk soil microbial communities from a Populus tree surrounding site in Tennessee, USA - Soil MetaG P. deltoides SBSDD2 | ecosystem: Environmental > Terrestrial > Soil > Tree plantation...
ATCTAAACGTCGTTCATTTTTTAGTGAATTAGTGTATGTGCTGCTAAATATAGCATTGGCGGTGGCCATCCTAGGGGTGGTGTGGGCAATTGCGTCGCCCGTGGCTGCCATTGCGCTGGTGTTGCTAAGCAAATGGCGGGTATTGGCGGTGCGCCCGCGGTATTGGTTTGCTAATGTCCAGGCAAACTTGGTGGATATTATCGTGAGCCTGAGTTTTGTGGCGTTGCTGTATGCGGCAAGCGGCGCGGTTATAGCTCAGTGTGTTCTAACGGTACTGTATGTGGTGTGGCTGCTGGTGGTCAAGCCGCGCTCGCGGCAGATATTCATCACCATTCAGGCTGGATCCGCACTCTTTTTGGGTGTCACGGCGCTGATGATTGTGTCGTATGATTGGCCGTCAGTAATAGTGGTGGCGCTGATGTGGCTGATAGGTTATACGACTGCCAAGCACGTACTGAATCATTATGAAGAGGTACACGTAGATTTCTATAGCTTGGTATGGGGGCTGGTAGTTGCCGAGCTGGGTTGGCTAGGGTATCACTGGACATTTGCGTACGGCCTGCCCGGTGTGGGTGCGATTAAGCTATCGCAAACGGCAGTCGTGGTGCTGGCGGTGAGTTTCCTGGCCGAGCGAGTATATACGAGCTACCACAAACATGGCACGGTACGTTCGGGTGATATCATCTTGCCGGCGCTTTTCTCGGTGAGTGTGATTGTATTGTTGCTCGCTTTTTTCAATAAACTGGGTGTCGGGGCGCTTTAAGGCAAGCTTCAGACTGTAGGTGTAGGCTGTGAAACGAAGGGTGAATGTATGACCGAAATGCAGAATAATCAACAACAACTTCCACCGATGGGTGAGTCAAGTCCGCAACAGCCCCAGGCGGGCAATACTATGAATGCGACACCTCACAAAAAGAATAATCAAGTAGCACTGTGGGTTGGGGCGGCAGTGCTGGTTGTCTTTTGTATGATCGCAGGCTTTGGTGGTGCGGGTCTATACACGCTTCTTTTTCGCCCGGGCGCGATGACGCAACATCAGAAAGTTGCGGGTGACGGTAACGCTATCGTGACGCCTGGCGAGGAGGACGTCGCAAGTATCGTTGAGAAGGTGGCGCCCAGCGTGGTATCGATTGTGACCAAATCGCAAGCGCAGCCGTACAGCGGGGCGCTGGAGTTAGAGGGTGCGGGGACAGGCATGATAGTCAGTCAAGACGGCTATGTACTCACCAATAAACACGTTGTTGATGGGGCGAGTATGGTTGGCGTGGTGCTTACGAACGGCACCAGCTATAACAATGTCAAAGTGTTGGGCGTGGACCCGCTGAATGATGTGGCATTTTTGAAAATAGAGGGCGCGACGAATTTGCCCGCGGTTGAAATGGGCGATTCGTCTACGATTCGCGTCGGCCAAAAGGTCGTGGCTATCGGCAACTCGCTAGGGCAATATCAAAATACCGTGACAAGCGGAATTATTTCCGGCGTAGGGCGTCCTGTCGCAGCGCAGGCAGAAAACGGCGTGGAGACTTTGACCGACCTTATACAAACGGACGCGGCTATTAATCCTGGAAATTCGGGCGGACCGTTGTTGAATGTGAAGGGGCAGGTGATTGGTATCAATACGGCGATTGCCCAGGATGCACAGGGGATTGGGTTTGCGATTCCGATAAATGCAACAAAAGGGATTTTAAAGGGTGTTTTGCACGATGGTACGGTCAAGCGAGCGTATTTAGGTGTGAATTTCATTGCGATTACACCGGATGTCGCCGTGCATTATAGTTTGCCGGTTAAAACAGGGGCGTATGTGTTGGCGAGTGGTGGCCGGCCGGCTGTGGCTGGTGGCAGCCCGGCGGCAAAGGCTGGTGTGCAGGACAAAGATATTATTGTGAAAGTTGGTGGTGTTGATGTGGGTGACAAGGCTGGGCTATCCAGTTTGATTGCCGAATACGCACCTGGTGATACGATTCAGCTCAGTATCTTGCGGGCGGGCAAAACGATAGTTGTAACCGCAACACTGGCGCTATACGGCAGCTAGGCCGTTTGTAGGCAGACGATAAATCCGCGGATTTCCCGTAGGGCAAATCCGTGAGCGCTGGCGCTATCGACGATAGTAGTGTGCTGACGCGGGTCGGCTTCGAGCAGCAGATAGCTGCCGGGGGTGAGGTGAGAGCGGGCTTGAGCGATAAGCGTGTTGATAAGTTGCAGGCCGTCATCTTTGGCAAAAAGGGCTAGTTCTGGCTCGTGATCCGTCTCGGGTGAACGCTCCCATGAAGGGTCAACATAAGGCAGATTGGCGACAATAATATCGGCGACGGGCGGATAGTTGGCCAGAAGATCGCTATGAATAATAGCGACATCGGCATCGAGTAATTTCGCGTTGGTTTCGGCGACTTTGAGGGCGTGGCGGCTGATGTCGAGCAAGGTAACATCCAGGCTGGGGTGCTCGAGCTTGGCGGTGATGCCCAAAATACCACTACCCGTGCCTACATCGACGAGCTTTTTCGGTTTGCCGGACGACGAGGCGAGTAGTTCGTTTAAAAGGTCGATGAATGTTTCTGACTCTGGCCGAGGAATCAGCGTGGCCGGTGTGACGCGGAACTGTCGGCCATAGAACTCGCGATGGCCAATAATGTAGGCGATAGGGGTACGGTCGCCACGCAAGGCCAGGCGGGCGTCGGCAATCTCGCGGAGGCGTGGCTCGATGAGGTCTTCGCCGTGGGCGTGAAGGAATGTACGGCTTCTATGCACCGTATGTGCCAATATAATCTCGGCATCCAGCCGCGCAGTTTGGATATTGTGCGCGGTCAGTTGCTGGGTGGCAGATTGCAGCCAGTCCCTAATTGCTTGCGTTCTTGGCTGCGATTTCACGTTCGTATCCTTGCAGGTGCTCGATGAGGTCTTCGATGTTACCGTTCATAGCGGCGGGAATGTTGCTGCGACTGTAGCCGATACGGTGGTCGGTGATGCGGTCTTGCGGGAAGTTATATGTGCGGATTTTCTCGCTGCGGTCGCCACTACCGATGAGGCTGCGGCGTTCGGCAGCCAGTTTGGACTGTTCGGCGTCGATTTTTTGCTGCAACAGGCGGGCGCGCAGCACGCTCATGGCTTTTTCTTTGTTTTTTAGCTGTGATTTTTCGTCTTGGTTGGTGACAACCATGCCGGTAGGTAAGTGGGTAATCCGCACGGCGCTATCGGTGGTATTAACAGACTGCCCGCCATGGCCGCCGGCACGATACACGTCGACTTTAAGGTCGCCAGCGCCTATTTCGATGTCGGTCTCTTCGGCTTCGGGCAGGACTGCGACGGTGACGGTGCTGGTGTGGATGCGGCCTTGAGATTCAGTCGCGGGGACGCGCTGTACACGGTGGACGCCTGATTCGAATTTCAATTGCGCATAGGGCGAGTCGCCTTTCACCGCAAAAACGACCTCCTTGTAGCCACCAGTGTCGTTGGCGCTTTCGTTGAGTAGTTCGGTGCGCAGGTTGTGCGCTTCGCAGTAGCGCAGGTACATTCGGTACAGTTCAGCGGCGAATAGGCTGGCTTCGTCGCCGCCAGCCCCAGCGCGGATTTCAATAATGACGTTCTTTTGGTCGTTAGGGTCTTTGGGCGCCAGCATAATGAACAGGTCGTCCTCTAGCTGGGCGAGCTTCTCTTCGGTTTCACCTATCTCCACCTTGGCTAGTTCGGCCAATTCATCGCCGCCGCTAGCGAGTTCTTTAGCTTCTTGCAGGTGCTCCTCGAGGGTTTGGCGTAGGATGGCCTTTTCCAGGATGGCTTCGAGTTCAGTGAGGCGTTTGTTTTTGCTACTGTAGGCCGGGTCGCTATAGGCGCTGGGCGAGGCTAAGAAATCGGCCAGTTCGGCTTTTTCAGCGGTGAGATCGGTGATGTTGAGGCTAATTTTTGGCATATATGTTCCTATTATTACATACAAAAAGAGGCTGCGATAGTGCAGCCTCTCTGTAGGGTGGCGCTATTTGTCTGCAGGTGCAGCTTTTTTAGCTTTAAGCGCGTTTGCTTTTTTGGCTTTGGCGGCCAGCTGTTCTTTGCGAGCCTCGGCGGCGGCAAATTTGGCTTTGTAGCGATCGACGCGGCCTTCGGTGTCGATGATCTTCTCTTCACCAGTAAAGAATGGGTGTGAGGCTGACGAAATGTGTACCTTTACAAGGGGGTATTCGTTGCCGTCTTCCCATTTGATAGTGTCGTTGGTCTGCGCGGTGCTTTGTGTAAGAAACCGGAAACCGGCCACGTCGTCGCTAAATACGACCGGGCGATAGGTTGTGGGGTGTATACTGCTTTTCATATCCCTGGTATTGTATCTGTTTTGGGACAAAAAGTCAAAGCTTTGGCGTATTTTGGCGACGTGCCCGGCGGATGGCGCGCGCAATGGTGGTTGTTGCAAGCGCAATAATAACCGCACCTACCATAGCACCGGGAATAACGAAGCTGGGCTCCATGAGAGCCATGCCTGTATTAGGTGCACCTGGCACGGTGCCGGTTGTGGGTGTACTTGTTGTGGCACAGCCTATTTGGTAGGCGCCACAACCATAGGTGCCTGAACCGTATGCTTGTGCGAAGATAGTAGTTGTGAATGCGATATGTGACATAAAATGCTCCCGCCAAAACGTAAACGTTATTGCTAGTATCTAGTAAACGGCATTTGGCCGAAAAGCGCAAGGGTTATGGGAAAGATTATTGTTGCGACGAATGGTCGGTGTTGCCGCCCATGGGGTGTAAAATGGTGTGAATAACGGCGCTGCCGGCCGCTTTGATACTGCTGCGGCGGGTGTTTTCTGCGGCGATCTTTTCGTGCAGTTTCCGCATAGAGGCGACAGTGCCGGGATGTTGGATGAGGAGTTTGAACTCTTTGTCTAGCTCGGCGAGGTCGGCGTCGCTGAGGTCTTCTAGGCCGACGTATTGGTTGCGGGCGCCTTTGGTGGCACGGATGAGCTCGTCGAGTTTTAGTTGGACTGCCTTGCCGTCGCGGTTTTGGGTGTTTTGAATGAGGAATACCATAAGGAAGGTGATAATGGTGGTGCCGGTGTTGATAACCAGCTGCCAGGTGTCTGAGAACTGGAAGATGGGACCGGTGAATGCCCAGATGACGACGATGCAAATGGCGCCGATGAAGACGGTGGCGGTGCCTGTCCAGGCTGAGATGTGGTTGGCAACGTTGCGGAAGGTGTCTTTTAGCATATGTTTAGTATATCGCGGCATGGGAAAATATGGTAGGTGATAATTTTGCAATTTACGAGATTGATTGACACTGGCCGTCGCCTCTGTTAAAATGACGAGGTAACAATTATTAAACGACACAATCTTTGGCATACTCCTGAATCTCAGGGTCAAAGATGAGGAACAAGGAGTTAAACTATATGGCAGTATCTGTCGATATTAAAGCTTTGCTGGAAGCCGGTGCGCATTTTGGGCACAAAACCAGCCGATGGCACCCAAAAATGGCGAAATACATTCACAGTAAACGCCAGGATAGCCACATTATTGACCTGACTAAAACAGTAGAGGGCTTGGACAAAGCACTGCCTTTCCTGACCAAGGTTGCGGCCAGCGGCAAGCAGGTTCTGTTTGTGGGTACGAAGAAACAGGCTAAGGACATTGTGAAATTGGCGGCTGAACAAGCTGGCCAGCCTTTCGTGACTGAACGTTGGATTGGTGGCATGCTGACCAATGTCAACACTGTTTCGGCGCAAATTAAGAAACTGAAAGATCTGGAGCGTCGCATGGCCAGTGGCGACCTGGAAAAGCGCTACAACAAGCTAGAAGTGCAGCGTTTCCAAGAGGAAATTGACGAGCTCACGGTTAAATACGGCGGCATCAAAGACCTGAATGGCAAACTAGGTGCTGTTATAGTGCTCGACATTATTGCCGACGCGAATGCCGTGAAAGAGGCCAAGGTTCTGGGTGTGCCAGTGGTGGGTGTGGTGGACACGAACGCCGACCCAACGCCTATTGATTATGTGATTCCCGCAAACGACGACGCGATCAAGGGATTGCAGTTGTTGCTGGATTATTTTGTGGCTGCGGTTGCCGAGGGCGCAGGCACGGTTAAACAAGAGGAGAAATAGATGGGCGTTTCAATTGAAGACATCAAGAAGTTAAAAGAATTGACTGGCGTGGGTTTGACTGATGCTAAGGGCGCGCTGGTGGAAGCTGACGGCGACTTTGACAAGGCGCTGGAGGCGATGCGCAAAAAAGGTTTGACCCGCGCCGAGAAAAAGGGCGACCGCGAAGCTCGCGAAGGTATTATCGATAGCTACGTGCACAGCGGCCGCATTGGTGTGGTTGTGGAAGTGAACTGCGAGACTGATTTTGTGGCGCGCCTGGACGCGTTCAAGGAAGTTGCGCACGAGATTGCTTTGCAGATTGCGGCCATGAGCCCTATGTATGTCACCGAAGCTGATATTCCAGCCGAGGAATTGGCGCGAGTTCGCAAAGAAGCCGAAGAGCGCGTGGCGGCCGAGGGTAAGCCGGCCGACATCGCGGCGAAAATCGTCGACGGCCAGGTGAAAAAGCACTTTGCTGAAAAAGTACTGTACAGCCAAACGTTCATTAAGGACGAGAAGCAGACAGTGGCTGATTTCATCAAAGAAAATATTGCGAAATTGGGCGAGAACATCGTGGTACGTCAGTTCAAGCGTATTGAGCTGGGTGTGAACGAATAGGCACTATCGCAACTTTACAAAAAGCACTCCTTTGCGGGGTGCTTTTTGTTTGTGCGTGACCGATTTGCTGGAAAAGCATGCTAAAATAGGAACATGTTTAACACGAATTCTTACGAAGAAAAAATGACCCAAGCTCTCGTGCATTTTGAGGAAGAGCTAAAAAAAGTCCGGACTGGCCGGGCACACCCGGGGATGTTGGATAGTATTGCGGTTGAGGTGTATGGCCAAAAAATGCCGCTGAATCAAGTGGCGAATGTCACCGCGCCCGAGGCGCAGTTGTTGCAGGTGACGCCGTTTGATCCTAGTAATATTCAGGCGATTGCCGGGGCTATTCGGGCTGATCAGGCGTTGGGTTTTAACCCCAGTGATGATGGTCGCGTGGTGCGCATACCTGTGCCGGCACTTACCGAAGACCGCCGCAAATTGCTGGTAAAACAAACTGGCGAAAAGGTGGAAGACGCCCGGATTGCGCTGCGCAATATTCGCCAAGATGCCCTGAAAGATGCCAAGCGACAGAAGGATGACAAGCAATTAAGCGAAGACGATGTGAAGCGCGCCGAAAAAGACATCGACAAACTGATGGCTGATTTTCAGGCCAAGATCGACGCGGCATTCAAAGCTAAAGAGAAAGATATTTTGACAATCTAATGGCCGACGCGATACCGAAACACATTGGGTATATTGTGGATGGCAATCGGCGTTGGGCGAAAAAGCACGGCATCCCCACGTACGAAGGGCATTTGGCGGGCTATAATTCGCTGCTCGAAGTGGTACAGGCTACCTTTGAAGCCGGGGTGAGCTGCGTGTCGCTGTATGTTTTTAGTACCGAGAACTGGAAGCGCGATCGTGCTGAAATAGAAAATATCCTCGGTTTGATGCTGAAGGTGTTGCAGGGCGACCTGAAATTGTTTGAAGAGGGGAAGATTCGCCTGCGGATTATGGGGTCGCGCGAGGGGGTAAACGCGAAAATTGCCAAGGCAATTGATGAGGCGGAGGCTCGTACGGCTCATTATACAAACGGAACTTTGGCGCTGTGTTTTAACTATGGCGGGCAGGCCGAGATAGCTGATGCGTTGAAAAGTTTGATACGGGCGGGGGTATCGGCGGATGACGTTACGCCAGAGCTTATTTCGCAACACCTCTATTTGCCTGAAATTCCGCCACTGGATTTGGTTGTTCGTACCAGTGGCGAGCAGCGGTTGAGTAATTTCATGTTGTGGCGCGCAGCGTATAGCGAGCTGCTATTTCTGGAAAAGCTGTGGCCGGACATGACAAAAGATGACGTAACCGCTATACTGGAAGAATATACACGGCGCGGCCGACGATTTGGAGGATAGATGGAGTTGATTTTTGGGATAGTCACAGGGTTATTAATCTTGGTGTTTTTGGTGGTGGTGCACGAGCTAGGGCATGCAATTGTGGCGCGCCGCAACGGTGTGGTGGTAGAAGAATTCGGGATTGGCTTTCCGCCCAAAGCGTGGGGGAAAAAGCTGAAAAATGGCGTGTATTTTACACTGAACTGGCTGCCGTTGGGCGGTTTTGTGAAGTTGCAGGGCGAGCACGATTCAGCCAAGAAAAAGGGTGATTATGGCGCGGCTAGCTACTGGCAAAAAACCAAGATTTTGCTGGCCGGCGTGGCGATAAACTGGCTGGTGGCGGCTGGAATTCTGACTATTTTGGCCTGGGTAGGGCTACCAAAGATATTGCCGAACCAGTTTACGCTGCCGGCCGATACGGTTATGACGAAACGCCCTGTCGAGATAACAGTGGTGGCGAAAGAATCGCCAGCTGAAAAAGCCGGGCTGAAGACAGGTGATGCGATTGTGCGATTTGCGGGCAATGCGGTGTTGTCGGCTGAATCTTTGTCGCAGCAAACCAAAGAGCAAAAGGGCAAGCTGGTAGAAATAATATACTCTCGCGACGGTATGGAACATAGCACGCGAGTGCGGTTATTGGCCGATGCGGGCGAAGGCCGCGGGTATTTGGGCGTTGGCTCGGGGCAGCGCGAAGAGATTCACGCCAGCTGGTCGGCGCCTTTAGTGGGTGTGGTGACGACTGCGCAGTTTACCTGGGCAACGTTGCAGGGCTTGGGCGAGCTGGTGGCTAATGTGGTGGGCGGCGTCGTATTGCAGTTTAGCCCCAACGCTGACATCCGCCAACAGGCGCGCAGCGACCTAGAAGCGGCAAGCGGGAGTGTGGCGGGACCAATAGGTATCCTAGGAACTATTTTCCCGGCAGCCGAGCAAGCTGGCCTGGTGCAGTTGGCATTTCTTACAGCCATTATCTCGCTGACACTAGCGGTCATGAATGTATTGCCCATCCCAGCGCTAGACGGCGGCCGATGGTTTGTGATGACAGTCTTTCGGTTGATGAAAAAGCCGCTCACAAAGGAGCGTGAGGAAAAAATTCAGGGAATCGGCTTTATGGTGCTGATGGGGTTGATAGTCGTGATAACGGTGGTCGATGTTGGCAAACTCTTCAAATAATCTACCGGTGTCGCCCGTAGGTCTGCTGCAGAAGCGGCAGAATAATTGGGGCGTCGCAATTCTGCTACTGGTGTGGGTGGCTGTGGGCTTTAGTGTGGCGCAGTGGCTGGTGATTGGCCTGGCTATGGTGCTGAGTTGGGCGGGTGTTCCGCTGCGGACTATCGATCCGGCGGTGTTAAATGCGATTGGCGCAGCCATCACCTACATCGTGACTATTGGTTTAGTGGTAGGTGCGCCCTGGTGGCTGAAAAAACGCCCCACAACCCTGCAAGATCTTGGTTTGGCGCGACTACCCAGCTGGATGGATATTTTGCTAACCCCTGCGGCCTTTGTGTTGTATCTGCCCATTTCACTGTTGCTGGGCTGGATTGCGCAGCAGTTGCTGCCCGGGTTCGATAGTAGTCAGGTGCAAGAGACGGGCTTTTCGTATTTGGGGCATTACTACGAATATCTGCTCGCGTTTGTGACGCTGGTGGTGATTGCGCCGCTGGCCGAGGAAACGCTTTTCCGCGGCTATTTATACGGCAAGCTGCGCAACAGTGTGCCTATGTGGGTGGCCATGCTCGCCACCAGCCTGTTATTTGCCGCCGTGCATGGCCAATGGAATGTGGCGCTAGACGTGTTTGTGTTGAGTGTAGTGATGTGTGGACTACGCGAGGTAACGGGGAGTATTTGGGCTGGTGTGCTGCTACATATGGTCAAAAATGGCATCGCCTTTTATTTACTCTTTATTAATCCGACGATTTTGCATACAATAGGGGGGTAATGAGTTTCCATTTGGCTCCATCTTTCGCACTTCGCATGCCGGTTCGCCGGTAGTATTATGTATCCACGCGCTTTTTCAATCTAATTACAGGAGTACCAATACATGCGAGTATCGCGACTATTCACTAAAACCAGCAAAACTGCGCCAGCCGATGAGGTGGCAAAAAACGCCCAACTGTTGATACGGGCGGGGTATGTTTATAAAGTTATGGCCGGCGTGTATGCCTATACGCCACTTGGTCTGAGGGTGCTGGAAAACATCAAGCAAATTGTGCGCGAAGAGATGGACGCAATTGGCGGGCAAGAGCTGATTATGAGCAGTTTGCAGAAAAAAGAAACCTGGGATGTGACGGGGCGGTGGGATGATGAGGTGGTGGATGTGTGGTTTAAAACTAAGCTGAAAGATGAGACTGAAATTGGCCTGGCGTGGTCGCACGAAGAAGCGATTATGGAAATGATGCGCCAGTTTGTGCAGAGCTACAAAGATTTGCCAGTGAGTGTGTACCAGTTCCAGACGAAATTGCGCAATGAGCTGCGGGCGAAAAGCGGCATTATGCGTGGCCGTGAGTTTGTCATGAAGGACATGTATTCACTGCACGAAACGGCAGCTGATTTGGACGCGTATTACGAAAAAGCGAAAGGTGCCTATGCGCGCGTGTTTGAGCGTCTGGGTATCGGAAAAGATACGTACATGACGTTTGCCAGCGGAGGGGCATTCACCAAGTTTAGTCACGAATTCCAGACGGTGTGCGATGCCGGCGAGGATATTCTGTATATTCATCATGGCAAGAACATTGCAGTGAACGAAGAGGTGCTGGATGATGCGGTGAAAGAACTGGGCATTGCCAAGGATGAACTGGAACGCGTGAAGAGCGCTGAAGTGGGAAATATTTTCAACTTTGGCACTGAAAAGTCAGAGCAAATGGACATTCAGTTTACGGGGAGTGACGGCAAGGATCATCCGTTTTACCTGGCGTCGTACGGTATAGGCATCACCCGGGTTATGGGTGTGATTGTAGAAAAATTCGCAGACGACAAGGGGTTGGTGTGGCCCGAAAATATCGCGCCATACAAGGTGTATTTGGTGCGGATTGGGCAGGGTGAGGCTGCGGTGCAGCACGCAGATGAATTGTACGAAACACTAAAGGCGAAGGGGATTGAGGTACTGTACGACGATCGTGACGAGCGGCCAGGTGCGAAGTTTGCCGATAGCGAGCTGCTGGGCATCCCGCATCGCGTGACGGTTAGCGACCGTTTAATAGAGGCGGGGCAGTACGAATATACACCGCGTATGGGTGGGGAAACAAAGCTGTTGACACGCGCAGAACTGCTTGATACACTGAGTTGATTGTGAAGCTCGTAACGAAAGCCTCACGCTATATGTAGCGTATGTGTATCTTGACGATGCGCTACTGTGGTAATATGATAAAAGGAATTACATAATGAAGAAACAGTATCAAATCACCGACGAAGGCAAGCGCGCACTAGAAGACGAGCTAGAGGAACTAAAGGGTCGCCGAGGCGCGATTGCAGATAAGATTGCCGATGCACGTGGTTTTGGCGATCTCAGTGAAAACGCCGAATACGACAGTGCTCGCGAGGAGCAGGGTCTGGTGGAAAGTCGTATTGCTGAAATTGAAGATATTTTGTTGAATGCTGAGATTATC
>Ga0075418_10008381_pt1 | contig 11592 bp, 9 predicted proteins | sample SoiMetdeltSBSDD2_FD_81776 | JGI IMG/M metagenome (GOLD analysis project Ga0075418, IMG submission 81776) | Bulk soil microbial communities from a Populus tree surrounding site in Tennessee, USA - Soil MetaG P. deltoides SBSDD2 | ecosystem: Environmental > Terrestrial > Soil > Tree plantation...
CGGGCGAAGTAGACGTGCTCGAACACGCAGTGCGCCAGCTGCGCCGGCGGGTACGGCTTGATCGATCGCAGGCCCCCATCGCTGATGATGAGCAGCTCTCCTGGTTCGACTTCACGCTCGTAGGTGGCGCCGATCAGATCCATGGCGCAGGTTTCCGAGCACACGATCCAGGCGTCGCCCAGGCGTCCGAGCGCGAGCGGCCGGAAACCATGCGGATCGCGGGCCGCAATCAGCCGGTTCTTGGTCAGAAGCACCATCGAGAAGGCGCCGCTCACCTGCGAGATGGATTCGACGAGGGCTTCCTCGACGGTCGGCGCCCGGGAGCGCGCGTACAGGTGCAGCACGACCTCGGTGTCGCTGGTCGTCTGAAAGATCGATCCCGCCCGCACGAGGTCGTCGCGCAGCTCACGGGCGTTGACGAGATTGCCGTTGTGCGCGACCGCGATCTGGCCGTGCGCGCAATCGATGAGGAAAGGCTGTGCGTTCTCGAGGGTGCTGTCACCCGCGGTCGAGTACCGCGTGTGACCGATCGCGAGGTGGCCGCCCAGACCGGCGAGCGTCTCCTCTTTGAAGGCGTCCGCCACCTGACCCATGCCGCGGACCACCCGCATCCTGGTTCCATCCGCGACCGCGATCCCGGCGCTCTCCTGGCCGCGATGCTGCAGAGCGTAGAGCCCGAGCGAGGTCAGGCTCGACGCTTCGGGGTGCCCGAAGATGCCGAAGACGCCACACTCGTCCTTGAATTCATCCATGGGGTCACTCGCTCGTGAGCGCAGGGGCTTGCGCGACATTCTACGCTGCCCGGCCCGCGAAGTAGCGGCCCAGTACAGATGACCACAACTGTTCCATCTCGGCCAGCGCGACATCGACCGTTTCCTGTCCGCCGACTTCTATCCTCATCCGCTCCCCTCCGGTCGTGCCGATCACGCTCGCGGGAACCCCGGCCCGCGCGGCGAGCGCGGCGAGCGCCTGACGCTTGCCGGGCGACACTGACACAATCACGCGGCCGCCGGCCTCGCCGAAGAGCAGCCCCAGGTTCGTCCACGGGTTGGCCTGCTCGTCTGCGGCAAGGGGCAGATCGACCGTGAACCCGATTCCGCCGCTGTCGAAAGCACACTCGGCCAGTGTGACGGCGACGCCACCGTCGGCGCAGTCGTGTGCGGACTCGATCAGTCGCTGGGCTGCGGCTTCGACCAGCACGTCAATCAGCGCGCGCTCGCGTCCGAGATCGATGCGCGGAGCGGCCCCGGCGACGAGGCCGTGAACCGTCTTCACATACTCGCTGCCGCCGAGATCGCCGTCGGCTTCACCGAGCAGGACGATCTCCCTGGCGCTGTGGCGGAACACGCGGCCGAGCGTGCAGGACGCATCTTCGATGACGCCGACCACGCCGATGATGGGAGTGGGATAGATCGCGTTGCCGTCGGTTTCGTTGTAGAGGCTGACGTTTCCGCCCGTGATCGGCACATCGAGCGCCCGGCACGCCTCGGCAATGCCTTCGACCACCTCGACGAACTGCCACATGATTTCGGGCTTTTCAGGGTTCCCGAAGTTGAGGCAGTTCGTGGCGCCGATCGGACGCGCACCAGCGCAGGCGACGTTGCGCGCCGCCTCGGCGACAGCCAGCATCGCGCCTTTTCGTGGATCGAGGTAACAATGACGGCCGTTGCCGTCGGTGGACATCGCCAGCGCCCGCGGCGTCCCCTTGATCCGGACCACGCCCGCTCCCATGCCGGCGAGCACCAGCGTGTTGGTGCGCACCATGTGGTCGTACTGGCGGAAGACCCAGCGCTTGCTCGCAATCGTCGGCGACGAGAGCACTGCGCGCAGCGCATCGGGGGGCGGCGCGGGCCGCAGCGCGCCGAGCTCCAGCGTGTTCACCGTGTCCAGGTACGCGGGACGGGACGTGGGCCGGTTGTAGACAGGCGCGTCATCGACGAGCGCGGTGTTCGGAATTTCCGCGACCACCTTCCCGCCATCCTTGACCCGCATCAGCCCGTCGTCGGTGACGAACCCGATGTGCGCGGCGTGCAGATCCCACTTGTCGAAGATCGCTTCGACCTCGTGCTCCCGCCCGTGCTTGACGACGAGCAGCATGCGCTCCTGCGATTCGGACAGCATGATCTCGTACGGCGTCATGCCGGTTTCCCGCTGCGGTACGTGCCGGACATCGATCTCGATGCCGGCGCCGCCGCGAGCGCCCATCTCGCAGGTGGAGCAGGTCAGCCCGGCCGCGCCCATGTCCTGGACGCCAATCAGGGCGTCGGTTGCCATCAGCTCGAGACAGGCCTCGAGCAGCAGCTTCTCCATGAAGGGATCGCCGACCTGCACCGCGGGCCGCTTCTCTGCTGACCGATCGTCGAATTCTGCGGAAGCCATGGTCGCGCCGTGGATGCCGTCGCGGCCGGTCTTGGCGCCGACGTAGTAGACAGGATTTCCCACACCCGACGCCTTGCCCTTGACCAGCGCATTGGCATCGACAATCCCCAGACACATGACATTGACCAGCGGATTGCCCGCGTAGGATTCCTCGAACGCGATTTCACCGCCGACCGTGGCGATGCCGATGCTGTTGCCGTAGCCGCCGATGCCTGCGACGACGCCTTCGAGAATGCGGCGGGTGCGCGCGCCGGTCGGACCCTCGAGCGGTCCGAAGCGCAGCGAGTTCAGCAGCGCGATCGGACGGGCGCCCATGGTGAAGATGTCGCGGATGATTCCGCCCACACCGGTCGCCGCCCCCTGATAGGGCTCGATGAATGACGGGTGGTTGTGTGACTCGATCTTGAAGACCGCGGCGAGCCCGCTGCCGATGTCCACGGCACCGGCATTCTCGCCAGGCCCCTGCAGGACGCGCGGCCCCTTCGTCGGGAGCTTCTTGAGATGAATGCGGGAGCTCTTGTAGCTGCAGTGCTCGGACCACATCACGGAAAAGATGCCGAGCTCGGTGATCGACGGTTCGCGGCCGAGGGCTCTCACGATCCGGTCGTATTCGTCGGGTTTCAGGCCGTGGCGCTCGAGGAGCGCGGCGTCTATCGTCATCGTGCTGCCGTCCCGACGGCGCCCGCTGAAGAGAGCGCCCGTACCACTGATTCGAAGAGCACCAGCCCGTCGCCGCTGCCGAGCATCGGTTCGCACGCGCGTTCGGGGTGCGGCATCATGCCGACGACGTTGCGGCGCTCGCTGCAGATTCCGGCGATGCTCCGCGCGGCGCCATTCGGGTTCGAAGCCTCCGAGGGCTGGCCGGTCGCGGCATCCACGTAACGGAAGACCACCCGGCGATCTCGCTCCAGCGCGTCGAGGACGTCGTCGGACGCGAAGTAATTGCCCTCGCCGTGGTTGATCGGAATGCTCAGGATCTGACCCGCCGAGCAGGCCGCGGTGAACGGCGTATCTACCTGTTCGACGCGCACACTGACGTGCTCGCAAATGAACTTGAGGCCACGATTTCGCAGCATCGCGCCCGGGAGCAACCCGGACTCGAGCAGAATCTGAAATCCGTTGCAGACACCGAGCACTGGTCCACCGGCATCGGCAAAGGCCCTGACCGCGGCCATCACCGGCGAAAAGCGCGCGATCGCACCGGTACGCAGGTAATCCCCGTGGGCGAAGCCGCCGGGGAGAATCACCACATCAGCCGCACCAAGTGAGGTGTCCTTGTGCCAGACGAACTCGGCTTCCTGGCCGAGCACGTGCTTCGCAGCGTGGTAGGCGTCGTGGTCACAATTCGATCCGGGAAAGACGATGACGGCGAATTTCATTTTTTGATTTGCGCTGGGGCCCCCCGCCAGCGCCTGCCAGCGGCTCGCTTTGCTCGCCGCCGCTGATTCGTGACTCTCGGCCACTTAGTGAACGGCTCTGTCCAGCAAATCAACCAATTAATCGATCTCGATTCGATGCGTTTCAATTACGGGATTCGCCAGAACCTTGTTGGCGATGTCGGTCACGATGGTCTTCGCGGCGTCCGGTGACGCAGCATCGACTTCGACTTCGAAATACTTGCCCTGTCGGACGTCACCGATGCCGGTGTAGCCGAGCGAGTGCAGGGCGTCGGCGATGGTGCGGCCTTGGGGATCAAAGACCGAAGGTTTCAAAGTGACAAAGACTCGCGCTTTCATTGTTCTCCTGCAAGGATCGCTAAGGTCTGAACCACTACTTTGACATGGAGCCGGCCTCGCCGTAGCGCGAAGCGCGAAGGCGGGCTTTCATGTTTCTCCTGATCTAGACCACCGCCGGCACCGACGCGAACACGCGATCGAAAATCGCGTCGACGTTCCGGAAGTGCTCGTTCAGATCGAATGCCTTCTCGATCTCGTCCGGACTCAACACTCTTCGCAGGTCGGCGTCCTCCAGCAGCAGTGTCTTGAAGTCCCGCTGCTCGTGGAAGGCGCGCATCGCGTTCCGCTGGACCCATTCGTAGGCCTGTTCGCGCGAGACGCCACGCCGCGCGAGCTCGAGCAGCACGGTTCCCGAGAACACCACCCCGCGTGACCGCTGCAGATTCTCCTTCATGCGGTCGGGATAGACCACCATGCCGCGGACAATCCTGGTGAATCGGCGAAGCATGTGGTCGAGGGCGATGAAGCTGTCCGGCAGGATCACGCGTTCGACTGACGAGTGGGAGATGTCGCGCTCGTGCCAGAGCGCGATATTCTCGAGCGCCGCGTGGGCATTGCCGCGCAGCAGCCGGGCCAGGCCGGTAATCTGCTCGCAGCCGATCGGGTTGCGCTTGTGCGGCATCGCCGAGGATCCCTTCTGGCCCTTGCCGAATGGTTCCTCGATCTCGCCGATCTCGGTCTTCTGAAGACCACGGATCTCGACCGCGAACTTTTCGAGCGATGCGGCCGTGATCGCGAGCGCGGTCAGCAGTTCGGCGTGCCGGTCCCGCTGGATGACCTGTGACGACACCGGCGCCGGGGTCAGGCCGAGACGCTCGCAGACCCTGGCCTCGATGCCGGGGTCGAGATGCGCGAACATCCCGACCGCGCCGGAGAGCTTCCCGACGCTCACCACCTCGCGCGCCCTGAGCACGCGGTCGAGATCCCGTTGCAGCTCGGCGTACCACAAGGCGAGCTTCACACCGAGCGTCATCGGCTCGGCGTGAACGCCGTGGGTGCGGCCAATCATCGGAGTCCGCTTGTGCTCCTCGGCGCGCGCCCGTACTGTGTCGAGGGCCTCCGCGAGATCCTTGACGATCAAATCGCAGGCCTGCCGCATCTGCAGCGCCTGCGCGGTGTCGAGGACGTCCGAGGAGGTCAGCCCGAAGTGCAGCCACCGGGCGGCCGGCCCGACGTGTTCCGCGACCGCAGTGGTGAACGCAATCACGTCGTGCTGGGTGACCTGCTCGATTTCTTCGATCCGGGCGAGGTCGAAGGTCGCCTTGGCCCTGAGCTCTGCGGCAGCGGCCGCCGGGATCACTCCCGCTTCAGCCATGGCATCCGCCGCGGCCAGCTCCACTTCCAGCCAGGTTTCATACCGGCGCTGATCGCTCCAGATCGCGCCCATTGCCGGATTCGTGTACCGCGGAATCATCGCGAGTATCCGTGTCGCTCAGCTCAGATCCAGCCGCGTCGCCGGAAGTTCCGGCGCGGACGGGCCGACGACCGTGGCCGCCAGCGAACCGTTCGAGAACAGATCGGCCGCCACGCGCTGGAGATCCCCGGTGCTGACCGCTTCAACGCCCGCCAGCGTCTCGTCGAGGCCGAAATGGCGATCGAAATAGATCTCCTGGCGCGCCAGGTGTGACATGCGGCTCGACGTGTTCTCCAGACTGAGCATCAAGCTGCCCTTGAGGTGATCCTTGGCCCGCCGCAGTTCCGAATCCGGGACTGGCGTCCGCTTGATCGCTTTCATCTCCTCGACGCAGAGATCGATCACTTCGCCGACCGCTTCGTTGGCACAGCCCGCGTAGATCGTGATGTTGCCGGCGTCGCGGTAGGCGCTCAGCCCGCTGAAAACGGAATAGGCGAGGCCGCGCTTTTCCCTGATGTTCTGGAACAGCCGCGAGCTCATCGACCCGCCGAGCACCGTATTCAGGAGGTAGCTGACGTAGCGATCGTCGTGACTCTGGGGATAGCTGTTGGTCCCGAGACACAGATGGCTCTGTTCGAGCTCCTTCACCCGCGTGATCACCTGCGGGCTGACCCGTGGCGCCGGACCATTGCGCATGTCGCCGGAGACGGTCAGCCCGTCGAATGCCTTCAGCACGAGCCCACGAAGGTTCCCGTGATCGAGGTTACCGGCCGCCGCGATGATCATGTTCGGCGCGACGTACGCGCGGTGGAAATAATCGAGGAGCGTCTCGCGAGTGAGCGCTTCGACCGTCTCCGGGTTGCCCAGAATCGGACGGGCAAGCGGGTGCCCTTCCCAGAAGTGCTGGGTGAACAGCTCGTGGACGAGATCGTCCGGTGTGTCCTCGACCATCTTGATCTCTTCGAGGATCACTTTCTTCTCGCGTTCGATCTCGTCGGCCGCGAACGCCGGGCGACGCACGATGTCCGCCAGGAGATCGACCGCGAGCGGCACGTGCTCGTCCAGCACTTTGATGTAGTAGCTGGCGTACTCCTTCGCGGTGAACGCGTCCAGCTGACCGCCGATCGAATCAATGGCCTGGGCGATGTCTTCCGCGCTGCGCGTATCGGTGCCCTTGAAGAGCATGTGCTCGACGAAGTGCGCAATCCCGCCGCGCTCGTCGCTCTCGTGACGGGATCCGCGCGTCAGCCAGACACCGATCGTGACCGACCGCACGTGCGGCATCGTCTCGGTGATCAGCCGGAGGCCTCCGTCAAGGACGTCGCGAACTACCGCGTTGGAAGGAGCGTTCACTGTCCGCCCTGAAGCACCCGGCCGGACATGGTGCGGTAAGTCATTTGTATAGAAGGAATTATACGAACGACCGAAAGAGGGGATTCTACCACGCCCGCTGCCTCGGCTCAAGAACGGGCTCCTGGGCAGCCCGTGTACAGCCGAGATCCGGCAGGGTAGTAGAATGGGGGTTCGCCTTCCCGCAGGGTACGCCAATGGTCAACGACACCAGACTGGATATTGCCGGCGTCGAGCTGCACGAGCTCGAACAGTCGTTGGCCGACCTGGGCCAGCCTCGATTCCACGGCCGGCAGATCTTTCAGTGGATCCACAAGCGCGACGTCACCGACGTCAACTTGATGTCGGATCTCAGCCGCGACCTCCGCGCAACGCTGGCCACGCACTTCGACCTGCGGGCACCGGCCGTCGTCCGCCGTGAACAGTCCGCGGATGGCACGACGAAATTCCTGCTGCGGCTCGAGGACGGCAAGCACATCGAGACCGTGTGCATCCCGGAATCCTTCTCCGGGGCCACCGATCCCACCGAGGCCGATCGCATCACCTTCTGCGTCTCGACTCAGGTCGGGTGTGCGATGAGATGCGCCTTCTGCCTGACGGGGAAGATGGGAATCGACCGCAACCTGTCCGCCGGGGAGATCGTCGGCCAGGTGCGCGTCCTGGCGAGGGAGCTCGGCCTCAACGAGCAACGATTCAATATCGTGCTGATGGGAATGGGCGAACCGCTGCACAACTACGACGCCACGATGAAGGCGCTGCGAATCCTGGCCGACGAGCACGGCATGGCCGTCTCCCCGCGACGCGTGACCCTCTCCACCGTCGGCGTGCTGCCGGCCCTCGAACGCCTTGCCACCGAACCGGTGATGCCCAATCTGGCGATCTCCCTGCACTCGACGACTGAAGCGCAGCGCGATCTGCTGGTACCGATCAACCGCAAGTACGGAATCGAAGACCTGCTGAACGCCTGCCGCCGATTCCCGCTCAAGCGGCGTGAGCGCATCACGTTCGAATACGTGATGCTGAAGGATGTGAACGACACGCCCGAAGACGCGCGCCGGCTGGTGCGCCTCCTCAACGGGATCAAGGGCAAGGTGAACCTGCTGCCGCTCAACGAGGCCGCGGGGATTCCGTTCGAGCGTCCATCAGATGCCGCCGTCAACCGGTTTGCGCGGATTCTGTCCGAGCGCGGTGTGACCGTGTCGGTGCGGAAGTCCAGGGGGCGCGACATTCGCGCAGCATGCGGTCAGCTGATCACCGAGTCGGCGCGCGACTCGGCGCCGGGCAAGCGCCTGGCGATGGCGATGAGCTCTCCAGTAATCTGAAAGAAAACGCTCACAGGAGCGCCAAGAGTTCAGGAGACAATTCCTGATCCGGTCCCAGTCAGCCTGACCCGAACCCGTTCATTGCGTTTCAAACCAGCCGGAATCCGTACCTTCAGGTAGTTATCGGTGACGACCAGGCTGCCGTCCTCCAGAGTCAACCCCGGCCGTTCCGTGCCCAGCTGCGACAGGTGAAAGCGCTCGGCCAGCGCTGAACCGATCTCTCGCACGCGAGCCCCGCGTGCTCGGGTCACAACGCCCGGCACCTTATCTCGCATGCCTGCTGCCTCCGTGCCAGGGCGATCCGAGTATGGAAAGACGTGGAGATGTGAAAGCGGAGACCCGGCCAGGTAGTCCGTACTCAACTCGAAATCCTCGTCTGTTTCTCCCGGGAAACCGACGATGACATCCGACCCGATCGAGGCATGTGGTAGTCGCTCGACGATGCCGTCAACCAGCCGACGGTACTGATCGCGCGTGTACGGACGACGCATCCGGCTTAAAAGGCGATCGCTCGCGTGCTGCAGCGGGAGATGGAAGTGCGGCGCGAACCGGCCATCGCTGCTCGCGACCAGCTCCACGATCTCCGGCGTGCAGTCCATCGGTTCGAGCGAGCTGATTCGGAACGTCACGTCATGACGGACCCGGAGCAGCGCCCGCAGGAGATCCGCGAGTGACGAACGGGGCACGAGATCGCGACCGTAGGAGCCGAGGTGCACCCCCGTAATCGCGACTTCCTTGTAGCCAGACGCACCGGCGCGCTCGACGTCAGCGACCACGTCGGCTATCGCGAGGCTGCGACCGCGTCCACGTGTGCGCGGGATGATGCAGTAGCTACAGCGCTCTTCGCAGCCGGTCTGGACCCGCAGCGTGAACGCCGTGCGTCCGGCTACCCCGGGCTCGAGAGGCGCGCCACATGGCCCCTCGCCGTCGCCGAACCGCAGGTTCGTCGGCCACTCACCGCTGCGCTCGAGCAACTGAACGAGATCGAGCTTCTCCTCGTTCCGCACCACACGGAGGACGCCCGGAAGCGACGCCACGTCGTCCGGACAACGGGTCGCATAACAGCCGGTGACGACTATCCGTGCGCCGGGGTTGTCACGGGCGACGCGACGAATTGTCTGTCGCGCGCCCTGATCGGCGGTAGCCGTGACCGAGCAGGTGTTGACAACCACGAGGTCGGCGGCGCTCGCCGGCGAGCTCTGACCTCCGCGTCCGCGCAGATCTTCCTCGACGCGGAGCGAATCCGCCTGGTTCACGCGACAGCCGAACGTAATGACCGAGTACTTCACCCTTGTTGCAGTTTCGCCGCCGCCTGCTCGACCTTCTCGGCCAATTTCTTCTTGTAGGCCACGAGCCGGCCGCCGAGAGCGGGATCGCCGACGGCGAGGATCTGCGCCGCCAGCACGCCGGCATTGGTAGCTCCCGGCTTCCCGATTGACACCGTTGCCACCGGCACGCCCGGCGGCATCTGCACCGTCGACAAGAGCGCATCCAGACCCTTGAGCGCCGACGAATCGATGGGGACCCCGATCACTGGCAGGGCCGTGTGCGCCGCCACGACGCCGCCAAGATGCGCCGCCGCGCCGGCGCCGACGATGAAGAGCCGCACGCCACGAGCGGGCGCCTCGGCAACCAGCCGCATCACCCTCTCCGGCGACCGGTGCGCCGAGGCGACGGTCATCTCACATGGAATGTCGAATTCACGAAGGACATCCACCGCGCCCTGCATGACCGGCGCATCGGAGTCGGAACCCATCAGAATCAGGACTGCAATACTCACCACTACCCCTTCGCGATGCTCAGAGCCTTCTGACCGATGTCGGAACGGTACTGCATGCCATCGAAGTCAATCGCCCGCACGGCCGCGTACGCACGCGCGATCGCTGCCTCGTAGGTGTCCCCGCCGCCGACCACGGTCAGCACGCGGCCACCGGCGGTGACGATCGATCCGGTCGCGTCAGGCGCGGTTCCCGCGTGAAAGACAACGACGTTCTCGAGCGCGGCGGCCTGCTCCAGCCCCTTGATGATCACGCCTGACTGGCTCGATTGCGGATACCCGCGGGATGCGAGGACGACCCCGACATGTTTCTCCCGACCGAGCGCCATCGGACGATCTGGGAGCGCGCCTTTGGCTGCGGCCATCAGGACCGGCGCCAGCTCACCGTCGATCATCGGCAGCACCACCTGGGCCTCGGGGTCGCCGAAACGGACGTTGAACTCGATCACCTTCGGACCGTTACAAGTGAGCATCAGTCCGGCGTAGAGGAAGCCGCGATACTCGTGGCCCTCGCGGCGCATGCCGTCGATCACCGGCTGGATGATCTCGCTCATGATGCGACTCGCGAGAGGCCGATCGATCAGAGGGCTTGGCGCGAAGGCGCCCATGCCTCCGGTGTTCGGGCCCTGATCGCCGTCGAAAATGCGTTTGTGATCCTGGGCCGATCCAATCAGGACCGCACGCCGGCCGTCGCACAGCGCAAACACCGAGACCTCGGGGCCCTGGAGGCACTCCTCGAGCACGACGCGATCGCCCGCCGCGCCGAACTGACGATCTTCCATGGCGCTCGCAATAGCGGCGTCCGCAGCGGCCGCATCCGCCGCGACCACGACTCCCTTGCCCGCCGCCAGACCATCGGCCTTGATCACGATGGGGAGGCCGAGCTCACCGCTGGCGAGGACGGCTCTCGCCCCGGCCGCGCTGGAGCATGCCCGGTAGCGCGCGGTCGGGATCCCGGATCGCGCCATGAACTCCTTCGCGAACACCTTGCTGCACTCGAGGCGGGCCGCAGCGGCCGTCGGGCCGAAGATTCGCTGCCCTTCTGACGAAAAGAGATCGACAATGCCGCGGTCGAGTGGCAGTTCGGGGCCCACGACCGTCAGATCGACAGCCTCCCGGCGAGCGAGCTCGAGCAGCCCCTGAGTATTGCCGGCGTCAATCGGGACAGTGCGGACGGTCCGGGCGATACCGGCATTGCCGGGGGCGCAGAGGACCTCCGAGACGCTCGACTCTGCGGACAGCTTCCAGGCAAGCGCATGCTCACGGCCGCCGCTACCGACAACGAGGATTTTCATCGGGAAGACACCGGCTCGCCGCCCTTCGACGTTGCCCGGGGCGGCCTTGAGCCTGTCGAGGGGCCGGAGCTCAAAGCGCGAAGGTGGGCGGCACTGAAGAGAGGAGAATAGCGGCCGCGCGGAGGAAAAGCGGAACCCGACGGCGTTCCGCTCCAAGAGATTGACGTTGGATGAGCTTTCCGCCTAGAATCCGCGTTTGCTCGTGATAGCCTAATATATTCCTCGGAATCCGCCGGCCCCGCAAGGGCCAACCGCCGTGGCCGCAAGGGGGGTGTTTTAGGCTTGGCTGAAGTCAAGGTTCAGGAAGGCGAATCGATTGAAAGCGCGCTTCGTCGCTTCAAACGTAAGGTGCAGCAGGAAGATATCATCAAGGATATCA